>JADMIO011189565.1_pt1 | contig 117596 bp, 78 predicted proteins | sample 8958161 | NCBI WGS metagenome assembly JADMIO01 (sample SAMN16585339, study PRJNA669376) | soil metagenome | isolation source: Crop rotation soil | place: USA: Cullars Rotation, Alabama | collected 2011
GCCGCGACTTCAAGTCACGTGAATTCCAAGCTTCGGATCCCACTGTGCTGGAAAGTGGATCGGGCCCGTAGAACAAGATATTCTCATTGGCTGGATCTTCCGGATCGACTTCACTTTCATACGCAAATTGCCACCAATTGCGGGCGATGTCGAAAACGCGATTCGCGGTGGATACATAGCGAAAGAAGCTGGTGCCGCTGCAGTCGTTGCCGCTGCCTTGCTTGGTGGTACCGGTGTAGAAAATGCCGCCGTTCGGAGTGACGCGAATGTCGCGCCAGCAAATGTTGGCGTTGACCTTTTCGTCCAACTCGCCAGTGGCTGGATTGTACGAGTAGAAAATATCGTTGTTGGTACCGGGCGTGTGGGCCGGGAAATACAATTTACCGTCGCGCGAGAACTGCATCACCGTGCCTTGTTGCCAAGTGGGCACTTCGTGTTGATGCAAAATGCACTCGAGATTGGTGCGTACCTCGGGGTCAATGCCACCGTCTGCTGCGACGGCATTGGTCACGTCTGTCGTCGATTTGAACAGTTGGCAGGTGTACATGCTCGACGAGCTCCACGGATCGACGTTGCTTTCAGCCGTTTCCGGATACCGATACAAAAAGGGGCGCTCGAATAACACATAGACTTCACCCGTCGGCGAGAATCCGAGTGCGGTGACCCGTGGCGCGGACTGTCCACCCATCATCCCTTGATTTTGTTGTTCGTCGGTTTCTGAGGTGGCATTTTCCGCGCGGGCGTTGCGCAGAACTGGCTGCAGCGTTCCGGAGTCATCCAATTTCAAAAGATTGCTCTCGGTGCTCTCGCCACCGCCTTCAGCCATGGGATCGAGTTCGTCCAGGGCATCTTCGTGCGGTGACTGGGCCGTGATCACCAAACCTTGGGAGCTGCTGGTAAGCGCTGTGAGGCTCGATCCCCCGCTCTGGGTTTGATCGACGATCGCCACACTCAAGGCGCCGGACAAATCTAAATAGAAGGCGTTGGGAGATTGGTTGCCACCGCCACAGTTTTCGCAGCCCTTGTCGTCGTGGCCTTTTTTAAAAACGCCGCAACCGACGCTAGTGAAGGCGCTGACCAACGCGAAAATAGAAACTGATATCGTGGTAGTGTACGGCTTTGCGTGAAATCGCCACATAAGGATTGCCTCCGGTTGGTGAACACCTGCGTGAGCCAAAGTCCAATAAGTATAACCTATAATTGATGTAATTCATGTTTTTCATGATTCGTTGTTGTTTTTAGGTGTTGGCGTGTATGCGGCCTGCAGTGTTTCAGATTTGTACACTTCTTCATTGCTCAGCGCGGCAAACTGCGATTATGAGTGGGTGTAGGTGGATAGACGATATTAGGGGTGAAACAAAGGCGGAGGGTAAGTCGAATCATGCAAGCACTGAAACTGGCTTTTGAAGCAGGCGGCTGGCCGATGTACGTGAATCTCACGATATCGGCCGTGGTTTTCGCAATCATTCTCGACCGAATTCGGGTTCTATTTATCCAAGGCCGAAAGCTCAACAAAGACGAGTTTGTTGGGCAGATCAGCAATCTCATTATCAAAGGCGATTATTTGTTGGCGATCCGTCAATGCGACGCTTCGAGTACGCCCTTGAGCCGCATCGTTAAAGCGGGTTTGCTCGCAGCACCTCGCAGCGACGAAGAAACCCAGGCCGCTATGGACGAAGCATCGCTGCGCGAATTGCCTCGGCTCGAGCGCCGTACTGGGTACCTTGCCATGCTTGCGAACGTCACAACGCTCGTCGGTTTGTTTGGTACGATCGTGGGTCTTATCCACTCATTCGCTGCCGTAGCGAGTGCTGATCCCTCAGAAAAGGCTTCGTTGTTGGCGCGCGGTATCGCTGAAGCCATGAACAACACGGCGTTTGGTTTGGGTATCGCTATTCCAGCGTTGATCATGTTCTCGATGTTTCAAGGTCGGACCCAACGCATGGTCGACGACATCAATGAAGCAGCCGTGAGCATTCTCAATTTGGTCACCAACAATCGACGTAAATTGCGCGGCACAGGTGAAGTCGCAGCGATGGGAGGTCGTTGAACATGGCAGGAGCTGGTCCCGCACCATCCGGTAAACGCGCGATGGACGCAGAGATCAATCTGGTCCCATTCATTGACCTTTTGAGTTGTTGTATTTGCTTTCTGTTGATTACGGCAGTGTGGACTGAAATCGCCAAAATCGATGTGAAGCCCACGCCGAATCTCCCTGGCGAAGCCATGCAGGACGAGCCGAAATTAAAGCTCGAAGTGCGTATCGGTCCAGATGGTTATTATCTGACCGAAAACGGCAATACAGTTCCGTTGTTAAAAAACGCAACTGGGTATCCGGTGGTGGAACTGGAAGGAAAGTTAGCAACGCTCAGGACACAGTATCCCGAGAACACTGCGATCGTGGTTCGTTCGGATGACTCGGTAGCGTATCGAGAACTCATTCATATTATGGATGCGTGTCTCAAAACCGGACTGACCGATATCAGTGTGGCGGGAGCGTGACGGAAGACACATGGCTGTAAAAAGACCACAAAAAGTTCTTGGCCGCAGCATTGCTCTGAAAACGGCACAGAAGGCCTTGCAAGCACGCGCTTCGCGAATGGCTTATGTGACGCTCAATCTCACGGCGATGGTTGATATGTTCACACTGTTGGTCATCTTTTTGTTGGCCAACTTTTCATCAACAGGTGAAGTGCTGTTCATTTCAAAGGACATCGTAATACCCAAAGCTGAGAAAGCAGCGGAGCTCGAACGGGCGCCGGTGATTTCTGTGTCAGCCCGACGCATCGCTCTGGAAGGCCGCGAAGTCATGTCGACGGACGAGGCCTTACGCGACGATGTGTCGACGCTTACCGAGCTCACGGCGCAGCTGCAGGATATCCGCCGGGCCGACGAGTTGCTGCATCCAGGTGGCAATTTCAAAGGGACGATGATCTTGCACTGCGATGAAGGCATTTCATTCGCGGTGGTTCGCAAGGTGATGTACTCGGCGGCGGAGGCGGGGTACGTCGATATCAATTATGCTGTGCTGCAGAAGGCTGGGGCTAAGGCTGCTGCTGCTCCTAGTGCGGGCGGTTGATCATAGCGTCTAGGAGGGGATCAACCCCTCCGCTAGTTCGGGATAACCGCAAATGCCTCGTCTAAGCAGGCGCGTAGTGCGGGCTTGATAGCTTTAAACGAGACTGTCACGTCCTGGTTGGCGCTGTACTTATGGTATTTATAGGCAACGCCGACGGGGTCAAGGATTGGTGACAACGCAAGACTCACTGCTCCCATAGGGATCAGTCCAAGGTAAAGTGGGTTGAATTCCGCAATGGCCCACGGGATCCCACACACAATACCGGCGATACCGAATCCTGCAAACCCAGCCACGTCGTGGTGATAGTGATTTGAGACTACCTGCGACAAGGACCACGGCTTCGTGGGGTTCTCTAACATCAATGCGGCAATGCGCTGACCTATGTTAGCGAAACTCATTGCTGAATCAGGCACGATGAATAATTCGGGGCTCCTCAAATAGTGTTCAGTAGCGTGCCGTCTCACCCAAGATTTTGTTTTGTTGGTTAAGCGTAATCGTGGTGCGCCGTTTACGTGAAAACTACTGAATACTTGTTGTACCTCATTGAGAATCAATGGGGACCATATACGGGTGCATTTCCGGATGGCCTGCCAAGGTAAAGGCGGATGTGCTGCGTCACCTGTGAATTTGTTGGATATGGCGGTGTACCTCAAGAGCGAGAAAACACCACGCCCGACACAAAGATCTCTGAGCGTGTTGCGAGTTTCGGTGTGCGAGGCAAGCGGCGCATACGAGAGTGCTCTTTCAACCGTCTCAGCCATGAGCCATTTAGCCAAGACTGAAAGTTTCCAATCGACAATGGCCGTCAAGGTTGTGGCATGGTTGCCTTTGGTGGCGTAAACTAGCGCCGATTGCAATGCTCCAGGAAGTACGTCTAATCCGAGAGCACCAAATTCTTGAATGACATTCGTGCGTCCGCGCGCGGCAGCATCAACGAATGTAGCGTTACGCACAGTCTGTTCCGGGGCATACCCGACTCGGAGAAGTGCACTAAACACGTGCGCATGGCCATACTCGCCAGCAATTCGAAAAACAGTCTCGTACGACTGGAGCCGCCCGTCGGGCCTAAGAAGCCTGAAGCATACCTGCTCGTAACCTAAGCGTGCGGCTCGGCGAAATGTACAGTATGCCGAAGCACTATTAACGGGCAGTCCAAGGCCCGCAACACGAAATTTTTTTGGTGCAGCGATGCGCGAAGTAAGATTAGCGGTTACTGCCAGGAAAGGTGGAACAGCTGGATTGAGAGATTGATCCACGCGATCAGAGACGTAGTATCTCCAGAGTTCCGTGTCTTTGCCCGCATTCATAAAGCCAATACGCAACGCTCGGCTTGTTTGGCTCAAGGCAAGCATTTCGTCGGTATGGTGACGGGGGCCAAAAAAATTGTAAAGCTGCTCTCTCAATCCGGGTATCCCAAGTATACCGCCATTTATCGGCCGACCCCATGTTGATGACGACGACGATGAAGAAGACGAGCTCATTGCGCACGACGGTGGCGTAGGATGAGTCGTGACGACAGTGCTAGACGATCTCCCGTGACCGATCGAGCGTTGGTCATTAACGTCTCTTGCAGCAGCTGCCGTGTTTAACGCGACTTGTTGACTCCCCACGCTTGCGAACGCGCCCTTGCCTGCGACAATTGATATACCGTCGACATTCGGCACAGACTTAAGCGCTATTACGGTAGCGCGGGCGAATTGCATCAAATTCTGTCGATTGGTTTCGGTATCGATCACGTTTCGGCACGGAGGATTATTCGGAAATGATATCGTGCGCGTAATTGTTCGCGCGATGCTGTCATCATAATAGGTGAGGGCCAATTTTGTTGTCGAGGGATCCTTTGCGTCGACCATGTAGTAACTGATCGAAATGACGTCGCACAACGGGTCAGTCATCGACGCAATCTTGCCGCGCAGGTCAATGAGTATGCATGGGCCGTTGCTTCCCGGATCTAACGGCGCATGCGGTGGCGAACTCGACGATGCTGCAGCAACAGATCTACGCTCAATCGTCGAGGACATGATTATTACGCACTTTCGCGGCCCATAGGCTTGCATTAGAAGAGTATGAATATACTGAACAATTATCGGATTAATGTGAATGTGGGTTGCTCTGCGGTCGTAAAAACGTACACGAAGCAACTTTTATACGCCTTGCTTCGACACTGATCACTGCGCAGACGCCTGTGCATTTTGATACAATTTAATATTCTTTCATCACGTGGGACGCATGCAAAGCACAACTACATTACCTCACACCGCGACTTCGATTGCGCCCAGACCGCGCTCTTCAGGTTTGTCACTCACGCAGAAGATTTTCATCGGGCTCGCGGTTGGCGTGATCACGGGAGCAATCGTCAGCTACGTCGATCCTTCTTATGCGAAAATATTCGAGCCATTCAGCGTGCTGTTCGTACGCCTGATCAAAATGGTCGTGGCGCCCATCATCTTTACAAGTTTGGTGGCCGGTATTGCGGGTGCTGGGCATGTGACGACGGTCGGTCGCATGGGTGCTCGGGCGCTGATCTATTTTGAAGTGGTGACAGGACTCGCGTTGGTCGTTGGCCTTTGCGTAGTCAACTTGGTGCGGCCCGGCGACGGTTTAGTTTTGCCGACTGCAGCGGCTCCCGCAGACATTATCAGTCGAGCTCCCCAAACGTGGGATCAAATTCTTGTGCACATCGTGCCGACATCCATTTTCAAAGCCATGGCTGAAGGCGATGTTTTGCAGATCGTCGTGTTTAGCGTGTTGTTCGCAATCGCACTGGGCATGCTGAAAGAGCGTGGGCGTCCCATCGTCGATTTGTGTGAACGGGCTGCAGAAGCCATGTTCAAGCTTTGCGGTATCATCATGAATTACGCACCCATCGGTGTGGCTGCTGCGTTGGCTTATACGATTGGACACAGCGGCTTAAAGGTTTTGATCAATCTTGCCTGGCTCGTAGGTACACTCTACGGAGCTTTGGTCTTATTTATGTTGCTCGTGTTATTGCCAATCGCCGTATGGTCGAAAATTCCGCTGCGCCGATTTTGTCAGATGGTTAAAGAGCCGGCGCTGATCGCGTTTTCAACCACGTCAAGTGAAGCGGCATTACCCAAAGCGATGGAAAATCTCGAGCGCTTCGGTGTGCCTCGTCGGATCGTCTCATTCATTTTGCCGCTGGGTTATAGTTTCAATCTGGATGGTACAACGTTGTATCTGTCGTTGGCCGCTGTATTCGTGTCGCAAGTCGCCGGGATTGAGCTAACCATCGGGCAACAAATCACCATGCTGCTCACGTTGTTGATCACGAGCAAAGGCGTGGCTGCCGTACCGCGCGCCTCGCTGGTTATTTTGGCCGGCACGCTGGCTGACTTTGGACTACCGCTCGAAGGACTAACGCTCATCTTAGGTGTCGATGCACTTATGGATATGGCGCGCACCACGGTGAACGTCGTCGGCAATTGTTTAGCCACGGTTCTGATTGCGAAGTGGGAAGGCGAGCTCGGCGAAGAAGTTCAAGATCTGCAATCAGCCGCCTAAAAATAGGCGCGGCACCCATTTGTTCGGCACCAATTCACAGTATTTAGCCCAATAGACGCCGTACTTCGCAGCGCAGCGCGCATCGTCGCGCAGTGCCCGGTGTGCCAACAGAATTGTTAAAAAAGTTACATAGAAATAGGGCGCAAAGTTGTCGAACAGCGCGGGCAGGCTCCAAAAGAAAGCGCCCATGATTTCTGGAATATAATGAAAGTGTCGCGCTAAGCCCCACCAGCCTGAGGCCAACAACAGACTCTGTTTTGGTTCGCCATTTTCCGTGGTGTAATGGGCCAAAATGGAAACCGGATCTTTACCCCAAATTTTGCACTGACCACTGACGGCGCGAAAACGCTGACGTTGCACATCGGCTGCATAGTTGGTGAGCACGCACGCTACACCCAAGCCGAATATGAGCAATGCGATAGGTGTACCCAAGTGAATTGGATGACTGACGAGATACATGCTCGGTGACGTGTAAATGCCTGGGACCCACACCAAGCAACCCCAGCAGATATAAAATCCAGCGCGATCGTGCATGATATCGAGCGAGCTGAGATAGCCGGTTTCCCAGAGAAAAAACTTGCTGATGTACACGAGCTGAATGGCGACCGACACGAGCATCGCATCGCTGAGGCCGTAGAGTTGCTGCTGCTTAGCGGCATACGAGATGATCATCATGGCCCAACCCATCATGCCGAAGCGACAGTTGGTAAACATCTTGATGTCCCAACCTAAGACACGTGGATAGAGCTCGGTGCCCCAATAATAGTCGAAGATGACGTTGTTGGTTGTGCCGTGATCGCCAGAAGATGGCGCGAAGCGGCCTTTCACATAGAGCAAGGCGCAAAAAACCAAGCTGATAATATTGAGTGCTCCGAGTAAGCCACCCAAATTGTCGTAAACAATGCCCGGTGAAAAAAGGTCGAAGCCGTATGAGCAAATGAAAAATGTGGCGAGTGTGACGAGAAATGCCGGCACACCGTTGGCTTTGTAAACCGGCACATGGCCCGCAGGCGTGATCGGACCGCGAAATTCGTTTCCGGGCAAAGCGCGCATCAAAAACAATTCGAAGGCGGCAAAGGCTCCGATGATGGTCCAAGCTTCGGAAGTGCCAAAGAACACGGGTTTCCAGATCAGATTGAAACTATCGACAATACCATAATGCGCTACGAGCTTGCCAAATTCGAGAAATGAGCCGTCGAGTTTTGTGTTGGTGTACCACATCACGATGACCGACGGTGGGCATGCAACGAGGAGGAACAGTGGAACCAAGGTTCTGCGCCAAAGGGTATGCCAGGCTGAACTCTCGTCACGCGTGAAAGTAGATACGTTGGGCAATTGGTTCGCATATCCGGACATGATCTTGCCTCCCATTGTGCAACCCGCTGACGCCGAGCGTCGTGGTGTTGTTATCGAAGTGGGGATTTGGAAACAAGAGCTATGTCGGATTTTGGGACATCGGTTGCAATTAAGGGTCGGGTTGACAAGCGCCGGTGCCGAATTCAATGCGTCCATGCCCGTTGATGAGCATGTCCGTGGTGATCCCGGCGGGTCCAGAGCCGCAGGTTGGCGTAGCGTTTGGCCATGTGTTGCCGACTGCATCGATGATGCACGAAAAGTCCTGGCCAACGTCGTTGATCACGAGCGGCGTGTTGTCTAAAAACACGCTCGGGATCACGCCGCTAAAGGCTTGCGAAAAGACATTTTGGCCAGGCGAGCTGATTGTTCCTAAATCGACAGAGTGCGTGGTATCGACGACAATCGCTGGGCCGAAGCGACTATTGCCCAGATCCACCACCCAAGAAAACACATTTTTGCGAATGATAGGCTTGCCGAAAAATTCGAAGAGATCGGTGTTGGTCGCGACGATAGCGCCGGTATAGTAGCCGTCGATGCTATTGCCGAAAGCATCGGTCACGCCTTTGAATATGTTGTTGGTGATCCGCGGTGAGCCGGTTTGCACGTGGACGCCGATCGCTACACCGTCGAATGGATCAGGCGGACCGGCAAATAGATTGTCGATAATAGTCGAAACATTGGCTCGATTCAGCACCTCAATACCTACCCCAAGTACATGAAATTTATTGAATCGAATCGTAATATTGCTCAGGGTTTCGGTCGTAAATATCCCCGTGTCGTTGGTGAATATGTTGTCTTCCACCAAGCTCAATCGACCGTCTGAGAGGCAGGTTCCCGCAGGACCTTCGGCGAACGTATTCCGACGGATCACCGCAGTGCCGTTGATGACATTGATCGCTGCAGCTTGTGGATCGGCTATCTCAAAGCGGATGCCCTCGATTCGTGAGCCTTCTTTGGCGAAGATGGCAGCTTTCGGAAACGCCGCGCATTGAATACCACTGCCATATCCCGCAATTGTGATCGTCTGCGTGCCATTGCCGTAAGTGGTTGGATCGCCCAACAAAATGTCTTTCGCTTTCAAGACGATGGGAAACGTCTCATCGGGCTCGGTGTACGTACCCGGTTTCAAGATGAATTTGCCGCAGAGGGTATTTTGCGTTTGCGCGCTGGTGATCGACGTATACGGTCGTTGCTGAGAACCGTTCGAGACGCCAGCTGAGCCATTGTACCCAGGATCGATGTAAAGGGCGGTCGTCGTGATACCGCTGCATCCCGCTTCGCAACAGCTAAACTGGCCATTTTTTGCGTCGCCGTCGTCACACACCTCGTTCGTCAGTTGGATCACCGAATCGCCGCAGCGTGCGCTGGAATTTGTGCACGACGTCATGCAGGTGTTGTAGCTGTTCGTGTTTGTGTTGGCATTGCCGTTGTCACATTCTTCAGGGCCGTTGGTGACACTGTCGCCGCAGCGCGGTCCGAGTGCTAAACAGCCGACCATACAACCGTCGTAGGCACCACTGTTCACACCGTCATCGCAGAGTTCGGCGCCGTTCACGGTGGAATCGCCGCAGTACGGCGGAACTAGACAATCCGCTGTGCATCCGATGCCGTAACTGATTGGACTCGCGCCGGGATCGCAGGCTTCGGGCCCATTCACCGATGTGTCGCCGCAGTACTGTGTCAAATGGCTACACGTCGCGCTGCAACCATAGGCATCTGTGTTGTTGTTATCGGCCAATCCATCGTCGCATTGTTCGCCAGAGTCGAGGGTTTGATCGCCGCAATAATGAGCCATAAATGTACAGCTTGTACTGCAGCCATAGGTGCCGATATCGGAATTGAGTCCGGCGTAGTCGCACTGCTCGCCGGAGTCCACCGTGCCATCACCGCAGTAGTGTGTGGCGTGTTCGCAGGTGGTGCTGCAGGTGTTGTACGCGCCGCTATCGGTGTTCGCGCTGCCGTTGTCGCATTCCTCAAGATCGCTGACATCGATCGCAGCGTCGCCGCAATAATGCTCTTGATAGACGCAGTTTCGGCCGCAACCGTAAAGCTCTAAGGTATTATTGTTGCCCTCGTCGCAAAGCTCGCCGTTGTTCGGTTCGAGAGTCCCATTGCCGCACGTACTTATCCGGCACGTGGGTCTACAAACAGCGTCTCCAACTGGACCGTGGTCACACTCTTCGTTGGCGGCCGTGTTGTGAATAAAATCCCCGCAACCAGAAGTTGTGCAGTTCACATTGCAAGTTGCAGTTGCTTCGCGGTCATCACAGGTTTCATGCCCTTCCCAGAGGAGCCCGTCTCCACACACACTCAACTCACACAATTTTGTGCAGCTGCCGGTGTCTGAATTTGCGTCACCGTCATCGCATTCTTCGGGCTCTGTGACCACGCCGTCGCCACATCCTGCGCCGGGCCGGCATAAACCGCCACCGCAGCTCTCGGTAGGACCGCATTCAGCATCGCTGATGCAAAGTGAAATGCACTTTGATTGGATGCACGCTGCGCCTGCTTGGCAATCCGCGCTGCGAATGCATTCTGAATTAACAGGAATTGGAAAATAGCCGTTGCATGCGAATTGTGTGACAGCAACAGCGAACGGAAAAACGTATCTGCATGTAAAAAAAATTTTCACAACTTAGATAGGATACCATCTCTTGGGAGGGTGTGCCGTTATGTTCGCAGATGTTTAACCGCGTGGGTAACAGAGGCCGGAGAGGTTGATGTATGAGGCATCGCACGCACTCTCGCACGCGTCGCCGATGTGATTGCCATTGCTGTCGGGCTGTGTAGCATTCGGCAACACAACACAGTTGTCGAGACGATTGGCCACGCCATCCCCATCTTCATCTTCATCGCCGTCCAGTGTCCCATTATGGTCTGTGTCGGTTAGCAGCGGGTCCAAACCAATGGAGACCTCCACGCCGTCGAGGATGCCGTCTAAGTCCGTATCAGCGACCGTCGTCTTCGTGTGCATTTGGGTTTCAACGGTGTCTGATAAGCCGTCATTGTCGTCGTCGTTGTCGCAGACATCACCCTTGCCGTCGTGGTCTGTATCCTTTTGGGTAGCACTGTAGACGAGTGGACAATTATCACTTACGTCGGGGAAGCCATCCCCATCGTCGTTTTCATCACAGGCATTGCCTTTGTGATCGCCGTCAGTATCAAGCTGGTCAGGATTGCTGATAGTGGGGCAGTTGTCGTTGGTATCGGCAATTCCGTCGCTATCATCGTCCGTGTCGCAAGCGTCACCTTGGCCGTCGTGATCTCCGTCGCTTTGCGTGGCGTTCGGAACCGTTGGGCAGTTGTCGGATGTATCCACAATATTGTCATTGTCATCATCTGAATCGCACGCATCGCCGTTTGCATCGTTGTCGCTGTTCGTTTGCGTGGCATTGGCATTGAGCGGGCAATTATCGAGCAGATCTGAAATGCCGTCGTTGTCGTCATCCGTATCGCAGGCGTTGCCCGTGGAATCGTTATCGGTATTGAGTTGATCGACATTTACGGTGGTTGTGCAGTTGTCTGCGGTATCTAAGATCCCATCATTATCATCATCGGTATCGCAGGCGTCACCTTGCGAATCGAGGTCCGTATTTTTCTGATCGAGATTGGCCACAACGGGGCAGTTGTCGAGAGTGTCGAGGATGCCGTCATTGTCATCGTCTGTATCACAGGCGTCGCCTACCGAATCATGATCTGCATTGGCTTGATCTGTGTTTGCAGTGGTAATGCAATTGTCTTGTCCATCAAGAATGCCGTCATTATCATCGTCGGGGTCGCAACTGTCGCCGATGTTGTCGTGATCAGTATCCTTTTGCGTCAAGTTAGAAACGAGCGGGCAGTTGTCGCTGGTATCGGGGATCCCGTCGCCGTCGTCGTCTGTATCGCAAACGTCGCCGCGCCCATCACCATCCGTGTCTTTCTGATCTTGATTTGAGATATCGGGGCAATTGTCGTGCGAATTGTCGAAACTGTCATTGTCACGATCGGTATCGCAAATGTCACCGATATTATCATGATCGAGGTCACCTTGGTTGGTGTTCGCAATGAACGGGCAATTGTCGGATGGATCAACGATCCCATCGTTGTCGTCATCCGGATCGCAGACGTTGCCTAAAGCATCGCTGTCGTTGTTCAGCTGATCGAGATTCGGCGTATGCCAGCAATTGTCGACAGAATCGAGCACCGTGTCGTTGTCGTCATCATCGTCGCACACGTCGCCCAACCCATCGTTGTCAAAGTTGGCTTGATTCGTATTGGAATTACGCGGGCAGTTGTCAGAGACGTCGGCAACCCCATCAGCGTCGTCATCTGGATCACACAAGTCGCCCAATCCGTCGGCATCGAAATCGATTTGATTGCCGGCGGAGCTGACGTAGGGGCAATTATCGGCCGGATCGGGAACACCGTCATTGTCATCATCGGGATCACAGAGATCGCCGAGTGAGTCACCATCTGTATTGGTTTGGTCAGGCGAGCTGCCGTCGAGTGGGCAGTTGTCGTGAATATCGTCAACTCCGTCATTGTCGCGATCATTGTCACACGCGTCGCCGTGATGATCATTGTCGCTGTCGAGTTGCGTTGTATTGGCTACGAGTGGGCAATTGTCTGTAACGTCTGGCACGCCGTCGTTGTCGTCGTCGGGATCGCAGATGTCGCCGATATGATCATTTTCGAAGTCGGCTTGGTCGGAATTCACATCGTGCGGGCAATTGTCGCTCGTATCCAAATCCCCGTCTTCGTCGTCGTCCGTATCACAGATGTCGCCATTCCCGTCGCCATCAAGATCGGTTTGATCTTCGGATGGATCGATCGGGCAATTGTCGAGGACGTTTGGAATGCCATCCCCATCGCGATCGTCATCGCAGACATCGCCTAAGTGGTCGTGATCTTGATCGGCTTGTGTGGTGTTTGCGATGAGCGAGCAATTATCTGATACATCTAAAATAGTATCTGCATCATCGTCATCATCGCACATGTCACCTTTGCCATCGTGATCGGTATCGCGCTGATTGGTGCTTGAGGCAAGGAATGGACACGTGTCTGTGTTGTCCGGAACTCCGTCGTTGTCATCGTCCGTATCGCAAACATCTCCGAGTAAATCGTTATCATTGTTTTTCTGATCGATGTTCGCATTGACCGGACAGTTGTCGGCGACGTCGAGCACCGTATCGTTGTCATCGTCTGGATCGCAGACATTGCCTAGCGAATCGTTGTCGGAATTGAGCTGGGAAGTATTGGCGTTCAGCGGGCAATTGTCCACGGTGTCATTGACATTATCGTTGTCATCATCGGGATCACAGACATCGCCTTGCGCATCGGCATCCGCATTGTGTTGATCAACGTTGGCCACAAGTTTACAGTTGTCCGCCGGATCGAGAATCGTATCGTTGTCATCGTCGGGGTCGCACGCGTCACCTAATCGGTCATGATCGGTATCCGTTTGAGCGGCTATCGCATCCAATGGGCATGTATCGTCGTCGTCTTTGACATTATCGCCATCGTCGTCGTCATCGCAGATATCACCTTTGAAATCGCCATCGGTATCGGTTTGATCCGACGATGCGTTGACAGCGAGGGGGCAATTGTCAATCACGTCATCTCGGCCATCGTTGTCGTCGTCGTCATCGCAGACATTGCCCTGGCCGTCGCCATCGGTATCGGTTTGGCTGGGATCCGATCCGTTCAGCCTGCAATTGTCTGACGTATCTGGCACATTGTCGCCGTCATCATCCGGATCGCAGGCGTCGCCTTGCGCATCGTGATCGGTATTCAGTTGCGTTGGATTGCTCAAAATTGGACAGTTGTCGGACGTGTCTGGAGTTCCGTCATTGTCATCGTCCGGATCGCAAACGTCTCCGAATACGTCGAGATCCAGATTTGCCTGATTGCCGTTTGCAATCAATTTGCAATTATCGACGACATCCGGCACTCCGTCGTTGTCATCATCGTCATCGCATACGTCACCCAAGCCATCGTGGTCAGTGTCTGTTTGCTCAGACGAACCGATGAAAAGTGGACAATTATCTTGAGTATCGAGTTTTCCATCGTTGTCGTCGTCATCATCGCAGACATCACCTAAACCATCGCTATCGGTATCGCGTTGTGACGGTGATGGATTGCGGGGGCAGGTATCGCCGCCATCAGGGATCCCGTCGTTGTCATCATCAGGATCGCAGATGTCGCCATGACCGTCGCTGTCCGTATCTGTTTGACTGGCTGATCCGAGATACAGCAAGGGGCAATTGTCGGAGGGATCCAACACTCCATCGCCGTCGTCGTCGGGGTCGCATAAGTTGCCTTCGCCATCATTATTCGTGTCCGTTTGATCGCTCGACGAACCATTGAGTGGGCAATTATCGGCGTGGTCGTTGATGCTATCGTTGTCGTCGTCGTTGTCGCAGGCATTGCCAACGCTATCACTATCGGTATCGATTTGGTCATTGTTGACCACCAGTGGGCAGTTGTCGCTCACATCGTTGATCAGGTCGTTGTCATCGTCTGGATCGCAGACATTGCCGAGAGTGTCATTGTCGCTGTTCGTTTGATCGCCCGATGCACCAAACGATTTCGGACAGTTGTCGAATTCATCGTTGACGAGATCGTTGTCATCGTCCGGATCACATAAATCTCCATGACCATCGTGATCAGTGTCGAGTTGATTGGCGACGAGCCCTGAATTTGGACAGTTGTCGCTGCCATTGGGAACCCCATCGCCATCGATATCGTCGTCGCACTCGTCGCCGACGAGGTCGCTATCGGCATCTTCTTGCAGCGGATTCACCAAAAGCGGACAATTATCGCCGGAGTCGCTTCTGCCGTCGTTGTCGTCATCGTCATCGCAAATATTGCCCGTATGATCATTGTCGGTGTCGAGTTGATTGGTGTTTTGCAGCAGCGCACAATTGTCGGTAACATCCGGAATACCATCGTTGTCATCGTCTGGATCGCAGGCATCACCCAATGCATCGGCGTCGGTATTCAACTGCGAAAAATTGGCGATGATTGGGCAATTGTCCGAGCCATCGAGCACCGTATCGTTGTCGTCATCGGGATCGCAGGTGTCACCTTGCAGGTCGAGGTCGAAATTATGTTGGTCGGCATTCGCAGCATTTGGGCAGTTGTCGCCGGTGTCCGGGACGCCGTCATTATCGTCATCGTCGTCACACACATCGCCGACGGCATCGTTGTCATTATTGGCTTGGTTTAAATTCGCCAAAACAGGGCAGTTGTCGTTGATGTCTGGGACGCCATCGTTATCGTCGTCTGCATCGCAAACATTGCCTTCGCTGTCATGGTCAATGTTTGCTTGATCCACGTTGCTGATCGAAGGGCAGTTGTCGACCGAATTTAAAATGCCATCCCCGTCTTTATCGTTGTCGCATGCGTCACCCTGGCCATCGTGGTCCAGGTCGTCTTGGTTGGTGTTGCTCAACAGTGAACAGTTATCGGATGTGTCGGGTACATTATCGTTGTCGTCATCCGGATCGCAGACGTCGCCCAATGGGTCTTGGTCCGTGTTGGTTTGCAGTGCGTTGGCTATCAGTGGGCAATTGTCTCCGCCGTCATTAATGGCGTCATTATCATCATCGTCATCGCAGGCATTGCCTTGCGGGTCGTTGTCGGAATTGGTCTGCGCTTGATTGGCGATGATCGGACAGTTGTCGGAGACATCTGGAATTGTATCGTTGTCGTCATCCGAATCGCAGACATCGCCGAACGCATCGTTGTCTAAGTTGGCTTGGTTAAAATTTGGGTTAGCCGGACAGTTGTCTGAAGAATTGACGATGCCATCGCCGTCGAAATCGTCATCACAGGCATCACCCATACCATCATGATCGGTGTCTAGTTGATTGGCATTGGCGATCAATGGGCAGTTGTCCGTCGGATCGGGCGTGTGATCGCCATCGTCATCCTCGTCGCAAGCATTGCCGCGGCCATCGCTGTCCGTATCTGTTTGCACAGGATTGGGTAGAATAGGACAATTGTCTGATGGGTCGTTGATGGTGTCGCCATCGTCATCGTCGTCGCAGACATCACCTTGGCCATCTCCATCCAAATCCGACATGTTCAGAGTTGCTATCAGATCAACCGGATCCAACACGCGATTGGAGACGTCTGGGCAGTTGTCGACCGTATCTAAAACACCGTCGCCATCGCGATCTAAGACGCAGGCATCGCCATGACCATCATGATCGGTGTCGCTCTGAGTGGGATTGGCAACCAATGAGCAGTTGTCGCTCGGATCGGGCACGTTGTCGTTATCGTCGTCCGTGTCGCAAACGTCGCCGATCCCGTCGCTTTCTGTATCGATCTGCGATGAATTTGCGGTCACTGGGCAGTTGTCGGACACGTCCGGAATGCCATCGTTGTCGTCGTCCTCGTCGCAAATATCACCCGCTGCGTCATGCTCGTTGTTGGCTTGATTTGGATTAACGTCGACCGGACAATTGTCGGACCCATCCAAAACACCATCGTCGTCATCATCTGAATCGCAGACGTTGCCGAACGGATCATGGTCTGTATTCAATTGGTTTGGATTGCTGTTGGCTGGGCAATTGTCGTCTGCATTGGGCGCGCCATCGTTGTCTTTATCGCTATCGCAGACGTCACCTTCAACGTCCTGGTCGATGTTTTCTTGATTTGGATTGGCAATGAGCGGGCAGTTGTCGTTGCTGTTGACGACGCCGTCTCCATCGATGTCATCGTCGCAAATGTCACCGGTAGAATCATGATCAGCATTTTCTTGTAAAGGATTTGCAGTCAACGGGCAGTTATCATTGGCATCTAAAATGCCATCCCCGTCTTTGTCGTTGTCGCAAACATCACCTTGCCCATCGTGATCTGTGTCTACTTGGCCGGCGTTGCTGAGAAGTGGGCAGTTATCGGTGAGATCAGGTATGTGGTCATTATCGTCATCTGGGTCGCACGCATCGCCGAAAGCATCGCTGTCCGTGTTGGATTGCGATGGATTGGCCAGCAGCGGACAATTGTCTGTGACGTCCGGAACCGTGTCGCCATCGTCGTCGTCATCGCAAGTATTACCTTGCCCATCGGTGTCGGTATCAAGCTGCGACGTATTGGCGTTGATCGGGCAGTTGTCGGTCACGTCGGGAACCGTGTCGCCGTCAACATCTGAATCGCAAGCATCACCGAGTGTGTCGTGATCCAAATTGGCCTGGTTTGCATTGGCGATCTCTGGGCAATTGTCGCTGCTGTTGACGATGCCATCGCCGTCTCGGTCATTATCGCAAGCATCGCCAATCCCATCATGATCGGTATCCAGTTGATCTGCGTTGGCCAGCAGCGGGCAATTGTCCGACGGATCCGGCGCATTATCTCCGTCGTCATCGTCGTCGCAGGCGTTGCCTGATCCGTCTTGGTCTGTATTCAGTTGATCCGCGTTCGCTAAAACCGGGCAGTTGTCCGTGACATCAGGTGTGTGGTCCCCATCATCATCGTCGTCGCATGCGTCGCCTTGGCCATCGCCATCCAGATCTGCTTGCAGCGGATTGTGATCGAGCGGGCAGTTGTCCGTGACGTCCGGCGCATTATCTCCGTCGTCATCGTCGTCACACAAATCACCTTGACCATCGCCGTCGCCATCCAAAATATTGAGAGTGACGCTATGATCCTCCGGATCTAACACTCGATTTGAAAGATCTGGGCAGTTGTCATTCGTGTCTGGAATGCCGTCGCCATCGCGGTCGAGGACACAAGCATCGCCGTGGCCATCATGATCGAGATCGTGTTGATTGGCATTGGCAACAAATGGGCAGTTGTCGTGATCATCCACAACGCCGTCGTTGTCATCGTCGGGATCGCAGGCATCACCTAGTCCATCACCCTCTGCGTCATTTTGTTGTGGATTGGCCGTTGTTGCACAATTGTCGGTGACATCGGGGGTACCATCGTTGTCATCATCTGTGTCGCATATGTCCCCAGAAGCGTCATGGTCGTTGTTGGCTTGGTTGGGATTGGCGGTAAATGGGCAGTTATCGGCTTCATCCACAATGTCATCGTTGTCATCGTCGGGATCGCAGGTGTTACCCAAGGTGTCGTTGTCGGAATTTAGTTGGTCTGAGTTGCTGATAAAGAGGCAATTATCACCCGTATCTGGGATGGAATCATTGTCATCGTCGAGGTCGCACGCATCCCCGTGGCTATCGTTGTCGTTATTGTCTTGCTGCGCATTGCTCACTAGGAGGCAATTGTCAGTTGTATCTGGGACGAGATCGTTGTCATCATCGTCATCGCACGCGTCGCCGCCACTGTCATGGTCATTGTTCGATTGATCGGAATTCACTACCAGCGGGCAATTATCGTTTGTATCCAGTACTCCGTCGTCATCCTTGTCATCGTCGCATGCATCGCCTTGTCCACTCTGATCCGTATTTATTTGATCGGTATTGCTGACAAAATGACAGTTGTCGACCACATCGAGCACACCATCATTGTCGTCGTCCGGATCGCAATCATCGCCTATCGAATCGTGATCGAAATCCAATTGCGAAGCATTGGCTAGGTTCGGGCAGTTGTCCGTACCGTCGTCCACTGTATCGTTGTCATCATCCGGATCGCATGTATCGCCGTTCGCATCGTGGTCGTGATTTTGTTGGTCAGCGTTGGCAATATCCGGACAATTATCGCCATCATCTGCAACGTTGTCGTTATCGTCATCATCGTCACAAACATCGCCCAAGCTGTCGCGATCGTTGTTGTCTTGATCGGTATTTGCAATTTTGTCGCAATTGTCATCGCCATCGGGAACACTGTCTCCGTCGTCATCGTCATCACACACATCACCTGCCGCATCTCCATCCGTATCGATTTGCGAGACATTGCTTACGAAAGGGCAATTGTCATCCACATCCACTACGGTATCGCCGTCTTTGTCGTTGTCACAGGCGTCACCCACGCCATCGTGGTCGAGATCGACTTGACTCGAATTGCTCAGAAACGGACAGTCATCAGTGGCGTCGGGCACACCATCATCGTCGTCGTCTTCGTCGCAATCATCACCCATGCTGTCGTTATCGCTATTGATTTGTGAGGTGTTACCGATCAATGGGCAATTGTCCACATCGTCGTCAACACTGTCGTTGTCGTCGTCGGGATCGCATGCGTCGCCGTAAGTGTCTTGATCATTGTTAGATTGCAATACATTCGCAATATTCGGACAATTGTCGGAAGTGTCGCGAATACCATCGCCGTCATCGTCCGCGTCGCAGGCGTCACCGAGCCCATCGTGGTCGAGATCGGCTTGAGCCTGATTGGCTCTCTCCGGACAATTATCGGCGGCGTTCAGGATGCCATCGCCATCGATATCGTCGTCGCATGCATCTCCTAATCCATCGTCGTCGGCATCGTGCTGATTCGTGTTGAGGACGAGCGGGCAATTGTCTCGGGTGTCGTCTCGGTGATCGCCATCATCATCGTCATCGCATGCGTTGCCTCGGCCGTCGCTGTTTGTATCCAGCTGCGACGCATTTTGATCGATGGGGCAGTTGTCAGTTGCATCGTCGATCGTATCGCCGTCGTCATCATTGTCACACACATCCCCTAAGCCATCGGCATCCAGATCCGACATGATTAAGGTGCTCACGTGGTCATGGTCGTCGAACACTCGATTGGATGCGTCAGGGCAGTTGTCTTCGGCATCTGGGATCCCATCGCCGTCGCGATCCAAAACGCAGGCATCACCATGTCCATCGTGATCGGTATCGCGTTGATCGCTATTGGCAACCAAGGGGCAATTGTCGCTGGGGTCCGGCACATTATCGTTGTCGTCGTCGGTGTCGCAGACGTCCCCTTGGCCGTCACCTTCTGCATCGACCTGCGACGTATTGGCGATCAGCACACAATTGTCGACGACGTCAGGAATGCCATCGTTGTCATCGTCGTCGTCGCACGCATTGCCTTGTAGATCGTGGTCGGAGTTAGTTTGCAGTGGGTTGGAAATTGCGGGACAGTTGTCTGCGTCATCGGGGATGTTGTCACCGTCGTCATCGAAATCACACGCATCGCCCACGCCGTCATGATCGGTGTCGAGCTGATTGGCATTCGCAACCAGCGGGCAGTTATCGCTGCCGTCGCCAGCGTCATCTCCATCATCATCCCCATCGCAGGCATTGCCTCGGCCGTCCGCGTCTGTATCCAATTGCGTCGCGTTGGAATTTACAGGGCAATTGTCGTTGGCGTCGTTGATCGAGTCACCGTCATCATCGCTATCGCAGACATCGCCTTGGCCATCGCCGTCGAGATCCGAAACATTGAGGCTCCAAGTGTGCCCATCTGCAGCTAAAACACGGTTGGATACATCTGGGCAGTTGTCAGTGGCATCGGGTATGCCGTCGTTATCGCGATCCAATTGGCACGCATCCCCATGGCCGTCATGATTGATATCGCTTTGGTTCGGGTTGGGGACAAATGGGCAATTGTCAATTACATCTGGCACGTTATCGTTGTCGTCGTCGGGATCGCATGCGTCGCCCTGGCCATCGCCTTCTGAATCGGTTTGCGTGGCATTTGCGACGGTGGGGCAGTTGTCTGCAGTATCCAATTTTCCATCATTGTCATCGTCTGAGTCGCATGCATCCCCCGCTGCATCATTGTCGGTGTTTGTTTGGGCGGTGTTTGCATGAATAGGGCAATTATCTGACGCATCCAAAATTCCATCGTTGTCGTCGTCGGTGTCGCAGGCATTGCCGTTGCTGTCGCTGTCGGAATTCAACTGATCGGCATTGCTCACAAACGGACAGTTATCGCTTGTATCCAATTTGCCATCGTTGTCATCATCAGTGTCGCACGCATCGCCGAATGCGTCGGTGTCTGAATTGATCTGAGTACTGTTACCGACGATAATGCAGTTATCGCTGCCATCCTTGACACCGTCGGAATCGCTATCGACCAGGAGAGGGTTGCTGTGAAGTTCTGCTTCCCGCGTATCGGTTAGGCCATCGTTGTCATCGTCGGCATCGCACGCATTGCCTTCGCTGTCGCCGTCGGTATTAAGTTGATCGGGATTGCTCACCGTAGGGCAATTATCGGCCGTATCCAGCTTGCCATCATTGTCGTCGTCTGTATCACAGGCGTTGCCGAGTGTATCTCCGTCGGAATTAAGTTGGTCGGCATTACTTGTCAGCGGACAGTTGTCGACGGTGTCCAAAATACCATCATTATCGTCGTCTGTGTCGCAGGCATTCCCTAGATTGTCGCCATCGGAGTTGAGTTGATCTAGGTTGCTCACAAGTGGACAGTTGTCGACTGTGTCCAATTTGCCATCGTTGTCGTCATCGGTATCGCAAGCGTTGCCTTGGCCGTCTCCATCGGTATTCAATTGATCGGCATTGCTCGCCAGCGGACAATTGTCTGCTGTGTCCAATTTGCCATCATTGTCATCATCGGTATCGCAAGCGTTGCCTTGGTTGTCTCCGTCGGTATTCAATTGATCGGCGTTGGTCACCAGCGGGCAATTGTCGGCTACATCCAGTTTGCCGTCGTTATCGTCGTCGGTATCGCAAGCGTTACCGGAGCTGTCACCGTCTGTATTGAGCTGATCGGCATTACTAACCAACGGGCAATTGTCTGCTGTATCCAACTTGCCATCGTTATCATCGTCTGTGTCGCACGCGTCGCCAGCCGCGTCGCCGTCCGCATTGGACTGATCGACATTGCTCACGAGTGGACAATTGTCAGCTGTATCTAAATTGCCATCATTGTCGTCATCGGTATCGCAAGCGTTGCCTTGACCATCGCCGTCAGTATTCAACTGATCGGCATTGCCCACCGTAGGGCAGTTGTCACTCGCGTCCAATTTCCCGTCGTTGTCGTCGTCGGTATCGCAGGCATTGCCGCTGCTATCTCCGTCACTATTCAACTGGTCGGCATTGCTCACAGTGGGGCAGTTGTCGGCTGTGTCCAATTTGCCATCGTTATCATCGTCGGTATCGCAAACATCACCTTGGCTATCGCCGTCGGTGTTCAGCTGATTAGCATTGCTCACAGTGGGGCAATTATCAGCTGTGTCTAATTTACCATCGTTGTCATCGTCAGTATCACAGGCATTGCCGTAACCGTCGCCATCGGTATTCAATTGATCGGCGTTGCTTACAGTGGGGCAGTTGTCACTCGTGTCAGACTTCCCATCGTTATCGTCGTCTGTGTCGCAGGCATCGCCGGTCGCATCATGGTCTAAATTTGATTGGTTGCTATTCTTGACAGTTGGGCAGTTGTCCACCCCATCCTTCACTCCATCGCCATCGGTATCTCTATTTGTTGGATTGCAGTGGTGGTCCTCTTCATCGTCATCGGGTAAATCATCGTCATCATCATCCGGATCACAAGCATCGCCTTGACTGTCGCCATCGGTGTTGAGCTGATTGTAATTGCTGACAAAAGGACAATTGTCAGACGTATCTAATTTTCCATCGTTGTCATCGTCGGTATCACAAACGTCGCCTTTGGAATCGCCATCGTTGTTGGCTTGATTGGCATTCGCGTTGAGCGGGCAGTTGTCCGCTGTGTCCAATTTTCCGTCGTTGTCGTCGTCGGTATCGCACGCATCGCCGGTGCTATCGCCGTCTGTATTGAGCTGATTTGCGTTGCTTACCAAAGAGCAGTTGTCGGCCGTATCTAGCTTGCCGTCGTTGTCATCATCTGTATCGCATGCATTGCCCGCATGATCGCCGTCGGTATCCAATTGCGAGCTGTTGCTTACCAAAATGCAGTTGTCCACTCCGTCTGATTTGCCGTCGCCATCGGTATCGGGGTTTTGTGGATTGCAGTGATAATAGTCTTCCATATCATCATCGATATCGTCGTTGTCGTCATCTCTGTCGCAGGCATCGATGTTGCCGTCGTGATCGTTGTCGTTGTGATTATTCTTTTTCTTGGCCTCCTTGCAGTCGTCGTTATTCTCATAGTCATCGTCGTGGTCGCACCAATCATTACTTTCGTCGTCATCGGCATCATGATCTCCATCATGATCGTCATCATACCAATCGTCGCCGTCATCGTCGCAGTTGCCGTAGTAATGGCAAGTCCACCAACTGTCGTGCGCAGATGCAGGAGATGCATACGTCACAACAAACAAGGCGATGAATAAACTTAAGGCGGGTCCGCGCAGCAGCGAATGCAGAGAGGTTGCTAAATATTGCATTGCAAACTCCTCTCGAATCATTTTGCGACGCAGCCTTCCTCATTCATTCAATTGCAAGATGTTTGATGCGCAAGCGAATGCCGAACGGTATGTTAGTGGGCGACGCACGAAGGTGATTTGTGGTCGCTTTATTAAGGGTACCCGGGGTCTTGTTTACTTCAACAAATATTCAGTGGTTCTGCGAAGTTTCTGCAAACCTACATGAAATAAATGGGACACACCTGCGACGGGATGAGCATGCCTGCGCCGCACTGCGCATACCTGCGTGCTGCTCGTCGTCTCTGCGCAGCGCTAAGGTTACGTGTACATTATTGGCACATAAAAATGTGATAGGCAGAAAAGTCGTTTATGATGACAAGAGTAGGATCTTTGAGGATGTATACGATTCATGCCGAAGTTGTTATTGCGGGTTGAGACGCCACGCAAACGAACGCAAAGTTTCAAGACGCTTGTTTTGAGCTTGGCGCTTGCCTTTCTTGTGCCGCAATTTGCCTACGCCGCAACACCTCATCTCGATGTTCAATTGTTTCGTCCGGTTACAGATGGGACGGGATTCTTCTCGGTGTATTCAGCAGACGTGAATTATCACCTGGGCATGAGTGCGGGTGCGTATCTTAACTACGCGGCCAGTCCTCTCGAAGTGCGCACTCTCACGACGGGTACTTCTTCTACCGACTCGATTGGCATTATTATCAAAAATCGCTTTGAGCTCACGGCTGCAGTTGCCATCGGTTTTTTTGACCGCGTGCAAATCGGTTTAAGTCTTCCAGTGATTTGGCAGCTCGGCTATCAGCGTGATCGATTCGAGAGCGCTGACGTGAATGTTGGCCTCAGTCAACTCACTGGTATTTCTCAAGGTGATTTGCGTCTTGTCACTAAAATTCATCTCTGGCGCAGCAACGATGCCAAATTTTCAGTAGGCGTATTAGACAACACTTCTATGTCAACAGGTTCAAACAATCCGTATGCAACCGATCGCAGCTTGACGTTTGAACGCATGGTTGTGATGTCGGGCGTGGCGATACCTGATCTGCGTTGGGGGCTGAACTTAGGATATCGAGCGCGTGAACGTACCGAAGTGCAAACCTTGGTGATCGACGATGAGTTCATATTCAAAGGGGCGGTTGGGTACGCGGTATACAACACACGTGAATTGGGCATCGAGGCCATCGGCGAAATATTTGGCAATACCGGTACGAAGCAGCCCTTCGGGATCGGTGCGCACGGCTTTGATAAAATTTTGACCAAAGTTCAAACGCCAGTGGAAACCGATTTGGGAGTGCGGGCGCGTTTTCAAAAAGGCTATTACGCAACGGTGGCCGTAGGCGTAGGTTTGAGTCATGGATATGGTGCGCCGCTGCCACGCGTGTCGTTTGGTATGATGTACTATCCCGATCCGATCGTCGATTCAGACAACGACGGCATCTCTGATAAAGAAGACGCATGCGTCGAGATCCCTGAAGATCTCGACGGGTTCGATGACAATGATGGCTGCCCAGATTTGGACAACGACGCGGACGGCATACCCGACTTAACCGACGTTTGCCCGATGCAAATGGAAGACAAAGATAAATTTCAAGACGAAGATGGCTGCCCTGATCCCGACAACGACGCTGACGGTATCCTCGATACAGCCGATAAATGCCCAGACAATGCTGAAGATAAAGATAAATTCAAAGACGAAGACGGCTGCCCCGATCCGGATAACGATGAAGATGGCGCCTTGGATGCCAATGATCTCTGTCCGCTGCAACCTGAAGACGTCGATAAGTACAAAGATGAAGATGGCTGTCCCGACCCAGACAACGACAACGACGGTATTTTAGATACCGATGACAAGTGTCGAGACGAAGCGGAAGATGTCGACGCATTTCAGGATGACGATGGCTGTCCGGACGATAACGACAACGACGGCATCCCCGACAAGCTCGACAAGTGTCCAAACGAACCTGAAAATTACAATTTGGTCGAAGATACCGACGGCTGCCCAGAAAAGAATGTCCCGAGCTACGTGGCAGTTGCCGGCAATCGAATCAATTTAAGCGCTGAAATCAAATTTAAACCGGGCAGCGCGATCTTGTCGCCCGATTCAGCGCTCGTGCTCAATCAACTTGGCGCGGTGATGCAGACCTATACCTCGATCAAATTGATCAGTATTGAAGGTCATACCGACGGCAGCGGCAATCGCCTGAAAAATGTCATTCTGAGTCAAGCGCGCGCCGAAAGTGTGCGGCAGTATTTGATCAAAGTGTCGCATATTGAACCGGAGCGAATTAAAGCAGTCGGTCACGGCCCGGATCGTCCCATTGCATCCAATGCTACTGCTGCTGGTCGACGGCAGAATCGTCGCGTAGAAATTCTCATCTTGGAACAAACCGGGCAAAGCGCAGCGGTAGTGCCTGCAGCGCCGACACCAGGAGCCGTAGCTCCAGCGATAGTCCCAGCGTCAAATAGCGCGAACACATTGATGCTTGGTAAAGAAGCGTCAATCAACATTCAAGCCCAACCCACCACAACGCAACAGGTTGTGCCTGCAGGCCCAGCTCCAGCTCCGAAAGCGTCGGCACCGGCCTCAGCACCCCAGCCCAAAAGGTAATGCAATTGACCATCGAACTATAATGATCGGGGCGCACATCCACTGCGTGTGTGGTGCGTTGTAATCGACTTTCTAAAGTGAATGTTTTGCTGTCTGCGGGTACACTTAAGCGAAGGTTAGACTCAGCGGTCTAAGCGTTGAAAATTGGAGGAGTGCAATGCGCCAACTTCGATACTGTCTGATTGTGGGACTTTTTGTGCCCATGCTTGCGTGCAAAATCACCACAACTGCGGTGGACAAAGATGATGGAAATTCCGCGGGTGTGTTCACCATCGAAGTCACGCCGGCAACTGCGACCACGACCGCTGGTGGAACGAAGCAATTCACGGCTGTTGCAAAAGATCTCGATGGCAATGTTGTGACGGGCGTAACATTCACTTGGAACTCCAGCGACAGGAGCGTTGCAACCATCGATGCGAACGGTTTAGCATCCGGCGTCGACCTGGGTGTGTCCACAATTAGCGCGTCGGTTGGCGATGACTTCTCGAGTGGATATGCCGTTCTGTCAGTTGCCGCCCCGCTAGCACCTCCGTTAGTTATTTCTTCCAGTGCGCCGATTGCAGCGACAGCAGGTGCGACGTACGCATTCACTTTCACTGCATCGGGAGGAACGCCTCCGTATGAATGGCGTCACAAGATTGTTGCTCCTGATTATTACGGCGGATTGGACATGGATCTTTCCACAGGCGTGTTGAGCGGTGTACCAGCTCTGAGTGGCACACTGCCGCTGGTGATCGAAGTGACGGATGCCGATTACAACAGCACAGCGATTCAATACGATTTCGCTGTGGGTGGCACAGGTAGCTCACGTGCGATTACTACAAGCCCACCCAGTGGTGCGGTTGGATTACCGTACCAATTCCGTTTTGATACATCGTGGTCGAATATATTGGGATGCAGTCCGAATCTTTCGTTCGTAGAAGGCACCATTCCCCCAGGTTTGACGCTCAATCTGCTCAGCGGTGATCTGGGCAATCCGCCCGCTGGATTTGGTACACCGATTGCGGCAGGCACGTACACGTTCACCTTGGCGGCATCGACCAATAGCTACTGCTTGCCTGCGCCGTTGGACACGAACGCTCAGACATTTACTATGAGTATCAGCGGTGCATCGGCAATGCCTGGCGCAGCAAATTGGAGTCGTGCCTCTGTTACCCCTGTTCTGGCGCCGTCGACGACATGGGACGGAAAAGGCATTCACGCACCGTCCGTGATTAAAACCAGTGGAACCTATTTGATGGCTTACGAAGCTGAGAGTAGCGCCGATCACCATATTCGCATTGGCACAGCAACTTCGGCAGATGGGATCTCGTGGACACCTAATCCGCACAATCCCGTTATCGATCTCGGTGATGAGGGCGATTGGGATGGATTCTACGTGCGTTATCCTTCTTTGCATTTTGACGGCACGACCTATCGCATGTGGTTTTTAGGCAGGAATCAACAATCGTCTAACGCCGAGCAGTACGGTGCAGAGATTGGTTTGGCGACGTCGAGCGATGGGAGCACATGGGTGAAGCGATCAGAGCCAGTCACTGGCATGGGCACCTATGGAGGAAATATTCCAGGCACTGTGTTGCATGATGGAAGCAAATTTCTCATGTGGTACGCGACGCCTTATGGCGACATCGGACGCGCCACTTCTGCAGATGGCATCGCATGGACCGACGATGGTGTAGACGATAGTTCGGCTTATTCAGCGATCGGTCGACCCAGTATTGTCAAAGACGGTTCAACTTATCGCATGTGGTTTGCGCGTAAAAATAGTTTAAGCTCCGGCGGTGGAGACGCCATCAGAGTCCCAATCAATTTGAACATTGCATTTGCGACCTCAGCTGATGGACTCGCATGGACACCGACAAAACAAAATCCCAGCGTGTGTTTCTTTTGCACGCAGTCCGAGTCTCCAGATGTGCCGTCGTTATCACAGGGCGCCGCCGGTGCTTGGGATCGTCCAGGCGTCAGCGAGCCAACAGTGATTAAAGACGGAAGCGGATTTAAAATGTGGTACGTCGGCGGCAACATTCATGCGCCGAGCTTTGGCTCGATAGATTCAACGATTTATGTAAGCGGAAAAGTGGGTTACGCCACATCGCCGTGAAAAATCACGGGCCGGGTTGCTTCGGATGCGTCATTAAATAGCCGACGACTGACCCAGAAAATTCCTGCGTTAATGACGGAATATGAGTCCCACCATGGATCGTCCAGAGCTCAGCAGTTTGTCCGGCATTGCAACCTGTCTCGTAACGCGACACGGATGTTTCAGCCGTATCCAAATTGCGATCCAGATCTAGTGTAGGCCCTTCAGTTGCTTGCAGCGAACAGCCATTGAACTTTGCCCAGTCTTCCACCGAAGTCTGCGCACTCGGGTAGGCGACGTTGTTGACCACGCCTCCTTCATAGTTAATGGTCGCATCGGCAGTTCCATGGATCTGAACGACGTTCACAGGCTCAGACGGCTGGCATTTCGACACATCATTGGGCATCGCGCCCGCTAGACTCACGATGGCTGCGACGAGATCTGCGTGTTCGCACGCCATACGATATGCCATAAATCCACCGTTGGAGTGCCCTACGAGGAAAATGCGTTGTCGATCGACGGTGTATTTCTCAGCAATCTCGTCAATCACGCCGCGCAAATAAGCGGAATCATCAATGCCGGTCTGGCCGAAATCGCAACACGCATCGGTAGCGTTCCAAAAACGTCGTCCGGTCGAGTCGAGTGTCCCATCGGGATGTGCGTATAAGATCCCGTGTGCTTCGGCTGCTGTGCCCATCCGAAAATACAACTCTTGCAGATCACCCGAAGCCGAGTAGCCATGCAGCACAAGCAGAAGTGGCGTTGGCGTACCCGGAGCGTACGTGCTTGGTACAAATAAAGTAACCGGTCGATCACCACCGACAGTGTCTAGCGTACTTACCACTGTGTGCGTGTCGGACGGCTTGTTGTCGGGCGCACGTGCGGTGTTGAGATCGGGTGATGTTTGCTTCGGTGCTGAACCGCATGCTCCGAGTAAACTGGCCAACAGGCTGGCGAAGATCAAGGCAAGATGGCGATATGTTTTTGGTCTCACGGTCGCAACATGCAACAACACGTTATGCGAGTCTATGCTTTTTCGTGTGCCATTTTGAAATCAAGCGAACGCTAAATAACGCCAAGATCACGGCAGCAAAAATTCCCGGCACGAGTACATCCGCTTTGACGCGCCAGACGAAATGGATCACGCCTGTAATACCGGCCACATATGCCAATCGATGCAGACGCTTCCACTTTTTAAAGCCTAGTCGCTTTACCCATCCTTGTGTCGAAGTGATCGCCAGCGGTAACAACAGCAGGTACGTCAAAAAACCAATGGTGATAAATTTGCGTTTGGTGATGTCTACAACAATGGCTTGGAGATCTAAGCCCTGATCGACGACCGCATACGTGAGTAGGTGCAACGAGGCATAAAAGAACGCGAATAATCCCAGCATGCGCCGGACGCGATTGGGCCATGTCCAACCGAAAACAATTTTCGCCGGGGTGCACGCCAAACTCGATGTCAGAAAAAACAGCGCCCAAAAGCCGCAGCGATTCAAACTCTCCGCCACGGGTTCGACCATCGCGCCACGCAGCAAGTCAATCGCGATCCCAGTAAATGGCATGAGCGCCACCGCAAAAACGACCGGTTTTAAATATCTCATTAAAAATTCCGTTTCAGATCCAAGCCTGTGTACAGCTGCGCAACATGCTCCCCGTAACCATTGAATGGTAATGTTTTTCGTTTGATCAACTCACCAATCCGCCGTTCTTTGGCCTGACTCCAGCGCGGATGATCCACTTCGGGATTAACATTTGCGTAAAATCCATATTCGTCGGGCGCCATTTGATTCCACGTGGTCACTGGCATTTTTTCCGTCAGCTTGATCTCGACAATCGATTTGATCCCCTTAAAACCATATTTCCAAGGCACCACCAATCGCACCGGTGCACCATCTTGATTTGGCAAAGGTCGACCGTAAATACCCACCGCCAGCAGAGTTAATGGATGCATTGCCTCATCGATGCGAAGACCTTCCCGGTAAGGCCACTCCAGCACATGGCGTTGTTGCCCGGGCATTTGCTTTGGATCATGCAACGTCGTGAAGGCAACGTACTTGGCGCGTGAGGTGGGCTCAACGTGTTTGAGTAATTCAGCCAATGCGAAGCCGTTCCATGGGATCACCATCGACCACGCTTCGACACACCGCATGCGATAGATGCGTTCTTCCAGGGGAAACATGCTGAGAAGTTTCTCGATATCGATCACTTGCGGCTTGTTCACTTCGCCGCTAATGCGCACTGTCCAAGGCCGTGTAATTAACGCATGCGCGTAGCGTGCAGGATCGGCTTTGTCGGTGCCGAATTCGTAAAAATTATTATAGTGGGTAATGTCGTTGAACGCTGTTTTGGTTTCGTCTGTGTTCCACTTTGCATTGCGCACAAACTTAAAGGAACCTTCAGCGGCGGCAGGTGCCTGACGCCCGAACATCGCAACGCCTAAGGCGCCCGCAGCACCGAGTTTTAAGAAATCTCGACGCTTCAGATACGTTTCTTGCGGCGTGATTTCACTTTCGGGCAATGAATAGCGTTTCGACATGCACTCACGCTAATGCGTACGTGGTCGTTTCGCAAGCAGCTTCAAATATTAGAAATCAAGTTGCGTACGTACAGCGTAGATGTTCGTCGTATTGTTAGGGATACCGGTTTTTTGCAGCATGGCCCGAATGTAATTGGCTTGCAGTTTCAAGTACGGATTCAGATACCAATTTAAGCCCACCGTTAAATCATTCAACTTGCCGCCGCGTATGTCGCGATCGTCGAGATCGAGGTACGACCAGCGTGCCGCGACTTCCCACGCGCCGGTGCCGGAAATTCCGTCAGCTCGCGTCACAAAATTGCTTATGGGCTTGACGCGATCGACCGCAGCCACATTGCGATCATACGGGCGACTTTCGCCGGTGATAAAATAGCTGGCTTGAGCATATCCACCAAAGAACCATAAATTCTTCGCCTGAATGCGATTGACGTACGACGCCTGCAATTCCGATTGGAGCGTCAATGGGCCGTGAACCCACAGCAATTCGGTGGCGCCATTGTTGACGTTGTGCACTGGCATCGTGCCCGTATCGACAAACGGTGGTGTGCCGTTAGCGACCGCTGGAACTGGAACTTTCGAAGTGCCCGATGTTCCTGTGGCCCCAAGAGCTCCAAATGCCCCCACGTAAAATTCAGGAATGGTGGCAAAGCGGTACTTATCGTTGCCTGGATTGCCGTGATAGTAAGCTGCACCTAAATGTAAATATTCGTTGTGTTGCCCGGCCTGTGGATCCGCGGCTGTGCCGGCTTCTCTCCACCAGGGTAAGCCTGTGATGCGCGCCGCACCCGACCAACCGCCATGATCACCGATATCGCCGCCAAATTGATCTTGACCCGTGCGAAACGCCGAAGCGGCCCACGTCATGCGCTTGCTCGCGTTCACATCGTAGATGCCTAAACCGATGTGACGAAAGGGATCGAAGGCTTGAAACATCAGCGAGCGTTCTAAGAAGGTTTGATAACGAAAGCTCGAGACCACTTCGAGCCCATACGGTTGCTTCCACTGGCCCAAACGGATATTTCCTAGCAAAGGTACATGGGTGACCTCGGCCCAAACATCGGTGAATGTTGGACGTCCAAAAAAGGCAAAGTCCATCTGGATCATGTAGTTAACGTTTTCGATGACGCTGCCTTTGGCTGAAAGGCGCAGGCGTCGAAAGTCTACGCCATCTTGCAGATTGCCTAACGCTTGGATGCTCGCGGCGTCTTGGCGATACCATCCGGCGTCGGCTTGGAAAACACCGTTCACTTGTACGGTAGGGTAAGTGGGTTTCGGGGCTTCTGTTACAGCCGGCACTTCTGCACCGGCACGGCCGCAAAAACCACTCACGAGTATGGCGATACTTAGCGCCCAACATTGCGCAAACCTCTGATGCATTATTCGCTCCTCACTGTTATGGGGTCCTGTCTTTTTAAGAGGTACTTGGTGACCAAGTCGGAATTTCAAACGGCGATTCAGCCCTTGTTGCCGCGCCTCTACCGTATTTGTTTGGGCTTGATCGGTCGTGCGTCCGATGCGGAAGATGCGCTGCAAAATGCCTTGATTAAAGCCTATGCTCATCGTCTTTCCTACAGCGGGGATAGCCCATTCATCGCATGGTTGAGTGTGATTGTACGCAACGAATGCATGGAGTTCATTCGAACCCAAGCGCGCCGTCGTACGTTATGGACGCGGGCCTTCGAGCGTTGGGATAACGTGTTAGGGCACGATACCGATATAGAGCGTGCGTTAACACCTGAACGCGTTGCGTCCGACAAAGAACAGATCGACATTTTATTGCAAGCCCTGCAGTTGTTAGACCCCGCATTTCGCGAAGTGGTTGTGCTTTGTGATCTGGATGGAGTAGGGCATGAGCACGTAGCGGTCATGCTGCGTATTCCTGTTGGCACGGTTAAAAGTCGGCACGCGCGTGGTCGCAGTCAGTTACGCAAGGCATTTGCGAAGCTTGAAGCGAATCTACAGCGATCGACACCAATGCCCTGGGACAAAGACCCAATCCAATGAGCACCGCAATCAACGCCACTACCGTCCAACGCTCCCGCGCAATCAAATCGTCGACCGGGCTCGCATCCGGCACCATGCTCTGAGGATGGGGCTGGCCTAAAAGCGCTTTGCTGTAAGCACGAAATACGGTCACACCGTTGAGAGCCATAGCAAATAGCATCGCCGCAATAATCGCCGGATGTACAATCAACACGCCGGCCACCAAGACATCTTCGGTCACGAACATAACAAATCCAGGAATGCCAATGCTCGCGCATCCAAATAACAAAAATGCTGTGGTCAGGCGCGGCGTTTGTTGAACCAGGCCGCCGAGTTTAAACATGTCTGCGGTCCCGACCCGTGCGTGCAAGGCGCTGATGATCAGCAGCAGTCCGCAGAGCGACAATCCCACTGCCAATGCATGCACCAGCGCGCCGGTTAGACTCTGCGTGTTAATCGCCGCAAAACCCGCCAGCACCAAGCCCGATTGACTCATCATGAGATAGGCAATCATTCGGCGCATTTCAGTTTGAGTCATGGCGATGATTGAACCCGCCAGTGTGGTGAGTAATGCGATGCCTGTGAGCAACGGCACGGCGCGTGCAAATGCGTCGCTAAACAAAGGCAGCGTGCGCATCAGCATGAACAAACCCGAGTTGATGCCAACCAGAACTACCGCAATGCCCACGGGACCGTCTTCGAGCAATGTTGGCAACCACGCATGAAATGGAAAAGCGGCCATGCGAACCAGTGCGGCCAAAAGCACGAGCGATAACAACGGCAGCTGCCATTGGACTGGGATCACGAGGGTTGCAGAGGCATTGTCCCAAAATGCGGCATAGGCGAGTCCCATGGCTACGAGCATTGGCAGAGTGCCGCCCAGTAAAAAAATCGCATAGGTGCGGCGCAGACGAATGCGCGTTTCCAGTGATTTTGCATGCTTCAACAGGACATAACAGGGTAGAACCATAGCCACCCAAAACCCGGTGGCTGCTGCAAAAGACGTGGCGCAGAAAAAACCTTCAACACAAGCAGCGGTTAAAAGCAGCGTGATATATTCGCGACGTCCCAACGTGTGCCGAGCGCTTGCTACACAGGCCACCAGGCTCAGTATCGAGGTGCAGAGTGCACCGATTAAGTGTTCTGGATCATCGTGATCGTTCGAAGTCAAAAGCGCTACCCGCACCAACACGGAGCCCAACATGCACAACTGCAGGCTCAAACAAACCCAACTCAGGCGTCGGATCGCATGGATATGGCGCATGCCCAACATCGCGCACGCTGCGAGGGCGGGCAGCACGATAGCAAACCACATGAGATAATAGTCGAAGTGATTCATGGCGAACTCTCACCGCCCTGCAAGGGCGACGCAACTGTTTCAGTCGACTTTGGTTGTGCAGGTCCATGGCGTAATACGGCTGCTTCCCAACCGCACAAGACATTGACCCAGCGGTGCTCAGCGCGATTCAACCGATGCCCAAGATTTAACAACGGCTGGACAATCCAACGTTCGCGCAAAGTTTCAAAATAAAACGTTTCAAACGACAATCGATACAAACGCTGCATGGTTCGCTGCGACAGAAATTGTGTTAGCCATTGTTCACGTGGCGAAAGATCCGGATGGGCCGAGCGCATGACTTGCAAATCGTGTAAGGCTGAAGGCGCACGCAAGAATTGAAAGGCCCGCATGCATGCGTGACCCACCATGTGCAATAATGCCCAACGATACCAACCGAAACCAATGGCTGCGAACATGAGGCCCACTTGCGTCATGGTGGCATACGCAAGTGCACCTTTCACATCGGTTTGAACGCGATAAACCAAAGTAGCGTGCAGGGCGGTGGCCAGACCTATCAGAGTAATCGCGGCGCAAATCATTGGCGATTGTTCTAAAATAGGCTCACAACGCAGCAACAAATACACGCCAGCATGGACGGAGATCGCTCCGTAAAATAGCGCACTCGAGGGCGTAGGGCCTTCCATCGCCCGCGGTAGCCAACTGCCAAATGGCATCTGAGCCGATTTACCCATACTCGCAAAAACCAACAGCGCGCCTACGAGTGTTGCTTGCGCCGCCGTGAGGTGTGTCGCTTGCAGTGGCCAAGAGGCAGCCGTGTGCGAAATTAACGACGCGACATTGGCTGTGTGGGCGTAGTGATGCAGCAGCGCTGTCCCTAACAACAATCCAACATCACACAGACGATAAATGGTGATCACGTGCAAACCAGCGCGGACCGGCGCATTGCGCTCATGGAAAAATCCGACCAAAAGTGCCGACGCGATGCCTACCAACTCCCAACCAAAAAACAGCTGATCCATGCCGTTGCTCATCACCACAACTAACATGCCGCATTGAAACAATAGGAGGAGAGTGAAGAAGCGGGTAAATCCTGCTTCGCGATGCATGTAGTGGTATGAGAATCGCGCAATCAGTCCGCAAAAGCCGCTGGTGAGCACCATCATGATGGCTGACAAATTATCGATTAAGAAGCTGATATTAAAGGCGTAGTCATCGGCGGCAAACCAATCACCGAGCGAAAAAACCAGCGGCCCGTGCATGAACGTAATGGCTGCTGTGCACAAGGCCGCAACAAACCCAATAATTTCGGTGGTGGGTACGAGGCGTCCGATGCTGCGTTCCGAAGGCGTGCGCCACACGAATGAGATACATGCCATGCTGGCGAATGCCGCTAGAGGAGCCAGCAATACGATCAATGCCAATGTGATCCGCGTCAGCTCCGACGTCAAATTGATAAACATCTCCACAAGCCTCGTTTTGAATTATGCTGCCAAGGGATCGTCAATGAGTGCCGGTGGCAGAAAATCACGTTGATTGCGATACCACTGTTGCGATGATTTCACGTGTGAAATTGCGTGGTGTAACGATGGGTTCCAACGCTCAAAACCATTTTCACTGAGGTACCAAATAGCACCATCTTCCGGATCGACTGCGACGATTTGAATCCAACGATTTAACACCAGTTCCGCCACGTCGGGACGTCGCTCAACAATCGCCAGCAACGTGCTCGGTTTGGCATCGCATACCGTGAGCAAGCGCATCGGTTCATGAATTTCGATCATTTGTTTGGGTAGCCCAGTCCGCAGATCGCTGAGAGAACCATCCATGACGCCCAATAAGCAACTTAAATTGTGCGGCAATTTTGTACCGCAACCATACCGCTGATTATCGACGCACGAAAAATAATATTCCAAATTGATACCGGCGCCGACTGGACCAACGGCCACCAACGTACGCTCGAGGATTGCGCCTTGTGGATCGATGCTTGGATCGTACGAGACCAAAAACGATCGACGATCTAAAAATAATCCACGCGTCAGAGCGCGACGTCCAATCACACAGGCGGCATTGGTGACATGACCAAGTTCGGGACGCGCTTGGCTCAAATCGTGTGCCCGTCCTTCGACATGCAACAGTGCCCGATAGGGTGTGAGCGACAACGGGGCCGATTCGAGCCGGCGGCAGCGCTCGTGCGCCGACAATTCCCGCGCTTGTTGCAACAAATTTTCAATGTCCGAAAATGCAACACGTCGCTCAGGAGTCAACGACTCGACATCGTAGAGCGTTATGGCATCCGTGCAGGTGTCATGCATGCCGCCGATAAACACGGTGGTCTCTGGAATGGCGATCCCGCGTTCCAACAGCCCCGCACGCACGTCGGCGCGGTTGCAAATTTCCGCAAACAGGCGAGCGTTGGGTCCACCATGGCTGCCACCGCAGGCGCCGCAATCGTAGGCTGACCGATGCGGATTGTTGACACTTTGCGAACCATGGCCGAGCAATACGACCCAAGGTGCAAAATGCGACACCAAACCGACGTTTTCGAGTGTTCCCGCAGCGCGCTGAATCATTTCCTGCAACGTAAAACCGAGATGTTTCGTGCCCACGGTCGCAGCTTGCACGGCAGCAATGGTCGGATGTTCCGTTGCTTCTTCGGGCTTTTTTTGTGTCGTCAGTCGAGTACGAGGGGCTGGGAAAAATTGTGCTGTCATGGCGCGCCGTAAGCGGGCTGTCGCGCGCGGTAGAAATAGCCGGCTCGCCATGGGGAAAAGTGAAAGCAAACCCACCAGCGGCATGAGCAATGCGGCGCCGAATAACCCCCGCGAGCCTCCGTGAAATGCATGCGTCACGCGGGCCCAATGGCGACGACGTTGCGTGCGGCCGTGTGCCAAATCGACATCGTCTTCGTGGGCGTGCTCATGAATAGCGTGTTGCGGCTCGACGACAACAGGACATAAATCTTTTGCACTTGAGTCATCGAGACCTTGATAGGCAATCGCGAAACCGAAAAATCCAGCAACGCCAAACGTTTCGGTGGTAGGTGCGAGCTCTTCTAAGTGACGTCGGATCGACTCTTCGCGGTCATCGATGCAAAACATGATTTGGCAGGTTGGCTGGGCCGGGCCTCGACGTGAATTGGGCGCTTTGCTGATCCAGTTTTGGTAGCGCGAGGCATTGATCGCAACGCCATGCAGAACATCCGAACGGTAGTGCGCCTCGTACGCTTCGCACCAAATGCGCTGTCGGGTCAGTTCGTCCAATGTATCGAGGTGCCGTAGGCATTCGCCTTTTCTTTGTGGGGTGGCTTGCGCGATTTGATCGGCTCCAACCCCAGCCACTTGACACAACTGAAATAAACGCCACTGCGCATCTAATGCGTACCGATGCTGCAGGGGATCGGGTGAGTACGTCGCTGATCGGCGCTTCACATGATCAATGTGGATCCCGTAACGCTGAGACACATCCTGCAATGCATGCCGTTCATAAATGAGACGCACCGCTAAAAAATCAATCAGCGAAGCTGGTGGTGCATCGGGTGAACGGTCGAAGGAGTGCGTTTGTAACCGGTGCATCATGCCGGCCCATCCTGCCAATTGCAGCGACGTATTTTGAATGTAATGATCCCATTCATCGCGCGAGACGTGCAATTCGCGTAGAGCGTGCAACACAACATCGATTGCTTGCCAATGATTGTATTCGTGCTGCCGCAATTCGCGACATAAGCCGCGCAGCCAATAAGGCAAAGGAGCGCTCTCGGAATCGAGCAGCAGTTGCCGCCAAGCTCGGTAGAAACCCAATGCGCGTTGCGGCAGATGCCAGCGGGCTGTACCTTCGTCGAGGTACGCAGAGACGTAGCGGATAAGATGGGGATGCACGAGCGAATTGATATCTTCGCCCGTCATCTTCAGGATCCATTCCCGATGCGTGGCGCGCTGTGCGGTCGGCGATATTTTCTCGGCGGACGCATGGTAGTCGAGGTTTTGGCACGCGTCCCAGAGTGCGGCTACAGCCAAGGCCTCGCGTTCGCCGTCTGACCCTTGTTTGTGATACGCGGAGCCCCCTTCGATCACCCGTCGTTTGGCGTCGGCGGATGCATCGGCCCGCACCCGACTCAGAGCACCTTTGTTGCTGATCTCCCAATGCGCGTGTGCTGTGGAAATACTACGGATGGCATGCACCAAAGCTAAACGTTCAATCTCACTTTGCGACACGAGCGCTGCTGCAGTGTCAGGGGCACGCGTCGCATCACGACTGCGCCAGGCCTGTAACGCTTCATCGAGATCTGCTGCATTGATCCGACCTTCGCCATACAACGCCCGATAGCGATCCTCACTCCAATACCCTTGCGCTCCATATGTTTGCGTGCCGACAGCAATCGCCTGGTGAAACGGCATATGTTGAAGCGCATGCAGCGTGTTGTGATGGATAAATGTTCGGATCGGCCCCTGAGCCGGCAGCAAATGTCCGGTGTGCTCGATTGCGTGTTCGAGTGCCATCCGATCATCGTCGTGCTGGCTCGTCATGCGGCGTACTCCATGAGATTCGCTGGGCGAGAATTAAATGCTGGTGGTTGCGGCAATCCGCTTCCGTCGTTTTGCAGCTGATAAATGATGTTGCGACAGTCGGGTGTGCTGATCAAGACCATGCAGCTCTAACGTACGTCCTGCTTTCGAATATTCCTGCTGCAGATGATGTAATTTATCTGAGACGGTATGATCGACGAGCAACGTTTCCGAGAGATCGATCACCACGCGCTTGGCGTTGGTGTGCGCATTCAACGCTTTGCGCAGCGCTAAATAATTCGTAAACACGGCGCACTGATGCACGCGCAATGTCACCGTGCCACCTTCTTGAATCGTTTCAATTTGCGGTTTGAACATGCCACCGAGCGGCGCTCCATTGACCAGATGCAATACGATCTTGAGGAGGATACCGGCGCCTACACCGACGAGCAGATCCGTCGCCAAGGTCACTATAAGTGTGGTCATAAAAATGGTCAGCTGCTCTGAGCCAATATGCAACGTCTTGCGTAGCTCGCGCGGTGAAGCCAGTCGTGTCCCTGTGTAGATCAGCATTGCGGCCAATGCTGCGAGGGGGATCTCGTGCAACAGTCCAGGTAGGAATGCCACGAACAACAGCAAGAAAACACCGTGGAAGAAATTCGACAGACCCGATTTTGCCCCATTGTTAATGTTGGCCGAGCTACGCACAATTTCTGAGATCATCGGCAATCCACCGATCATCCCTGAAAGCAAGTTGCCAAAACCCGTAGCGAACAGGTCTTTGTTCATATTGCCTTTGGGCGAGCCTTCGGGAGCGAGAGCGTCAACTGCGCGCGCGCTTAGCAACGATTCAATGCTACCGACCAAGGCAAACATGATGATGTATTTGATCGACGTGCCTGAAAACACCGCCGAAAAATCGGGCATGGTAATCGCACTGAGCAAATGCGACGGCAGCGTCACTAAAAAGCGCGGACCAATTTCGAAGTCGTGCTGATTGAAACTATACAAGTGGAGGTGTTCGAGATCGAACAACATGCCAAGTGGTACGGCTACGAATAGCACCAACATCGGGGCCGGAATGCGCTTCGCCCATTTATTTTTCACCAGCGGTAGGCTGAACAGCAAGCACAAACTAAGCAAGCCGATGAGCGCAATCTCTGGATTTACATTCATTAGGCTGTGCGGAATTTCGGCCAGCAAAGCGAACGGAGATTTGGCGGCAGGCGCAACGCCGAGCAGTGTATGCGACTGTTTCGAAATAATAATTACGCCAATGGCAGCGAGCATGCCGTGCACGACCGACGGCGGAAAGACGTCGCTTAAAACACCGGCGCGCAGCACTGAAAAGATGATTTGAATCAGGCCAGCAACAACAATGGTTGCCAAGGCTCGATGATAGCCAAGCATCGCATCGCCGCCGCCTAAATCTTGCACGGCGCCCAGTGCGATGACGATCAATCCTGCCGCAGGACCTTTGATCGTAAGTGGTGCACTGCCTAGCCATGTCGTCAGTACGCCACCAACCACCGCGGTTAGAATACCAGCGATTGGCGGAAAGCCACTTGCCATCGAGATCCCAAGGCAAAGAGGCAGAGCGATTAGAAAAACTAGAAAACCTGAAAGGAGGTCGGAGCGCCAATGGCTAAACATCGATGCTGGTTTAGATGCTGCATGCGACGCTGGCATATCAATAGGATGTATGTTCGATGGCATGAACCCTCTCTTGATCCGATTCGTTCGGTAGTTTCGAGGTCAAGACGGTCCGTCTGGCGGTTGAGTTCCCACAAAGTGATGAGGATCTCACATTTTATTTTGCAACTGGCCTTTTTTGAACGCGCTGCGAAAAACTCACTATAAAAGGAGGGAACCGAATTGCTACTGGTCGCGTCTTTAGCTTAGAGCGGTGCTGTACAAGCAAAGGATGTCGCGTGAGCAAGCAAAAATCCCACACACCAAACTCCCCTTCAGCCGATGCGTTGGATGGGAAAATCGGACACGCGATGCGGGCGTATCGCGAAGGTGTCAATCTGCCTCACGGTTTCACTGCGGGTCTCGAGGCCATTTACGCGCAACCGCAGATCCGTCTGCGTCGGCCGCCATCGGTGCGTGTCGGTTGGGGTTTGGCAACGGCTACTGCGTGTGCGTTTTTAGTGCTTGTGCCAATACAACATAGCTTAAATACGCCGAGCGTGGTGGATGATTTGCTGCAACGCCGCCTTGAAGAGTTGCATGTGCAAGTTCCAGAAGACGGACACACTTGGATCGATTTGCATCTGTCGGCGCACGAATTAGCCGACGAACATGCCTCTATTCACCTGAGCGCTCCAGATTCTCTTATGATCGATGCCAATAATGCCGACGCCCATGGAGAAAGTGTCTCAACCTGCGACACGTCCGGGCAATGTTGGCACACATGGGACCAATCGTCGTCGTCTGGGGCAGCGCCGCTGCGTGTCGGTGTGCGAGAGCCTGGTCGTTACATCATCGATGTGGCGCATCACTCAAATTCAAATGCCAAGCACGACCGCTGGATCGTCAATGCCCGCCGCAAGTAATGGCCGTGCAATTTAAGCCAATTGTTCAACGCCTTGTTCAATTCTTAATCTTCAGCTGAAATCATTGTTCAATTGTTACGATGCATTCGCATGTGTGCGTCGCACAGCTGTGTCTCGATTTGCCGCTGACCCGGGTCATATAAACCTCATATCTTCGATATAATTGCGCTTTTCGAAACGTATGCGGGGCGAATGCATGCGCTGACCCCTGCGCTGGCACATCCGCTGCAGAGGGCTCCCTCCGTCAATTTATCCATTGGCTTTTCGTGTCACTATTTCAGGGAGCTGGAAATGCGCCGGATCTACAGCACACTCACACTTGCATGTGTTCTCGCCACTACCGCAGCATGTGGTAATGAAACTGAGCTGCAAGGTCTTGTCGATGATCAGCGGCAATTAGAAGGTAACGTCGGCGCTCTGTATGCCCCAACCATCGGTGTTGCTGCTGGCGCTAACGAGTGGTGGGTCGAAGTTTCGGCGACGTCGGCAGTGTCCGTCATGCTCGAACTTGAAACCGGCGCAACCTATCCAATGCCCAAGACCAATTGGGGGACATTCGCCAAAGGTGACAAACAATTTGTGCGTGGCACCAAGTTGCGATTTATCGCGATGAACGCGTCAGGCGAAACTGCTCGCACAGTATTTTTCTCGTATCTTATGCAAGCGCCGAAACTTGACGTCGTTGTGCCGCCTGTTGCAGCCCCGGCGTATAAACCTACGTTTAGTGTGAACACCGGCTCCAATGAATGGTGGGTCGACGTTTCTGCGACATCTGCGACGTCGATGACGTTCGAGTTGCAGAATGGCACAACCTTTCTATTGTCTAAGTCGAGCTGGGGTACATTCATCAAAGGCGATAAACAATTTGTTCGGGGTACAAAGCTACGATTGATCGCGAAGAATGCCGCTGGGCAGACCGCTCGCACGGCATTTTTCTCCTATTTGTTAGAGTCTCCGGTGCTTGAGTCAACACCAACTCCGGCTCCAACACCAACACCAACACCGACGCCAACGCCCACACCGACGCCAACGCCAACACCAACACCAACGCCAACACCGACGCCAACGCCAACGCCGACGCCAACGCCAACGCCAACGCCAACGCCAACGCCAACGCCAACGCCAATCACCGCGGATCTTACATTCACGATCGACGCAACCGCCGATCTCCACGACATCTCACCCTGGATCTACGGCACGAACATGTTGAGCGATTGGACGCCGCACCCTAACAAACGTTTCTTGTTCAATCGTTGGGGCGGCAATCGTACGACGACGTATAACTGGGAAAACAATGCCTCGAACGCTGGCTCCGACTACTTCAACTCGAGCGATACGCATTTAGGCGCGAGCAACGTGCCAGGCGAAGGCGTCCGTCAATACATTGCCAACACACACGCCCGTAACGCATCGATTCTCGTCACCGTACCAATGCAAGGTTATGTTGCCGCTGATAAGAGCGGATTGGTCAGCGCCAGCACTGCAAATTATTTGACCACACGTTTTCGACAAACCGTGGCCAAGAAAAACAGCGCCTTGTCATTGAACCCTGATCTCTCCGACGGTGTTGTGTATCAGGATGAATTCGTCAACTTCATCAACAGCAAGTTTGCGTACGCACCCACCGATGCTTTCCGCCACATCTTCTTCGCGCTCGACAACGAACCCGGCTTGTGGGCGACAACGCATCCACTGCTGCAAAAAAGCCAATCCAGTTATGTCGACTACATGGCTAAAGCGACGTCGTATGCCGCAGCCATCAAAGACGTACTTCCAAGTGCAGTGGTATTTGGTCCGGCGCTCTACGGTTGGGGAGACTTCGAATCACTGCAAGCCGCACCCGATGCAAATAGCAAAGGCAATTTCATTACGTACTTCCTCAACCAAATGCGTGCCGAAGAACATGCCCGAGGCAAACGCCTGCTCGATGTACTCGATATCCACTGGTATCCTGAAGCCGCAGGGGGTGGTTCGCGCGTGACGTCGCAAGATACAGGAACGGCGGTCGCCGATGCCCGTATGCAAGCTCCACGTTCATTATGGGACACAACCTATAATGAAGGCAGCTGGATCAGCCAAAGCGCAGGGGCCATTCGCTTGTTGCCGCGCATCAAAGCACAAATCAATGCCACGTATCCCAACACCGAAGTGGCCGTGACTGAGTACTATTATGGAGCAGGCGATCACATCTCAGGCGGTATCGCTGAAGCGGACGTCTTAGGCATCTTCGGGCGTGAGGATGTATTCGCAGCAAATCTGTGGCGCATGGGGGGTTCACAAGACAGGTTCATCTTCGGCGCGTTCGATATGTTCAATAATTACAATGGCCAAGGTGGAGCATTTGGGGACACTTCCGTACGCGCTCAAACGTCGAATGTGGCGCAATCGTCGGTATTCGCCAGCTTGGATGGAAGCAATCCGGATCGCATGGTGCTTGTGGCTATCAATAAAACGAGCACGGCGAAGAAAACCCTGATCAATTTGAGCCATGCAGCCGCGTTTAACACGATGCAAGTGTATCAATTGACATCCGCGTCGAGCGCTCCCGTGCATGGAACGGATGTTTCAGTCGGTGGAAATAACTACGTTGTCTACACAATGCCCGCGTACAGCGTGTCCACGTTAGTACTTACAAAGTAAGTTTACCGTGCGGCGTGTGCCACTTTGACCTAGCTTTCCCTCCAAGTATCCCCCGAGAATCCCCATAAAACTCACCAGAATAGGGTTATTTTCCCTAGCAATCCCACCCTTTGATCGGCTAATCGCAAAAAAAATTAAAAAGTATGCACGAAATAATATTCATCTTGGCACCAACTGCCGATAACTCTCATATCGAGCGGGTCGCGCTCTGATCCATAAAATATCAAATCGATGGTTTCTATAGTTTCAGTGTTCAACGGTTCGTAAGTATTAGTTTGCGAAGTTAGCTTGCGATGATGGTTTCGTGGGCGGCTCAAGTAAACGTCACACAATGCCTGGATGGAAAAAAATGACAAGCAACCCATTAGTCGTGTCGAATAGTTCTACAGCAGTCGCTTCGTATAATTCAACTTCGTTGACCAGCGTCACCACTACCACTGGCGCTAACGCGACAAGTGGAGTGAGCAGCTCATCCACAGCGGCAGCCCAAGCGCTGATGTTGCAGCAACAACTTACCCCGTCGAGTGACTATCTCGCGTTGAGCACCCAGGTGAAGTCCACCAAGCTGCCCGTAGCATTGAGCGGACCGCTCAGCTCTGCAGTGTCGAGCTCGATACCTGCAACGACATTTGGTTGCGACTTGAATGGCAACCCCGCCGTATGCGGCATCTTTAACGGTGCACTTCCACACGCAGTGATTGCGAGCGGTAGCACAGGTGCAGGCAATGGCGCTCTTGGATCCCGTGCTGACGGCAAGTTCGCCTTACTGGTTGAAACCGATGTGGGCACCATTAAATTGATGGAAGTCGAAACCAACGGCTTCAAGAATTCTACGAAATCTAAAGTTTTGTCGAACACCGGGTCGGCACCCTCTGTCGGTGGATCACGCGGTGCATTCAGCAATGATGCAGGCCTCAACCAAAACAAGACACTTAAGATAGTTGATATCAATACGGGCCTGACGATTACCGATATCAACACTGGCAGCAACAAAGCCGTTGTGAGCACGAGCGTCGCGGACCCCAAGAATGGCAACACCTTTGCAGTTTTCAACCCGCGTACTGCGGATGCGAGCGGCAAGCAGTCACGTCTGTTCTTCGTTAAAGCCGATGGCACCCAAGCGGACCTCACCAACGCTGGGATCCAAAAAGCGATTTCAAGCCAAGTGATCGCGACTGCTGACGGCAGCGTAGTTCAATTCGGCCTCGTCCAAAGCGGCAGTGGCTATGCCATCAAAGCCCAGATGTTTAACGGCACGACAGGCGAGAAAATTGGCACCGTGCGCGATATTGCGACTGTCGCTAGCAAAGTCGACTTCCGAGTCGGCGTGACCCAAGCGAACTCTACTGCGTCTCAAAAGGTTGGCGTGGCTTATTTTGACAACGGCAAGCTCATGTTTGCGGTCAGCAACGCCAATTCAATGCAGAAAGAGCCCGTGGCGATTATGGCGAAGAGCAGCACCGATCTGGTGGAAATCGCCAACGGCTTGGATAAATTCAACGTCGCCGGCAATGGCAACACGTTGAGCATCAATGCGATCAACCAAGACAGCATTCAGACCTCGGTCATCGGACCCAAGAGCGCTCCTGAGTGGGTCATGAGACTGGCTCAAGGTGAAAAGAGCAATGTGTTGCCGGCCGACGGCACGCGTGAATTCCAGCTGCTGGATAAAGAAGGGGATCAACAGATCCTGTCGTTTACAGCGTCGGTCAATGGAACCGACGTGACAGCGGATTGGGTTTCAATCAACCAAACGGATTTCACTGTCCGCTTGACACGCAAAAGTCCCGGCGATGTCGTGATCAACGGTACAGCTACCGATGCGTATGGCAAAGTCGCATCATTCCAGATGTTCATGTTTGAGGATTCTTCGTCTTCATCGTCGTCATCGTCGACGGGCCGCGACAAACCGATTAGTTCGACAGGGGTGAAGCCGATACCGGTCGTTTCGTCGTCAAGTGGTAGCGCCAATTGGACAGAGATCACATGCGATGAGTTAATCGTGATGTATCCTAACAATACGTCCTTGTTCGCCAATTTGACCGCCCAGGGCTGCACATTCTGTATCGATAAGAACACCGGCAACATTGTTGCTCTGCCATGTTCGAGCACCGGTGTTGATGGTTCGAGCACCGGTATTGATGGTTCAACCGGCTCCGCTCCTCAACCGTTGTCGGATGGGAGTTCGAAGTCGGCATCACAAAAAGCGTTTGAAAAGTTTAAGGCCGGCTGGGATAACGGCGGAGATAAAGCGACGTACGTTATTGCAGCAATTGGTGGCGTCATTATCGCGTTGGCGGCGGACCATTTTGGCCCCCATCGTCGCGAGGCCGAATTAGCAGACGCGCTGGCCGATCGGAATTCAGTCGGAGCCAAGGGATGGCTGAATTTCTGGAAATTTAAGCCAGACGCAGCTCGTAGAAATGACAGCTGGGCAATGAAGACCATATTCCGTTGCTTCCGTGATAAAGCCCCAGTCGTCAATGTTCAAGGGCAGCAGCCAGGGGTTCAGCTGTCAAATCAGCCTTCAGGGGATCAGCAGGGTCAGCAGGGTCAGCAGTTAAATGATGCTTCGGCTCCGGGGGCTCAGCAGGGTCAGCAGTTAAATTCTGCTCCGTCTTCAGGGTCTCAGCAGGGTCAGCAGTTAAATGCTGCTCCGGCTCCAGGGGCTCAGCAGAATCAGCAGTTAGCGCTGTCCAACATACACGGAGTTTTACAGCCCTTAGATGCTCACCAAGATTAACAAACACCAACAAATTAAACATAAAGAGGAACAGGATATTACCATGCGATTGAAGTACACAATTTTAGCGACAGCCATCGGCTTAGCAGCCTGCGGCGACAGCAATAACGCTAATTCGGACACAACACCGAACAGCACAACAACCGGCACAGTTGCTCAGGGCCCCCAGGGCGGTTCATGCCACGCTGTTGAAAACACGGACTCATTCACCATCGCATGCGACGATGGCAGTAGCGTGAACGTGCCTAAAACCACGAACACGACGATCACCACGCAAATCGGCAATGGTGAAAAAGGTGATCCAGGTACCCCAGGGAAGCCAGGTCCTGCAGGTCCCGGCGCACGCGTGGTCTGGATTGATGGCAACGGCGAAGGTAAAGTCGTCGGTTATTCAGAAAGCCATGACGTAACACCCAAGACCTATTTCGACGCCGATAACGTGGAATGGAAATTGGAAGTCGCGTCCGATGGCACAGCCACGGTGAAGCCAGTGAAAACTGTGTCTGACTTGGTAGTGTTGTTCAAGCGAGCTGCCGAAGCGACATCGTCAAATCCGAACAAGCTCTATTGTGAAAATACATTCAAGCCAAGCATCGATAACCAACAAGTGTTTTCGAAGCCCACAGCAGGTACACGTTTCGTGCAACTTGGTGCAGCTGGCTTAACCCGCGGCGTGGCGGTTGAATGGACTACAGCTATCGGTCACGATGCAAATGGTGCGGTTATCTCTAGTCAGTCAGTTAAGCTTGTGCTCGCCGAGAAGGCCACAACTGTAACTGCCACGGACATCGACGCGAACTTTGCCGGCGAAGTGGATGGATTCAACAGCGACATGTCGTACTGGTGTAATGCGTTTGCTCCCGCAACGGTTTCGAATGTGTACGACGCAAGTGACTTCACGCAACTGACCGTGCCGACGATCAACGGCAAGGTCTTCGGATTCACAATTAAGCAATAAGCCATAGCAATAGGCTGTGATTCGGTCGGCGGTAGATTTCTTACAAGACTTCTACCGCCGATTTTTTTTGTCCTAGGGCGTGTTGACAATTAAATCTCGGCTACAAAGGGCTATGCGCATACATCTCTACGCGCTTCCTCACTCACAAATCCTCAACATGCTAAAGCATGCCTCCGGTTTATTCGCTCCGGGCCGCGCAGATCTGCACGCGCCTAGCCCTTTTCGCTCGAGATTTAATTGTCAACACGCCCTAACGCAGCGCTCTGTGATGTGTGCACATGGCGGAAAGTGGGGCTGCTGTGCGTTTTGCAGGCGGCACTATTTAGATGCGAAGTCGCAGCCCATGTGGGATCCTATACTTAGCCTATGATCAAGGTGATAGGAGCGCGGGATGTCAGTCATCAGACCTGTTGGCCACGTGGCATCGACCGTTACTGCCGCAGCGACACCGGCTTCTTCGTCCGCGTCCACTTCAACCCAAGCGCCTGAAACCGGCTCTCTTAAAGATCTCAAATTGTTACGTGCATCGCACCACCCGAGTGCCCTCGAACGCCTGATGCACGGATTGAAGCAAGTCGCCGCATCGGTTGGGAAACTGAACATTGAGCCCTCACTAAAACATCTGGCGAGCAAGCTACCCGATAGTTGGGAAACAACATTCACAGATGCAGCCCATGCCGCTGCCTCAGTGTCGGCGCTGCCCGAGCATCGCGAAATTGTCGGCATGGCCAAGCGCCTACTTAACGAGCGATTGGTGCTGCTTGTGCAACAAGATGGCTGGACTGTGCTGGCCGAAATCCAAGGAACAAAGCCGTTTCGCACCCTCAACCTAGCAGGGAAATTTGGCCTGATCACTGAGCCCGAATCGGATCGACCCAGGCGATGGCTGCGGCTTCTGGTCGAAAACCTCTACGCCCTAAAAATTGTGCGGGACGATAACCCAGCACACCCCATGCATCACACGTTTCAGTTCACCGCTAAGCAACGCTGGTCGACTGAAGAAGGCGCTCAACGGTTCAACAGCATCCAAAACATGCTGCAGCAGCGCGGTGCATTCAACGGCTTAGGGTGGGTTTTTGACGAGCGGGCCGCTGAAACTCCCAGGCATGTGCTGCCAAACGCGGCTCAAAATTCAATTCAAGCCGATAATAATTTTGTAGTGCATCATTTCGCATCCGCAGCGGAGCGCGACTTGTATGTAAAGTGGCGTTACATGGATCCTTTAAATTCAATTGAGGATCCAGACGATTATCCCGAGATTGCGGTTCCAGCGCTGCGCCAAGAATAATCCGTGACTGGAGTTGACGCCGCAGACTTCGTCTGCTGGAGTTGGCACGAATAGCTTAATGACGAGTGGAGTTTGCACAATGTCATCCAATAGCATCAAAGGTAACGGATCAGGTGTCGTTCAGAATCCGACTGCTTCGCAGAATGATGACGCCGCTTTGCGTGCGCAGCTGCGTGACAAACTTGTGCCTGAATTTAAAGGTGTGCTCAAAACTGGCGAGCCGAGTACACATTTTTACCGAGATGCTGCGGATCCGCGATTCGTATGGCTGAACAATCCAAACGGTGAGTCTCAACCGTTTGCGAATTCGACAAGATTAAAAGCGTACTTGAATAATTTACCGACCCATTCAGTACGCGCGTTACTCAGTTCGACTTCTGCTCAATCGGCGCTGCCGCAGCAATCTATCGAATTGCCCGCGCCGAAACCCAGCTTGTGGGAGCAAGCGGCGAAGTTCGGATTAAAAGCGTTCGTAGCGTACAAGCAGATCACGGGCGGACACACACCCGCAGCGCCTGGTCCGGGGTCGACGTCTTCGGTCAATGCTGCTACCTCACGCGCATTGTTAGCGAATGAGCCTCCCGCCGTGCCTAACAATTTTCATGTCCTCGACACAGTCGCGGCTCCCTATTTGTATCACCACGAATTTCCGTCCGCGCAATTGCAAGACGCTTCCATCGGTTCATTCGATCTCGCAGTTCGACAAACAGGCCGTCAAACCCTGGTTGCCGCAAGCCGCGCGCGAATGAATGCACAGGGCGGCCTCGTGGGAATCGATCTCGACTTTCAAAAACTCGATATGCTGAAGCGAGTCATGGGTGGAGTGCTGCCACATAATGGCGATGTCGAAAGTGTCGATCTTCTAAAACTGCCGAATGGTAGCGCATTTCTTACGTATGCATCGGAGAGTGGCATTTTCGGACAGTCTATCGGAGCGGATGGAAATACCGTAGGCACAGCGTCGTTAATTGCAGGACCTGGCGCGCAAAATCCAACGTTCGGTGAAAGTTCGCTGGTTTACACCCAGGGATCTGGTGCGTCGCGCCAACTTGTGTCGCTGCCATACGCTGTCAATAATACTGCCGTGGCGTTTGATGCTGCAGTGAAGCGAAGTTATCCGCTTCCAACACCGGTTGGATCACGTGAAGAGCTGAGAGGCACACGCGTCGCGGGCGCCATGGTGATCGTCAATTCAGAGGCAGGCTTGCAGGATAAATCACGCCTGTACTTGGCGACTGGTTCAGGCTTGGTTGAAAAAACTACACTGGCCGCCGTGTCGAGTGACATCGTGACGACCGATGCAGGTTACGCCCGCATAGCCATCGTAGCGAATGCTGCAACCAATCCGACAAGTTACGACTTGGTTCTGCAAAAGCTTAATGCCAATGGCGACCTGGCCAAGCCGCAAGATCAAACGATGGTACAACAAAATGTATCACCCGCTTTGCGCCCAGCCATTGTCAAAACGGACAGTATGTTCGCGATTGCCTATCAAGAGCGCGTCTCCGGTCACGCCATGCTGGCGTATTTAGATCGCACAACATTGCAACCCCAGGGGATCCGCGAGAACTCCGTAGCGACCGCCACATTGGCTTCGACATTGTTCGGCGGCGCCGCGGTGAATCAACTCGAACTCGCTGTCGATGGCACGCGTGTGGCGATCCTTGGCAAGCGTGCAGATGGTGGGATTGTTTTAGACAAATCCGGCTTCAATCGTCCGCCGGTGGCGCAAACCATCAACGTTCCCACGCAGAAAATCGCGGCGTATGCCACGGCATTCATGGATCTGTTAGTGACCGATCCAGACAGCGATCCGTTGGGCTACGAGTTTTTGATCTCCTCACCGAATGGTGGAAGCGTCGATCCGAGCCAAGTCGTTATTGATGACTCTGGATTTGTGACGTTCACGCCAGTCGCGGGCGGCGCTACCGTTGATAAGCCAGTGCGCTACGATTTGCAGATCCGTGTGAGCGATGGCGTCGATACCGTCGTGTTGAATCGGTCATATGACGTGGGTCCTGGAAAACCGAGTGACCAACCACCGAGACCCGTAGTTCCATCGTCAACTGGACCGGCCGCTAAATCGAGTTCGTCGTCGACTGCGAGCAGCCGAAGCAGCAGCTCTGGGCCGTCAAGCAGTAGCTCATCGACCGCCAACGGCGTGAGTTCCAGCACAGGCGCGTCCTCAACTGGAAAATGGACCATTCTGTCGAGTTCTTCAACGGCATCATCAACAAGTATTCCGTGGTCTTCGACGTCGACTATTTGGTCGTCATCAAGCTCTAGTAGCAGCACTGGACCTAAGAAAAACGAGACATTTCCTGGGCAGCCGGTCAACGGGGACAAGTCGTCCACTGGGCCGAGCGCATTCGATGCAGGATCAGGATCTTCGTCGAACAACACGGTGATCACTGTGGTGTGCGTCGTGGGTGGCGCTTTAGTGCTCTTGGCTCTGAGTTGGTATGCGTACAAGAAATGGAATGCGCGGCCGAGTGTCATTCGAGGCAAGGCTGAGAAATTAAAGGCAAAAGCGGTTGCCCTCGAAGCCAAATGCCGAAAGTCAATGGCGAATGGTCGAAAGGCGTTGAATGCATCTGTTCTGAAGTTGCCTGCTGAAGCCAATGTCTCATCAGGTATTGGACAAGCCCCACCTCAGACCAAGAAGGATGCTGTCGACGACGTCGCGCAGCAAATGATTGCTAATGCGGATCATAAATTGTCCAACCCAGGGGACGCCCTGAGTGTTGTGAGCATCCCACCTGGCTACCGCCTAACTGAGTCGGGCCAGTCTTTAGCGCAAGACCATTATACACTAGCTGCGCACCAGCTTGCCGAGGCGCAGACGCTGCGGGCACAGTCGGCGGAACACATCAATGATGCTGAGTTCAAAGAGCAAAAGGAAGAGCAGGCAAATTTGCAGGCCAGACTTGCAAATCAGGCTAAGAAATCAAAAGCGAAGTCGGCATCGGTACAGACACATTTGGCTGCGCAACTTAAGAAAGCCAAAGCGAGGCAGAGCCAAGTCGAACTTTCGGAGGTACCTCGAAAAGTTCGCACGCTGAGTGACTTCGCAAGTGACAGCGCTGCACTCAGTGGAGGCCGCCGACCGTCGACCGTCGAGGAAAAAGACAACGAGGGCGAAGATTCTGGGGTTGAAAATAATTCCCGGAGCACAAGTCAAATTGTGGATGATGAGGAACACAACGACAACCGTCGCCGAACTGGTACGCTCCCAATTTCGGCAGCAGCGGCTCGCTCTAGTCAGGGAACCGTTGGAGGTCGCGTCGGTGGCGTGACTATAGAGTTACTGTCATCAGATGAGGATGCCGGAAGCCAGTCAGGGTTAGGACAGAGTTCTCGTCAAATCATTCCTCCAAAAAGCAAACCTAATTCAGTAGCGGCGTCGGTGCTGGAAGAACAGAAGTACAACGATAACATCCTCGATTCGGTGCAGCCTGACCCAAACGCTCGAGGGCGCGTCTCGCCCGCCTTGAATATTCTCGATCGTGAGGATGCTTCGACTAACGCCCAAAAACCCGAAAGCGACAATGATGATTCGTTCCCTAATAACAAAGACTCTGATTGATTCCTAACTCTCCCCCGTCCCAACCATCCAAGCATCCTCCAAAATCTCCCGCAGCGTCGGCCGCATCGCCGGCTCAGAGTGCAGCATCCGTTGCAGCAATTTCTTCTGACTCTCACTGAGCACCGGCTTGTCTTTAAAACTCAATGCATCAGGCTCAGCCTTCGAGCGCTTCAAGAGTCGGTACGCCAAAGCCAATTCGTTACTGTCCGTAAACGGCACAACACCAAACAGCATTTCATAAACCACTGCACCCAAATTGTAGACGTCAGCGCGCATTGCATCATACGGTTTGCCTTGGAGCATGTGCACTTCGAGCGGAATGTAGTCCGGCGTGCCGCGCGAATCGCGCACCTGATGATCCGCCGTCAGCTGGGAAAGACCTAGATCAATAATAATGGCTCGGTCATGCGTACTGTCGAACATGACATTCTGGGGTTTGAGATCGCGATGCGCAATGTGCTGGCTGTGCATATGCGACAGGCCCAAAACCAAGTGCTTAAAATAACGCGAAGTCTTTTCGAACGTGAGGCCTGTGGCAATTTTTTCTTTCAGCGTACCGCCTGCGAGCAGCGGCATGGTCATAAAGCCCGAGCCTAAATGCGATCGCTCGCACTTGTAGCTCGATAACACGTACGGACTTTGAATCAGCTTTTGCAAATCATGCTCGCGCTTGAGTGCGTGCCAATCGGAACATTCCTTCAGCGCAAATTCGCGCGTACCCGAAAGCGATCGCACGAGGCGAACCTTACTCGTCTTGCCGCAACCGAGTTGAGCGCCTTTGTGCAGGTGCTCGACGTGCAGGCGCGTGGGTGTGTCGTCGAGAGAAAATTGCCGAAATTGTTGGGTCGCAAGGGTGTCTATGGTTGGAATCGCTGTATTTTTCACCGAAGCGCTCGACGCAGCAACGGCATGGTCTCCAACCAAAGCTTGGCCTTGTCGATGGGCCGTGAGACATGGACGCTCGGACGCTTGAGGAGTCGGGATCTTGAGCAAAGACGACATATTACAACCTATTGTGACGCACTGCTGTGCAACGCCCCGATGTGTGCAGGGCCATATCTCACAATGTCGCCTATATCGGTTCATGGGGTGTCAATCTAGGTCGGATGTGCACATGCGCGCCTAATGTAGGCAATTTTTTAACGCACTTGGAAAACGCCAAACCTACTGTTATTCGGCAGCGCCATGCGCGACACTTCGAAACATCCCGTCTTGAGTATCAACAACGATCTACCGATCCGCACGAGCCAGCCCGTCCACAGCGGCAAAGTTAGGGCCGTGTATTGGCTGCGCGACGCCGACAGTGCGCGCTTGATCCGCGAACGAAATTATCAGGCCAACCCCGATGCGCAGTTGGGCATCATGGTGATCAGCGATCGTATCTCGGCTTTCGAATGCATCTGGCACGGTGAACATGGTTTGCACGGCGTGCCTGGCAAAGGTGCGGCACTCAATGCGATTGCCCATCACTGGTTCACCTTGCTGGAGCAGCGCAACATTGCCGAAAATCATATTCTCGAAGTGCCACATCCGCTGTTTTGGGTGGTCCAGAGGGCTAAACCCGTGCGCATCGAAGCCATCGTGCGGCAGTACATCACCGGCAGCATGCTACGCGCTTATCAAAAAGGTGAGCGTACGTTTTGCGGCAATCGCTTACCGGACAATCTCAAACCCAATCAGAAACTAGATCAACCGATTGTCACACCCAGCACCAAAGGTGTTTTAAGCGGCCTTGCAGGCATTCCCGAAGCCGACGACGTGAATGTTTCAAAACAGGACATTCTCAATCACTTGCAAGCGTTCAATTTTGCATCAGCGAGCGACGTCGACGTGTACGAACGACTGCTGACGCATGGATTTTTAGCCATCAGCGATGAACTCGCACGCATCGGCCAATTGTTTGTCGATACCAAATTCGAGTTCGGTTACATCGATGGCAAACTGCGTTTGATCGACGAAGTCGGTACTCCCGATTCATCTCGTCTGTGGGACGCACAAGCGTATGCCCGCGGTGAAATCGTCGAAAATTCCAAAGAAGGCTTTCGGCAATTTTTACTCAATCACATCCCAGATGCCGACGTGTTGCTCGACAAAAATCGCATGCAAGAGCGCGCGGCCGTGGCTGCAAAAACCATTCTACCAGCGCAGGCGATGCTCGACGTATCGCGTGTCTACGTGAACATGGCTGAAAAAATTACGGGCCAAGCGTTGCCGCAAATTGACCAACCTCGCGACGCCATTGTGAACGTACTGCGCCGCGAATTCGATCTCATTTGATTTCATCCCACATCCGCATTAAACCCGCTCGTCATCAACAACGTAGTTTTCATGCGTGTAGCATCGTGCGACGTTGAATAAGCGGGGGAATTCATGTCTGGTCTATCTGCACTTTCTGTGAAGCAGTCTGTATCCAAATCGCCGGTACCCGAAGTTGATCTGGCGGAGTCCAAAAACTCACCGCGCATTGATCCGGCGCTTTTCGTCCATGACTATTTCGACGTTGCACGTGCGCCTGCTCCCGTCCCCGTACACGCACCCGATTCGGTATCCGCACCACGCGCCAATATTCACGCACTGGTCCGCTCGAGTTCAGCAGCAAATCTGTACAGCCCACAAGTCAGTTCCCGCGATATCAAAAACAATACCTGGCACGAGAAAGCCTACGCCGCGCTGCTCAATGCCTTGCTCTTCAATTCAATCACCGATCAAAGCTTTGTTGTGTCCCAATGGCCCGTGACAGATGCCCCTTCAACGCACCTGCGCAGCATCGCTTGCCGTATGCTGGCTGAATTGCGTGGCGTGAACATCGGCGATCATGTCCCGAAGCAAACCGCAGCGGCGCGTTACACCGCATTTCTTTCGGCCTTCAGAGAACTTGCCGACGCCGTGAATCAGATTGAAAATCCAGATCCGTCAAAACCCAAAGAGGCATCCAAGGATTCAAATGATACCGAGGCCCTCGCCCTCATCTGCGTGAATCTCCTGAGCGAAGTGGCGCGTCGTTTTTATACCGCGTGGTATGGGCTCGATTATGGCCGAGATCTCGTCGATGCTGTGCGGGCATTTGCGCCGCTGCATACCGTCGAAAATCAAGCGCATCGTCCATTCGATCACGTCATGCATCTGCTGCAAGACACCTATGATAACGTGCATGCGACCCGTTCAGTTCTCGGTGGAAACGGTTTGCTGATGCTTGCGTCGACTTTCATGTCCGACGAGTTGGGGCTCTTTTTTGATCCGGTGATGCAGGGCAATCTTCCGTATGTCCTATTTCACACGCGTTATAAAACGATTCACGGTGCCGCGCGCGAAGCCAAGTGCATTCGGATGTGCACTCCCACGGTCCAGGCGAGGCCGGTTTCCCCGAGGTTAAGTCCTGAATTTGAATATTTTCTTTTGAGCCAGAATATCGACGACCCGCACGAGCCTGAGCACCACGTTTATTTCAATCGACAAAACCCCGACCATTTTGCTGAAGGCCCGCGCACGCAACTGTTGCAAAGTTTGAATGAGAGCGCGAAGTGGAACAAGCGGATCACAGTGGTTTCCCTCCCCGCGACGGGCCACGCTTACGACCAGACCGGAATTTATAAATCCACCAAAACTTTTGCCCATTGGCGCGAGCAGTTAACCGCCAGCATGCGTGATAATGCACACGGCTTTTATTTTCCGGCGCGGATCCGTGAGGCCTATGGTTCCGAGCACGGCTTCAAGGTTTGTATGGCGCATCTGTTAAATGAGTTACGCGACAAATCGCACCTAACCGACGAAACCGTCCTCTCTTCCAGCGATCGTCGAGCGCTGGTGTTCCACTTTTTGAACGTGGCGCTGGTGCGGGAGCTGCTGGCGGTCACAAACGCTACGACCTACGACAACGAGTGCAAACAAGGTATCGACAGGGGAGGCATGGCCAACGCCTATATGTTGGCGATGCAATCGATGCCCGATCAGCAGGCAGATAACGCCGTATGGGAAAAATTTGCGCGGGATGTAGCGGCGGCGGCGTTTGCCCCAGCGATTTTAGTCAAACAGCGCGAGGTCGTAGCCCAACGATTTTACGAATTTATGAATGCTTTGCGCTGGTGGAATCGTACGCACATGTCCTCAAAATAAAGTCCCATGGTATAACGGTCGGACAATGCCTTTGCCGATCATCAATTCAACTTTGTTGTCCCACTCTGACACACATCCCGAGCGCCGATCCGGAATGGCGCGCCCGACGCACGAGCCCTCGTCAGCTGGACCACGACCTCCCTGGCTCAAAGTTCAGATCTCGCAGAACGAAAATTACTTGGGTTTGCGCGAGCTGGTCAAAAAGAGCGGCTTGCACACGGTTTGTGAAAGTGCGGCCTGCCCGAACATTGGCGAATGTTGGTCGAATCGGGCGTTAACGTTCATGATCTTAGGCAATGTTTGCACGCGCTCGTGTGGATTTTGCGATGTGCAAACCGGTCGGCCGGGGGCCGTGGATGTCGATGAGCCCAAACGCGTCGCCGAAGCGCTGTCAAAACTCGATTTGCGTTACACAGTGATTACAAGTGTCGATCGGGACGATCTCAAAGACGGTGGAGCCGCAGTTTGGGCCGAAACCATCCGCGAAATTCGGGCTGCCTGCCCCAATTTACAAATCGAAGTATTAACCCCAGATTTTAAGGGCGATCATCAGGCGGTCGAAACCGTCGCTGCCGCCAAGCCCGATGTGTTTGCACATAATATTGAAACGGTGGAACGCTTGCATCGTTTGGTGCGCCCACAAGCCAAGTACGAACGAACCCTCGACGTATTGCAGCACGCCCGTCGCCTGGATCTCGTGACCAAATCGGGGATCATGCTCGGGATGGGCGAAACCAACGACGAAGTACTGCAGACCATGCGTGATTTGCAGGCGGCCGGCGTAGAAATTGTGAATTTGGGTCAATACATGCGACCGAGTGAGAATCACTTGCCCGTGACCCGTTGGGTGTCGCCCGACGACTTCGAAGCGCTGCGGATAGCCGGCATGCAAATGGGCTTTGTGCACGTGGAATCGGGTCCGTTGGTCCGATCGTCGTATCGCGCCGACAAACAAGCCAAGCTCGCTGCAGAAGCTCGACTTAAAGATTCTACTCAGCTCCCTTAACGCGAGATTGTTTGCTTCTTAGCTCATAAAACGCGGGTGAGTTCTTGACCCGCTTGCAAAGCCGCATATATGGTTTTTGGATCCATCAAAATAGATTGGTTTCAATTTACAATCCGCAATTCAGCCTAAAGGAGGCTCTCGTATGTTGGTCAAGCGCGTCGCGCTATTGAGCTTATTGGTCATGTTTGGAGCTTGCAAATCCAAACCCGCTGCCGAGCTCGTAGCCAAAGTCAACGGTGAGGGCATCACGAAGCAAGAGTTCGACCAAGAAGTTGAGCGAAATCTCGCGCGTTATCGCGGCCAAGCACGTGAGCTGCCTCCTGGCATTGAAGATCGAATCAAAGAAAGCGTTCTGCGTCGTCTCATCGACGACAAAATGATCGCTCAAAAGGCCAAGTCCATCGGCGTCCAAGTGAGTGAAGAAGAACTCAACGCCAAAATGGACGAGCACAAAAAGCGATTTCGTACCGACGAAGCATTCAAGGCTTACCTCGAACGATCCAATAATACCGAAGCCAACATCCGCAGCGATCTAGAGCGCAATCTCTTGCGTGACCGCGTGGTTGAAAAGCTGAGTGGTACGGTTGAGATCACGCCTGAAGATATCAGCAAGTACTACACAGAGAACGAAGCCCGCTTTAAAGAGAAAGAACAAGTCAAAGCGAGTCGCGTCCTAGTCCGTGTAGAAGAAAACGCCAAAGACGCTGAGAAAAAAGCACTGCTCAAGCAAGCCAAAGATCTCCGTGCCAAACTTGCCAAGGGTGGAGATTTTGCCGCGATCGCAACCAAAGACTCCAAAGGTCCTGAAGCTGCACGTGGTGGCGATTTAGGTTGGTTCAGCCGAGGCCGCTTTCCGCCAGAGTTCGACGACGCCGTATTCAAACTGCAAGCCAATGGTGTTTCCGACGTGATCACCACCAAGCTGGGTTACGAAATCGTCAAAGTTTTCGAGAAGAAGCCAGAACGTCAGCGTCCAATGGAAGAAGTCCAAGACAACATCAAGCAATCATTAGATGCGCGGATGAAGAACCAAAAACGCCGCGATGTCTTGCGTAACTTGAAATCGGAAGCTCAAGTAGAGCAACTGGTGCAATTTGAGAAACCGCAAATGGCAGCCCCCGCTCCCGGCGCGATGCCAGGTGCTCCAGGAGCCGCTCCGCAAGCCATGGGCGAAGGCGCTCAACCATCAGAAGGCGCAGCCACCGCAGCTCCAGCAGCGCCGAGCGCTCCAACTCCCCAATAGTTTTCAGATTGCGAGTTCGCTCAAAGTGGACCACCGAGTAACTACGGTGCGTCCGCTTTTTCGCGTCAATTAAGGCAATAGTTCTCTCCACCCTCACCCTAACCTGCATCGAACGCTCGCAGAGCTCGCTGGGGCGCAAGCGGTAGAGGGGATCTGCGAGAGCGCGAACACACCGTCCGTACGCAGAAAAATTTGACCTTATAGACGCCGATAGGTCGTCGACTCAGAATGCGCCAGTCGGTGTGGTGGGGGATTTTTTTTCGCGTGAGACGTCAATCTAAGTAAAGTATCCAACCGCTCTGATAGTAAAGACCTCGTAAGAGATCCCTAACCCGCAGGCACAGCGAAAAATAAATCCCCCGCCACACCGCCAGCATTCTGAGTCGACGACCGATCCTCTCAAAGACAAATCATTCCAACGACCGATGCTGTCAAAGCCCCTGGCAAGCCGCCTGACCCGAAGTCAGCTGCGAGCAAGTCACCCCGTTCTCCTTCCCACAAGCCTTCTGCTTAGTCTCACAAACCCCGTAATTATTCCCATCCGAAGCCGGCCGTTGAACACAGGACAGCTCACAATCCGCCGCCGAATTACAAGCGAACCCGCCTCCCAAGCATTTCCCACCTTGGCAAAGGCAATCCGCATCACTTCCACAGTGCAGATCACAAACCCCGAATAGGCTGTTGCAACGTACGCCATAAGCCGAACAATCCCGATCCGAACTGCACTGTGCCGTGAGACATAAATTCAACATACACAAACCCGTCGGATACCCGCAGTCCGCCTGCGAAGTACATTCACAGAATGAGCGACCCTCTGGTTGAGGAGCGCAGCGCCCGCCATTGGTACATGTTTGACCGCCAGTGCATTCTTCCCACACCACAGTTAGTCCACCGCATCCAGCGCTGGTATAGCCGTTCGGGCACTCTGCATCATTTTGGCACACGGGTGCGCAGTAGTTCGTACCGTCGTTGTCGATGAGGCAGATCAAACCGTCAGGGCAGGGCGTGTTTTGATCACACACGTGACACAAGGCACTTTTCGTGGCGTGTGGTGAGCATCGGCCGTCTGAATTGCAGGTGTCACCATACTTGCAAAAGCTAGGATCGACATCTGGGGAGGCCGGACACTCTGTGCAGTCACCCGCGGTACATTGGCCAGCATCACAAACATACCCAAGCTGGCAATCGTCGGTACTTTTGCAGCCTGTGATGCAATGCCTGCTGGCCGGATCGCAAATTTGATTGAATGGGCAATGCGTATTCGCACCGCAATCCGTATTTGGAATGCAAGATCCGCCGGACGCATCAGCGATATTGCAAATGGTTTGCGCCGGACAATCGACGTTGGAGATGCACGGCGGTCGGTCTTGGCAAAAGCCTTGCGTGGTACAGAATTTATTCGCACCGCAGGCGTCGTCGGTGGTGCAGCGGCAGGTGCGCGAAGCCGAATTGCAAATGAAACCGGCGTCGCATTGATTATCGTTGTCGCAGCCTTCAAGCCCCAAGTCTGTTTTGCAAGCGGTTAAGGTGGTGAGTGCGAAAAGCGTTATGGCGTAAGTTGCAACGCGGTGCTTACTCATAGCGCCACCTCCTTGAACGAAATGCTGATCGCTGCCTGGGGAGGTGGAATGCTATGCGGCTCAAAGACAATCGCATTGCGCGCTTCATCGTAGAGCCATCCTTCACGCGCGCCGTCTTGGGCTTCAACCACCGCAACGCCGTTGACAGTGACGCAAATGGGCTGCGGTTTCAGTAAAGGACAAGCGACTGTGTTGTAGCGATCTGGGTGTCCGTTGAGCGGAAATACCGCGCGTAAACCTGCCGCCGTCAACGATAAGCTTCCCAAAGATTCATTGAAGTCACTGCAGATGCTGGTGACAATGCCACCCGTCTGAGCTGCTAATTCAGCGTAGCGAAATCCAGGCATGGCACTGCCCCGATGCGCATCGAAACATCCCAGCTTGTTAGCCGCTTGATCTGTCGGACCAATAATCGCTGAAACACTCACCAACGATTCATTACCGGCGCCTTTGTAGGATTCGAAAAGACGGCTGTAATAACCGACCGGCCCAAAGCTTTTATCATCTTCATCGCTCACCATAATGATGAAGAGAGATGCTTCAGGGCGAATGAAGCCTTGATTTTCACGCGGTGGAGTTGGCGTGCGACCCGGAGACCAATCTGTGCCTTGCCCGACTGCCATCGCTGCCGAAGCAAATCCCATTTCAAGCCGCGATCCTTGGATGCCCACGCTAACGTTGCGGACGAACGTGTTTTTCGGATCGGGCGTGTCGCTGCGAATGAAGGCCGTGCCGGAGGGCTTATTCAGTTGGCCATTGGTACTCGTATCGGTGGAAATAATGCCGATGTGGTAATCGACTTGGCTCGCCGTGAGTGTGTCGATGAAAGTTTGGAAGGATTGGCCAAGTCCCGCTTGTTCTTCGGCCATACTCTGTGAATTATCTACCACCCACAAAACATCGACCTTGCTCGCGGCGTTTTGTTTGTACTCTTCTTGGCGCAACGGAATGGCAACGAGCACGTTTTGACCGCAGCTGATGAGTGTACCGATACTCAGCGCAGCGCATAGGAATGGCGTGTATTTGCCCATTCGTGTTACTCCCCCCGGTTTTTAGACATCTAGCTATCCCTTCGCTTCACCTATGTTTCACCTCTACGGCTGTCAAACATTTAGGTGGGTATTTGTAAGTTGGTGTAATGCAGGCTGTGCGAAAGTGGTGGATTGTCGTACAGTGATGGCTCGACCGAGAGGTGTCAAGTTTTCCATGCCGAGGAGTTTCTGCACGTGCCTGTGAGTTCTGCTGTTAAATATCCGCTCGCGTTCGCTTCAGGCGATCCTACTGTACAGCGTGCGCCACGTTTGTTGGTGGTGGATGACGAGGCTGTGATCCTGGAGATCCTGCGCGAATTTCTCGAGTACGAAGGCATGCAGGTGGTCTGCGCTGAATCGGCTGAAGCCGCCATTGGCCAACTCAAGCACGAACCCTTCGATGTTGTGCTGACAGATTTGAAAATGCCCGGATTGGGTGGTTTGCACCTGCTCCGCCATGTTCGCGAATCGCATGCCGACACCCAGTGCGTGATCATGACCGGATTTGGCACCGTCGAAACCGCCATCGAAGCCATGAAACAAGGCGCGTTCGATTATATTTTGAAACCTTTCCGGCCTGACGAAGTGATTCAAGTCGTCCGTCGTGTGCTCGAAAAGCAGCAATTGGAACGTGAAAATATCGCGCTGCGCGAGTTGGTTGGATTTTACGAGCTCTCTGAGGCGCTTTCGAGTGCGATGCCATTGGATGATCAGCTGGGCCTGATTGTGGCGATGGTGCGCGATAATTTGGGCGCCGATGGTGTGTCGCTGGTGATTGAAGATCCGAAACAACCTGGGACGTATTTAACGCGTACGGATTGTGGATTGGCGCAATTTGTCCCGAACTTACTGCGCATGAGCGACTCGTTCAGCAGCGGTCAAAAAGTCTTGGCGCACGGGGACGACGTGCATCATTGGCTCAAATCGCCGAGTCGCGCTGAAGGTGAGGTCGTCAGTTTTATGGCCGCGCCTTTGAAAGTTCGAGGGCATTTGTTTGGTGTTCTCAATGCCTATTCGCTGCGCCGAGGGCATAAATTTAGCGAAGGGCAACGCAAAGGATTGGCGGTATTCGGTGGGAGAGCGGCGGATGCAATTGAAGCAGCGCGCATGTACAGCGATTTACAAACAACGTTTACCCAAACCATCGAAGGTTTAGCGCGCGCTCTCGAAGCCAAAGACACCTATACGCACGGTCATTCCGATCGCGTGGCGCTGTATGCCAAGCTTTTGGCCGAGGCTATGGGATTGTCGCCCAAAGATGTAGAACGGATCAAACACGGCGGATTGATGCACGACATTGGTAAAATGGGGATCCGCTCGGTCGATTTGAACAAGCCGCGCAAATTGTCGGCTGCAGAATATCACGTGTTCAAAAGCCATCCGGTGCAAGGACGCCGCATTATTGAGCCGATTAAGTTCTTAGCGCATCTCGTGCCGTGCGTTTATCATCACCACGAGTCGTGGGATGGAACGGGATACCCTGAAGGATTGGAAGGCCACGGGATCCCAGTGGATGCTCGCATTCTTTCGGTGGTTGATTCGTATGATGCAATGACGTCGAATCGTCCCTATCGCAAAGCATTACCGCATGACATCGCACTCACCGAGCTTAAGCGGTGCACGGGCAAACAATTTGATCCCGATGCGGTTGAGGCATTTTTGGGATGTATTGCCGACCACCGCCGACATCGACGTATTCAGGGCCTGCCTGTGCCAGAGTAGTGGATCTAAAATTACCACGCAAAAACGCACCGAGGGACGCGAGGCATTTTCATTTTGATACAGGATGATTTATCCTGAGTCGTTGTGTTGAATCATCGACTACCATCGCGCCGCCGTATCGCCTCACGCATTCCACTGCCTGCTAAAGTATTCCTATCGTACATGCTGGTTGTGGCCGCAGGGGCGTTGCCGCCGATTGTTTATCTCAAAGCGAGTTTTCAAAAACGCCTTACCGAAGATGCCGCAGCTGATGTCGCCCAACGCGTGCAATACATGGCACATGCATTGGCGAGTTTGCCGCATGAAACGCGCATCAACGAAGTTCGCAAAGCCGCTCTGACCACGCGTGAGCGACTCACATATATCGATGCGTCAGGGCGTGTGGTGTTCGATTCAACAGTCTACGATATCTCTGTGTTGCCTGATCATTCGAAACGTTCCGAAGTGCAGCGCGCCTTGGGAACCCGCTTCGATCGTGAACCGTTCGATCCGCAAGTCCCGGGAGTGGGTGTCGCTCGGCGTAAATCCGAGAGTACCGGTGAAGATACGTTGTACGCAGCAGCTCGCGTGGATGAGCGCGTGGAAGGGCCCAGCGATGTTTTACGGCTGGCGATCCCTGCGGCGCATGTAGAGCGTTTGTCTTCAGATTTACTCACGGTGTTTCGCAATAGCCAAGCGGTTGCTGTGAGTGTGGCGTTGCTGTTGTCGTTACTCGCTGCGATTGCTTTTTTGCGTCCGTTGCAACGGGTTGTTGCTGCTGCGCAAGCGTTGGCCTCGGGTGATTTTACGATCTCCGTGAAAGGCTTAGGCAATGACGAAGTGGGGGATGCCGGTCGTGCGCTGCAGACTTTAGGTGAGCAGTTGCGGCGACGTCTAGCAGGGGCCCAATCGGGTGAAGGATTGCTCGTGCAGTTTGTGCAGATGCTCGGCACTCCGCTGGCGGTTTTAGGCCCTGATGGACGGGTGATTGCGATCAATGGACCGGCGCGCGATGTGTTGCATTCGTATGGCATGACTTCGGAAAAGCATTTGACCGATCTGGTACATTCGCAGAGTTACATCACCGCGATGCATGAGGCCGAAAAACGTTGCGAGCCCGTGGCGTTGCGGATTGAAGTTGGTAAGAGCGCCGACAATGCCAGTGCATCGGTGTCGCAAAATCAAACAGACGGCTCACGCGGGCGACTTACCACTATCGGCTGGATCCATGTGTTAAAGCTGCCGGATCAACCGCCACTGGGCGTCTTCTTGGGTGTGCAGGCTTTAGGTCGCAGTCTGTCACTTTTGCCAGCGCCCGAAAATGTCAGCGCGGTGTTGGTCGAAGATGTGCTTCGCCAAGCGATCGAGCGGGCTGCACCATTTTTACGCCAAGCGAAACTTACAGTGCGAGACATTCCAGGCGGCGGCGACGTGCGCGTGGCTGAAGTGGACAAACGATTGACGTTGGCGGTGGCTTTGGCGGTGGAAGGCACGATCCCGAGTTTTGGGGGTCAAGAAGCAACCATTGGTATGACGCTTAAAGATGAGCCTTCGCGCATCGGTGTTGTGTTGCGCGCCACTGTGACGTCAGACACCCAAGAAATTGCACGCGTTTTGCTCGAGCCCTTAGGGGGTGAATTGCAAGTGTCTACCAGTGATTGCTGCTTATGGTTGCCAAAGGCGTGAAAATATTATGACTTCAGTCGGCAGTTCCAAAACACGCTTCAAATTGCCTTGGGCACGGCGTGCATCGTTTGGTGGGCCGCAGCTGGTGTCGCGCGATCAGCGCACGGTGGAATTGCGGCAGTTTTATCCGTTACCGATCAGCAGCAGCGAAGAGTATTCGTACAGCTTAGATGTCTATTTCTTTTTTCCACGCAGCTTTGGGGTATCGGCAGCCACCTGGAACCGTGATCTGTTTTATCGCGATACGCATGTGTATCTGCGGCTGCACGCACCAACCTTGACGCTGCGCGATTTGAGCAATTTAGATCATCTGAACAATCCCATTGCCTTATTGCGCCAACGCTTGCCTCTGTTGTTAGGGCCAGAAGCACCGGCAAGCGCCTCTATGACCGCCTTGGCCCAAATGTTTGGGGCCGAATTAACCGATGCGCTCAATCGCGAAAGTTGGGCGATCCGACGCTTGATCCGAGCGGTCGACAAAAATGCGCAGGCTCAACCTAATGAAGTGCTGCACGCTCTCGAAGCATTTTGCTGGGATGGTCTCGATGCTTTGACCGCTTTGCGTCGCGTGCGGGCGAAGGCGCAAGCATATCAGGGCGTGGTGCATCCTGCATTGTTGGCGAGTTTGTCGTTTGCGGAAGAATACGCCAGCGCCATGATGGACGAAGGTTTGTCCGAAGTAGCGTTCGATCTCGAGCATGCGCATGGTTTGCGGGACGGTACCGGCTGTGCTGTGCGGATGCGGTTGGTCATCGCGCATACGTTGGAAACTCTCAATCGACGTCGCCGCGATCAAGGCTTTGTGCTGCCGAGTACAGGCAACGAAATTGAGTCGGAATATTATTCCTATCGCATGAGCCTGTTGAAAAAAGAGCTGCAGCGCGCACTCTACATCGATACGCGTTCGTTGGGGCGTGACCCATTTTACGCCAATAGCGCGGCAATGGTAGCGGCCGGTCTCGCAGCCACATGGGCGACCCTTGCGCAAGTACCGTTTCTTACCGGGCAATGGGACATACGCGAAAACTTCACGCTCTTTGGGGTGGCAATCGGCGCGTACATTCTTAAAGATCGCATCAAAGATTGGGTCAAAACCGTACTGTCGCGTCGTTTGAACCAATGGGATCACGATCACCAAATTGTTGGAGATGCGCTGGCTGAAGTCGGTTTAGGTGCATTTACTGGGCGGGCTCGGGAACGCATGCGTTGGTTGCCTGAAGGTGAATTGCCAGATGACGTTTTCGCCATGCGCACGCAACAACGCACCGTGCGCGGCTCGACCACCGAGCTCGAACACGTGTTGCACTATGAACGTCTGTTGAGTTTTAAGGGTACAGAAACGAGTCCAATGCCACGCGGCTTTGGCGTTCAAGAAATTCTGCGCTTGTCGTTGGATGATCTGTTGCGGCGTTTAGATGACCCCATGGATCAAACGTCGTTTTATGACGGAGCTGCCGGGCGATTCACGCGGGCACCGTTACCTAAAGTGTACCATCTCAATGTGGTGCACGTGGCGACCAACCTGCATACGGGCCAACGCTTTTTAAATCGCGCCCGAGTGGTTCTAAATCGCCGTCAGTTGTTGCGCATCGAGCCAGTGATGTCGCGCGAAGACACTATCGAGCTGCTACCAAAAAAGCGTCGACTGTTTACACGACATAAATCAGATCCCAGCGATAATTCATAAACACGCCGCAGCATCACTTCGTACAAAACCGATTTAACGCTCATAGTGCTGATTCCATTTCTTCAATGATTTCGGGGGAGATCATGACTTTTCTTGCAAATAATGCACGCCTTGCGCCGCCTCTGTCGCATGTTGCTCACGCACCGTCACCGCACGTTGCGACTGCGGCTTACCGGCCAGGGGCAGATCTCACGCGCGCAGCCAACGTCGACGCGTTCATTGCCAGTCGACCGCATCTGTCGGCCATCGCGCCGGCAGTATCTCAACCGGTGTCGCAAAATGCGTCTGTCCCAGAATTTGCCTCAGTGAAAGAGGCCATCGTCGATGGAAGCCACAAATGGCTCGTGCTGCCGTCGGTGCATGATTACGACGTGCACTATGTGATCAATCGCCACAACGGCGACATTTACAACGACGATTTGCGCTATGGCGTGCGCCTCAAACACGTCGCGCTGGTTTTCGGCAATCCCATCCTCAATCTGTTCAACGTCATCGCCAACATCTTTACCAAACCGTATCTCGCAGCCAAAGCAGCCATTGCGCACGAATATAAACAAGCCGCCTGGTACTTGTTGGATATTGTACTTTCGCCCTTTGTTTGGATCGGCATGCAGCTCTCGGCGATGTTGGGAACGATGGCTCCGTTTCGGGGTCGGCAGTTGTTTCAAGCCTGCGAAAGTCACTTGTTGTGGCGCTTGGCGCCCTGTTTCGAGCCGATTGGCAATGTCAAAACGACGCGCACTTCCGAACTCGAGAGCCGCGCTAGAATGTGGCATGCGCTCGGTGGAGTGGTCATTGCTGGCACAAAGTGGTGAGTATCGTCGTCCGATGCGTCCTTATCACTTGACCGGATGAGATCGCGTTTGTATCCGCTCTTCCCACCATGAGTCTCATCGTTCTTAAATTCGGCGGCAGCTCCGTCGGTTCTACTCAAAAAATTGAGCATGTTGCGCGGCGAATTGCAGCGCGCTCTGCCGCGGGCGAACAGCTCGTTGTGGTCGTATCAGCCATGCAGGGCGAAACCGATCGCCTGATCGGCTTAGCAAATGCCATCGACGAGCGCTCCGATCCGCGCGAAACCGACCAACTTGTAGCCACAGGTGAGCAAGTGTCGGCCGCATTGTTGGCCATCGCGCTAAAAAAACAAAACGTCCCTGCGCGTTCGTTCACCGGGGCTCAGATGCGCTTGCGCACCGACGGTGCATTTTCGCGGGCGCGCATGGTGAGCCTCGATCACGAAGCTATCTATGCGGCGCTTGAAGCGGGCGAAGTTGTCGTGGCGACCGGTTTTCAAGGCGTCGATGCGCACGGCAACCTCACGACGCTAGGTCGCGGTGGTTCCGACACAAGTGCGGTCGGTATTGCTGCAGCCCTGAGCGCCGATGAATGCGAAATCTTCACCGACGTGCTTGGCGTTTACACCGCCGATCCCAATATTTGTCCCGATGCCCAAAAAATCGATGAGATCTCCTTCGAAGAAATGATGGAGATGGCTTCTCAAGGTTCTAAGGTGCTGCAGATCCGCAGCGTCGAGTTAGCGATGAATCACAACATGCCTATTCGTGTACGTTCAACTTTCAGTGATGATCCCGGAACTTTAGTGCGCGCCGAAACCGAAGACGATCAAGCGATTGAGCGTTTAGCGGTGCGTGGTGTGTCGCATTTTAAAGGTGAGTGCAAATTGACCATTCGCGGCGTGCCCGATCAACCGGGTATCGCAGCGACGATTTTTAAGGCGTTGGCTGAGGCGCATATCAACGTCGATGTCATTGTGCAAAACGCTTCAAAGGCAGGCCATACCGATCTGTCATTTACGGCGCCCCGCACCGATCGAGCGCAAGCTGAAGAAATTATTCGGCAGGTTGCGACTAAGATCCGCGCTGGTGATGTCGAAGTCGATGACGATATCGCGAAAGTGTCCATCGTCGGTGTGGGCATGCGTTCGCATCCTGGTGTGGCAGCGACGATGTTTGAAACGCTGCATCAAGCCGGCGTAAACATTGAGATGATCACCACGAGCGAAATCAAAGTGACGTGCGTGATCAAGCGGGACGAAGCGGAGCGCGCTGTGCGTGCTTTGCATGCTGCTTTCACACTCGATCAAAAGAGTGGCCAGAAGAGCGCTCCAAAGCGACTATCATCGAAGCGACCATCGAAATCTGCAGTGGCAAAACCTGCAGTGCCCAAGAAAAAGCCTGCGCGCGCCAAATCCGCAGTGCGCAAGTCGCCAGTGAAAAAGACCACGTCGCGACCTGCAGTACGCAGCAAAAAGACGCGTAAGTAATTTTTGCTGTCGGATTCATGTCTGCTCACCCACCCAAACGCTCGCCTTCCCTTGCCCATGGAGTGGTTGCTCTTGCAGCATTCGCATGCTTGTTGATCGCGTGGCGCGAATTGGCACATGCATGGCCCGATCAATCGACTCCGTCGCAAAATGCAACAGTGTGCACAGTTCCTATTGCGGTGCTGCATTCAGACGACATGCAACTTTTAGGATGCGGAACAGCGCCTGAATTTGCTGGATGTGGTACGCTGCAAAGCGGCGATCAGGTACATGTAGTCAACGGGCACTGCACTGTTGAAAAAAACGCTATGCCCGGTAGGATGCGACTTTTGATCGGCCTAGAGCTTGACCTCAACCGCGCTTCAGCCGATGAGTTAGAACAGTTGGACGGAATAGGCCGTCGCACCGCCGAGGCCATTGTCACTTATCGACAACAACACGAGCGTTTTGAGACACTCGACGAGTTGCGAAGCGTGCACGGAATAGGCGAGCGTACGTTACAACGATTACGGCCTTTCTTGATGATTAGGTAAGGTATTTCATCCAACGCTGAGATGCTGTCGCAGTGAGCGGCACAATCAGCCTGTTACACAGGCAAATTAGGTTTTCACCATGATGCGAAAATTTTCTGTACCCCGCGAATTGTTGCTCGATCTGGTCGAGCGTCTACCCCAAGGCACTGTCTCGCGGGCCTGGGGTTGGTTAGCGCGCCGTAAGCATCCACGCGCAGCAGTGAATATCGCCAAACACATGTTCGTGAAAACTTATGGCATCGACATGAACGAGGCCACTGAATCAACCGACTCGTATGCCTGCCTCGAAGACCTTTTTGTCCGTCGTTTGCGCCCTGGAATGCGACGCATTGATCCGCAGCCAACCGCTGTGGTGAGCCCTGTCGATGGCGTCGTCGGAACCTGCGGTAAAGTCACGCATGGCACAGTGATGCAGGTGAAGGGACGCGAATACAGCGTCGAGCGGCTTTTAGGTGATGCCGACGAGGCAGCTCGGTTCGAGGGCGGATCATACGCGACATTCTATTTAGCACCGAAAGACTATCATCGGATCCACGCGCCGATTTCAGGTGAAATTCACGAGTCGATGTTGATCCCTGGGCACCTGTTGCCAGTGTTTCCCGAATCGCTGGAGCGTTTTGACGAATTGTTTGCCCGTAACGAACGCTTAATTACCTTTATTGACGGCGCAACGGCGGATGTCGGCCGAGTCGCAGTGGTTAAAGTGGGCGCTACGATGGTCGGCAAAATCACGTTGGCCTACGATCCCGACGTCTGGACCAATCGGCGGGGGCAGGGGATCCGACGTTCGCATTACAGTCCAGCTCGCCTCATTCAAAAAGGCGCCGAAGTGGGCGCATTCGAATTGGGTTCCACCGTTGTTTTATTAGCGGAGCGCGGCAAAGTTGATTTCAGTGTGTTGCATCCTGGTATGGTAGTCAAAATGGGACAACGCATTGGCAATTTGGCCGTGCGGGCAAACCGTCCCCGAACCGTTGGGGCGCCGGGAGCAGGCAATACATCCTCGGGCCAAGGAAATCGACGTCAGGGGAGGAGAGTTTCTCCGGGAAAATCGCCAACCGGAAAACCTCAGGCTGAAAAACCTCAAGCTGGGCGTCGAAATCCCGATAAACGAGATACATGACCATTCCACTTCGGCACAGCGACCTTTTGAGCACGCTGCCCGGCATTACGCATGCGTTTACGACGCGCAATGGTCGACCCATCGATCCAGGAGTCCCCGAAGGTCATGCGTTCAACATGAATACGTTTGTGCCCGACGCACAACGTGAGCACGTCGACGAAAATCGCCGCAGTGTTTTGCAGCAATTAGGTCGGCCCGATGCCGCTTGGATTTCGCTCAAGCAAGTGCACGGGGCTGATATCGTGCAGGTCACTGGGCGCGCTGGCCGGATGATCGAAGCCGACGGCCTGCTAACCCGCGATCCCGACGTCGTGATTGCTGTGCTGGCCGCAGATTGTGTGCCGATTATTTTGGCTGATTCAAAAAATCGCGTCATTGCCGCGGTACACGCTGGCTGGAAGGGCACTCAGAGCCGCATTGTGGCGCATATGGTGGCACGCTTGGGCCAACTCGATATTCCACCGAAGCAATTGTACGCCGCGCTTGGTCCAGCCATTGGTCCCTGTTGTTTTGAGATCAGAGACGACGTCGCCAAGAAATTGCGCGATGCCTATCCCGATGCTACCGACGCTGTGCAAAGCACTCCAGGCCATACAGACGATCCGAAATCCTATGCCGACCTCTGGTCACTCAATCGCAGCGCACTGATGCAGGCCGGCATTCCGGGTGAGCAAATCGATACACTGCGCGTGTGCACGGTGTGTAACGAAGAATTTTTCTCCTATCGGCGCGAAGGCAAGCTTATCGGCTGCCATGCTGGTGTGATTGGGTTCTCGAAGTCTTATGTCAACAGACCCTAGCGTTTTGCGACAGCTCGTGGCTTGACCAAATCATCAGCCCGATAGAAACTCCTGTGCATCATCACCTGAGGAGCGGTCGCTAATGGCCCGATTAAAAAGCATTTGCCGTATCATCTGTACGGTGGCGTCCGTCTGTCTCCTCGCGAGCCCAGCGTACGCGCTAAAAAAGCCCAAGAAATCAACGAAAAAACCGGTGGTGCTGCAAGAACCCACGGTTGAAAATTATCCCGTGACTACCGGCGATACGCTTTGGGCTATCTGTGAGCGCAACGTCGGTTCAGGATCTGTGTGGCCTAAGATTTGGTCGTATAATCCCGAATTGACCAACCCCAATTGGATCTACCCGGGCGATCTTATTCGATTCTTACCTTCTACCGAGCCGCTTCCAAGTTTGCATGGCAGCGCCCTTTCCGCGTCGAATAAAATCGCTGCACCGGTGGAGGTCGAAACGAAGAAAGCGGCGACCAAACATCCGAGCGTCGAAGTCATTACCTTAGCGCCCACAAGGCCTCGGGCGAAAAAACCAGGCCGGCTGGTGGATCTGTTCGTGACCGAGGATGAAGTTGAGGCGTTTGGCACGCTCAGCGAGTCGGTCAGTGATTCGATCTTGTTAGCTCAGGGCGCCATCTTATACTTCGATCTAGCGTCGAAAAAAACCGTCATGCCCGGAGATAGATTTCTAATTTACCGCACGTCTTTGCCTGTGATGCACCCGAAAACCCATAAGCGCTATGGTTATATGACTGAAGTGACGGGGCTAGCGTCGGTGCTGGATGTGGATGGAAAGCGGGCTCGGGCTGAGCTTATCGAGATGTGGCGTGAAGTAGAACGCGGTCAAAAAATCATTCCGTACTCTGATTCGCTGCAAACAGTCTTGGGTCAAAAGGATGAATCTGCGGCGAAGCATGCGATAGTGGAAGCGGTGAAGCCTGTGGAAGGCATTGTCGTTTCAGTGGGTGATTCGGGTGGAACTGTTGCCTCCGATCGACAACTGATAGTGATCGATCGCGGTCAACGCGATGGACTGTTGCGTGGGACACGTTTGGGGATTTTTAAGCATGGCGCAAACTTAGGCAATAAAAACAAGGGCATGCTTTCGAGAGGCGAGCCGACGCCCCTGGTGCAAATCGGCACAATCCGAGTTTTGGACGAACATGCGACTGCCGCGACATGTATAGTGGAACGAACCACACACGAAATTGAGCCGGGTGATGTGGTGCGGACGTTAGAACCAAAAGCGCAGTCGTCGTCATTGCCTTAATGCATGTTACTGAGTGAGCAAGAGCTTCATTCTCTCAATCAACTCATGCTCCAATCCCCTCTGCTCCGCCAATTTCACGGCCCGCTGCGACAGTGCTGCATAAATGGCTCGGGTTTCATCCGGTAACGCCTGCAAATGCGCTTCAATAGTGGGCAAATCGCCACGCACGACTGGCCCAGTCAACCCTGCTGCAAAACCCAATGCATGCACTTGAGCAATTGCACCTTGAGCCAGATGGATCAGTGCGTGTTGCGCGTCGCGAATTCCAATAGCTTCGATCTCATCTGTAGCAATTTGCAACAGGGCCACGACCAGATTCGATGCGAGCACTGCGGCTGCGTGATATCTCGGCTTTGCTTCAGCAGAGATCACGCTGCTTCTGCCCCCCAGCACATTCACCAATGCGAGCGACGTGTGCAAACTTGCGGGCGTGCCTTCAACCGCAAAAAATGTGTTTTGCAGAGCCACAGCAGCCCGTTCAGGCGTTGGCATGGCGCACAGTGGATGGATGCTTGCCAAGTGCGCGCCGTCAATTTCTCCCAATGCCGCGCTCAGCAGACAGCCCGACGTGTGCGCGATCACCACGTTCGTCGCAAGTGCACCGCGCTGCATTTCTTGGCGCAGCCATGCACCCACTTCGGGGATTGCTTTATCGCTCACGCAAATCAAAATCAGATCGGCTTGTTTTGCAGATGAGCCGAGTGCTGCGACATCCGGAGAAAATCCAAGCTGCGCTGCCACAGCCGCTTTGTGCTTGGCGTTGCGAATGGCCACACCGACGGGTGGATTTTGGCACTGTTGCAATGCCAGCGCGAATCCTAATCCGACATTGCCGGCTCCGATAATGTAGATGTTCACGAGACCAGCTCATCGCACGGCGCAATGGTGGATGTGACCCCATGCTCGGGCGTGATGACCAATGCGCCCTCGTCGATACCTACATGCAACGCATCCCCGCGTTCCCATTGCAGCGCATGTTGTAAAAGAGTCTGGGCAATTGGCGCTTCGATATACTGTTGGATGGCTTGGCGCATGCCGCGTGCTCCTGTTTTGCGATCGTAGCCGCCGTGTTGCAGCAGGTAATCTGTGACGTTTTCATCCCACGTCAAACGTATGCCACGCTCTTGCTGGAGCGCATCTGCACTTTGCTGCAATTGCAGTGCGGCAATGCGAGAGATATCGGCGCTCAACAAGGGCAAAAATACCAGACGTTCGTCGAGGCGACCCCAAAGCTCCGGCGTGAAATGTTGACTAGCGGCAAGGCTGATGCGCTCCGATGCAGAAGCTTCGTCGGTCGTGTGTGCTGTGAAGCCCGAGCGCGGCTGCGACGCGACATCGGCTCCTACATTCGAAGTTAAGATCACCACGGTATTGGCGAAACTGACACAGCGACCTTTGGCATCGGTCAATTTTCCTTCGTCGAGAATCTGCAATAATACATTCAAGATATCCGGATGGGCCTTGTCTATTTCATCGAATAAAACGATTTGAAAAGGCCGCCGACGAATGGCTTCGGTAAGTTGTCCGCCGTCTTCGTAACCGACATAGCCCGGTTGAGCGCCAAGCAATCGCGCAATGGCATGATGCTCTGTCAGCTCACTCATATCGAGGCGCACAATCGCATCGCGTTTGCCGAACAAGAGCTCAGCAAGCACTTTCACCAATTCGGTTTTGCCAACGCCTGTAGGACCCAAAAATAAGAAGCTACCGATGGGGCGATGCTTGCGAAAGCCTGCCAGACTGCGGCGGAGTGCGTCGCATACGGCACGTACACCATGCGTCTGACCCACAAAATGTTGGGCTACGATAGCTTCCGCATGCCGCAAACGTTCGGCATCATCCACAATCAAGTGATCGAGCGGTACATCGGTCCATTCGTGGATCACTTGGGCAATATCGCGTCTTGTAACCTGCAGCTGCTGCCGACGATGGGCCCGTGAACCGGCGAGGTCGAGCGCTGCAAAGGCTTTGTCCGGCAGATGCCGTTCCATGACAAAACGATGCGACAAGTGCACCGCAGCGTGCGTCGCCTCTGCGCTGTATTTGATGTCATGATGCGCGGCGTATGGAGCGATACTATCTTCGACAATGCGCAGCGCCGCTTCGGGCGTAGGCTCGTCAATTTGAATCGGTGTAAAGCGACGCTCAAGGGCCGGGTCGCGTTCAATATATTTTTTGTATTCGTCGTGGGTGGTTGCACCAATGCAGGGAAACTCGCCGCGTGCGAGAGCTGTTTTGAGCTCGTGCGCGCCGTCGTGCGAAGTGTCGCCGCCCGCACCACTGCCGATCAGCGTGTGCAATTCGTCAATGAACACCACGATTCGGCCGTGCGCTGCTGCTACTTCGTCTTTGATCGCCGCGAGTCGTTCGCTGAAGGCGCCGCGCAAACTTGTACCTGCGACCAGCGATCCGGTATCGAGTGCGCAGATGACATGATCGTGCAGGGCTGCAACATCCGAATCGTTGCGCGCAATTTTTAGCGCCAGTCCTTCGACTATCGCTGTTTTGCCCACGCCTGCAGGTCCCACTAACATCGGATTGTTGGCGCGGCGCTTCCCTAAAATATCAATGAGCGTTTGCAGTTCGTGTGTGCGACCAACGGCGGGATCGAAATTCGGACGTTCTGGGCACTGAGTCCGTGCAATGTCGACCAGATCGATCCCGCAACGCGCCAACGAAGGGGCTAAATCCGCTAAGCGCGGGCGTGTGGATTGCGGTGTTGAGACGGCAGGCAGCACGCTAGAGGAGGCTACTGCGTTTTGCGGCATGTGCGATTCTGCTACATGCTGCATATTCGAATCGTATTTGAGTCTAACAGATAAGGGCGAGGGCGGTGCTTTACTCGTGATAGCCGCCATGGAGGCAGCGTTTGTCGCTTTCGACAGGGCGCTGAGCCGAGATATCTGTTGGATCTCGCGGACGCGGCGCGGCATGGTGCCGGTTACGTAGCCCATCGCGAGATTTCGCAACGTCGACGGAGAAATGCCCACGCGCTCCAACAGCTGAAATGCCAGGGTCTCGCGCATGTTGGTGATGGCGATCAGCACATGCAAACAATCCACTTCGTGCGACTGTGCACTTTGCGCAATCATCCGCCCGCGCTCGCGCAGCAGACCGACCAAGCGCGGATGTTCGACTTCGGCACTACGGATCGCGCGCAATAAGATGTCTTCGGTGATCGAGCGTTCTTCGAGCACCACTTTGGCCCGGTTCACAAATGTGAACATCGCGAGTAGCACGTGTGTGGATGCGAGATCTTGTTCAACGTGTGCCGCGATGTCTTCCGCTTCTAGAAATGCACGCGCTGCTTCAGTGCTGTCGGATATGCGTCCCATGGGGTTGCTCCTTTTGAGCGTATCCTGTGGAATGGAGCGTTTTTGCACATTCGAGAAATCTGGACGGCGACACCCATGGGTGATAACCTCAACCCTCCATCCCAACTCTCGCTACACCGCGTGAACCCATGAACTTTTTGTGCCAATTTGCGACGTCTATTCTATTCGGTATGGTGCTTTCGAGCCTAGGGGCGTGCGCTCCACATGTCGATGAAAAAATGCGCGCTCAAGCACGTATTCGCTACGATTTGGGCGTGGCGTCGTTCAATCAAGGGGAGATGCGTGAGGCATTACGGGAATTGTTGTTGGCGGTGGAAGCGGATCCAACGCTCGCTCAAGGACACAATGCACTCGGCCTAGTTTTTAGCGCGATGAGCCATCCCGATGAGGCCACCAAACACTATCGCGAAGCGCTGCGCCTGCGCCCAAAATTCTCTGAAGCGCACAATAATCTAGGCACCTTGCTGCTCGACCGAGGCGATTACAAAGGCGCTATCACTGAATTCCAAGCCGCGCTGGCAGATATTTTGTACACGACACCTTGGCTCGCCGAAGGAAATTTAGGTTGGGCCCACTATAAAAATGGCGATCCCGAACAGGCCCGACGATTTTTAGGCAATGCCGTGGCAAGCAATCCAAAATTTTGTCGTGGATACACGTGGTTGGCAGCGATGGCGGTTGAATTGAATCAGCCCGATCAGATATTGGCCAATGCGAAACGTTTCGACAAATATTGTATGAGCGATACGAAACTGGCACCCACCATTCCGCGCGAATCGATTGATCAAATGCATTACTACGTGGGACTCGGCCATATGAAACAAGGCAACAAACGAGCCGCCCGCGAGTCATTTTCGCAGTGTGCATCGCAGGCAGGTGACGACGACGCGGTGGGATTCGCCGCCAAATGCGCCGCATCGCTCCAGCAACTCGATTGAGTTAGGTCGACTATGGTGCGTTCAAATACTTCAGTGAAACAACCGCAAACGCTGCACGCGATCATTGTTCGGCTGCAAAACTACCGTGAAGCCGATCGCATCCTCGATGTCGTCACCCATGAGATGGGGCGTCTGTCGCTATTGGCGCGCGGGGCACGGGCTTCGAAGCGCCGCTTTGCAGGAGTGCTCGATCAATTTGTTACAGTCCGACTCCAAGCGCTGCCAGCGTCAGGCCTCTGGACGTTGCACAGTGCCGACTTATTGGCAGCACGTGTCGGTATCCGCGCCGGTTGGGAACACTTCAGTCGGGCCAGCTTATTGGCGGAATGCGCCCGTGTGGTTGCACCCGAAGCGCATGCATGTCCCGATGTCTTTCAAGCCTTAAGTGACGGTCTCGATCTGCTGCACGCCGGCCAACTGGTGAATGCCGTGTCGGCCTATGCACCAATCTTAGCAGACGCTGGTTTACTTCCGGACATGTCGCGTTGTGCACAATGCCATGAGCGCTTAGGGTCCCTCGATAGCATCGGTTTATTAAACGTTGACGCGGGAGTCATCTGTACGCGTTGTTCGCCCAACTATCCGCAGCGTGGGACCATCGCGAGAGGCGCAGCGATTGCACGGGTGCTGGCCGGCGAAGCATGTCCCGACGAAGCGGTGGCGACTGCATGTGAAGGGTTTGCGATCATGTGTCTTGAGCGTCACATCGGTCATCCACTGCGCAGTCGCGTGGCTTTAGCGCAATAGCTCGATGGCCGCAGATCGCGCTGCAATGTCTGCGTAAATATTGTCACGATCGCACCGAAGGGTGTCGAGCACATGCATGAGTCGCGCCGCCGTTTCCGTCTGCAATGTTTGGAAGTTGGCTGCGTGGATCCGCTCGTTCAGGGGCAGACGTTGCTTTGCGTCGTGGCTCAACTTAGCGCTCCTATCATCACGTAAGTCTACAAATAATTCATACCACTGCGCCGCATCAGGCGACACATAGTGGGTAGAGGTGTCATCACCACGCCGCACATGCTCGAGGGCTGCAATACGGATCATTTGAATCGTTGGATCGGGGGAACGCCGCAAAAATGGAATGAGTCGATGCGGTGTACTTGCATCAAAGGGTGCCTGCGGATGAAACGTCGCCAGGGCCATCACGACTCCCGTGTGTTGGCAGCGTTGCACATAAGATGCACGGACGCGCGCGACAAAGGCATCGAAATCTGCAGCCTTGAGCGTGCAGCGCGGTAGAATTGCAAATCCCATATCGAAGCGTAAATCTGCCGACGTGGTGACTAGGCTATCGACGATTTCGGGAATTGGTATGTCGATGGATGTAGTGGCGATCGTTTCAAGCGGTTGGAGGAACACGCTGTAGCGAATTCGTTCGGTTAAACGGGTGCGCTCGGCGTAAGGGCAAATGCCAAAGGCTTCAATGAATTCGCGCAGGTAGCGTTGAAACAGCTGCAGTGCTGCGTGCTCCACCGCACGATCTGCTGAATGATCCCATGCTTCGGAATGGAGCGCTGCGATGTTAGCCATGTTGTCATTAGCCTAACGCAAGCTGCTGGTGTCGCCAAACGCGACATAGTACTTTTAAGACTTCATGACCATGTTCGAATACACGCTTGATGCAGGCCAACTCGGAGCCCGCGTCCTGGTGCGCATTGCGCACGACAAATTGTCGGGCAAGCTGCACTGGATGCGCTCCGATTCCCGGTTGTATCTCGAATTTGTGCATGGAGAATTAAAAAGTCTGAGCGACGCAAAGGGCATCACCAGTCGCGATCGCAAACATCTTATCGCAGTCCTGCGGACATGCGCTGCAAGCACTGTCGGCCGTTGTATCTTTGATATCGCCAGAGCCGTCGATCATCCTGAAAAACCAACGGCATCAGCACCCGTTTCGAATGAGCCCGTGGATACGTTGGGTGAGACACTCATGGGGATCATGACCCACACGTCCGATGCAGATGTGCATGCCTTTTGTGAAGCCCGGGGCGACGACGTCATTGTTTCGCCGACGCCGGCCTTTCGGACACTCGTATCCAGCGTGTCGGTGATGGCGAAACAGTCGTTTGGAGCGCCCAAGTCGGGTACCACAGTGCGGGAGTTGATGCAGCAGACGGATGTGATACGGCGACGCGGCTGGATGGCGTTGCTTCTGTTAGATGCGTTTAAAGTGCAGAGTTCGACGAAGCCGCTCGAACGTGCAAAATTAGACACCGATCCGCGCGCGATCGCGCACGACGATTCGGTGTCGTCCGATCCGACCATCATTGCGCTAGTCGCCGAAATCAAAACCGCTCATGCGCGTCACGCCAGCCAAAATCATTATGAATTTTTGGGCATTCCGATGGACGCCAAGATCGATATCATTCGCAAAGCGTATTTTAAACAAGCCAAGTTGTGGCATTCCGATCGCTTCGCTGGGAAAAAATTGGGTGCTGCCGCCACACTAGCCAATGAATTGTTCATGCGGTCTGAAGAAGCCAATCGCACCTTGAGTGATGCCAAAGAGCGGACTTCGTACGATTGGGTCATCGCTCGCAAAGCCCAAGGCTTACCGACTGATCCCACCGTAGTGATGCAAGCGGAAAATTTGTTTGTGCAAGGTCAGCAGTGGGTGCGGCAGGGTCATGCAGCCAAAGCCGAGCCGGTATTGCGGCAAGCCGTGGCGTTGAACAAGGGAGAAGCCGAATTTCTCGCCTACTTAGGTTTTGCCATCTACGCGGCACACGGCAAAGAAGGTCTCGCAGAGGCGCACGCCTGTTTGGAACGCGCTCTACTTATGCGTCGCGATCTGGACGTGATCCATGAGTTTCTCGGTAAAATTGCGCGTGTGGAAGGGGACGCCAAAATGGCGGCGCAGCATTTTAAAGCCGCGCTAGCCATCAATCCAGACAACGCCGACGCACAGCGCGAGATGCGCTTGGCAGATTTGCGTATGACGGAAACACGCCCCACAGAAGTGCCAACGTCGGGAACGCGCCGAAGCTTATTACAACGATTGTTTAAACGCTCGTAGGGGTTAGAGCTTTAACTTCGCATGTTGAATGTCGAGCGTCTTTTCCAGCTCTTCTAAGGCAAGGCCGCGCTGTGTGGAGATATCCGAGAGGTCGGCTAAGAATTGTGGATACACCGAAGCAAGTTCCAAGAAGTTACCGCGCGACATTCGCAATACGATACATTTGGTCTGCGCTATCACGTCTGCATTGATCGGTTCGTGATTCAACAACGACATCTCGCCAAAAATATCACCTGGTTTTAAATCGGCTACATGCAGCTGCTCTGCTCCCACGGTACGCAAAACCTGCAGCCGACCTGTGACGACCATGTATAAGCCGTCGCCGATTTGTCCTTGCTTCAACACCACACGATCTTGAGGTACTTCGCGATAAACAAATTTCTGCACAATCTCGACCCGATGCTCTTTATTTAGAGACGCCAAAGCGGGCGATGCGGCAATCAACTGCGCCACCAAACGGCTGCGATAAAAACGCAACAACATGTTTCGAACGCTGGGGAAATGCTCAATGACGTCTTCAATGGCTTCGCGATTCACTTCAAAAATAATGCTCTCTTCGTCGGCAGTTACAGTCGCGGTACGAGGCGCATCCGTTAGGAGTGAGATCTCGCCAAAAAACGCACCCTCGGCCAATCGCGCCACCGCTACGTCTTTATTGTCTTTGAGCTTTTTCCAAATGCGGACAGCCCCTTGCGAAATAATGAACATCGACGTGCCGGTATCGCCTTCGCGAATGATCACGTCGCCCACCGAAACCGTACGCACCTGCATCTGATCGACCAAACGCGCAAATGCCGGACGCGGTAGGTCTGAAAACAACGGAATTTCAGGCAGTGATTGCGCCTCATCCGCCAGTGCCAGCTCCATATCCGCATCCGCGGCTTCGAATGCAGGTAAGTCGATGGTGACGTCCAATGGATCGTGCGCCAGAGTGTCACTTACGAGTGCGTCGTACTCAAATGAATCGTAACCCTCAGGCAGCGGGGATAACTCAACTTTGGGGGTGACAATGGAGGGAGCGACTGGCCCGGAATCACTCAGTGCGATGGGTTGTACCGCAGGCGCTGATTTTACGGGAGGGGACGGTGAAACAGCGTCCCGCGTGTTTGCCGAGGTCGCTGGTGTGACTGGCGTTGAAGGACGCAGGGGTGTGGCTGCAACCGGCGGAGGTGAACTTTTGGGAGGTGTTGCAACCTGTGATGCTGCGGCAATTTTGACGGGTGTAATCGCCGCCAGCGGTTTTACTTCCGCCGCCTTTTCGGATCCAGCGGCCGGAGTTGCTTTCGTCAGCGAGGCCGACAACGTTTTTTGTGCGCTCGACCCCGAAGACCCTCCCGATCGTTTGTCGTAGAGCGATTTGAGGAGATCGTTGGTTTGCACATGATCGGGCTCAATTTCGAGAGCGAGTTTGCATGCCGCGATCGCTTTGAGCGTCATGCTGTCGTCCGAATAGGCTTTAGCGACACGCACATAGTAAGAAATGGCCTCAGGATCGCGCTTGAGTTTGCGGAGTACGTGTCCACATTGCAGTTGGGTGGCTAAATCGGCGGTATCCACGCGAACGATTTCCTCAAAAAGCTCGAGGGCTTTTTCAAACTTGCCTTTGAGCATGAGGCTCGAGGCTTCATCTTTGCGCTTGCGCAATCGATCGTTCATAGGATGTAGATAGGATCTCTCATCCCGGAGCACAGGTCAAAGTGAACTTGTTGCCAAGGGCGAGGTCAATTGTAGGAGAGCACAATGCACGTGGAGCCATTTTTCGATCAACGTACGAGCACCTTGACATATATTGTATGGGATAGTGCGTCGCGTGCTGCGGTGGTGATCGATCCTGTGTTGGACTACGATCCTGCCACGTCGTCATGTTGGACCGAATCGCTCGAACGGTTGGTGTCCTTGATCGAAGCCGAACAGCTGACGTTGCACTTCATCCTCGAAACGCACGCGCATGCGGATCACATCAGTGGTGCGCAGGTGCTCAAAGGTAAATTTCCGCGGGCGCGCGTTGCCATTGGCAAAAACATCACCGAAGTGCAGCGCCTGTTTAAAGTGGTTTACGATCTGCCCCACGACTTTCCCACGGATGGCCGCCAATTCGATCTGTTGCTTGACGATCGCCAATTGTTAAACGCCGGCTCGCTGACGGTCGAAGTGGTGCTTACTCCAGGGCATACGCCGGCATGCACGACGTACAAAATAGGCCAAGCTGTATTCGTCGGCGATGCACTTTTTCTGCCCGATTCTGGCACCGGCCGCTGCGATTTTCCGGGCGCGAGCGCGATTGATTTGTATCATTCTGTGACCCAGCGTTTATATACGTTGCCGGATGCAACCCGAGTTTATGTGGGGCACGACTATCAGCCAGGGGGACGCGAAGTGCGTTGGATGAGCACCATGGGCGAGCAAAAGAAGGCCAATTTGCATCTGCGCGCCGACACAACTCAAGATGAATTTGTGCAATTTCGCGAACAACGCGATGCCACCCTCTCTGCACCTAAACTTCTTTGGCAGAGTGTCCAGATCAACATCGACGCAGGATCATTGCCCACAGCCAATGCCAGTCAGAATCGTTTTTTAAAGATCCCGTTTTCAATCGCGAATTCAATGGGGAACGCTTAAATGGAACACGCATCTGCTCGAGTGGGTGATTGGGATATGACGTCCTATTTTCCGGTCTTTGGTGGAGCGGAATACCAAGCATTTATCGTGGCGTTGAACCAAGACATTACGCTTTTGCAAACAACAGTGTCGCAATTGCCTACAGACATGCATATGCCAGAGGCAAAACGTGCTTGGGTAGACGCGTTGGTACAAATCGAGAATGTCTCAGCGCGTTTTGGGCATGTGCGCTCGTATCTCGGGTGTTTAGGTGCGGCCGATGCGCGCAATAATGACCTAAAACGCGACAGTGCTAATTTGGCAATGCATGATGCCGAGCTCGAAAAAATTATGGTGTCGATTCGATCCAGGGTGGGAGCGTGGGATGAGGCGCAGTTTCAACAGCTGTGTGCTGAGACGCAACTCAAAGACGTGAGTTATTTTCTACAGCGTCTGCGCGAGCAAGCGCGTTTCTCGATGTCTGCCGATCGGGAAGCGCTGGCTGCTGACTTAGGTGTTACTGGCTTATCGGCATGGGGAAGATTGTACGACGACATCTCGGGAAATTTGATGTTCGACATGCAATATCCCGATGGCCGACGCCAACCTCTCTCTGTCTCGGTCACCCGAAGCTTGCTCGAAGATCCTGATCCACACATTCGACGTGCGGCTTTGCGAGGCTCCAATCAAGCCTGGGAGCGTGTGGCTCAACCGTTGTCGGCGTGTCTCAATGCCATTTCTGGCACGCGTCTCACGTTGTATCGGGGCCGCAAAATCCAACACTTCTTAGAGCCCGCACTATTCGATGCAAATATTTCACGTCGAACGCTCGATACCATGTTTGATGTGGTGACCTCGCGTCGCGCCATTGCTCGCGATTACTTGCGCACCAAAGCCCGTATGCTCAGCAAACCCCAGTTAGGCTTTTCGGATCTGATGGCGCCGTTGCCGCGTCCCGGTTCGCGCCGCATTCCATGGCCTGAAGCACGTCAGCGTGTGCTGAAGGCCTTTGCCAGCTTTTATCCGCGTCTGGCGGAATTTGCTGAAATGGCGTTTGATAAGCGATGGATCGATCACTCGCTGCGCGAAGGCAAACGACCGGGTGGATTCTGTTCATCTTCGTACGTCAATGGTGAATCGCGCGTATTTATGACCTACAATGGAGCGCTGGGCGATATCCAAACATTGGCACACGAGTTGGGTCACGCCTACCATGCTTGGGTGATGCGCGACATGCGGCCCTGGGCGCGACATTATCCGATGACACTCGCCGAAACGGCTTCGACATTTGCCGAACAAGTGGTGATCGACTCTGTGTTGCACGATGAGGCAGCCTCGACTGAGGAAAAAGAGTTGATCCTCGACAATCGCTTACAAGACGGCGCAGTATTTTTGCTGAACATTCCGATGCGTTTCATTTTTGAGAAAGCCCTGTACGAAGAGCGTGCGCACGGGGAGTTGAGTGTGTCGCGATTGAAAGAGATCATGCTGCAAGCGCAACGCGATTGTTATGGCGACTGCCTCGCTGATGATGAGCTCGACCCCTGGTTTTGGGCGTCGAAACTGCATTTCTACATTACGGATATCAGCTTCTACAATTTCCCATACACGTTCGGCTATTTGTTCAGCCAAGGCATATTCGCCCGCGGTAAACGTGAAGGGCCGCAGTTTTTTGACCGTTATGAACAATTGCTTCGACTTACCGGTAGCGACACTGCCGAACACGTGGCGAAACGCGCTCTTGGCATCGACCTCACATCCGAGAATTTTTGGCACGAAGCGATCGACCTTCTCGAGGACGATCTTAAAAAGTTTCGTTGACAGATCCGACGCCGTGCTTACGCTATACATGGCTCTCGTGGTGAATGGTTCTACAAGGCGATAAGAAGTTATTTGGCCGGCATGCTGCAAAGCGCCGCCCTAAGAATCGTCTCAGAGATCCACTTCACTACGAGAGCTTTCTTAAAGCTCATCCGCGCGATCTCTAGCGACGCAAATTCGAATCAATTCAGATGGGAATAGCTTTGATTAGGTGCTTCAGAGGAAAACAAAACTCTCACAACGAAATGGTTCAAAACACACTTTGGAAATTCACGTTGTCGATGTGTCGAAAACAACACTGTCTGACACTCCGCCTTACAACTTCATGCTCTGCAATTACTGTCTAACGACACATCGACGAATTTCCAACGTGTTTCTGTCTCAACCTATTTCGTCGTGAGAGCCTAAGAATAATTTAATCAGACTGGTGCCGGCGTCAACATCGCTCTGATGATTTTAGGGAGACTACTCGGCGCAGGCGCGCTTGAGAATGTCATCCTGTTCGACTGCGTGTCGCTGTTGTGAACCTGTTGCTGGGCTAGCACTGGCCGATCGTCCAATAAAGCGCATACGTCGCTGCGGGCCTAACGCATGCATGAGATCTTCGTTGTCGGTGCCGTTGATGCAATCGTTGAGATACATCCAGGCGCCCATGTTACGCGGTTCTTCTTGTGCCCATACGATATTTTGTACCTGTGCGTAGCGCGCAAAGATGGCACCGAGTGCCGCGTTTGGTAAGGGATAGAGCTGCTCAACGCGGACCAACGATATATCGTTGATTTGATGCGCGCTGCGATAAGTATTGAGATCGTGAAAAATTTTCCCGCTGCATAGGATCAATTTACGCACCGAATCGGGTTGCGACACGGACGCATCGTCGATGACCTCTGCGAATGCCAGCTGTGACAATTCCTCGGCTGTCGATACAACATTCGGTGCACGCAACAAACTTTTTGGCGTCAATATGATCAGTGGCTTTTTCTCTGCATACGCTTGTTTTCTTAACACGTGAAAATACTGCGCAGGCGTGCTGGGATAAACGACTCGAATATTCTCCTTGGCCGCTAGTTGCAAAAACCGCTCAAAGCGCGCACTCGAATGCTCTGGGCCTTGGCCTTCGTATCCGTGTGGCAACAGCAAAGTGACGGCACTGCGTTGATCCCACTTATCCTCGGCACTTGAGATGAATTGATCGATGATCACCTGCGCGCCATTCACAAAATCGCCGAACTGCGCTTCCCAAAGCACTAGAGCTTCAGGACGAGCCAAACTGTAACCGTATTCAAATCCTAAAACGGCAAATTCCGACAGACTGCTATCGTAGACGTTGAAGCGCGCTTGATCCGGTCGTATGTGATCGAGCGAAGTGTAGGCTGCGGATGTTTTATGGTCGTAGAGGATCGCATGCCGCTGGCTAAACGTCCCACGACCGCTGTCTTCACCGCTCAATCGGACCGGCACGCCCGACAACACCAGTGAGCCAAATGCCAATGCTTCGGCCAGCGCCCAATCGATGTGTCCCGAAGTGAAACGCTCGCGGCGTCGCGCCAATTGCCGCAGCAGTTTAGGATGCGCTGTGAAGCCGTCGGGAACGCGCTCCAGTGCCTCTAGGACGCAGTTTAACGTGGCGCTATCCGTGGACGGGCACGGTGTCTCCCAAGGCGCAGGGCAATCGGTGTCTGTTGAGGCAATCTCACGGCGTGGTAACGAGGCATTTTTGACTTTACGTACTTCATCGTGCACCGTCGCGAGCTGCCGGCGATAGTCATCGAGCATGCGCTCGGCCGTCGACATATCAATATCACCCCGTCGCAATAAGCGTTCCGTGTAGAGCTTACGCGTTGAGCGGTGTTTCTCGATTTTGGCATAGAGCGTCGGATGCGTGTACGATGGATCGTCCGTTTCGTTATGGCCCCAGCGCCGATAACACACGAGATCGATCACGATATCCCGGCGGAACATTTGTCTAAAAGCGAACGCCAAGCGCATGGCGCGAATTGCCGCTTCGGGATGATCGGCGTTTACGTGCAAAACTGGAGCGCGTACCATTTTTGCCACATCTGTCGCATAATGCGACGAACGTGCGTCGTGCGGGCCGGTGGTGAAGCCAATTTGATTGTTGATGACAATATGAACGGTTCCGCCAGTCCGATAACCACTGAGCTCCGACAAATGAAACGTTTCGGCCACAACGCCTTGTCCAGAAAACGCTGCGTCACCGTGCAATAATACAGGGAGTGCGGATTTACGCTCGCTGTCGCCACTCATGTCCTGTCGCGCCCGCACCATGCCTTCGACGACTGGATCCACGGCTTCGAGATGGCTCGGATTACTCGCCACTTCAACGCGCAGCTCGCGACCCCAGGCGGAGCGAACTGAGCCCTTGGCGCCCAAGTGATATTTTACATCGCCCGAGCCAAATGGCGTGGTTGGATCTGCATGCCCCTCGAATTCTCGAAACAGCGCGTCGTACGATTTGCCGACAATATTGGCGAGGACGTTGAGACGACCACGATGCGCCATGCCGATGATTACGTCTTGCACGCCATCTTCGCAGGCGTCGTGCAACAACACGTCTAGCATGGGGATAAGAGTTTCAGCGCCTTCGAGCGAAAAGCGCTTATGACCCGCATAGGTCTTGTGCAGAAACGTCTCTAGCGCTTCGGCTGCATTGAGTTTACTCAAGACTCGCAATTGCAGATCGCGCGGCAACGGTTCTGCATTGCGCGTGCGTTCCATCCGCAAACGCAGCCATTCGCGCGCTTCAGGGTCGCTCATGTGCATGAATTCGGCGCCGATTTGTCGGCAATAGGTATCGCGCAATATATCCGTGATCTCGCGCAACGTGAGCATACCGTGTTCACTCGCTAGGCCACCTGCGAGAAAACGCTTATCCAAATCCCAAACGGTTAAACCATAGTGTGCCAAATCGAGATCAGGATACGATTTTGGATTGTAACCTAAGGGATCGATGTCGGCGCGCAAATGCCCACGCACGCGATAGGCGCGGATCATTTGCAAGACGTTGGCTTGTTTCTCGCTGGCATCAGGCCGGATTGCTTGGGATCGATGATTCGATTCAGCACGTGCACTATCGATAGCATTTAACCAAACAAAGGGATCAAAGCGCACACTCAAATCGGCGAAGAGCTCATGGTAAAATTGCTCCGCACCATGCAGCAAGCTTTCGATGGTTTTTAGCAGTTCACCCGCTTCAGCCGCGTTAATGAGGCGATAATCGTAGGTGCTCGTCAGGGTCATAACCTTCGATAAACCCAGATCGGTGAGTTGCTCAGCCGACATCCCTGAATACTCTGCGGGATAGCCGATGCTGCCCGTTGCCAACACCAAACTTTGCCCTGGAAGCAAACGAGGTATCGATGTGACAGTTCCCAGCACGCTTGGGCTAGCGAGAGCGATCGTCGCGCTGTCCAAATGGGGGTGGTGCAACAGCGCTTTGGCTAAAGCCCAGGCGATGATCTGTGCAAATGAAACGGGTGGCCCCCATACAGTCGCTTGATGGGCATTGATTAAACGGCAATTTTCTTCGAGGACTTTGACGGCGATGGTGCGGCTCGAAGTTACCGTCGCAACATCTGCGCTGGTGATTGCATGCTGTCGGAGATCTTTGCGTTCGAGCTTTTCAGGCTCGAGCTTCAAGACCGGTTGGATTTGTTTGGGACCTTGATAGTCGTGAAAAAATTCGCGCCACGGCTCACTCACCGCATTCGGATCCGTTAGATAGCGTTGGTATAACTCATCGACGAACGCGCTTTTTGTCAGCTGCGTGGGTGCGCCTTTTTGCGACGCTGCGTCGTCTGATCCGAGTGGGCGAATGCGTGATATCATAGCATAACCTAAGGACGTGTACGACGTGCACGTACGGTAACGGGAGCGGTATTTTATTTGTAGTGCGCTGCGAATTCTACGAAGATCTTCTCAGCACACCCGAGACCAACATGCAATCTGCGCCAATCAAACGTCAGCACGCACGCGTCGTAATCCTCACTTTTTTAGCCATCAGTGCGTTTTCAGCGCGTGCGAATGCTAAATCTGACGTGCGTCAAAATGCGACACCTGCGCGCTCAGCTGCGGCAGCATTTCCGCGTGTTGTAGTGATCGGACTGGATGGAGCATCGTTGAATCTGCTTGAGCCCTACGTGCGCGATGGCACAACGCCGAATATCGCGGCGCTGATGCAAAATGGTGTATATGGAGATCTGGCCTCGATCTGGCCGCTGCGTACACCGCAAGTTTGGACTTCGATAGCCACTGGCAAGCTCCCCGGCCAGCACGGCATTTGGGACAATTATTCCGACACCTATTTCAATCCACCAGGATTTCGCACCGAAGAAAAACGCGCGTTGACCACTGCTGAACGGCGCTCCAAAGCGCTCTGGAACATCTTGAGTGAGCGCGGATTGCAAACACTCAGCGTAGGTTGGATTGCGTCCTGGCCCGCCGAATCGGTGCCGAATGCGACACTGGTTGCGCCTTCAACCCGTCCGGGATCCACGCGCCAAGTGACAATCAAAGGAGCGATGCTCAAAGATGATCCGCAGCAAGTTGCGCCCGCAAAGTTGTGGCCACAGGTGCAGAGGTTGGTTGTGGAGCCGGACGCTGTTGCAACCCAAGACCTCGCAAAATTCGCAGATGTCCCAGCAACCGACAGTCCATTGTACGAATTGCCGTTTTTAAGACGTTACACGTACGCGCTGCGTTGGAGTTTGGCGCGCTCGCAATCGGTAGAAGACATTACGCGTGTATTGGCGAAGCAAACCCATCCTGATCTTGTGCTTGCCTATTTCGAATGCTCTGATTCGCTGCTGCATCGCTTTTGGATTTTTCACAAATCCGTTGCCGAAATTAAAGAACGGCTCGAAGAACATCATATCGCAAGTGCACGTGCGAGTGAGTTGAAGGAGCATTTTGGTCACGTTGTAGAGGCTTGCTATCGGGATCTTGACGCGCGGATCGGTCGCATGCTGGCAGAACTGCGCGGGCCGCAAACACTTGTGTTGGTGGTGAGTGATCATGGTTTTGGAGATTCGTCCAAACCGCATCGATTGGCCGACGAACCTTACAGCGGAGATCATCGCGACGACGGTGTTTTGATTGCAGCCGGACCGAGTGTGACTTCGAGAGCATCCCTTAAGGGCATCTCAGTACTCGATATCACACCGACGATTTTACATGCTCTCGGGTTACCGGTCGCTGACGATATGCGTGGGCGGGTGATCACAGCGTTGACTGAGCACAAACGCGACGGCGCTCGGCCCATTCAACACATTGCTAGCTACGAAAAAGTACCGCAGCTGGAGGCTCCATTTGCGCAGGGTTGGCCACTGCGCCAAACATTACCCAAGCCCACCGATACGCCGAAAAATACCGACGATACTGCGACTGGCAAGACTCCCTAAAGTGCAAGCGCAGCACTTGTCGCCAGCTCTGGCATAGGTGAACCAAAAACTTGGGTCCAATACGGGGCGTCGCGGGCAAAATAGCCGACGCCAATTTCGGTAAAATCAGCCTTCATGATGTTGGCGCAATGCCCATCGCTTGCCATCCAGGCGAGCATGACTGCTTCTGGCGTAATGTATCCTTCCGCAATATTTTCACCGGCCCAAACATAATCGTATCCCGCTTCTGTCATGCGATCCCACGGGTGTTGATGATCTGGATTTTCGTGGTCGAAAAACTTACGCGTATCCATGTCGACGCTTTGATTGCGCGCGGCACAACGCAGAAGTTCATTTAAGGCGACAGGTGGGGCAGCTTTGAACATGCCTTTGGTGTGGCAATCTGCACCTTTCGCGCGCTGCTCATTGACGAGCTGGATGATCTCTCCTTCGAGATTTTGCCATGCAGTGTTCCAATTGAGCACAGGCTCACAATAGGCCGAAACGTTGGCAGTATCTAAGCGTTCCGGATCAAAGCCCGATTGCTTAGACTCGCCGCACGCGGCAAACGTAGTACTGCTCAAAAACAGGATGGTTCGGACCAAAATGCGGCGTATGGCATGCATGACTCGCTTCTTACGCCTCATTTGAGTGAGATGCCAACATTCCCATTTTGGCACATTGTTTGCTTCGTAATAGTTGGGAGCAAAACCATGGACTGCATTACTTTTTTGCTTCAGGACCATGAAAAAATCGAAGAGATCTTTTCTGAGTTGGCGCGTTTAGGTGAACACGCGATCCGGTCCAAAAGAGTGCTGGCAGATCAACTGATTGAGAGGATCTCGCTGCACATCGCGGTTGAAGAGCGAGTGCTCTATCCCGCAATCCGTAATGAGGTCCAGGCGAGCCGAACGCTCCTCGATGAATATGCCGATGACCATCACCTCATCTCAAGTATTTTAGCGCGCTTGGCCGAAACGCCCCCCAGCGCGTCGGAGTTTGCGCGGGACAGCCATGAATTGCGCGACCGCGTGCGCGGCCATGCACAACACGAAGTGCGCGAGCTTTTTCCATTGCTGCAGCATTCTTTCAATGCAGGATCCCTGATCGCATTAGGCAAAGAGCTCGAGCGTTACAAACGCTATTTACAAGACGAGCACTCGCACGAAGGGCCACGCGCATTTCTGGATGAGGCGATTATTTCGTGAGCACGGCTTACTGAATGTAACCAAGTGAACGCAAGCGCTCGAATTCTTGGTCCCGAAAATGCGCTTGCGAGTCGGTCACCGGTGGGTCGTTGATTGGGTTGGGAGCCGAAGCGCTCACCGCCATGAAGGGTGGATGTTTTGTTGCATAATTTTTGTCGACCATGTCGAGTGCAACGCGACCGCGTAAATGCGCTGGGATCTTGAGACCGAGCAAATAGAGCGTCGTAGGCATTATGTCGTACAGCGACTGCGTTTTTAGTGTCGTGCCTGCGGCAATGGATGGACCCGCCGCAATGAACACGCCATTTTGACGATGTTCGCCATCAAAAGGCACGTGCGGATCGACGTCGTCGTGCGTGTTGCGTGAACCCCAGCCGTGATCGGACAAAACAATCAATGTCGCTTTCTCGCCGGCTGCATTTTGGATGCGTCCGATCAGCGTGTCGAGCATCACGTAGTAATTATCAATCACCCGTCCGAAACGTGTTTTGAGCTCCATGGCAAGTTTGGGATCAAGATTTTGTTGGCGCAAGCGTGTCTCAATCTCGGGCAGTGTTTGGCGAAACAACCAAAAGCGATGTGCCAGCGTATCGGCACCGTCAAAATAGGTCATGACCAAATGAAACGGACCTTCACCCTGGAGCGATCCAGTACGCAAGGCATTTTCGAGCATGGCCACGTGCGTGAGTGCGGACGCGAGCGACCAGCGCACTGTGTAGAGATAGCGTTTGAGATTTGGCACTTTGGCATAAAGCGGCGAATTTTTCGGCGGCACGTGCGCCAGTCGATCGATGTCGAGATCCCGGATGCTATCTTCGCGCACGATCAGCGATTTGATTTGCGGAAACACCCGCGCCGGATATGTTTGCCGATCGACATTGGCGTAAATTTTCCCTTTGATTGACGTTTGGCGCGATTCGCCGAGCGCAACGTACGGCGCAATCATGACACCTTCGATGCGCTGAGCTGGCCACGTGTTTAACCACCCGACGATCAGGCTGCGACGTCCGGCGGCACCGGCGAGATCCCAAAGGGCCGGACTGTGGCGCATGTTCGATGTGACGAGGTGCCGTTCGCTACTGCGTAAGGCTTTAGGCCAATAGGGCGAGCCGGTGACGAAATCGAAAATCTGATGCACATGGCGCGGTTGACCGGTGGCGATAGTGGTCCACAACGCCGGAGAACGCATCGGTTCTTCCGACCGTAAAATGGAGTGGGCCCCTGTCTCCATAAGTTTGGCGAAATGAGGCACACGCCCGGCTTCGATCAGTGGTTTTAAAACATCGAACGTCATGCCATCGATGCCGATGACGATCACCGGTCCCGGCGCATCCGCTCGCGCCAACGCCGGCAAGAAATGAAAAATACCAACCATGACAATCGCATACATGCGACAACGAGCCGCTGCGGGAAGGCGCATATCCATACGTAAACTGTAGCGTATCTTACGGGGCTGGTGTGAAAAGGATCAGAGCTTGGCTTTTAATCTCAGAGGCCGTTGGCTTTTTTTTTGAAGGACTCGAGGCAACGTGACATAGCGCGGATAATAGAGGCTCTTCACCTCGGGACTGATCATTTTGCGCGCCAGGCTCCAGTCGAGCAAATTGACGTGTGTCTGCGCATTGCTCCATGCCGTATAAACCGCCTGCGGAACATCTACGCCGTAATTGTGCACAGCGCGCCACGGTTGCCAATTTGTGATGGGCTGGCCCGATGGATACCCCAGGCGTCGCATGGTTCGAAGGGTGAATAGGACTCGCCCAAAACGATCGGTATCGCGGATGTGGACTTTCGCAAATGTAGGATCGGTGAGGGCGGGCTCTTCGAACGTCTGCGCACGACTGAGCACCATACGTTGGCTAATCCCCCGAACCGATTCGTTGCGATTGCGCCAAAGACAAGAGATCACGCTGGTTTTGATCCAAAAGAGTTCGATTTGAAAGCCTTTGTCGAGGATCGGCACAATCCACTTGGTGCGATCGCGCTGCGTCAAATTGCCTGCATCGATGACGAGTACATCCGGATGTTGCGTCACAAGATCTCTGACGGAGGTCGTTTTGCCAGCACCAGGGAGACCCATCGTCATCACGATGCGATGAACACCCCGTTGTAGGAGGCTCTGAATACCTGACGCGTAGCGCGAGGAGGTCAGTTCACGCGCTTTGGCGAAGAGTTGGTCGGCCCCTGCACCGACAGGATATTTGCCGGTAGGACTTAGCAAGAGCGCATCCGTATCGGAGTTAAAGTAGTGGTCGTTTTGCGCCACGAGCACGCGTCCCTGCGCCAGATCAGGCGAGTCTTGGTTCACCATCGGAAGGGGCTTTGGCGCACAAATTTGGGACAGGCTAGACATGACTCAATCCTATACTGCAACAGACGCTGGTGCGCCGAATAGGCCACCTAACTCCACTCTGTAAAGTATCATTGCGAACCTCACGCACTATTAAAGTGGACCGTGTGTTGCAAAAATGCACGCGGCAATTGCCAGAGAACGCGCGCAAATATGCCGAAGTGCGTAAGTTTCTTGCGCTCATGTCCCCGAGTTGTAGTAAAGCGCGGATAGGCTGGACATTCGGAGGCGAGACATGGCTGCAAAATCGGCTGCCAAAAAGGCACATAAGCCCATCAAGAAATCTTCTAAGCATGGGACGAAAAAAGCCGCAGCGAAGTCTCCGGCGAAATCCAAAGTCAATTCAAAGGCTGGTGTTAAAACGAAATCGCCCAAACGTCCGGTTGCAAAGTCGGCGAAAGTTCCTGCGAAGTCAGCGGTAAAATCGAAAGCATCCAAAGCCACCAAAGTAAGCAAAAAAGTCGCCAAAAAGACCAAACCTGCAGCCAAGGCGACGCCCAAGGTCGTGGCGAAATCTCAAGTGCACAAGCCTCAACCTGTCGCCAAGGGTAAAACCCAAGCTACCGTCGTTGCGAAGGCGCCCGGATCTCCCAAGCCAGTTGCACCCAAGGTCGCTCCCAAGCTTGAACCCAAGAGCGAGTCGAAGCCGGCCGCGCTTGCAGTTAAAGCAACGGCTCCAAAACCCGCGCCGGCGAAGTTTGTCGGGGTTCCTCAACCGGCAGTGTCCCAAACCGCCGTGTTGCCTTCGCCCGCTGCCGTGCTCCCTTCGCCGCCGCATGCTGATCCTGTGTTAACTCAGCCGGCAAAACCACTGGGTCGATCGGGTAGGTACTCCACCAAAACAATCATCGAAATCGCCGAAGGCAAACCGCCGCTGCGTGATCGGTCGCGCGAAGTCAATCCGACTCGGCCACCGCTTGAGCGTCCCCCGCGCCGTGAAACTCTCGTGCGCATGACACCCATGGGCGATACCACCATTCGTCGAACGCAGCCGCGCATCGCTCGGGATGAAGCGTATCCAGTTGGCGTCGATATGGAGCTCGAGCCTCGACGCCCGGTGCGCGCAGAACCGGTAGAAACCAAACGCAAGTTGCCGCCGCCTGCGCCGCCTCCACCGGCAAATTACACCCCACCCAATTACACGACGCCTGGGTTTGCCGAATCAGGCGTGCCGCATTGGGACGAAACTGCTGAAGAGCACGATCTCGACGAAGAAATCGAAGGTGCTGAAGCGGCCAATGACGAAGAGTGACGCGTGCACCACGAAAGCGATGTGCCGATGACCTCCGATCTACAAGTTGCAGCAGTGCAGCTGACATCCACCGCCGATGTTGACAGCAATTTACAACGGGCTGCGCAGATCACCCAGCAAGCCGCTGCAGCGGGCGCTCGGTTTATCGTGCTGCCCGAAAATTTTGGCTTTCTAGGGATCGAAGAAGGCGCCACGCTTTCATATGCACAGCACATCGATGGTCCCTTCACATCCGAACTGCGGCGCATTGCTCGTCAATATAGTGCAGTGATTTTAGCCGGCAGCATCCCGGAAAAAAGCTCGGATCCGCGCCGCATTTACAACACATCGGTGGTGATTGGAGCCGACGGTTCTACGCTCGCGACTTATCGCAAAATTCATCTGTTCGATGTCACACTGAGTCCACATCTACAACTGATCGAATCTGATACAGTCATGCCCGGTGATGCGCCGGTTCTGGTCGATGTTTTGACGTGGCCAGTCGGTTTGTCCATTTGCTACGATCTGCGCTTTCCTGAAATGTATCGCGCTTTGGTACGTAGTGGCGCCCGTATCCTTACCGTGCCCGCGGCGTTCACTCTGCAAACAGGAAAAGATCACTGGGAGCCCCTGTTGCGAGCGCGCGCGATTGAAAATCAAAGTTTCGTCATTGCTGCGGCACAGTTTGGCTTTCACGGCGGACGTCGCACGTCGTGGGGCAAGAGTATGATCATTGATCCGTGGGGAACTTGCCTCGCGGTAGCTCCCGAGCGTGAAGGGTTCATCACAGCGACTCTGCACAACGCTGATTTAGAAAAAATTCGACGTGCTCTGCCTGCTCTGGAGCACCGCAAGCTCTAAACAATGCTGCTTCGATACCTTCGCACTATTGCATCGCTTCGCCATTCGTTGGCATTCTTGTACGTCGGATCCCTGTTGTTCATTTCCCCCGCCCACGCTGAAGAGTCTTGGACTGTATTGCTGTCAATGCAAACGGGGGCTGGTGTTGTATCGCATGACATCGCGTCGCTCATCAGGCCCAGATTCGTAGCAGCCCACGATCGCATGCAGCTGATGCTTTCTGCACCGTTGTGGCTGACGCTCGATGATCGCACCGCGCCGAATTCCCGGTGGCAAAACAATTGGCAATCTGCCGATACCTACGCCGCCATGATTGAGCGCATTCACTACTCGAGTGCAGAGGGCGATTTTTCCTTGTCCGTTGGAGCACTCACGCAAGAATCATTTGGCAATGCAATTTTGCTCGATCAATATACCAATCGCATCGATCCCATTCGCCCGCGCTCCGGTTTGCGCTTAGATGTTGCTGGCGAATCGCTGCGCGCCGCTCTACTCCTCGATAGCGTCGTCGATCCGCACATCTTCGCCGCTGATCTCATCGCACAACCCTTCCGCATGCTCTCTTACGATCCCGAGGGTCGCATCGAACTCACTTTCGAAGCTGTTGCAGATCGCGATGCACCGGTACGAAGTGGCCGACAAGCACTCGCGGGTCTCAGTGGAACCCTGAGCGCAAATGTGTGGCGAACACAGGAACTCGCCTGGGCACTTTATGCTGCCGGCGCAGGTCTTACTGGCATGGGCGCTGGGTTTCATACTGGCGTTCGCGTCGAGATGCATCAGCCGAAAGAAACAACGCTCTCAGCCCGCCTGGAATATGTGCTTGCCGGAAGTCGATATCGGCCAGGTTATTTCGATCTCGTTTACGACATAGAGCGCGTCGGCGTGTCGGCTCAAAACGACACACCAAAGCGAGACATCGTGACGCCGTCAGGTGGACATGTGCGCTGGGCGTTGGACGCGCGGGTCAGGAACATGCGATTCGGTCTGCGCGGCGATGCACAAATTAACGACGCTACCTATGCGTCGATCTATGGGCAGTACGTCTACGCCGATGGGCAAGTCACAGGGATGTTAGGGCAACGCTCGATTCTGCATGGCCGGGACCTGTTTCGCTTCGATGGGTCGACCTACGCTATGCTCGAAGCGTCGCAGCTGATTTACGATGGGTGGTTTGTATTTAGTGCGTTGTATCATTTGCGTCGCGCGAATGTGGGAGTTGGGCCCAGTACTTCGACGGATTGGGTGCTTGGGGCAGGGTATGGGTTTGCGGCGGATTGAGTCGGGTCGCTAAGGTCTTAAAGATAAATTAGAGGTTCTTGTGATTCACATTATTTTGTTTCAGCCAGATATTCCGCAGAACACAGGCAACGTCGGACGACTCTGCGCGGTAACCGGCTCGCGCTTGCATTTGATTCATCCCTTAGGGTTTGAAATTTCAGATAAGCATCTACGTCGCGCAGGCATGGATTATTGGCGTTCGCTCGATGTGCATGAACATCCTGATTGGGATGCATTTTTAGCCAGTGATAAGCGCCCCAACAAAATTTGGCTATTCACCACGCACGCCGAACAAACATTCTGGGATGTCTCGTTTTCCGATGGAGACGGCCTCATGTTTGGCAAAGAAACCGCCGGCTGTCCCGAATGGCTACACAATTGGGCAGATGGTCGCCGTATAAAAATTCCCCATTTCCAACCCAACACCCGCTCCATAAATTTAGCCACAAGCGTAGGCATCGCCACCTACGAAGCCCTACGCCAATGCCAAATCGCTAAAAAAATTCCGACCTAAAAACCTCAGCGAACTTGGCGCCTTCGCTCGCGGCATCTTCCGAGAGCCGTCCAGACCTCGCCACCGATCTCAACGTCAGCGCATCCAAGGCCCAATACCGTTAGCGCTCTTCGCTATCTTTGGAGCCCAACTAACCTAGCCCCGCCTCTTCATCTCCGCTAAACACCCGCCCATGAGTCAACAGTTCATCTACACTATGTACAAGCTCCGCAAGATGGTCCCACCCAAGCGGGAGATCCTCAAAAACATCACCCTAGCATTCTACCCCGGCGCGAAAATCGGCGTCCTAGGTCTGAACGGCTCTGGTAAATCCAGTCTGCTGCGCATCATGGCCGGCGTCGACAAAGAATTTGAAGGCGAAGCACGCCCCGCCGAAGGCACTTACGTCGGATTCCTAGAGCAAGAACCAACGCTCGACCCGACCAAAGATGTCCGCGGCAATGTCGAAGAAGCCGTGGCCAAAGAACGCAACGTGATGAAACAGTTCGAAGACATCAGTATGAAGCTCGGCGAGCCGATGTCTGATGCCGAAATGGACAAGCTGCTCGGCGTTCAAGCGCAACTGCAAGATCAAATCGATGCCTCAAATATATGGGAGCTCGATCGCACTGTTGAAATTGCGATGGATGCGTTGCGCTGCCCGCCTGCCGATGCGGATGTTACCAAACTTTCAGGCGGTGAGCGACGTCGTGTTGCCTTGTGCCGTTTGTTGCTCTCGAAGCCCGATATGTTGTTGCTTGACGAACCGACGAATCATTTGGATGCCGAATCCGTCGCTTGGCTCGAACGCTACTTGCACGACTTCCCGGGCACTGTTGTCGCGGTTACGCACGATCGCTATTTCTTAGACAACGTCGCTGGTTGGATCCTCGAGTTGGACCGCGGTGCAGGTATTCCGTGGGAAGGCAATTATTCCTCGTGGCTCGATCAAAAACAGAACCGTCTCAAGTTGGAAGAGAAACAAGAGAGCGCGCGCCAGAAAACTTTGGAGCGTGAACTCGAGTGGGTTCGTCAATCGCCGAAGGCTCGTCAGGCGAAGAGCAAAGCGCGACTCACTGCATACGAAGATTTACTCACGCAAAAAGCCGAGTCGCGGGAAGACTCAGTTGAAATTTTCATTCCACCAGGACCACGCCTTGGTAACGACGTGGTTGTTGCTGAAAATCTGATGAAAGGCTTTGGCGATAAGCTACTCATCGAGAATCTTAATTTCCGCTTACCACGCGGCGGTATTGTGGGTGTGATTGGTCCCAACGGTGCGGGCAAGACTACGCTGTTCCGCATGATCGTGGGGCAAGAGAAACCCGATGGCGGTAAGCTGGTGATTGGCGAAACGGTTCAACCGTCCTACGTCGATCAGTCGCGCGATGCGCTCAGTGGTACGAAGAGCGTCTACGATGAGATCTCCGAAGGGGCTGAGTTTATCGAGCTGGGCAAACGCAAAGTGCTGTCGCGGGCGTATGTCTCGTGGTTCAATTTTAAGGGCTCCGATCAACAGAAGCCAGTGAATACGTTGTCCGGTGGTGAGCGCAATCGGGTGCATTTAGCGAAGCTTCTCAAATCGGGAGGCAATTTGTTGTTGCTCGACGAACCTACCAACGATCTCGATGTCGATACTTTGCGGGCGCTTGAAGAAGCGCTGTTGAACTTCGGTGGATGCGCTGTCGTCATCAGCCACGATCGCTGGTTTTTAGATCGCATTGCGACGCACATTTTAGCCTTTGAAGGCGAAGCCAATGTGGTGTGGTTTGAAGGCAATTACCAAGCGTACGAAGAAGACAAACGCCGTCGTTTAGGTGCAGAAGCAACGCAGCCGCATCGTATGCGCTACAAAAAACTGACCCACTAAACAGTTTAATTTATTCTGCTAACGCTGTACCAATCCCACGCGTATCTGCCGCGGCTGTTCGAATGCCCGTCTTTGGATCGATGGCGATCGCTGTGGCGTTGCACCAATTGCGCTGTTCTTCGAATACATGCCCACGTTGTTTGAGCGCATCGACGGTTAACGGATCGAGCGTCAATCGTTCGATCCGGGTGACGTCCGGCAGATGCTGATGATGCACGCGTCCGAGGCTGATCGCTTTTCCAATGTCTACTTCGTAATCCAAATAATTGATGATCGTTTGTGCGACAGTCGAGGGGATGCGTGCTCCGCCTGGAGAACCCACCACTAAACGCAACGGCGATGACATGTCGCTGCCTTCGAAAATCATCGTCGGTGTCATGGACGACAGTGGTGTTTTACCGGGTTCTACCGAGTTGGCAGCAGAGCCAACAATGCCAAACACGTTGGCGACTCCTGGCGCTATCGCAAAATCGTCCATCTCATCGTTCATCACTATGCCGGTGGCTTTGGCGACATAGGCCGCGCCCCAGGCGTAGTTGATGGTTGTGGTTAACGAGACTGCGAGGCCGTCGGCATCGAGCGTCGTTAAATGCGTTGTTTCAGTGCGCTCTTTTTTCGAGGTTGTTTTTATGGGCCACAATGCCGGCACGGGAAATGGCAGTTGTGCACCTTGACCCGCAGGCACGTCTTCGGCGCGTGCGGCATGCGCTTCTTGCTGAATCAATTGAGCCAGTACTGCGGCGCGGTCTTTCGCCAATAGTTTCGGCAGTAGCGCATTGAGATAGGGCAGGTAATTGGGATCTCCCAACAGTGCGCGATCGGCATAAGCGCGTTTCGACGCTTCTATGTACGTGTGCAGCACAAGCGGATCGTGCCAAGCGCTGCCGGCGGGTAACGTTTCCATAATATTTAACAAGGTCAGCATGATTTGTCCGCCGGACGAGGGCGGAGGCGATGTGACGATAGCGCGCCCACGATACGAACCTACCAGCGGAGCCCGCTCGCGCACGCGATAGTTTTTCAAATCATCGAGGGTGACTCGACCACCGCGCGTTTGCATATCAGCGACAATTTTTTGGGCGATGCTGCCTTGATAAAATGCATTTTGCCCATCGCGCGCAATGGCTTTGAGAGTTGCTGCCAATTCCGGTTGAAGCACGCGATACCCAAGCGGTGGCGCCACATATTCGTTGTTTTGTTTGACTAAAAAAATGCGGCAGATCTCGGGATCGGCGCGCATCTCATTGAGCCGCCATCCGATGAAATCGCGATAGCGTTCATCGACCAGCATGCCTTCTTCGGCGATGCGAATTGCTGGGGCTAAGATCTTTTCGCGAGTCAATTTGCCGAAACGTGCCTGCATCTCGAGATAACCTGCAACGGCTCCGGGAACCGCGGAAGACGAGCCTCCATCGCGCGAGGCCACCGCATCGGCTGTTCCATCCGCTTTTTGATACATGGTAGGCGCTGACGAAGCGGGTGCGACTTCACGAAAATCAAAAAACGCGATGCCCTTGGCATGTTTGATTAATGCAAAACCACCGCCACCAATCCCCGAAGAGTACGGTTCTGCGACTGCGAGCGCGAACGCGGCAGCTGCGGCGGCATCGATTGCATTTCCGCCAGCACGAAGCATTTCGAGTCCGGCTTTGCTCGCTTCAGGATGGGCCGTCGCGACCATGCCGCGCATTCCGGACGCAGGGAGGGCACGCACGCTTGGGGCGTAGAGTGCCAAAGCGAGACATGTCGCAAAATAATAGAGGGGTAGCCGCAGGCGCGATCGGGCTGTTGGGTTTGCGGACCGAGGCGTCAAATGATGTGAGAGCGTGTGCGTGAAACGGTTCATTATAACATCGCTTGAAAGGGGATAGATTGCTGAGCCCTGTCGAACTCTGCGATTGCGACTTGTAAAGTGACCTGTCATGATTATCAACAGAACTCGCATGACTGCCGCATCTCCACCGCCCACGTCGAGAGAAATTCTTGGAGTCACTCTAAGTTATTTTTTCTTTTATTGCGGTGTGGGCATCATCGTTCCTTATTTAAGCCCCCTATTAGTCACTCTCGGATACTCGCGACAGCAAATCGGTTTGATTCAAGCTGCATCGTCAGCCTTCATGATGGTGATGCCCGCGCTGGTGGGGCGACTGAGCGATCGTTTCTGGACTGCAGATGGCGTGTTGCGGGGCTGTACGGTTTTAGGGTTCGCTGCGGCCTTGTTTCTATGGTGGCAAGCCCAAGCGGTGGCTTGGATCTTCACTGGAGCGCTATTATTGGTCGCTTTGTGCCGTGCACCGATGATTTCACTGCAGGACACACTCGCCATGCAGGTCGCGCAAGGCCAAGCCAATGCCTACGCGCGTTTGCGGATGATCGGCTCGATAGGTTTTATGTTGACCGCCACGGTTGCTGGGATCGCCTTTCAAGGGGCGTTGGTCGAGCGCTACTTTCCAGCTCTGGTCCTGGTTTTAGCAGGCATGGGTGTGAGCACTACGTTCTTGCCAAGCCACCACAGAACCACCGTCGTACAGCATCACGCCTCCGGTTTTTGGCGGTCTCTGAGCCCGCACTGGTGGTTGTGGTTAGGGGCGATGGTGCTGCATTGGATGAGCTTCGGACCCTATCACTATGGTTTGACCTTATTCATGCAAGAAATCCACGTGCCCGAGCATCTTACGGGTGTGCTGTGGAGCTTCGCCGTACTTTGTGAAGTGCTGTCGTTTTATGCGGCGCGCTGGGTATTTAAACGGTGGGCGTTTCAGAACGTTTTATTTTTTGCTTTAGGCGTGACGTTTTTACGGTGGCTCTTACTCGGATTATTCCCCACGCAAAGTATGCTCTGGATCACGCAACCTTTGCACGGCCCCGGCTTCGCGCTGTTCTATGCCGCGTGCATGCAGGGCGTGCAGCATTTCAGCGCTGGGCACCATTCGGCGAGTTACCAAGGTTTACTCTCGACCGGAGTCTCAGGTTTCGGTTCGGCTGCTGGGATAGCGCTGGCTGGATGGCTGCATCAACGCATGCCATTTGCACACGTTTGGTTGTGGATGTTGGTGCCTCAAGGATTGGCGTTGGTGTTGCTCGCGAGTGTGCCGCGTTCACAGTGGAGCACGCGCTCGTAATATTTCCAGGCCGCATCCCCGCGGGCCGACAAACGCTCTGCCCGTTCTTTATTTTCTAAAGCGCGCATCAATCGTTCGATCGGCGCAGCATTTAAACTCAAGGTATTCAGCTGTTCTTCGAGGGTTCCCGTCGCTTCAATTTGGCGCACAAGCTCACTGTACTCGGGCAGTGCATCTAAAAATCGACGGATCTCCTGTCGATCGCGCTGCAGTGTCGCTTCGAATGCCGCATGCCATGGATCATCCAAAACGGGCCAACGTGTGAGCAAGCGGGCGGCAATGCGCAGATAACTTTCTTCTTCTGCCTGAGCCAATGGCTCGCGCTGCTTGGTGAGGCTCTCGATGCGCTCATTCAATTCATTGACGCGTGTGCGCACGGCATCGATTTCGGCAGGCAAATTCGTCAGCCGTGACAAGGCGGCAATCACTGCATCTTCTTCGGGCAGAGCCACCGGACGTTTGGGACCTCGATCGGGCGCAAATGCCCGCAACCAGCGTTCCGAAGTGGTGGTTGGAATATCCATCGTGCGTGTCGCGATGCGCACATAACTATGGGCTTCGAGCAGACTGATTTTGCCGTTGTGGTCGAGGTCGAGCGTTTCGCGGGGAATGGGTTGACCGTCACGGGTGACGCCGCGCAGCGCGTTGAGAAAATGCACGCCATAACCTTCGTGCATGCGGCGGTTCGGATCGGGGTCACATCCAGTTGCTTCGCGATCCCACGTGGTCGAAAAGAATCCGCAGCGTGTCGAAGCTGCTGCGCCTTGAGTGACATCGGCATCGCGAAATACGAGATCGGCGAAGCCGCCTGAAAAACAGGACGTGATCACGAATCGGCTCGTGCGCTTGACATTTTCTTTGTCTAAAACCTGCGCGATATCCCGAACTGTAAGTGGCCACCCACCCCAAAGCATGACGGCATTTTGCGGCGGTGTTTCACCTTGATCGCCATGCGTCGCTAAAAATACCGTGAGAGATTCGTCGTCGCTCGTCGAGGCAGTTGCGCCTGAGGGCGGGGTTGTCGAGGTGGCAGCCGGTTCACCGAGCACTGGCGTCGTGGGCAGCGGCGCAGTCACAGCCGTTTCGATGCTCTGCAACACGCTTTCAGCCGAGGCAGCTCCCGATGGATTGAGTGTCGTCTTTTGATAACGCACATCACGGGGACCGCGTGGCGAAAAAATCATGGCCAGCTCAGCCCGTAGGGTATCGCTTGGGGGTTCGGGGCTCGCGACTTGCACCGCCTGCGTGTCAGCACCACCGGCATACAGGAGGATGCCAGCTGGCGGGCCAAAAACGTTCGAAGCCAAAGCCAGGTCGGCCTCTAAAGAGATCTGATTGTTCGATGGGAGTGAACCGCCGCCTGCTGCAATCCAACGCACGGAGCCCAGTTTAGGGGTTGCAACTGCAACCGACGGCTCAGAGGGCGCCTGTCCCAAATTGGCATCCGATGCCCCTGTTGGCGAATTGGGAGATTGCTCAGCTTGGAGCGCAGACGTGGCTGAAACCTTTGACGCCGACGGGGTCTCGCGACTCGCATTGCCAGATTTGCATGCTGGCAGCACCGCAACAGAGGCTGCAATGAGAAGGCTATAAAAGGAGCAGGAGTGCATAATTTACGTAGTCTTGAAATCAAGACGGTTCGAAACCTGAGTATCGCGGTCCATGACTATGGAGACGACGAGATCTCATATGACACACGCCGTTTGATCGGTCGAGGAGGAATAGGGGGTAAAATTCGGGTTATTTGTTGGGCTGAGCCAAACGCTAACTCATCCACGGCAGTGAGTACGTTTTGAGATTGGTAAAACTCTTCATCGCCTCGAGGACACCTTCTTTGTATCCCAAACCCGAATCTTTGATCCCACCGAATGGCGACATTTCAATGCGATAGCCTGGAACTTCCCAAACATTGACTGTGCCAACATGCAGCTCGTTGATCACCTGGGTGATGGTTTCGAGCCGATGCGTGCACAATCCCGATGACAAGCCGTAGGCCGTGGAATTTACCAAGGTGATGGCGTCGTTGAGGTCTTTAAACCGCAAAATTGGCGAAACGGGGCCGAAGGTTTCTTGCATCACTAAATAGGCATCACGCGGCACATGATCGACGACTGTCGGGGCGTATAGGGCTCCACGTCGCTCGTGTCCGATCAGCACTTTTGCACCTTTTTGCACCGCATCGTTCACCGCATCTTCGCAATAACGCGCAGCAGCATCGTCAATGACGGTGCCCATTTCCGTGTGAGGGTCGGTCGGATCGCCGTAATGCAGCGCCCTGGTTTTCTCGACGAGCAGCGCCACAAAGCGATCGGCAACCGCTTCGTGCACCAAAATGCGTTTCACCGCCGTGCAGCGTTGGCCTGAGTTTTTGTAGGACCCCGACGCTGCGAGTGTAGCGGCCTTGTCGAGATCGGCTTCGGTACATACATCGTCCATCACAATCAGCGGGTCGTTGCCGCCGAGCTCCAGGACCATGCGCCGATAACCTGCCCGCTGAGCAATCGATTTGCCGATGGCCACACCCCCGGTAAACGTCACCAAATCGACGGATGCGTCGGTAAGAAGCGTTTCAGAAATTTCTGCAGGTTGGCCGGTGACGACGGAAAACATTGCTGGCGGCAGGCCCGCTTCGTACAAAATGTCCGCCAAAAGCAGAGCCGTGAGTGGCGTTTTTTCCGACGGTTTCAAGACCATTCGATTGTTGGTTGCAATCGACGGAGCGACTTTGTGAGCCACTTGATTGAGTGGGTGATTGAATGGCGTGATCGCTGTGATCGCACCGATCAAAGGCTCACGTTGGGTGAAAATGCGCCGTGCTTTGCCTTGCGGACTGATGTCGCACGAAAACGTTTGTGCGTCGTCTACGAGGCTGAGCATCGAGGCAAATTGAAACACATCGCAAGCCCGTCCCACTTCGTACAAGGTGTCTTTTTTACACAGTCCGGATTCTGCAGTGATCAAGTCGGAAATCGCCTCGCGACGGCTGTCGAGTATTTCGGCAGTGCGTTTGAGGATCTGACTGCGATCATAACGCGACAACTTGGAGCGGAAAGCTTTAGCCCGTTGCAGGGCGTGTTTGATATCGGCGGGCGTTGCTTGAGGGACGGTGCCTATGAGTTGTTCGGTGTACGGATTGAAGACCTCGATGCGGCGCGGATTGTCGATGTGTTCCCCGGCGATGCGCATGGTCTCGTGTAAAACACGCGAGGCCGTGAGGGCACTGTGCTTGGTTTGTTGCATGGGACGATTTCTTTCGTTTTAGATCTACTGTGCCAAATTGAGAGCTACTTCAAACGCACTAAAATTGCGCAATCGACGCGCATGATTGAACACTTCATCCAACCGCGGCGTTGGCCGATTGAGAATTAACGGAACACGCTGCTCTGAAACTCCGCCGTGTGATCGCAATGGCGCATTCAGCCCTGTGAGATCATGTTTGGCGCGATTGGTTCCCAGTACCGTATGTTTCGATGCGACAACGACAATGTCGCCCATGCGATCTGCGGGCAGCTCAAAAATTTCGCAGGCTTGCTGACGCGGCAGAGCCGATTCGATGCCATCACATGCACGCAGCTTGGCGATGACACTGTCGCATTGTGCAACATCGTGCAGATAGAGCGTCGCAAACGAGCCCAACGCGCCATGGTGCACCACATACGGATCGGTGATCGGCAAGATCACTCGGCTGGACGCTGCGCCAAACCACGCATCCAATTCGTCTTGCAGATAAATCACATTGGGGGCGCCATCGCTCTGTGTTTTGGCATTCATGCCGTGATCGGCAGTGATGGCCAACACGGCACCCGTACGATCCATGCGCTCCAGATAGCGATCCATCATGCTATAGAACGCGTTGGCTCCGGCGGTGCCTGGCGCGTGTTTGTGCTGCACATAATCGGTGGTTGATAAGTACACGACGTCGGGACGCATGCCTTCGAAACCCTGTTCGAGCAAGCGCGCGCCGGCGGCAAAAATAAACTCACTTAAGTCAGCGCTGTACACCGACGGTAACGGCCGATCGACATAATTGAGGACATCGACAATGCCGTGCTCTTCACGCGTAGTTGCATCGGCTTTTTCCGAAGAAAAACAAATGGCTTTGCCATGCTGGCCGAAGAGATTGTGTCCCAATAAGCGACGCAGTTTATCTTTGGCGGTCACCACAGCGACATTTGCTCCGGCCTTGGTGAGCGCCGACAAAATTGTCTCAACGCGCAGGTAAGCGGGGTCGTTCATCATCACTTCGGCGTTGCGCTCGCGGTCATAAAAATAATTTCCGCAAATGCCGTGCTGCGACGGCGGTACACCTGTGACAATCGAGACGTTGTTGGGATTGGTAAAAGTTGGAACCACTGAATCCGCGATGCGATAGGTGCCGCGCGGAATAGCTTGTTTCAAATAGGGCATGGCGCCGTCGTCGATAGCGCGATCGATGTACTCGGGTTCGTTGCCATCGATACAAACCACGACAGTGGGCTGCTTCGGCCATTGATAAATATTGCCATTTATTTCAATTTGCGACTGTTGCATTTTACGACTGTCCTATTTTGACGTGCTGTTTAATTTTTTAAAGCGCACTGCATTTCGCCCAAAACATCTGAGATGGCTTTGAGTGCGCCGTGCATTTGCTCTGCAAACAAGTGACCGATGCAACCGATGCGAAAACTATCGGCCACTGTGAGCTTACCGGGATAGATGACAAAACCGTGTTGCCGAAGCGCTTCGTAAAACGTGGCGAAATGAAAGTTAGGATGCGTTGGCATGTGAAAGGTTACGATGATCGGCGCTTGCAATGATTCGGGCAGCAACGTGGTAAAACCAAGCTGATGCATGCCTTCGATCAAAATGCGGCAGTTGTCGCTGTAACGCGCATAGCGGCCAGCAACTCCGCCTTCTTCCGCATGCTCACCTAATGCTTGAACAAAAGCTGCCAACACGTGTGTCGGCGGTGTGAAGCGCCATTGGCCGGTTTTTTCTAGGCCTTGCCATTGATTGTAGAGATCTAAGCTCAGCGAATGTGCATTGCCTTCGCAGGCGCGCAATGTGCTCTCGCGCACAATGACAAAGCCCATTCCAGGAACACCTTCGAGGCACTTATTGCTCGAGGCCATGACGGCATCGAAGGGTGTGGTTTGGGCATTCAACGGTAATGCTCCAAAAGCACTCATCGCATCGATCAACAATTTGCGACCATGCTTGGCAACCACATGGGCGATGCGCTCGATCGGGTTGAGGATCCCTGAAGTGGTTTCGCAATAGACCGCGGCTACATGTGTGAGGCTCGGATCACTGGCCAATGCGGCATCGAGAGCGTCCACATCGGTGGGTTGATCCTCATTCACTTCGTGTTTCACATACTCTCGACCCATCACCGTCAACATGTTGCACATGCGTTGGCCGTAAGCGCCATTGACGAGTACCAAAGTTTTGCTGGTGCGTGATGTTAGAGTTCCTAACGCCGCTTCAACCGCGAATGTGCCACTGCCCTGCAAAGGGATACAAACATGTGAACCTGCGGCACCCGCAAGTTCCACCAGACGGGTGCGGATCTGGGCTGTGAGGGCAATGAAATCGGTATCGCGTGAACCCCAATCGCGGAGCATCGCTTCTTTGGTGGCCTGCGATGTCGTGAGAGGCCCTGGCGTTAACAAATAATAGTGATTTGAAGTCGTAAGGGTGGTGTTCATGCCGGCACACCAGCCACAGGCGCGGACGCAAGGCAACGCCTTTTTTTTGATGTCAGTTTCTTCCTTGCATTCATAGGCGATCACCGTGGCGTATCCCCTGACAAGAAAGTGCATAATTAATAACAAGGCATCTTTCCATCCGGCGCTTCCGTGCACTTCTTATTGAATTCATCAACTTATGAATATGAAATAACTTCTTATTGAAAAGTTGATTAAGTTGGGGGGACCGGGATGAAGCCTCATCAATCTGCAAACTATGTCTGCCACGTAACACATGTAAGTTATGCATTGGCGCTCGTACTGCTCGCGGCATGCAACAGCGAATCGATGAACGCAGGCGCGGTGTTAGGTGATACGGTGTCAACTCGCCGCGACGTGCAGGCCGATCCCATCGTCGGCGGAAGTTTGTATGCAGCCATCCCAGCGATTGGTGCGTTGACCACCGAAGGTCGATTCTTTTGCACCGCCACTCTTATTGGTCCACGCAAAGTGCTCACTGCCGGCCACTGTTTACACGATTTTTCGGTCAGTGGATTGCAGTTTGTCACCGGCTCCGATGCGAATAACCCCGATCACGCCTACGATGTTGCCAGTGCAAAAGTTCATCCGAATTTCGACATGCAACGGATTGTGAACGACATTGGTGTCGTAGAGCTCGCCGAAGATGCTTCCGAAGCGCCGCTGGGTGTGGTGCAAAGCATGGACAGCCATTGGATCGGCACTGAACTGCTGTTCGTTGGCTATGGAATTACCGCTGGACATACGCAAACTGGCGCCGGACAAAAACGCGCTGTAACCATCCCGATTTCGCAAGTGGCGACCACCACGTTTGCGTATCGAACGGCTGGTAGGAATACTTGCAACGGCGATTCGGGTGGGCCCGCTTTATTCAAGCAGAACGATGGTGCGTATCTCGTGGCTGGGGTGACGTCGTACGGCGACGCATATTGCACGTCGTTTGGTGTCGATACGCGCGTCGATTCGTACTTAGATTTTGTGGGTCGAGCCGATGATGTTACCGAGCCTCCTCCGGCAGTGGATCCGTGCCATGGAGAGACATTTGTTGGGCGATGCGACAATAATTCAGTCATTTGGTGTGAAGATCAGCAGGTGCATACGTCGGCCTGCAGCGGTCGCGGACGCGTCTGTGCATTTGTGGACAGTGCTGGTTACAATGGCTGTGTTGTCGGGTCGTGAGACGATATAATTAGATAGTTAATAGCTCCCTTGTCCCAATTGTATCTGCGCGCTAAGGCACTCCGGAAAATCCCCTCGCCCGGAGAGCTCATGTCGCACCCACTCAACAAATACTCATCGCGCATTACTCAGCCCAAGTCACAAGGCGCGTCGCAGGCCATGCTTTACGCCACCGGTTTAACGCCCGAAGACATCAATAAGCCGCAAATTGGCATCGCCAGCGTTTGGTACGACGGCAATCCGTGCAACATGCATCTCCTCGACCTGGCGGCCACGGTGCGCGAAGGTGTTCAAGCTGCAGGCTTGGTAGGTATGCGTTTTAATACCATTGGCGTGAGTGATGGTATTTCGATGGGTACCGACGGCATGAGTTATTCGCTGCAGTCGCGCGATATTATTGCCGACTCGATTGAAACGGTGATGAGCGCCCAGTGGTACGACGGCAATATTTCGATCCCAGGTTGCGACAAAAACATGCCGGGTGCGTTGATTGCGATGGGCCGTCTGAATCGACCGTCGTTGATGATTTATGGTGGCACTATTAAGCCAGGTTGCGCCGACGGCAAGACGCTCGACATTGTTTCGGCATTTCAAAGTTATGGCGAATACATCGCTGGCAACTTGACCGAAGAAGAGCGTTTGTCGGTGGTGCGCAATGCCTGTCCGGGTGCTGGTGCGTGCGGTGGAATGTACACGGCGAACACCATGGCCTGCGCGATTGAGGCGATGGGCATGTCGTTGCCTTACAGTTCGTCCACACCCGCAGTCGAGCCGCAAAAACTTGAAGAATGTTTTCGGGCTGGTCAAGCGATCCGCATTTTGCTCGAAAAGGATCTGAAGCCGCGCGATATCATGACGCGCCAAGCTTTTGAAAATGCGATGGTCGTGGTGATGGCGTTGGGTGGTTCGACCAATGCTGTGTTGCATTTGATCGCGATGGCCCGCTCTGTGGACGTACCGTTGGCGTTGGATGACTTTCAAGCCGTGAGTGATCGCATTCCGTTTTTGGCGGATCTGAAACCCAGCGGTCGTTACGTGATGGAAGACGTGCACACCATTGGTGGTACGCCGGCTGTGATGAAGTACTTGCTCGAAAAAGGCGTGCTCCATGGTGATTGCCTCACAGTCACCGGAAAAACCATTCGCGAAAATCTAGCAGCTGTTCCTGGTCTCAAAAAGGGACAGGATGTGATCCGCGCCTTCGACAACCCGCTGAAGCCCTCGGGCCACATTCGCATCCTGCGCGGCAATCTGGCGCCCGAAGGAGCAGTCGCAAAAATCACCGGCAAAGAAGGTCTGGTATTTTCAGGCACGGCTAAAGTGTTCGATTGCGAAGAAGATATGTTGGCGGCGCTCGATGGCAAAACCCGTGGGATTGTCAAAGGCGATGTGGTGGTGATCCGATACGAAGGTCCGCAAGGTGGTCCGGGCATGCCAGAGATGCTCACGCCGACATCGGCGATTATGGGAGCGGGTTTAGGGCAAGATGTAGCGTTGCTGACGGACGGTCGGTTTTCGGGTGGCTCGCACGGTTTTATCGTGGGTCATATTACTCCCGAAGCGCAAGTGGGTGGACCGATTGCCTTGGTCCAAAACGGCGATACAATTACTATCGATGCGGAACGCAATACTATCACGCTGAAAGTGACGGATGATGAGTTGGCGCGACGCCGTAAGCAATGGCAAGCGCCACCTTACAAAGCCACGCGTGGGACGCTGTATAAGTATATTAAGAATGTGAAATCGGCCTCGGAAGGCTGCGTCACCGACGAATAAGGTGATCCACAAAGCCTTGACGAGAGCGGGGTGGCACGGCAGTTGAGTATTACTAACTGTCCGCTTTACTAAGGCAGCAATAATAATATGTCAGCGATAATTAATGCTCGTACCTGTGCACTCGTGTCTAGTGCGCTCACCAGACTCCCAGCCGTTGTTAAAGCAACTCAGCCTAACGCATCGAGCCACAGCGCAGCATTACTGGCACGTGCGCAGCTGGCGTCGCGCCCATCGATGCGGCAACTATGCATGCCGACGCCAGCGGTTTTACAGCTGCCTTTGCCGCGAAAATTCAGTACGCTTGCGGAATCGCCGCGACCGCTGTTCGTTCCGCCGGTCGCGCACATTCAATCAAACATCAACATACAAAATTGCTCGAAGGCAGAAGATCCGATGCTGCATCCGGTGGGCCGAGGGAACACGTCCGACATCTACGATTTCTTCGGCTTCCGGTCACAACGCATCATCGGCGTGGGGCGCACGGCGACCGTATTCGCTGCGCATCATGACGATTTGGGATTGTCTGCTGCGGTGAAAGTCATTGAAAAGCCCAATCGCATAGGCGCCGATTGGCAGGACCAGCCTGGCCTATCAGTCGAACATTTTGCCCGGGCGCGCCATGAAGCACAGCTGATGACCGCGATGCGAAATCCGTATGCCGTCAATTTATACGAAGCCTGGGAATCGCCAAATCACTTGTTCTTTGTCATGCAGTTGGCGCCATTTGGTGATCTTACAAAATTTTTGACCGAAGAATTCAACGATAGAAACAAACCATTTCCGGCGGAGCTTATTCGCCAATACATCTGGCAAGTTGCCTGCGGTTTAACGTACGCGCATCGGCTACGCGTGGCACATCGCGATATCAAGCCACATAATATTGTAGTGGATTCCTTTCGCAATGCGCGGATCACCGATTGGGGAGACGCGATGACCATATGCAAACCGTCGCCATGTTTGCCTGAAATTGCGGGAACAGCAGAATGGGTTGCGCCAGAAGTTTCGGGGAACAAACCATACGATCTGGCTGCAGCGGATGCTTTTGGGCTGGGAACCATTGGCTATTACCTCATGACGAATGGCTCACACCCGTGGCAAGGATGTCGGGAGAGTGATTTCTTAGACGACGCGATGAGCGATCGACCTATCGATTTTTCGTTGATGAGCGCAGGTGGTTACCCGGAAGATTTGCAAAAGATAGTGCGTGATTTAATGTCGCGCGATCCGGCCCAACGACCGGCACTCTCAGATATCGTTCGTTTGGCTGCTCCGCGCTTGAGTTTGCACTGAGCAACACTGCGTAAAAGTGAAACACTCAAACCATCGACCACGATCGAGCCCCGCCGAACGCAACTAGCCGCGTAGCCGCAAAAAGTTTCCGTCGCATGTCGCCGTAGTACTGCAAGCGGCTTGGTTTTGACTCATTGAGCTCACGGATGCAGATCCCCTCGCCCACGCTTCGTGGGAGAGGGCTAGGGTGAGGGCGTTTCATTCGACTCTAGATGGCTCAAAATGTCTTCCAATACGTCTTTCGTCTCGTGCAGCATCTGATTATTCCAATACCGCAACACGCGGATCCCAGCGCGCCTGAGAAACGCATCGCGTTGTGCGTCATGAACCATTTGCAGATCATCCGCGTGCCCACCGCCATCCAACTCGACAGCCAGTTTCTTTTCGCAACAATAGAAATCCAAGAAATATGGCCCGACTGGAACTTGACGACGAAATTTGCAATTCCCGAGTTGGCGATCGCGCAGGAACTGCCACAAACACAGTTCCGCATCAGTTTGATCGCGACGAAGCGCGCGGGCGAATTTTAGAGTATCGGCGGATTGATTTGCCATTCTATTAACTTCAAGTCTTCGCCCTCACCCTAGCCCTCTCCCACGAAGCGTGGGCGAGGGGATCTGCATCCGTGAGCTCAAGGGGTCAAAAGCACGCCGGTTGAAGTATTACGGCGACATGCGACGGAAAGGGCGACGGACAGTGATATTTTACGATATCGATTACGTACAAATCGCCATCGCCGCACACCGCGTTTGTCCCGAGATATCTAGCGTTGCTCCATCGCACGTTGCATGATCTGTTAAGCAGGTAAAATAATCGTTCATCTGGCATGACAGTTGTTTGAAGTCGTCGCAGAATGCGTCGGGTCGGCGTAAGTCCCCCGTGACACATGGAAGCGCATTGATAGTTTCGATGTATGCCAAGCAAGCTTCTTGATTGCTGCCCTCAGAGCAGGCCACTGTTCCAACTTGCAACAATGCGATCACGGCGAGAGCTTTGATCATGTTAATCAATCTCCAGCACATAGTAGGCTGCTTGCTGTGGCTCGCGATGATCCAGTACGCGGTCGTCGTCGCAAATTACCAATAACTTATCGCTGGTAATAAACGTCATGCCTTCGGCCTTGTGCGTGAGCATGATCGGCTCGCCGTTTACATCATGCATGAGCTGCAACGGCGCGCCTGCACGCATCGCATTCAACGGTATGCGCCACACATAGGCTCCTAGGCTGTTGCTGTTTTCATAACTTGTGAGGATATAAACTTGTCCCGATGGACGGTGGTACTCGATGGACGAGAGGCCCACGGTCGATTGCAGCTTTTCGTGCGCATGCGCATCAAATGCATAAAAAGGCCTGAACGTGTCGGCATCGATGACAAATTTGCCCATGGCATCGACGTGATAATCGGCGGCGATGATTTGCGTGACGTAGCGAAACGACTGATGCGTATCGCCGATTTCACGCACGCCAAATAGCAATGTGTGATCAGGGATGGCAGTTAAACCTTCAATCTTAAAATAGGCTGGGCCTTCGGGAAACTCTTCGGACCGCAGGGCTTCTCGAATTTTTGGGCGCAGGGCTGCAGAATTTTCGCTGCCGTTGACAACCTGCGCTTGTTCTGGATGCCCGGTGGGCCAGGCCAATACGGTATTGTGACGTTCTTGCGGCGAGGATTGCGCGCGGTCGAACGCGGTGCTCAACAGTGTCCATGTCCCATCTTCGGTCAATGTAGATGCTTCGAATTTTTCCGGAAGGCGAAATATCGTGTCGGTTAAATAGCGTTCGGGGAATTCGCTAAGCGTTCTTGTGTAGCGCAACACAAAGACCGACGAGCGCAGCTCACCTGATGGCGTGGGAGGCGTATCTTTGTCATTGGCTGCAAAAATGTTTTGCCCATCGAACACAACGGTCGATGGCTCACAAAACGCGGGCCTACTATCAGGATTGAGCGTGCCAGATCCGAAGCAACTAAAGTAACCGCTATCGATGAGATGGCTCGCCGCTTGTATACGAGCCGGAGCTGCATTCGGTCTTGCGTGTTGTGGATCCGCACAGTGTACCGTGCTGAGAAGGAGAGCAGCGCCAACAACCCATCGCAGTATCATGCAAATCCATATTCTTAGTGTGATTGCTCGACCGTATCGGGCAACTCGTTCACGTCATCGGAACGTCGCGGAAAATGTGTCGCTAACACATCTCCCAAGCTACGCAAGACGTGAATCACTGCATCTTTCGCTTGGCCCGTGCGCAGCCCTTGCGTGATGGTTTTTACATGATCGTGCCAGCCTTGCGTGCCAATACGCTGATGGATCCCGCGATCACCTAAGATGACGACGCGATGCTCCGTTTTTGAAACCATTATCAACAAGCCGCTCGCGTCCCGTGTTTGATGCACGCCGCGCTCTGCAAACATTTGAAATGCACGACGTCGCACTGCGGCATCTAAAAGCGCATTGGGCACGAGCAGACGCAGCACTGTGCCACAACCGGACAGCAGCCAAAGTGCGATACCGACCGGCAATTGCAATAACAGGATGATATCTGGCGCGAGAGTGGGCAGAAAATAATGCAATAGAATGGCGCACGCCACCGACCAGAATGCCGTGGCTGCAGCGCGATGCGTGCCGTAGTCGTCGCTGCGTGAAACCACCGATACAACGAGTTCACCCGCAGTTTGCAGTTCTATTTGACCGATGGTTGATTCAATTTCGGAGCGTTCTTGTGCGTTAAATAGCATACTCATCACCAATTCCCCGAAGCGCCGCCGCCCCCAAAACTGCCACCACCGCCGCTAAATCCGCCGAAACCGCCGCCTCCACCGAATCCTCCTCCGCCCCAGCCGCCGCGTCTACCGCCGCCTCCGAGCAACATGCCTAATCCAAAGACGCGCAATAGCGGCGGACCTAAGAAGATAAAGGCGAGCAAGATCCAAAACATGGCTCCCGAAATCGGTCGATGGCGCTGATCCCTACCCGCAGACTTGTCGGGCGGAAGGTCGACTTGTTGGCCCGATGCAGCTTGCATCAACGCACCTAACGCGGTGTCGATGCCCTGCGCAAAATGCTCCTCCCGAAATGCGGGTCGCATGATGCTGCGGATGATGCGTGCCGATAGAGCATCGGTGACATCCCCTTCGAGGCCATGGCCCACTTCGATACGGGCTTGGCGATCGGTCACGGAAATCAACAGCAACAGACCTTTGTCTTCTTTCGCACTGCCCAGCTTCCACTTTTCGACCACACGCATCGAAAAGTCTTCAATCGGATCACCGTTGAGCGATGGAACGATCAACACTGCGAATTGTTGACCGGTTTGTTGTTCGTATGCCGCAAGCTTTTGTTCAAGCTGTTGGCTTTCTTGCTCATTGAGTAAATGGGCGTAATCGTTGACGCGTGCACGCAGCGGCGGAACTTCGATAGCTTCAGCGGCAACAGCTTCTGTTCCAACATAGGACACTGTGCCAACTTCGGACACAGCGCCGAAATACGACATCGCGACGAACGCTGCTGCTAGTACGGGAGACAAAAGAGAGAGGCGTGAGCCATTTGGCGAAAACAGCATCGCGTTTTTTCCTATCGCAGTAACAACTAAAACTTAATCTCGGGTGCATTCTCTTGGCCGGGTGTGCCTTCAAACGTCGGTCGCACGTTCATGCCGCGCATCTTAGCGCCCAACGAGCTTGGAAAGCGCAATACGACTTTGTTGTATTCGCCGACGGCTTCAATAAACCGGCGACGCGCAACCGCAATGCGATTCTCGGTGCCTTCGAGTTGCACTTGCAAATCGCGAAATGATTCGGTGGCGCGCAATTCGGGATACTTCTCCGACACCACAAGCAAACGCGACAGGGCGCCCGAAAGCTCGCCTTGGGCTGCTTCGAACTGTTTCAACTTCGCGGGATCGTTAATAATGCTTTCATCGACGTGCATGCTGGTCGCTTTAGCGCGCGCTTCAACCACTTTTTGCAGCGTCTCTTGTTCAAAATTGGCGGCGCCTTTGACGGTATTCACCAAGTTGGGCACCAAATCAGCGCGTCGCTTGTATTGATTTTCGACATCCGCCCAAGCGGCCTTTACGTCTTGATCGTGTTCGACGACGGCATTGTAACCGCAGCCCGCGAGTGACATCAAAAGCACTAGCCCAAGACCCAAATTGATACGTTTAAAACACGACATGCATGAGCTCCTTAGAGAAATCACGGACCAAAGCGCACTTCATTAGCTGATCCAGGCTAAAATCGCAAAACTGATTGGGCCGTGGTGGATTTACGAGGTGCTTGGGGGGCTTTTTACATGGGGATATGGCATGCGCTCATACATAACCAGGTTTCTCAGTAGGCGATATCCTTTCTGGTGTCCCCTATCTTTCACGGGTACAATCGAAGCTTCTCAATTTCATTCGCAACACCAGCGGTTCGTTAAAATGCGCGTTTGATTAGGCATGACCCGAAAGTCGCCCATGTCGAAAACGAAACAACGAGCTTTAGTCACCGGTGGAGCAGGTTTTCTCGGATCCCATCTCTGCGATCGTCTGTTGCATGAAGGTTATGCCGAAGTCGTTTGTTTAGATAACTTCTACACCGGCACCGAGCAAAACATTGCGCATTTGCGTGCGGATGCGCGCTGGCGCGTTGTAAAACACGATGTCACCCAGCCCTTTGCCGACGATTTTTTTGCTGAGCCGTTCACCGAAATTTTCAATCTTGCGTGTCCTGCTTCGCCTCCGCATTACCAGCACAACCCGATCCATACGATGAAAACCAATGTGCTGGGCATGATTAACGTGCTCGATGTCGCCACACGCATGGGTGCCAAAGTGCTACAGGCGTCTACGAGCGAGATTTATGGCGACCCGCTAGAACATCCCCAAACAGAATCCTATCGCGGTAACGTCAACACAATCGGACCACGTGCTTGCTACGACGAAGGCAAGCGCAGCGCTGAAACTTTATGTTTCGATTATCAACGTCAGAAAAATGCCAATATCCGGGTGGCGCGCATATTCAATACGTATGGGCCTCGCATGCTGCCCAACGATGGGCGCGTGGTTTCGAATTTTGTCGTGCAAGCTCTACGTGGTGAAGCGCTGACGATGTATGGCGATGGCAAACAGACTCGCGCATTTTGTTACGTCGACGATTTGGTCGATGGATTAGTGCGACTGATGCACGCACCTGATGATGTGAATGGGCCGGTCAACTTAGGCAATCCAAACGAATTTACAGTGCATCAGTTGGCTGAGCAGATCTTAGCGATGACGGGCTCGGCCTCACACATTGAATACCGACCACTTCCGCAAGACGATCCACGACAACGACAGCCCGATATTTCGCTGGCGCTCTCTGCATTGAATTGGCGTCCCAAGGTGTCGTTGCAGAGCGGCCTCGAACGGACCATCGCGTACTTTCGCCAAGCGCTCAAAGACAGCTCGAAGGGAAATCCATCGCGATGAAGGTCACCGTCGTAGGCACAGGTTACGTTGGACTTGTATCGGGCACCTGCCTGGCCGAAATGGGTCACCATGTGACTTGCTACGATGTTGATGCGGCAAAAATTAAAGCGCTGCAGAATTATCAAATACCCATTTACGAACCTGGTTTGCGCGAGATGGCCGAGACGCATCAACGTGCAGGTCTATTAAATTTTGATCTCGATTTGGCCACCGCATTGCGCGATTCGGACATTTGTTTCATCGCGGTGGGCACGCCCGCAGATCAAAATGGTTCGGCTGATCGCCAATACGTGCTTGCTGCTGCAGAAGCGATCGCGCAGCATGTGCAAGGGCCGCTGGTTGTTGTGGTGAAATCGACGGTGCCGATTGGTACATGTCTCAAAGTGCGCGCGGATATGCGCCACACGTTGACGCAGCGGGCGGTTTCTTTCGACGTCGATGTGGTTTCGAATCCGGAGTTCTTGCGTGAAGGCCGTGCAATCCACGACTTCATGCATCCCGATCGGGTGATTGTTGGCAGCGATACCGCACGCGGCTTTGAGATCATGCGCTCGCTATACGAATACTTTATTCTGCGGGACTATCCGTTGATCGAGATGGATTTGCGCTCGGCAGAGATGACCAAGTACGCGGCGAACGTGATGCTTGGCGTACGTATTTCGATGATTAACGAGTTAGCGCTTTTCCAGCACATTGGGATCCTAAGCTTAGAATTCCACGTGGACAAGTTGTCGCG
>JADMIO010796453.1_pt1 | contig 117593 bp, 113 predicted proteins | sample 8958161 | NCBI WGS metagenome assembly JADMIO01 (sample SAMN16585339, study PRJNA669376) | soil metagenome | isolation source: Crop rotation soil | place: USA: Cullars Rotation, Alabama | collected 2011
CTTTCCCGTAAACTTCACATCCCGACCACATACAGGCAAAGTAATGGCATTACCGCGAGCCATTACTCCTACGCGCGCAATTAACGAATCCACCATCGGGGCAGCTGGTGTCGATAACGAAGTATCTTCAACCGGTTGAGTATTGAGCGTATGTTTTGGAATAACAGGCGCACGCTTCATTATCTAATCTCCCAGCGTGGTTTAATCAGACGATCGAAAATTTCATTGCAGACAGGTTCCCAAATAGAAAGAGCATTTCTCCAGGCACCAGTTGAAGAGCGTTGATCAATGGCCTGTTCAAAAACAGTTCTCATCCGGATCTGACCTTTACCAACTTCATCCGTTTCACGTACAACATTTTTTAGAACCATGCTTCCCCAGGCATCCCGAATTTGCTCCTCCATCCACGGGGACTGAGAGCCATTACTATTGCTGTATTTGGTAAGCAAAATACGTACATCAGGCTCGAACCCTTTAAGATCAACGTTCTTGAGCAGATCACGAAGCATATCGAAAAACTGCAGTGCGGAGGTGTAGTCAAACAACTCAGCAGGCGTGGGAACAATCAGCACATCAGCAGCACATACGACATTAATCGTGCCGATACCCAGGTTAGGCGCGCTGTCAATAACTATGACATCATAGTCATGAGCAACAGTTTCAATGGCCAGTCGGAGCATCAGGTGTGGATCGGTGGGCAGTTTACCTTCATCAAATTTGCCCATTAACTCAGTTTCAATACGGTGCAGAGCCAGACAGGAAGGAATAATGTCAAGCCCCGGCCAGCAAGTGGGCTTTATTGCATAAGTGACATCGTCCTTTTCCCCAAGATAGAAAGGCAGGAGAGTGTCTTCTGCATGAATATGAAGATCTGGTACCCATCCGTGATACATTGAGGCTGTTCCCTGGGGGTCGTTACCTTCCACGAGCAAAACACGTAGCCCCTTCAGAGCCAGATCCTGAGCAAGATGAACAGAAACTGAGGTTTTGTAAACGCCTCCTTTATGGGCAGCAACCCCGATCACCGGTGGAAATACGTCTTCAGCACGTCGCAATCGCGTACCAAACACATCACGCATATGATTAATTTGTTCAATTGTATAACCAACACGTTGCTCAACCCGTCCTCGAATTTCCATATCCGGGTGCGGTAGTCGCCCTGCTTTCTCGGCATCTCTGATAGCCTGAGAAGAAACCCCAACTAAATCCGCTGCTTCACCTATTCTCCAGCGCCGGGTTATTTTCCTCGCTTCCGGGCTGTCATCATTAAACTGTGCAATGGCGATAGCCTTCGTCATTTCATGACCAGCGTTTATGCACTGGTTAAGTGTTTCCATGAGTTTCATTCTGAACATCCTTTAATCATTGCTTTGCGTTTTTTTATTAAATCTTGCAATTTACTGCAAAGCAACAACAAAATCGCAAAGTCATCAAAAAACCGCAAAGTTGTTTAAAATAAGAGCAACACTACAAAAGGAGATAAGAAGAGCACATACCTCAGTCACTTATTATCACTAGCGCTCGCCGCAGCCGTGTAACCGAGCATAGCGAGCGAACTGGCGAGGAAGCAAAGAAGAACTGTTCTGTCAGATAGCTCTTACGCTCAGCGCAAGAAGAAATATCCACCGTGGGAAAAACTCCAGGTAGAGGTACACACGCGGATAGCCAATTCAGAGTAATAAACTGTGATAATCAACCCTCATCAATGATGACGAACTAACCCCCGATATCAAGTCACATGACGAAGGGAAAGAGAAGGAAATCAACTGTGACAAACTGCCCTCAAATTTGGCTTCCTTAAAAATTACAGTTCAAAAAGTATGAGAAAATCCATGCAGGCTGAAGGAAACAGCAAAACTGTGACAAATTACCCTCAGTAGGTCAGAACAAATGTGACGAACCACCCTCAAATCTGTGACAGATAACCCTCAGACTATCCTGTCGTCATGGAAGTGATATCGCGGAAGGAAAATACGATATGAGTCGTCTGGCGGCCTTTCTTTTTCTCAATGTATGAGAGGCGCATTGGAGTTCTGCTGTTGATCTCATTAACACAGACCTGCAGGAAGCGGCGGCGGAAGTCAGGCATACGCTGGTAACTTTGAGGCAGCTGGTAACGCTCTATGATCCAGTCGATTTTCAGAGAGACGATGCCTGAGCCATCCGGCTTACGATACTGACACAGGGATTCGTATAAACGCATGGCATACGGATTGGTGATTTCTTTTGTTTCACTAAGCCGAAACTGCGTAAACCGGTTCTGTAACCCGATAAAGAAGGGAATGAGATATGGGTTGATATGTACACTGTAAAGCCCTCTGGATGGACTGTGCGCACGTTTGATAAACCAAGGAAAAGATTCATAGCCTTTTTCATCGCCGGCATCCTCTTCAGGGCGATAAAAAACCACTTCCTTCCCCGCGAAACTCTTCAATGCCTGCCGTATATCCTTACTGGCTTCCGCAGAGGTCAATCCGAATATTTCAGCATATTTAGCAACATGGATCTCGCAGATACCGTCATGTTCCTGTAGGGTGCCATCAGATTTTCTGATCTGGTCAACGAACAGATACAGCATACGTTTTTGATCCCGGGAGAGACTATATGCCGCCTCAGTGAGGTCGTTTGACTGGACGATTCGCGGGCTATTTTTACGTTTCTTGTGATTGATAACCGCTGTTTCCGCCATGACAGATCCATGTGAAGTGTGACAAGTTTTTAGATTGTCACACTAAATAAAAAAGAGTCAATAAGCAGGGATAACTTTGTGAAAAAACAGCTTCTTCTGAGGGCAATTTGTCACAGGGTTAAGGGCAATTTGTCACAGACAGGACTGTCATTTGAGGGTGATTTGTCACACTGAAAGGGCAATTTGTCACAACACCTTCTCTAGAACCAGCATGGATAAAGGCCTACAAGGCGCTCTAAAAAAGAAGATCTAAAAACTATAAAAAAAATAATTATAAAAATATCCCCGTGGATAAGTGGATAACCCCAAGGGAAGTTTTTTCAGGCATCGTGTGTAAGCAGAATATATAAGTGCTGTTCCCTGGTGCTTCCTCGCTCACTCGACCGGGAGGGTTCGAGAAGGGGGGGCACCCCCCTTCGGCGTGCGCGGTCACGCGCACAGGGCGCAGCCCTGGTTAAAAACAAGGTTTATAAATATTGGTTTAAAAGCAGGTTAAAAGACAGGTTAGCGGTGGCCGAAAAACGGGCGGAAACCCTTGCAAATGCTGGATTTTCTGCCTGTGGACAGCCCCTCAAATGTCAATAGGTGCGCCCCTCATCTGTCAGCACTCTGCCCCTCAAGTGTCAAGGATCGCGCCCCTCATCTGTCAGTAGTCGCGCCCCTCAAGTGTCAATACCGCAGGGCACTTATCCCCAGGCTTGTCCACATCATCTGTGGGAAACTCGCGTAAAATCAGGCGTTTTCGCCGATTTGCGAGGCTGGCCAGCTCCACGTCGCCGGCCGAAATCGAGCCTGCCCCTCATCTGTCAACGCCGCGCCGGGTGAGTCGGCCCCTCAAGTGTCAACGTCCGCCCCTCATCTGTCAGTGAGGGCCAAGTTTTCCGCGAGGTATCCACAACGCCGGCGGCCGGCCGCGGTGTCTCGCACACGGCTTCGACGGCGTTTCTGGCGCGTTTGCAGGGCCATAGACGGCCGCCAGCCCAGCGGCGAGGGCAACCAGCCGAGGGCTTCGCCCTGTCGCTCGACTGCGGCGAGCACTACTGGCTGTAAAAGGACAGACCACATCATGGTTCTGTGTTCATTAGGTTGTTCTGTCCATTGCTGACATAATCCGCTCCACTTCAACGTAACACCGCACGAAGATTTCTATTGTTCCTGAAGGCATATTCAAATCGTTTTCGTTACCGCTTGCAGGCATCATGACAGAACACTACTTCCTATAAACGCTACACAGGCTCCTGAGATTAATAATGCGGATCTCTACGATAATGGGAGATTTTCCCGACTGTTTCGTTCGCTTCTCAGTGGATAACAGCCAGCTTCTCTGTTTAACAGACAAAAACAGCATATCCACTCAGTTCCACATTTCCATATAAAGGCCAAGGCATTTATTCTCAGGATAATTGTTTCAGCATCGCAACCGCATCAGACTCCGGCATCGCAAACTGCACCCGGTGCCGGGCAGCCACATCCAGCGCAAAAACCTTCGTGTAGACTTCCGTTGAACTGATGGACTTATGTCCCATCAGGCTTTGCAGAACTTTCAGCGGTATACCGGCATACAGCATGTGCATCGCATAGGAATGGCGGAACGTATGTGGTGTGACCGGAACAGAGAACGTCACACCGTCAGCAGCAGCGGCGGCAACCGCCTCCCCAATCCAGGTCCTGACCGTTCTGTCCGTCACTTCCCAGATCCGCGCTTTCTCTGTCCTTCCTGTGCGACGGTTACGCCGCTCCATGAGCTTATCGGGTCCACTCGCGAACGCAGAAAGGCCCACCCGAAGGTGAGCCAGTGTGATTACATTTGCGGCCTAACTGTGGCCAGTCCAGTTACGCTGGAGTCACTAGTATTTAGGTGACACTATAGAAGCGGCCGCGACAACTTGTCCACGTGGAATTCTAAGCTTAGGATCCCAATGTGCTGGAAAGGTTGGTACCGAAGGAAAAGATTCCTCCTGCGCCCCCGCTTTCCCCGGCGGAAGCGTTGAAGAGTTTTAAGGTCGCGCCCGGTTTCCGCATTGAATTGGTTGCGGGTGATCCACTGGTGCAGGACCCGGTGGCCATGGCCATCGATGGCGAAGGGCGGATCTGGGTCGTCGAAATGCTAAGTTACATGCCGGACCTCGATGGTAACGGCGAAGATGCGCCGGTTGGGCAAGTTTCAATTCTCACCGACACGGACGGGGACGGGAAGATGGACAAGAAGACGATCTTCCAGGACAAGCTGGTGATGCCGCGCGCTATTATGCTGGTGGGTGGTGGGGCGTTGATTGGAGCGCCGCCGAAGCTGTGGTTTTGTCGCGATACCAATGGCGATGGCAAGGCCGATGAAAAGATCGAGGTTTGTTCTGACTATGGAGTGCAGGTCGACCCGAAGCGTCCCGAACTCGCCAATCCGGAGCGTGCTCCCAATGCGTTGCTGTGGGCGATTGATAATTGGATTTACAGCGCGGCTTACATCACTCGCTTGCGTTACATCGATGGAAAATTCGAAAAGGCCAATACAACGTTTCGCGGCCAATGGGGGCTAAGCCAGGATGATGCGGGTCGTCTTTACTACAATTCCAACAGCGACCAACTGCGCGGCGATGTGGTCCATTCGCAATATCTCGGTCGCAACCCAAATTACCAGCGTCCGAACGGCGCGAATGTCAAAGTTGCCGTGGAGCAATTTGTTTGGCCGGCGCGGGTGAACCCGGGCATCAACCGGGGCTATCGTCCCGAGATGTTGCGCGATGGCAAATTAAAGGAATTTACCGCGGCGTGTTCGCCGTACATCTATCGCGGCGATTTGTTTCCGACCGAGTGTTACGGCAACGCGTTCATCTGTGAACCTGCCGGCAATCTCATCAAGCGCAATATCCTCACCGAGAAGAACGGGACGATTTCAGCCAAAGAAGCGTATCACGAATCTGAATTCATTGCGTCGACCGACGAGCGGTTTCGCCCGGTGAGTTTGTACACCGGCCCGGAAGGCGCGCTCTATGTCGTCGATCTGTACCGCGGCATTCTACAGCATCGCATTTCCCTGACGACCTACCTGCGCAAGCAAATCGAAGACCGCGGACTGGATAAGCCCCTGGCGCTGGGTCGCATTTACCGCGTGGTGCCCGAGGGTAAGACGCCCATCGTGAAACCTCACTTCTCGTCGGACACGCCCGCGCAATTGGTTGAATACCTTTCGCGCCAGAATTCCTGGTGGCGCGAGTCTGCTCAGCGCCTGCTCGTGGAAAAACGCGATGCCTCGGTAGTTCCCGCACTTCAGAAATTGGCCTTAACTGGCACCGAGCCGCTTGGCCGACTGCACGCATTATGGACGCTCGACGGCATGAAGCATCTGGATCAGCGAACAGTCGAGACGGCTTTGCGCGACAAGAATGACCGCGTCCGCGCTGCGGCCGTTCGCCTGTGCGAGCCGTTCTTCAAGTCAGAAGAGCGCGACGAAGTTTTGCAGAAGCTCCTCACGATGGGAGACGACGCTTCACCTGAAGTACAGCTGCAACTGGCGCTCACACTTGGTGAAGCGCACGATTCCAAAGGCGATCGCCTGATGGCGGCGCTGGCAAAGAAGTCCGCGGAAAATGTGTTTCTCGACGACGCAATCTTCAGTGGGCTCTACGGGCGTGAATCGGCGTTGCTCGAGCAGTTGCTTGGCGATGCAGCCTGGCAAAAGTCCGATACCGCGGGCGACAAGTTTCTCAGCGGCCTGGCCAAATGCATCTTTGCTGAACGACGTCCGGAACGGGTGGGCCAGACTCTGGAGTTGATTTCCAAGCAGACGACAAAACGCCAAATGGCACTGCTCGATGGCGCGATTGCCAGTTCGGTTGTCACCGCCAGGAAGCCCGTAAAGCTCCCAGCCGAACCCGCGGTCCTTGCCAGCTTGAAAAAGAGTACGGCAAAGGAAATTCAGGCGCGCATGGCCAAGGTTGATCCGCTATTGGTTTGGCCGGGCAAACCTGGCGTGAAGCCCGAGCCTCCCATTATCCCCCTGACTGCCGCGCAGCAAGCCCGCTACGAAATGGGCAAGACGCTCTTTGCCGGCAGTTGCGCGGCGTGTCATCAGCCGCACGGGCTGGGTATGGACGGGCTGGCGCCACCGCTCGTGGACTCCGAATGGGTCCTGGGTTCCGAGCAGCGGCTGGCGCGCATTGTCCTCCATGGGGTGCAGGGCCCGTTGAGGGTCAAGGGCGTGAGCTATTCCCTCGATATGCCGAGCATGGGGATTTTCGACGACGAACAGATCGCCAGCATTCTTACCTACATCCGACGCGAATGGGAACATAGCGGTGCCCCAGTGGAAGTTGAAACCGTGAAAGCGATCAGGAAGGCGACGGCGGCCCGGCAGGAGGCTTGGAGGCAGGAGGACTTGTTGAAAGTGAAATGAGTCAGTTGAACTAGATTAAGGAAGGAGAAGAAAACTCGCGGGCGAGCCGCCCGCGCTCCTCGCCAGGTGCAGATTGTCTTCGCAACTTTTCCACCTTACCGTTGTTCAATCCTCTTAGGACTTACCCGAACCCGCGAAATGGAAATCTATGTTCAAGATTGAAACAACCCTTGCAGCTCTCTTATTTCTTAGCGTGGCAGGCGCCTCGGCCCAGGACCCAAACCTCATCCTTGTCACTCCAAAAACCAAGCTGGAGCAATTCGTGGCGCGTACCGGAATTGTCCTGATCAAGGCCAGTGCAGAAATCGGCGTGGCGCAAGCAGAGGAAGGCGCTCTCCAAATCCGCCTCAAGGAATACACCGAGGCACATTCGCGCACTACCGAGTACGGAATTTCCATCGGACTAAAGGGCAACAACCGGGACGAAACCACGTTCATCGATGCCGATGAACTAGACGCCTTTCTCGCGGCTGTTGATTACATTAGTAATGTCAACACCACCATCACCACCCTGCCCTATTTCGATGCCTCATACATGACGCGCGGTGAACTCAAGCTTTCGGCGCACTACAGCAAGCGCGAAGGCACCATCAAAGCCACCATCCGCAGCGGATATCCGGGCACGGGCGGGGTGTCGTTGACAATGGCGCAACTGGCGCATTTTCGGCTACTGATCGACGAGTCCCGACGCAAACTTGCAGAAGTCCGTGCCAGCCGATAGCAAACTCTATTTCTTCGCCTCCAGCGGCAACAGCATCTGCCGAAAGACCGTTTCTCCCAACCCGCTTACGCCGAGACCAATCAGCCTCAGCGGGCGGGAAACCAATTTCTCGCGTCCCAGCAAATGACATCCGAGCCGGTAGATTTCCGCCGCGTCTTGCAAAGGTTCCTCCATTGAGATCTGCCGCGTGAGCGTGGAAAAATCGCTATAGCGCACCTTCACCTGCACGGTATACGCGCCGATTTGTTTTCGCTTCAGTTTCTCGGCAATCTCCACCGCCTGTTCCTTCAAACAGGCCCGCAAAATCTTTCGATCGTCGGTGTCGTGCAAAAAAGTATTTTCGCTGCTGATGCTTTTGACCTCATCGCCCAATTCCAGCGCGCGGTCATCCTCTCCAAACGCATACCGCCGTAAGGTCGGTCCCCACGATCCCACGATCGCGCGCAAATCTCCCCGGTAATCCTGCAATTCCCCAATCGTGCTCACTCCCGCTTGGAGCAACACTTGCTCGGTGACTTTCCCGACGCCATGAATGCTGCGAACGGAGAGTGGTCGCAGGAACAAAACTTTATCGCGTTCAGGAATGAGCGTCAGGCCATTCGGCTTATTGAAATCACTACCGAGCTTGGCGAGCATCTTGTTCGACGCGATCCCGATGCTCGCCGTCAATTTGCGTTGCTCGAAAATCGTTTGCTTCAGCTCCTTTGCGCGCGGCACGGCGGCGAGCAGCGCGTCGTCCAATGTCTGGCCGCTGCAGACTGCCGACATATCGAGGTAGGCTTCATCGACGGAAACTTGTTCCACGATGGCTCCGCTTCGCTGCACCACCGCCATGATTGCCCGCGACTCCTCCCGATACCTATCCATTCGTGGGCGAACAAAAACCCCCTTCGGACACAATCTCCCTGCGGTCACGCTCGGCATTGCCGATCGCACGCCAAATTTCCGCGCCTCATAGCTCGCCGCGCTCACCACGCCGCGTTGATCGGGTGGGGATCCGACAATCACCGGCTTGCCACGCAACGCCGGATTATCACGCTGCTCGACGGACGCATAAAATGCATCCATATCGAGGTGGAAAATCACGCGAAACATTGATCACAATTCAAGGCATTTGATCGGGAAGCGGCAAGAAAGGAATCCGCAGGGCGCTATTGAAAGCGCCAGGCTCAAAGCTCAAAGCTCAAAATAAGTTCCAATTGTAAGGCTCCAACTATTGCGCTTCGAGGGAACGCTGAAGTGATCGCTCCATGTCTGACACATAACTTGAAACACCGAATAATTTTCACAACATATTAAACATTAACCCATTACAAGTAAAACATCTTCAACAATTGCCATGCGAATTGCAACCTGCAACCCCTTTTTCCCTTTCCGAGTTGACGGTCTTACAAACCCACCCGTAAGCTATTTGTATAACTGCAAGGACACGCGACGTGTTCGTGCAGGCATATTTTATGGCCGAAGGTTACTGCGTTAAGTGCAAAGCCAAGAACGAGATTGCCGATGGGGTTGAAGAGACCATGAAAAATGGTCGCAAAGCCATCAAGGGCAAGTGCCCCGTATGCGGCACTGTCATGTTCAAAATTCTTGGCGGCAAAGCGGCTGCAACACCTGCGCCCGCCCCTGCCCCGGCTCCTGAATCCACCAAAACTCCCAATACGTCCGCCTAATCTGTCGCTCCATGTCCCAACAACTCGCATACGTCATCATCACGCCTTACTCGCTGCACAAATCCCGCACTGGCGGAATTTTGGCGCGCCTTATTAGCCGTACGGGCCTGGAAATGGTCGGTGCGCGCATGTTCGCGCCCAGTCCGGAGTTGGTGAAGGAATACTCCGACGTCATTGTCTCCGCCAACGATCCCCAGGATCGCCGCATTCAGGAACTCATCCGCGAGTACATCCTGCATAATCTTAACATCGATCCCAAGACCCAGAAGCGCCGCCGCGTCATGATGCTCCTGTTCCGAGGAGAAGACGCCGTGCGCAAGGTTCGTGGCGTTGTTGGCAATATCACGACTGAACGCCGCGGCGGTGAAACCATCCGCGACACCTACGGCGACTTCATCCTCGATGAGCGCGACAACGTCCGCTACTTCGAGCCAGCCGTCCTCGCTGCTCCCAACGCCGAGGAAGCTGAAGTCAAAGCCAAGCTTTGGGCGCGTTTTTCCGAAACTGACGGCGGCGTTCTTGAAAATGTCATCGCTTATCCTCCGAGCGAAAAGCCCCAGCGCACCCTCGTCTTGATTAAGCCGGACAACTTCAAGTTCCCCACTGGTCGGCCGGGCAATGTCATCGATTTCTTTTCGCGCACGGGCCTGTACATCATCGGCATCAAGGTGCATCGCATGAGCGTCGCCGAAGCCATGGAGTTTTACGGCCCGGTTCGCGAAGTCCTGCGCACCAAGCTCAAGGACGTCGTCGCCAGCAAGGCCCGGACTCTGCTGGAGAAGGAATTTGGATTCAAGATTCCCAACTCCGAAGAAACTCATCTCGGCGAAGTGCTTGGCCCGCTTTACGGCGACAATCAATTCGACAACATCGTGCGTTTCATGGCCGGCCGCACGCCCGGTGAATGCGACGAAGCCCAGAAACAGCAACCCGGCACGGAGAAATGCATCGCCCTGGTGTACGAAGGTAACGAAGCCATCCGCAAGATCCGCGATGTCCTTGGGCCCACCGACCCGTCCAAGGCTCCCCCTGGATCCATCCGTCGCGAATTCGGCCAAACCATCATGGTGAATGCCGCCCACGCCAGCGATTCCGAGGAAAGCGCCACGCGCGAACTGGGAATCGTGAAAGTTGGGGAGAATCTATTTGGCAAGGTCATCCAGGAGTTTTACGGGAAGCTGACGTAGTTCCCTCGGTGTCAGAAGCGATTCACACTGGACCCGCCTCATAGCCGCGGTCCTTCACGCCGCGCTTCCCCCATGAATTGAGATGCGCCCTTTGCGGCGCACCCCGGGGCTTCGCGCTTGATTTCCGGCCGGAAATCGCACATTCTCTCCGCCACCTGCCCCAGGGTTCACGGTGAACCGCAGCTGGGCTTGAACACAAGTGAGGTTATGGAAATCAAGGTAACGTGCGATTGCGGCCAACGCTACGCGTTTGAAGTTGAACCAGAAAATGGCGTCATGCCGATTGAAGTCGCGTGCCCTGCCTGCTCCGCTCCGGGAACAGAAAAGGCAAACGCTATCATCAAATCGAGCCTGACCAGCGAGGTTCGTGTCAACATTCCTGTCCAACCTCCACCGGCTCGCCCATCCGCTCCCGTGTTTATTCCCAAGCCGGCCACCCAAACAGCGGGACACGTGCCAGTGCCTCCCGTTTCCATCCCGAGCCCAGCGCCCACCCCAGCGGCGCCTAGTATCGGTGCTCCGACAGTTTCACCATCGACCGGCGCTCCCAGACTCCAACTCAGTCGAGGGGGGCATTCATCGACACCACCTCCTGCACCTGCAGCAGCTTCTCCCGCAGAAGATCCAGCCGCATTCATGAAAGCCCCGCCCCTTCCGGCACAAGCCCCGGCCACGCCGGCGCGGAAGATTGAAAAGGTTTTCGGCGAGCCGAACATGGGCAAATCCATATTGGGAGCTGTAATCGGCTCAGCGATCATGACCGGCATTTGGTTTGCCCTGTGGAAAGCCACGAACGGCGCGCAATGGGGTGTCATGGCCATCGGTGTCGGGTGGATGGCGGGATTCTTTGCGCGCCTGATTGGTCGTTCTGAAGGTGGCAAGATGGGGGCGGCAGTTGTCCTCGTTGCGTTGACCTTCATATTCACTTTTCAGTTTTACCGCGCCTATGAGGACGGCAAACGGGACTCCTCCACGATCTTTAAAGACGTTCACAAGGAAATCGACAAAGAAGTGGCGCGGGCCAAGGAAATTGTCAAAGCCGTCCCCACGGGGAGCGAGTCCGAGATTCGCGCCTATCTAGCCGGCAAGGATGGAAATCCTGACACGCCGGAAGCGATCGCACCCGAAGCGGTGAAAGAGTTTAAGGAAGAAACGTTAGTGGAGGCCAGGGATTTGGCCGACGAGAAAACAGCGAAAGAGCTCAAACAGACCTTTAAGAATATTGAAAAGGCCGCAAACGAATCTGTCGCTTCGCGAGTCCTCTTCTGGATACGCGCGCTCGGGGTTCTCAGTATCTTTTCGATCATTGGCGGCGCAGTCGCCGCATACCGCTTTGGGAGCGGCGAGGGATAATAGGCAGCGGGCGATCGCTACTTCATTAACAACAGGGCCAGCGCCAAACCGACCGTCCCAAGGAAGCCCGCTGCGAGAAGCGCGGTTTTGGGCCACAGCCCCAACTCCAGGGAGTCATTTAATTCACGTTGCCGTTGGAGAGTACAGACCGCTCCTTGATGGTCGATCTCCATTTCCAGGTTTTGCTCCACCCGGCGACGTTCGTATAACTCCTGCGCCACTTTCTGCTCACCAGCGGCTTTGGCCATCGCTTCCTCCCAAATCGGCTCACGAACCAAACCAGCCGTCAGCTCTCGTTGCGCAACAGTGGTGTAACGTTCAGCCTTGTTCATGGCTTCACGCTATCACGCACGGAGACGTCCTGCAATAGCATTAACCTGGTTCGGAAACCGCCAAAAATTTATTAGCGAAACTGTCCCAAGTGAGCTTTCTTATTCGTTGTATCATGGAACAACCAACAAACTGCAGGAGTTGACCAGGTTATTATGAGCAAAAAATCCAAGACCCCAAAGAAAATGCCCGCCAACATCGTCTGGTTTGAGATCCCCGCCGATAAACCGGAACGCGCTAAAAAATTCTACAGCTCGTTGTTCGGCTGGAAGATCAAGAAATTCCCGGACATGGGTGACTACTGGCACATCGATACTGGCGGCCCCGATGCTTCGCCCGACGGCGGCATGATGCCTCGCATGCATCCGCAGCATACGATCACCAATTACGTGCTTGTCCCCTCCGTTGACAAATTCATGGCCAAGGTCGAAAAGCTCGGAGGTTCGATCTGCAAACCAAAGACCGAAGTGCCGGGCATGGGTTTCTTCGCGATCTGCCAGGACACAGAGAAAAACACCTTTGCCATTTGGGAAATGAACAAATCCAGGAAATAACTCTAGCGATCCTCACAGGCGCGCTGGCGTTTGAACCTTTGGAATGGCGAAACACTCGTGATTGCCGCCCCTCTCGCGGCAATCACGGGATAACTTTATACGCTATGAATGTGAACTCCAAATCTGGTGATCCGTGGAAGAATGCCTTGTGTGCACCAGGCAAATCTCCAGAGATTCCCGATGCGATGGACGCGTATGGTTGGCTCGTGGGTAGTTGGGATCTCGATGTTCTCCACTACTGGGCAACGGACGTTTCAGCACGAGGGCTTAAATGCGAGGTACATGCCGAGTGGGTTCTGGAGGGCCGCGCGGTTCAGGACGTCTGGATCATGCCTCGTCGACTTGAGCGTACGGCCCAGCTCGACCGGAAGTTCAATATGTATGGAACCACACTTCGAGTGTGGGATCCAACCATCGAGGCGTGGCGCATCACTTGGAGAAACCCCGCAGGCGATCACCACGAAGAACAAATCGGCCGCTGGTGCGGGAAGGACGTCGTTCAAGTTGGCGTAAGGCCCAATGGCACGCCGACACGGTGGACATTCAGGGAAATTACCTCCACCTCCTTTCACTGGCTCGGTGAATCACTCGCGCCCGACGGGCGAACGTGGAATCTCGAAGGAGAATTTCGCGCCATGCGAATGTGAGACGCAATTTCCGATGTTGAGTTGACAAATGACCTTTCCTATTTGTGCTGGCTCATTCGTCGTACAAATGGTTGCCTGACTCGCAATCAACTAAGAATCCGCTGGACGGAACGATTAACCCGGCTTACGCAATATTACGTTCAGCGCGCAGACAAGATACTGACTCAATCCTGAAAACAACATGAACTCTGAAACTAATACTCCCGCGAAACCCAAGTCGTTTACTCGATTCTTCCCTATCATTGCTCGCGTACTGATGGGCCTATTGTTTACGTTCTCGGGCTTGAACGGCTTCTTTCACTTCGCTGAGCCAAAACAACCAGAGATGTCCAAGGCCGCCATGGCGCTAATGGGTGGATTCCAGGAATCGGGTTACATGTTTCCGCTGATCTTCGGCACGCAACTCGTGTGCGGTTTGCTCCTGTTAATCAACCTGTTGGTGCCGCTCGCCCTGGCGATGATCATGCCGGTGATCGTCAATATCGTTGCCTTTCATCTCTTTGTCGCGCCCAAGGGTATAGAAATGGCGATTTTTGTCCTGGCGCTTCAGCTTTACCTGGCATTCGCTTATCGAAAAGTTTATTGCCCTATGCTTGCGGCAAAGGTGACTCCGGGGTGAGTAATGAGGGGCAAAGATCTTATGCACTCGATTCCCGAACGCTGCCGTTCTGTCGTCCCTACGGGACTGCCGGAAGGGGAGTCACAAGGATGGTCCAAAAAATAATTGTCCTCGCGCCTTCGTTTTATTCGTTGCATCAATGAAACGGCAAAACAACCAAATCTAAATGAACGCCATCAATCCAACCATAGAACCTTATCTCCACTTCAACGGATCATGCGATGCCGCGATTGAATTCTACAAGAAAGCCCTGGGTGCAGAAGTCCAGATGCTCATGCGATTCAAGGACAATCCCAATCCGGAGTGCAATCCCCCCGGCTCAGCGGAAAAGGTGATGCATGCCACGGTGAAAATTGGCAAACACACGCTGTATATGTCCGACGGCTGCTCGGACAAACCTAATTTTGATGGCTTTACCCTCGCCCTCACCCTGGCCAATGAGGCGGATGCAAAGACTCTTTTTAATGCGCTGGCCGATGGGGGCAAAATCACCGTGCCGCTGGCGAAAACGTTTTTTTCGGCCGCGTTCGGCATGGTCAACGATCGCTTTGGTGTTCCGTGGATGGTGAAGGTGTAAGCTTGAATCCAACGCGCGATAAATCTAAATACAAGCCTATCAATCCGAACCAAACACCAAATACATGAGCAAAGTACGACTCCTCGTGGGCACAAAAAAAGGCGCGTTCGTCATTACCTCAGACGGTGCGCGCAAAAACTGGGAAGTAAGTGGCCCGCACTTCGCCGGCTGGGAAATGTATCATCTCAAGGGTTCGACCCTCGACCCTAATCGTATCTACGCCTCCCAAACCAGCGGCTGGTTTGGCCAAATTATTCAGCGCTCGGACGACGGCGGCAAAACCTGGAATCCTCCGGGCGGGGCGCTTACGACCACGCCCGACGGGATGCCGATGGGCCAGAGCAACAAGTTCGTGTACGAAGGGGAAGTGGGCACGCACATGTGGTACGACGGCACCCAGCATCCATGGGAGTTCAAGCGCATTTGGCACATCGAACCGTCGCTCAGCGAACCCAACACCGTCTATGCCGGCGCGGAGGACGCGGCATTTTTCAAAAGTACGGATGCGGGCGCGACGTGGAAGGAAATGCCCGGCTTGCGCAAAGTAAAAGGCAATCTCTGGCAACCCGGCGCAGGCGGCATGGGATTGCACACGATCCTGATCGATCCAAGGAATCCGAAACGTATCTACATCGCCATCTCCTCCGCCGGCGCGTTTCGCACCGACGATGGCGGTGAGACCTGGAAAGCGATCAACAAGGGATTGAAATCGATGTATGAATTACCCGATCCCGATGCGGACGTCGGCCATTGCGTCCATCGCATCGCCATGCATGGGTCGCGACCGGATACTCTCTTCATGCAAAAGCATTGGGACGTCTTGCGCTCTGATAACGCAGGCGACATGTGGCACGAAGTGAGCGGTAATTTGCCGACGGATTTTGGTTTCGTCATCGACGTCCATGCGCATGAGCCCGAAACCATCTACGTTGTCCCCATCAAGAGCGATTCCGAACACTATCCGCTGGACGGAAAGCTGCGGGTCTACCGCAGCAAGACCGGTGGCAACGAATGGGAGGCGCTCACGAATGGCCTGCCGCAAAAGGATTGCTACGTGAACGTGCTCCGCGACGCGATGTGCGTCGATTCCCTTCAACCTTGTGGGATTTATTTCGGCACGACTGGCGGCCAGGTCTACGGCTCGGCGGACAATGGGGATACGTGGAACGCGGTCGTGCGGGATTTGCCGGCGGTGTACTCCGTCGAGGTCCAAACACTGGCGTAACTGGATTGCAGCCGGAGCGCGCCCGTCCTCGGGCGCAGCAATTCTGCCAAACAAATGGCTTAAGAACCATGCCTTCGATGAAAAATTACGCTGCTGCCGCCGGGACGGCGGCGCTCCTACTGAGTTTCTCCTTCGATTGCGACTAAGGCCCGCTATGCTAATCCGCGTCCAACTTCCATTCCATTTGCGCACGCTCGCCCGGGTCCAGGGAGAGGTGCAGGTGGAGGTTGCTGCGCCGGTCACGATCACCTCCGTCATCGACGCGATCGAACGAGATTATCCAAATCTGCGGGGAACGATCCGCGATCATGGCACGCTGAAGCGCCGCCCGTTCATTCGCTTTTTTGCATGCAAAGAAGACCTGTCGCTCGAACCTGCCGATACGGCGTTACCGGAAGCCGTGTTGAAAGGCGATGAGCCCTTTCTCGTTGTCGGCGCGATGGCGGGCGGGTAGGCTGATAACGAGGTTCGGATTTGTATGTTTCATTTGAGCGCCTGGAATTTGCAGTGAGCCTCGCAACGAAGAATGTTTACGACCCTATGATTCCAGCCCTTATCATTCTTGCTGTTATCGTCGTCTTTCTGATCGTCGTCGCCACGCGGCCCGATGATTTTCGCGTCACGCGTTCGGCGACTCTGGACGCTCAACTAGCAGCGGTGTTCGCGCAAGTGAACGACTTTCACAACTGGCAGGACTGGTCGCCGTGGGCCAAACTCGATCCCAATATCAAGAACACGTACGAGGGTCCCTCAGCAGGCAAAGGCGCCATCTTCTCATGGGTCGGCAACAAAAAGGTCGGCGAAGGCAGGATGACCATTCTCGAGAGCCGCCCAAACGAGCTGGTCCAAATCAAATTGGAATTCCTCAAGCCGTTCAAATCCACTAACACGGCGGAATTTACTTTCAAGCCGGAGGGGAACCAGACGCGAATCAATTGGGACATGTACGGCCCTTGCAACTTCATGTCGAAACTGTTCACCGTATTCATGAGTTACGACAAAATGATCGGCCCGGATTTTGAGCGAGGGCTGGGCAATCTGAAGAATGTGGTGGCAAAGCGGGTGTGAATAACCCGCCCAATTGTTGGTGAATAACAAAAATAAGATTTGCTCGCGGGCATCGAGGCTTTCCCAGCACTCTTTGCCACTGCGTAAACAATTTTGAAATACAATTGCCATGGCCAAAGAAGAACGAGTGTTATGTTTTGAACGGGGACTTTTCGAAAAACTCGGCGTGTTCCAGGGGCTGAGCCCGGAAGTCGAGCGTTACCTCCCGGTGGTGACAGAGCGAGCGAATCTCTGTTATCTCAACCGATCCGAAGCCGAGCAGGACAAGCGCTACAAGCAATTGATTCCGTACGTGCTCATCCTGTGCGATGGAAAGATCCTCCGCTACCGTCGCGGCAAAGCCGGCGGGGAAACGCGGTTGCACGGGCTTCATTCGGTGGGAATCGGCGGTCATATCTCGGATGAGGACGACGGCCTTTTCTCGAAGGACATTGGCTACCAGGACGGCATGCGCCGCGAGCTAAAGGAAGAAGTCGAGATTGAGAACGTAAAAGATGCCGCCGTGGCGTTGATCAATGACGACAGCACTGAAGTGGGCTACGTGCATTTTGGGGTCGTTCACGTTGTTAGCGTGCCAGACGAAACGATCGCCCAGCGACGAAGCGGCATCGCCGCGCCGGAGTTTGTCTCGATTGCCGACGCAGTGAAGGACTTGTCGATCTACGAATCCTGGTCGCGCATTTGCCTGGAGCAATTGGATTTGTTACTTTCAAAAGCCGCTGCCGCCGGGATAGCAGTTCCCGAGCGAGTAGCCAATTAACAACAAATCACGAGCCTATGAACTACGTCGATGGTTATGTCCTGCCTATACCGAAAAAGAAAGTAGCGGCGTACCGCCGTATCGCGCAGCAAGCCGCAAAAATCTGGTGTGAATACGGCGCGCTGGAATACCACGAAAGCGTGGGTGACGATCTCAACACCAAATGGGCCGTCTCGTTCCTGAAGCAGATGAAATCCAAAAAGGATGAGACGATTGTGTTTGCGTGGATTGTTTTCAAGTCGCGCGCCCATCGCGACCGCGTCAATGCGAAGGTCATGAAAGACCCGCGCATTTCAAATATGTGCGATCCAAAAGACATGCCATTCGACTGCAAACGCATCGTCTATGGTGGGTTCAAGATTATTGTGAAAGGTTGATCCGCATCCGCAATTTGAATCAGCTTGGCAATGTCCCCCCCTCAAAAAGTCTGACCTGCATTGAGTGGCAACCAATACGATTTGGTGAGTCTTGCTGAAAATTGATCCGCGCAGAGCTGGAGCTCTGCGGTCCGGGGCTTGCGCGGATGCGCCCTCCGCAAGCCCAAATCCCCTTCCCCTCTGTGCCACGTTATGCATAATGCGCCGCTATGGGTAACAAATGGGTGTTGGCTGGCGCACTTCTGGGAGCGATCTTTCCGTTAATCACGGATGGCGCTGAGGTCACGTTTAATCATGACATCGCGCCGATCATTTATCGAAACTGCACGTCGTGTCATCGTCCTGGTGAAGCGGCTCCGTTTGCGTTCCTTTCGTACCAGGACGTCGCGAAGAAAGGTGCCACAATCGCGAAAGTCACCCACTCGCATTTCATGCCGCCATGGAAGCCCGAGCCAGCTTCGTTTCCGTATCGCAATGAGCGACGGCTTACCGAATCGGAAATCGCGTTAATCCAGGAATGGGTGAAGCAAGGCACGCCCGAAGGCAATCCGACTGAGAAACCCGAGCCTCCGAAGTTTCCCTCAGGCTGGCAATTGGGGGAACCCGACTTGGTCGTAGAGATGCCCGCGGCCTATCACGTTCCCGCAGAAGGTCCCGACATCTATCGCAACCTGGCGGTCGCGCTGGGCTTGACCGAGGACAAATGGGTTTCAGCCATTGACATGAAACCTTCGGCGCGCGCCACAGTGCATCACGTTCTTTATTTCGCTGATCCCAGCGGCAAAGTCCATTTGCGTCCGCAACAGGGTGATGAACCCGGCTTTAGCGGAATGCGCGCCGGCGGCGCAACCATCCCGCTGGGCGGCTGGGCAGTCGGGGCGCAAGCACACTTTTTCCCCGATGGCCTGGCGTTGAAATTGCCCAAGGGTTCCGACCTCGTCATCCAATATCACTTTCATCCCAGCGGCAAACCGGAAGCAGAGAAATCACTGATTGGTTTATACTTTGCCAAGAAGGCGCCCGAGCGAACATTGACTCGCGTGCAAATGCCCCCGGACTATTCGCTCTTTTCAGGTCTGGATATTCCTGCGGGCCAAAAGGATTTCGTCATTCGCGATTCGTACACGCTGCCCGTCGGCATCGAGGCGGCGGGCATAGGTGCGCATGCGCATTACATCGCCACCCAGATGAAAATGACCGCCACGTTTCCCGGGGGTGACGTTAAGACATTGCTTGCCATTAAGGACTGGGACTTCGCGTGGCAAGACCGCTATTTTTTTGAAAAGCTTGTGACCTTACCCAAAGGCACGCGACTTGATGTCGAGATCCACTGGAATAACTCCACGGACAACCCTCGCAATCCCTCCAATCCTGCGATTCCCGTGGCCTGGGGCGAACAAACCAAGGATGAGATGGGGAGCATCAGTTTGATGGCTGTCCCTCAAAAAGAGGAAGACCTTAAGGTATTACAAAAAGAATTGAAGCAACGCCGTGACGAAATGGCCAAGGCCCGCATGACAGCCGATCCGGCCTTTGCCAGGCGGGTGATGCAGATGTTGTTGCAGTAGGTAAATTCAACCGCAGCCATATCGAAGTCTAGCCGCAGCTTGACCCGCTACTTCGTGAGCCCTCGACGTTAATACATCATTGGTGCGCTCAAAATATGTCGCGCTGCTTGCTCTACTACATTGCTGCGCCCGGGGACGGGCGCTCTCCGTTGAACCTGATGGGCCATGCTTGCACCCTATGTTTCCGAGGACCGTCTAAACAATTGAGATACCCTGCCCTACCTCGCTATTGGCATTTGCGCGTCGCGCCATTAGATTAAACCGATGCGCGTCGCCGCCAACTTCGTTTCGTGGTTTACCGCCACGGTTATCGTCTTGAGCGCCGTCGTTACCGTGTTCCTGGTTGCTTATGATCGAGGAGGCTGGCAACCGCTGCCCGACGACGGCAGGTCGCTTCACTGGCGCAATGGCAAAATCCTGCATATCGATCGCAACCGCGACGGGACTGTCGATGAAATTGAAATTGAGATGGCCACCACGAATGTTTTCATGATCAAGCGGGACACCGACCTCGACGGGTGGTTTGACCTGCAATACGAACTGCGCTCCAATATCGCCGTGCACGTTGAGAACATTCACGAAAAAGCGCCGAAGCACGAAAAATAACCGTGTCCTCCGAATCCTATAGCCCGCCGAAATACTTCCAGATCCGCACGGACATTATCGCCATGGTCCGCGGCGGTAAACTGCCGCCGGGTTCACCGGTACCGTCGGAAAACGACATCATCGAGAAGTATCGCGTCAGCAACACCACGGCGCGAAAGGCGTTGCACGAACTGGAAAAGGAAGGCTGGGTCACGCGGGTAAAAGGCAAAGGGACCTTCGTGCGCAACTACACCGTCGTTCGCACGATCAATCGAATTTTCGGTTTCACCAAGAACATGACCGAAGCGGGTCGCAAGCCGAGCACCAAGCTCCTGGGCTTTCACCTGCGCAACTTCGACCACACCCGCACGATCAACGGGCGCGAGTTCACAATGAAAGCGCCCTACTGCGAGATCGAGCGCGTGCGCTACGCTGACGGCATTCCCATGATGAAGGAGACGCGCTACATCTCGCTTCAATTCTGCCCCGACATTCAAAAGAAAAACCTCGAGCACTCCTTGTACGATATTTTTGAGAAAGATTACGGCGTGTTCCTGACCGAGATCAACCAGATGGTGAGCGCGGTACTCACGCAGGGAGAGTTGCTTCAGCTTTTTCAGCTTGATCAACCGGTGCCATCGTTTCGCGTCGAAGGTGTTTCGTTCTGCGGCAAAGACATGATCGTGGAGATGGAGGACTCGGTTTATCGAGGGGATATGTATCGGTTTGCGGCGAAGGCAGTGAGGTGAGCGCGACGTTTAAGTTCAAAGGGCATCAGGGGAGTAGAAAATAACCGTGCGAGGTTGCGTATGACGACCGACGATTTTGTCTCCAGTGCGATTGAACGCGGCGGGAAAGACGGTATTCACACGCTTACTGAAAAGGAGCGGGTGGTATACCTGGTATCGGAATCCGAAGTTTTGTGCGACATGGAAGGTATCGAAACGCTAGTCGAACACATCGAAAGGAAGGAGATCTTTGGTGTGAGCGAGGCCTTTGCGGCCATCGGAGCCGAAGCGATTGCATCGTGCCTAAAGAAGATCGAGGAATCGCTGCCCGCCCGCGATGACGATGCCATGATGCAGGCGGAAGACTTGATTATTGCTCGTGCCGGTTATTCGTATGAGGCGATCAAGCGCTTTGTGGAAAACGGCTGAAATCGCTTGCCTCTGACGAAGCACGTCACGCGTTACATCGTGAAGCGGGCGAGCCGCCCGCGCTCCTGCTGAAATCGCACACCCGCGACGAAACACGTCGCGCCCAATCAGAGTTCCTTGAGGCGAATTTTCCGCCAACGAATTTCCTCGCCGGGTGCTTTCTTTTTGCCGTCACCTATGCCGTGGACCTGGAGGGCTATCAGGCCTTTCGTGGTCATGGAGTCCTTGATGTCCGCGGCTTTCACGTCGTTGATCCAGGTTTGGATCTGGTCGCCCTTGCACTCGATGCGGGCCTTGTTCCATTCACCTTGCTTGAAGGCCTTGCGGGCCTCGGGATTTTCCTTCAGGTCAACGAGCCAGCCGCGACGGGCTTCATCGTAGACGCCGCCGGTGTAGGCGCGCGCCGAGGGGTCGATCTCGTATTGGTAACCGTGGACGCGGTCTGCCGGGAACTTCTTCTTTTTGCCATTGATTTGGACCTCGGTTTCCTTGTCATAAAATTCGCTGCGAAACTGCACGCCGGAGTTCATGTCTTTGGCGACCTTGAATTCGAACTCAAGGACGAAGTCGCCGTAGGTCTTTTTGGTGCACAAAAAGGAGTTTCCGGTGCCTGCGACAGTTTTGCCGACCACACACTCGTCCTCAACGCGGTACTCAGCCTTGCCGCTGTGCTGTTCCCAGCCGTCGAGGTTCTTGCCATTGAAGAGATCGGTCCAGCCATCGGCAGCGTGGGTGGTAAAGGCAAGACCAACTACAGCGACGAGGGCAGGAAGGAAATTCAGTTGCATGGTTTTATTATGACATGCGGCGGAGTTTGCTCAATGAAGAAAGGTCAGTTAACGCAAGGGCGCAGCGCGGCGTAGCCGCAACCAAAAGTGGGAGTGGCCCGCGAAAAACGCGAAATGACGCAAAAGGGGAACGGATTTTTGACCACGGATGGGACGATAATTCACGGTCTCAAAATCGTCGCGACAATGAACGAAGCTGACCGATAACACTGCGAGGACGCAAAACCGCTAAATATTGCCCGCGAAACATACGAAATGACGCGAAAGGGAAAGGATCTCAACGGATCACACGAAAATCGAAAAATTAACCGCAAGGACCGCAAAGACCTCAAAGACCGAATGGGAAAACGGTGCGAGGAATACAGGTTTTCGTGCATGGAAAGATACTCGGAGAAAATAGGTTGAACCACGGAGGCACGGAGGCACCGAGTTGGACGCAGAAAAATGGCAGGTGAAAAATTGTCCAGGCTTGAAACGGCCCTTCAGGCCTTGAGGGAAAATTGTGGGATGGTTTCCCAGGGCGTTGCCCTAGGCTGGAATGGAGCCGCGCCGTTGGCGCTGGGGAGAATGAGCCCGGCGGTGTGACGAGCTTTGGCGCAATGGTACGGGGTTTTGTGGATGGACAGGTTTTGGGCACAAGGGTAAATTGAGGATGTTATTCCAAGATGTGTTTTGGTCAATCAACGGGCAGCTCGAAGGCTTTTTCGTTACGGCACATTGCTGCAATGTTGGTTTGCGTCGTCTTGGTGGCGACGGGTTGCAATGCGACACGTCATGTGAGCCGCCAAGGTTCGGACAGCCAAGAATGGCGGGTGGTTCATGCTCAAAATCAATTCACAACTGTGTTGAATATTGATGATGCCGCGCGGATGCGATCGACAACAAGATTCGGTGCGGTTGATGAGGGCGCGGAATTGTGGCAAAAAATTGCCAACGATTCATCGAAGTCGGATTTTGAGAGGAGGTGCGCGGTTTATCAATTGATTGTCCGCCATTACAAACCGGGAATGCTGTTCAGCAAATTTTGCAGCATGTTGGGTAATCCTTCTTGGTTTGACCTTTCAGATGTCCGCATTCATCGACAAATCCCCTTTCCTCTCGACGTGCACCCAACCAACAGTCTCTTCAGCATTTCTGTTTTGAGCCATGACACAAAGTGTAAACTAGTAATCTTCTTTGAAGTGACTGGCCGTATGGGTGTTGATGACATGTTCCGCTGTATTCGGCAGCAGGATCCGAGCGGTGCAATGTCTTGCACTGTAAAGTACACGACTTTCTTTTATGTCGCAGAACAAGGGCCTGCCTGGACAATGGAGTATGGTGTTGCGTTCGATGCGTCCGTGGTTCGCAGCCATTTTTCAAATCCGCCGATTGTGTACCCGAATGGGTTGTCCATAGAAGAGTATGAGAGGATGGTGGTTCGAAGAGAAAGGTGCGCAAGTTGGGATGCCCGACGAAGAAGATGGAGTGGTCCGGCGTACCAAGCGGTGCAATGACTGGCAAAACCACACTTACACTCTTGACGTTAGGACGCACCAGAACACGAATGTAACGTCGGTGTGGCTCTATCTGTCCAGAAACGAGCATGCCTGACCAGGAAGTGAAGCGAAGGGGAACCAGCCAATTCGTCCGGGGACGAAACCATGACAACGGTCAAAACAAAAATATTGGTCGGAGTTTGGGGCGTCATATTCATTGTGTCCGTTGCGTATATTGCATTTTCGGCAGGAGAGGCACGTGAGCGCATCGAGTGGTTAGGGGTCGGGAAAGAGCACGATCTTATGGGCGGCTCAATGGAGAGGATGGAAGTTCTTTTGACCAAGGGCGATACTGGAACAGTGATGCGCGCTTTGAGTGCTTACAATCTGGCGATCAAAGGTGCTACTAATGAGACCGACTATGTTCGGGCGGCAGGGGTTCTTTTTGAGAAAACGGCGGGGAAGTGATGATATCTATGCATAAGCTGTCCAAGATTATCGCATGCGCCAACCAATATGGAAGCCAGCGCATGAGGGGGCTTTTCATGGTCCTGGTGCTTGGCGTGACGTTAAATTGTTTCAGCGCAGAACGAGATATGATGCTGGAATTGCTTAGTAATCCTGCCGCGCATTTGCCAGCTGAGGAAAAGGGTGCGTGGGCGGTATTCTTTGCAGGCGTGACGGCGCTGCAAAAGGATGGCGACCGGAAACATGCGGCAGAACTTTTCAAGGAAGTGGGCGATAAATATCCGAAGAGCAGGTACGCAAAGGATTCCATCGAGCTGGGCGTTTTGCTTGGAAAAATGTTGGAAGAAGATGAGCGATGGGCTGAGGTGCCTCGTCCAGACGCGTTGCCGTTTGACCAAAGAGTGGCCTATTTCCTGTATCATCTGCGTGACGTGGAATGCTATCAATACAGCGACCCGGGAATGTGCGTGATGCTGGGAGAATTTGGGCGAAAGCCGGGAGAGACAAATGCCGCCATGAAGCTCAAAGAGTTGGGCGCACCTGTCATTCCAACATTGATCGCGCTGCTGGAGGATCGCCGGCCAACGCGTTCGGTTGGTTGGGCGCGGAGTTTTTACCCAGCACGCACGGTGCTTCGTTATCAGGATGCGGCGATTGAAATTCTCAACGAGATCCTGCCAACACCTTTTTATGAACGCAGCACTACGGCGGCCTATTTTTCAAACGAGAAACCCGAAGTGCGGGAACGTGTGATTCGCGCCATCAAACTTTTGCGTGGCAAGACTGAATTGGAAAGGAAATCATTTGCGCCATAAGCCTGCTGCTGATGCACTCTCAACATGGGAGGCATTTTAGGTTCGAAATTCTATAAACAAGTCGCTCCTCTGGAGCTGGGGCTCAGACGTCGAAGGTGGGTCTGGACGTGGTGTTTTCTAAGGGCTATGGTGTGAGCAATGAAAGGAAAGAGGCCGACCTCGGCTGTGGATTCAGAATGAGGGAGCCAAGCGTCATGCAAATTCGATGTTCACTTTTGTGGCTGCTGCTTGCGACTTTGCTATTCGCTGATTCCGCCCACGCACTCTCATACACCAAGCCAGTGGATTACGAAGGGCACATCGGGCGCATGACAGTGGTCGGGTTTCGCGACAGCACTCTATTGGTCTGGCGAGATAGCAAGGGCCACCATTTTTACACGATTCCCGTTCCGTTTTACGCGCTCGTGGCGATTCCTCCGGTCTTGTTTGTCATTTGTGCAGGGTTGATCTACAAGAGTCGGCGGAGAATATCCAAATGACGTTGGCTGGTGACAACAAACAGAACATATCGGTCGTGGATTTTCGCCTTGTTCTACTTCGGTGTTCTGTTGCTCGGGATCGTCCCGTGGTTCTTCTTAACGACGTTGCCAGCGTGGTTGGCAGCGATTCCGGTTGGTTTTGGCGTGCTCGGACTTCCGTGGCTTAGGGCCAATTTGATTATCGATGAGGAAGGAATCACGCAGCAGATTTTCCAGACACGGTCGGCGAAATGGGCTGACATCATTTCGTGGCAGCGGACAAATTCGGGCATGGATGGCCCGGACACAATAACGATCGTGACTCGATCAGGCTCGTTCACGCTCAATCATAATCTGGTCTTCGGAGAGCGTGTGGATTTCATTGATGCGGAGTTGAGACGGAGGCGTGTTCCAATAGCCGGATTCACAGAAAGTTAGCTTGGAACGGCCCTTCAGGCCTTGAGAGAAAATTGTGGGATGGTTTCCTAGGGCGTTGCCCTAGGCTGGCATGGAGCCGCGCCGTTGGCGCTGGGGAGAATGAGCCCGGCGGTGTGACGAGCTTTGGCGCAAGGGTACGGGCTTTTGTGGATGGACAGGTTTTGGCCGCGACGATAGTTTGAGGATGTTAATCCAAGATGTGTTTTGATCAAGGTGAAGGGCGCTTAGAGAAACCGCTTTCATGAATACGCAATCTCACTTCTTGCGAAGCGTCTTGATTGTAGCTTTGGGATGCATGCTGGTCGGTTGCCGGAGTGGACTGAAGCATATTTCCAAAAATCCAGGTGACGTGTGCCGAGTCCACGAAACCGTTTATGACCACGGGGTTCGGAGCGCCAATATCATAACCGTTCAGGAAGACGGGGGCTATACCTGGTTGGAATATAGGTTTGGTAAACATTTTTCTCACCGCCGGGCATCACTGAGGACCACGCATTATGGAAAGATCGGGGAAAGCCTTTTGGAAGAGTTAAAGGAATTGTTAAGCTCTAAAGCCCTTTGGAGTGCAGAAGACGGCTTGCCCACAATTTATGTCAATCTAGATTTCAAAAACCCATATCCAGAGTGCATTATCCGATTGGAAAGAGTTGTGCGGAGTGAGGCCTATGGGCATCGAGACTGGCAGGACTCGAAAGGCAGCATTCCGGTAAGGTGGGTACCGATTGCAGAATCGACTATGCGAGACATGTTTGGTGAAGTCGCCAGGCTGGAAGCAATCCCGCCTGAAATCGCGAAGTTCGAGGACTATCGGAAGCACATTCACCCACTCTTCGAATCAAAAAAGTTGGTCTTGTACCAACTGAGTGAAGGCAGGGTCGCTGCTGTGGAGATCAGGCCCTCAGGTTCCTCCGATGTTAATCTGTACTGGAAAATCTACAATCGACAAGGCGTCGTCGAACGAACAGGGCATTATCAAAGCAAGTGATGGCCTCCAAATTCCGTGGATGCGGGGAGACGATTTCAAAACCGAAGAAGCGGGGTGTTTCGAGCGGTGAGGCAAATGAAACGGAGCGCCAGCAACGTGGAGTATCTGTGGAACCAAGCCATAGGGAACTTCAAGCTACCTACGAGCGAAACACCGCGAATCAATGCAGGTTTCCGTGCATGCCGACCCGTTCTGGTTTGACAAAGTGAGGGAATGTGGTACAATTAATGCGAAAGGAGAAGGACTATTCCTGAAACCATGAATTTCGGAATTTGGACGGCGCGGGAAAGGGCGTCCGAACATCCACTTGCTGGGCTGTGATTTGCAAGTGATTTTATATGAGGCGATTAAGGATAAATAGTCCATTTTGGTTCCATTTTTCCGGCGGGCGGCGGCGCCCCCAAGGTCCAAGGTCCAAGGTCCCACGTCATTAAAACGGGACTTGTTTGACATACTCTGCTGTAATTAAGGATGTTATGATCAATTATTTCACGATGGAACGACTGAATTGGTCGAGAGTTGAGCGTCTATTCGGGTATGAGGAATTTACGAATGACGATTTACGATTTACGAGCGTATGGCAGTGCCCGAGTTTCACTTAACGGATTTGCGGTTACGGGTTTCGCGTCGGGGCGGAATGCCGTGCCGGCTCCGCCTTCGTGGGACTACGGCGCGACAAGTCCGCCTTCGTGAACTACGGCGCGACAAGTCTGGATCAGGGTCAATCAAGATGGATCAAGGTGAATCAAACTAGTTTTATGGGTCGAGAGACTAGAGTCGAGGGTCGTGGGCGGATGCCGAGCAAGCTCGGAGCTCCAGTGTTTGCAAGAACGCGGGGTGGGTCAATCAACGCTAATCAAGGTGAATCAAAGCGAACAACACAGTCGAGGGTCGAGGGGCGAAGGTCGAGCGCGGCGGGATGCCGAGCAAGCTCACGCTCGGCGCTCCAGTGTGTTTGCAAGAACGCGGGGTGGAGGCTGGTCCAAAGTGCGATGTCCAGTCCGAGGTTTGGGATGCCGGGCCGGAGGCTCCGCCTTCGTGGGACTACGGCGCGACAGGTCTGGATCAGGGTCAATCAAGGTGGATCAAGGTGAATCAAACTAGTTTTATGGGTCGAGCACGGATGCCGAGCAAGCTCGGCGCTCCAGCGTGTTTGCAAGAATGCGGGGTGGAGACTGGTCCAAAGTGCAATTTCCAAGTTCGAGGTTTGGGATGCCGTGCCGGAGGCCGGCGCTCCGCCTTCGTGGGAACTACGGCGCGACAGGTCTGGATCAGGGTCAATCAAGGTGGATCAAGGTGAATCAAACTAGTTTTATGGGTCGAGCACGGATGCCGAGCAAGCTCGGCGCTCCAGCGTGTTTGCAAGAATGCGGGGTGGAGACTGGTCCAAAGTGCAATTTCCAAGTTCGAGGTTTGGGATGCCGTGCCGGAGGCCGGCGCTCCGCCTTCGTGGGAACTACGGCGCGACAGGTCTGGATCAGGGTCAATCAAGGTGGATCAAGGTGAATCAAACTAGTTTTATGGGTCGAGCACGGATGCCGAGCAAGCTCGGCGCTCCAGCGTGTTTGCAAGAATGCGGGGTGGAGACTGGTCCAAAGTGCAATTTCCAAGTTCGAGGTTTGGGATGCCGTGCCGGAGGCCGGCGCTCCGCCTTCGTGGGAACTACGGCGCGACAGGTCTGGATCAGGGTCAATCAAGGTGGATCAAGGTGAATCAAACTAGTTTTATGGGTCGAGAGACTAGAGTCGAGGGTCGAGCGGATGCCGAGCAAGCTCGGCGCTCCAGTGTGTTTGCAAGAACGCGGGGTGGAGGCTGGTCCAAAGTGCGATGTCCAGTTCGAGGTTTGGGATGCCGTGCCGGAGGCCGGCGCTCCGCCTTCGTGGGACTACGGCGCGACAAGTCCGCTTTCGTGGGAACTATGGCGCGGGCCGGTTGACAAACTTCATGTGCGGGTGTTGTATTCGGCCAAATCCAAGAGGCATCAACATATCGAGGACATTTGTGAAAAAAAATCAATTCATAGGGATCTTCCTGGTCGCGGCGTGCTGGCTTCAGGTGGTTCTCCTCGCGGCAGACTCTGTCAAGATCGTCAAAATCGAAGAGGTCCCCGAAGGGCCCGCGGCCACCATTAAGAAACAGGTCGGCAAAGCCCCATTGACCGAGGTTCGCAAGGTGGTGGAAGACGGTCAATCGTACTACGACGCTTCGTTTGGCGCGCAAGGACGGCGAAAGGTTCTTCGCGTCGCGGCGAGCGACGGGAAGCTGGTTTATCGCCAGTTTTTCCTGCCGGAGACTCCTCCTGCTGTGCGTAAAACCATCAGCCAACAGGCCAAGGGCGGCAAGATCACTCGCATCGTGAAGACATTCGATGAAGACGAATCGACGTTCGAAGTGAAGTTCAACAAGCGTGGGAAGCCGCATGAATTTGTGGTGGGACTGGATGGCGACTTGATTAGCCGCGTGTTGACGATGCAGGAAACTCCGAAGCCGGTCCAGGCGACGATTCGCAAGGAGATGGGCAAAGGTGAAGTCGTGCAAATTCTGAAGACGATCGAAGAGGGCGAGGTTTTCTTCCAGGTGGACATCGTCAAGGAGCGCGAGCAGGAACCGCGCACAATGAATATCACGGCGGATGGAACGCTCGCGAGTATCCAGGTGTTCGTCAATGAGCTGCCGCCCAAGGTCCAAAGCACCATTCGCGGGGAATTGCGCGGTGGGAAGGTCGCGGAGGTTTATAAGAGTTTTGACGAGGATGGGTTCACGTTCGAATTGGACATCATCCGCAAGGACAAGCCCTACGCGGTGAGCGTGAATGGCGATGGCACCTTGATCGAGGCGGAATTGGAGTTGGCCGACACGCCCGAAGCGGTGCAAAAGACGATGAAGGAAGCGCTGGCTGATACCGAAATTGATTCCATCGCCAAATCTTTGGAGGAGGGCGAAGTGATTTATGTCGCGGAATTCACAAAAAACGAAAAATCCCAGACTTTGAGCGTCGCTGCCGATGGGAAATTACTCGATCAGGAGATGGAAATTGCGCTCTCGGACGCGCCTGAGCCGGTGCAAAAGACCATTAAGGAACACGCAGGCAAAGGTGATATCGAAAAAGTGACGCGCATTATCGCGGACAAGGAATCGGCCTACGAAGTCGAAGTGGCCGATGATCAGCGATCCTTCACGATCACTGTGGCGGGGGACGGGAAATTGGTATCGGTGGAGGAGGAGATTCCTCTGGGCCAAGCGCCGGCGCCTGTGCAAAAGGCGATTACCGAACAGCTTGGAGGCGGGAAACTTGGGTCGATTACGAAATCGGTCGCGGGCCAAAAGACGGCTTATGATGTGGAGGCGACCAAGGACGGAAAGACGATTTATTTCAGCGTGGATCCGAGCGGCAAAAACGTCGGGGAACGAAATTGAGGCTTCCCGGATCTTACATTATTTTGACAAAAAAATTATTGTAACCCCGGAGCGTTTGGGAGAGTCTATAGCACTGTTAAATGCCCAATGGAGTCGAAATAAAAGGGGAACTGGAAATATGAGAAAGTTTACTATGATCGCAGTGTTGATAGCCTTCGTGCTGTCAACAGTCGTGCCCACGGTTGAAGCTGCTGCGGTGAAAAGGGCGCCGGCTCCAAAAGCTGCCAAGGCCAAGGCCGCGCCCAAGAAGCCGGCAGCCAAAAAAGTTAAAAAGAAAAAGAAACCCAAAAAGCGTCGTGTGCGTCGCAGCGGCACGAACTGGATCCGCACTGGGATCACGATTACGCGCGGTCGATAATTTGTTGTTGCTGACAAAATCCCTGCCCGACCTTGCGCCGGGCAGGGATTTTTTGTTGCTGGCAGTTCACTGGAGGTTGATTAAGTTAGCGGCCAATGAAGGCACGTTTCGATTCGATAGATTCCGTCATCGCTGAACTTCGCAAAGGCCACATGGTCATTGTCGTGGATGACCAGGACCGCGAGAACGAAGGTGACTTGATCATGGCGGCGGAATGCGTGACGCCCCAGGCGGTCAATTTCATGGCGAAATATGGTCGCGGCTTGATCTGCGTGCCAACGACCTCAGAACGCCTCAAGCAGTTGGGCGTGGAACAAATGGTGGTGCAAAACCGCGACACTTTCAAAACGGACTTTCAGGTGAGCGTGGATGCCGCTCATGGAATCACGACGGGAATAAGCGCCGCAGATCGCGCCCACACCATCAAGGTCATGTCCGATCCCACGGCTCTTCCGAATGATTTGGTGCAACCGGGACACATCTTCCCGTTGCGCGCGAAACCCGGTGGCGTTTTGCAGCGCGCCGGACACACTGAAGCGGCGGTCGATTTGGTGAAGCTGGCTGGGTGCCGTCCCATTGGGGTGATTTGCGAGATCATGAATGACGACGGCTCGATGGCGCGCTTGCCCGAGTTGCTTCGCTTCGCAAAACGCCACAAGCTCAAGCTTTGCACGATCGAGGATCTGATCAAGTACCGCCGTACTCGCGAGAAATTGATCGAGAAGATCGAAGTCGTTCAAATGCCCACTGACTACGGTGATTTTGCACTGCACCTGTATCGGTCGAACATTGACGGGCAGAATCACCTGGCACTGGTCCGGGGCGACGTGACCGGCAAAAAGAACGTCCTGGTGCGTGTTCATAGTGAATGCCTGACAGGCGATGTCTTTGGGTCGCGACGCTGCGATTGCGGCCCGCAATTGCACCAGGCCATGCGGCAAGTTGCTGATTCTGGCGCGGGCGTGATTGTGTATATGCGCCAGGAAGGCCGGGGAATCGGTCTTGGACCAAAGATCCAGGCCTACAAGCTTCAGGAAAAAGGCTACGACACTGTCGAGGCCAACAAGAAACTGGGCTTTGGTATGGACTTGCGCGAATACGGGTTGGGAGCGCAAATCCTCTGCGATCTTGGGATCAAGACGATTCGTTTACTAACGAATAATCCAAAGAAGGTAGTGGGTCTCGAAGGCTACGGGTTGGAGATTGTCGAACAGGTTCCAATTAAGGTGAAACCCAACCCCCATAACGAACGATATCTCAAGACGAAGCGCGAGAAGCTGGGGCATTTGATTTAAACACATGTCTTAAATTATTGCGAATGGCTCCTTGCCATTGGCGCAGAACTCTCGAAATGAACGGTTCTCGGGAGCCTTTCTTCGGTCCACGTAGTTAAGCGCCCGGGTTTTCAAACCGATATCCCACGTCACGAATCGTCTGAACGAACTCCGGAGAATGGGGATTCGTTTCAATCTTTGCCCGAAGCGTCGTCACACACCGATCGACGCTGCGATCGTTCACTATGATATCGTTGCCCCAAACTCCGTCGAGAATCTGATCGCGGGTGAGCGCGCGCCCGGGACGTTGCACAAAAAATTCCAGCAGGCGAAATTCCTTGGTGGTGAGCGTTACTTCCCTGCCGGCGCGAAAGAGTTTGTGAGCGCTGAGATCCAGGGTGCACTCCCCAAATTGAAAGAGCTTTGAAGAATCACTGCCGCGCCGTCGCAGAAATGATTTCACGCGGGCCAGCAATTCGCGAATGCTGAAAGGCTTGGTGACGTAGTCATCGGCGCCCAGTTCCAACCCGCGCACAATGTCCTCTTCCTGTCCCTTGGCGGTCAGCATGATGATCGGCATCTCAAGCTTGCGAGCCCGCAGCGTGCGACAAATCTCGTAGCCGTTCATTTTGGGCAGCATGATATCGAGCAACAGCAGATCAGGCGGACTTCCCAGTGCTGCGCTCAAACCATCGGCGCCATTGACCGCCACGCGAACGCGATACTCCTGCGATTCCAGGTTGTCCTTCAAGCCACGGACCAGCGCGGCGTCATCTTCCACGATCAAAACTGTCGGTGCTTCACTCATTCATAAGCCTGCTTTTGAGTTTTGGATTCTGCCATCGCAACTGGAATTCGTAAAGTAAACGTGCTGCCTCGTCCCAGCTCGCTTTTAACCGAGACCATGCCACGATGCGCGTCGATGATGAATTGGACAATGCTAAGCCCAAGTCCGCACCCGCTTCCTCTTCGCGACAAGCGCTCGTCCAATTGTTTGAATGGTTGAAAAAGGCCGCGAATGTCGACGGCCGCGATGCCGATGCCCCGATCCTCAACTGAGATAACTAAAAATTCGCTTTCTTCGCACGCCCTCAAGGTGACGCGCCTGGTCTCTTCAGAGAATTTGCAACCGTTGTCGAGCAGGTTAATCACTGCAGTGGTCAACGCATCGGCATCTGCCTCAACCATTGGCAGAACTCCCTCTATCTGTATGTCCACTGCGCAACCAGCAGTCGAAAAACGTTCGCGCATGGCAACCACCGCATCATCGATAATTTTCCCGGCGGGAACGGCTTCAAAGTGAAACACGTATTTCTTCCGTTCCATCCGCGAGAAAGTCAGAAAATTTTGGATGAGCCGGCTGAGTCGCTCATTTTCTCGCGCGATGAGTTGAAGATATTCACGCGCCTTTGGCTCATCCAATCGCTCAGAATCCAGCAGCGTATCCACCAGCACACGAATGGACGAGAGCGGTGTCTTGAGCTCATGCGACACCGTCGCGGCCAGGTCGTTTTTCAAACGTGCGAGTGCGGTCTGCCTGCGCAAGACCCGGATCGCCAGGAAGCCCAACACCCCAATCGTCGCGACCATGAGAACTCCCGTTCCAAGATAAAGATTTCTTTGATGCGCCGCCGCGTCTTCAAAGAGTCGCGGGTCATTCAACCACAGCGAAAGTCGCCAGCCATTCAATGGTTCGCCCACGGGAACCCAAATGAACGACGAATCGTTCTCCACCGACGGCGGCGTCACAGTGATGCGGCTCGATATAGAGATGGGCTCCTCCAAAAGCATGCGCGAAAGTTGAGATTGAGCGTGTGCTGATTTGACCAACGCCAGCACACGGTGCGGTTTTGCCGAGAGCAGAATTCCATTCCCCGAATCTGCAGCTCGTACTCCCGTATTTCCCAACGCCATCGTGCGGCTTCTGGCAATTCCCTCCGCCAGTTCTTCGGCTTCCAGCATTGGGAATTCAATCTCAGGTGACACTCTGCGCAGCTCTTTCATGAGAAAACGTCGCTGTGGCGCGGCAATTACCGGATTTTCGTAATCCATCAGTCGTCGCTTCAATCGCTCACTCATCTCGTGAGATTCAGGCGCAGTTCGATCGCCGATCAATTCCAGCGCCAGCAATTCTGCGTTCGCGACTATCAGCCGTCCCTGCGTGTCGGCAGCGCGTTGATACCGCTCGTGATTTAGATCGGTGTTGATGATTGAAATCGCCGATGCCGTCTGCCCCGCTTGAACCAGGCATCTCACCTGCGCCTGTAACGCCTGTGCGGCGAGATTCGCATCAGTGGTTTCTTTCGCTAACAGTGCATATTGCCCCGCCGCCTTGACGTAGTCGTGATGGCTGAATTCCAGTTGGGATGCTTCGCTCCATTTTCCATTACCTTCGTTTTCGATCCGTGCTCGCGGCTCGGCTTTGTTGGGATAAGCGACGTTTCCTTTCCCGTCGAAAATAACCAGGCTATCCACTAATCCTGATTTGACAGCTCGCTCAAAAGCCACCGCCGCGGAGTTTGTCTCAGCCATTCGCTCCAGTTCCGCCGCCACTCCCGACCAGTGTTTTTCAACGCGCCCACGGATTGAAGTGAGTTGCCCTCGATAAATCTCTTCCACGCTTCGTTGACTTGCCCGCTGTTCGTTCCGCATCGCGACGCCCATGAACCACAGCAGGCAAATCGCCGGCACCACGACCGCAAACAGCAGCAGCGCCACCGGCCAGACCTCGCTATCCTGGCGGATTCCGGAGAAAAATTTGCGCAGTGATTTCAATCTTTGACTTCTTTCATCGCCTTCCTCGCCGAAATCCACTCCTTCATGTGCGCCTCCAGTACTTCGAGCGGCAGCGCGCCATTGCCCAGCAATTCATCATGAAACGCGCGAATGTCAAAACGCTCACCGAGTTCCTTCGTCGCCAGCGCGCGGAGCTCTTTCATTTTCAATTGTCCGATCTTGTAGGCGAGCGCCTGTCCCGGCCAAACGATGTATCGATCAATTTCCACCACGATGTCATGCTCCGTCTTGCCGCTGTTTTGCTTGAAGAAGTCTATGGCCTGCTGACGGCTCCAACCCATCGAGTGCATTCCAGTGTCGACGACTAGCCGGATGGCACGCCACATTTCGTACGTGAGCTGCCCAAACTTTGAGTACGGGTCCTGGTACAATCCAATCTCTTCACCGAGGCTCTCCGAGTAAAGGCCCCAACCCTCGACGAACGCCGTGTACCCGCCGTGCTTGCGAAACTCGGGCATGTTTTCCATTTCGTGCGCGATTGAAATCTGCAGGTGATGCCCCGGCACCGCCTCGTGCACCGTCAATGCCTCCATTTCCCATTTCGGCCGCGTGCTCAGTTCATATGTATTTGCAAAGAACGTTCCCGGCCGTCCAACCCGGGCCGACCCCGGCATGTAGTAAGCCGTAGTTTGCGATTTCTCGGCATACGAGGGCACCGGGGACACGCCGTAAGGCAGCCGCGGTAGCTTGCCGAATAGGCGAGGCAATTCTGCATCGATTCGTTTACTGATGTCGCGGTAACCCGCCAGCAGTTGCGGGCCGGTGTCATAGAAGAACTGTTTGTCAGTGCGCAGGAATTCAAAGAATTCGGGCAGCGTGCCCTTGAATCCGCTCTTGACCATCACCTCCTGCATTTCGGCGCGAATGCGTTTCACCTCTGATTGGCCGATCTCATGAATTTGCTTTGGCGTAAGCTTCGTCGTAGTCGAATCCTCGACGCGAAAGGCATACCAGGCCTGGCCGTTGGGAAGCGCGCTCATCGAGATGCTCTCGCGACAGCCGGGCAAATACGTCTCGACGAGGAACTGGTGCAGTCGCTCAAACGCAGGCTTCACCACGGCGCGGTACACAGCGATTCCGTCCTTTTGCAACGTTGCTTGTGTGTCGGTTGGAATATCCTTTGGAAATTTCTTAAAAGCCTCCATCAACGGACTCTTCAACGCGTCATCGAAGATTTGATTTTTGACCTGTTGCGGAACGTCCCGTAGCGTGATGCGCGGCGGCGTCACTCCGGCTTTCAACCCCAACTTCATGAGGTCGATCGTCTCGTCGATGTGCTTCCCGGCCGCTTTCAATCGGGCGATGATGTCTCGATAGTGGGACACCTTGGTCGCAGGCATCACGGCGATGGTTGGGGCGATGCCTTGCTGTACGCCGTTCAATTGCGTGATGGGAAGGTATTCACCGGGAAACTTCTGCTCCTCGATTTCACGTTCGAGATTACGCAGCATGAGATCGTAGCTGAGCTTGTCCGTGGCATCCAGTTGCGCCCGGTCGATCGTGCGAATTGTTTCCAAAGGCCAGTGGGCCTCCCGCTTGCGCCGCTCAATCGCGGGCACTGAAATATCCATCCACCGATCATTCTGCCCGGGGAACCCGACATACGTCGCGCTCTCAGGACTTTCGATCATGCTGTATTCCCACGCTGTATCGAACAATTGGTGAAGCCGTTCACGCTCGGGAGATTTGCCTTTGGATTTTTTGATCGCGTCGAACTTCAAGTAAAAATCCGCTGCGTCCACCGTCAGCGAAAAGATGAGTCCAACAACAATCGCGGCCACTCGTTTGATCATGGATGGCAGAATACGTAGACTTTGCCGGCTTACCAAGTTGAAACCGGATCGGAGACCATGTAGCGACGTCTGGTCCGCAGTGGTCAAGGCTTTGCGGAAATAAGCCTGCCGACAGCGAGAGGCCACATGAGCCCTCACGACGCAATTGGCTCAGACCGCTCAGCCCTCAATCTCATTCGGGAATGTGGGCACTATTCTGGATGAAGTCATCCGGCCCTCAGAGCTGTAAAAGGACACGCGGCCATCTTTGGTTACAATCCACATCTCCTTGCAGCCAGATCCAAACAAAGCGGTCCGCTTCCTCTGAAATTCGGCATCAGTGTTGCCTTCGGATTCTACTTCTATGCAAATCTCAGGAGCCGGGGAAGCATACTTCTGCGCTCGAATTCCAACGTGGGCTTGGGTCCAAGCCACGTCGACTTCAAACAATCCGTCAGTTGTCAGGACTGCGAGTTCAACAAAAGGTTGACCGGAAGGTGCAAGTTGAGACAGCAGAATAGCCAAACGGGCCTGAAACCAACCGTGATAATTAAAAGTGGGGGACATGATTACTTGGCCGTTGGGAAGAATATCGCACGTGAACCCCGGGTGAGAAAAGCCCGGTGTCGTGCAAATCCTTTCCCAGGTTTCGGCCATGAGGTTTTCGGCTGCGGTCATACGGAGAATGTTACCGGGAACTAAGTCGGTGGCAAGTGGTCGATTTTCGTTCAGTCGGCGGGCGCCAATGCTATGCGGAAACCCATCGTGTAGTCGCGGTAATCAGACCTGTTCCAGACCCGATAGGCCGATCGGCAGCAGGAGGGCGCCACGCCCCACGAACCGCCCCGCAAAACTCGGGTGGTCCCAAAAACGGGTCCCTTGGGATCCGTAACACTTCCGCCCGATAGCGGACCGCCATATCGATCCTCACACCATTCCCAGACATCTCCGTGCATGTCGTAAAATCCCCAGCCATTTGGCTTTTTTTCGCCGACTGCATGGATTTGATTTCCGCTATTCCCGGAATACCAGGCGAAGTCACCCAATTGGTCGTCGCCTTCACCAAAATGAAATCGGGAAGAGGTCCCGGCGCGGCAGGCAAATTCCCATTCCGCTTCGGTGGGTAAGCGATACTGGAAACCGTGTGGCAATCGTCCCCCTTCCAGCTTATTCAACTCTTGCAGCCACTCCTGGCAGTCGTCCCAACTGACCTGCTCCACCGGCAGTCGGTTACCCCGAAAGCAACTCGGTTCAGCATTGAGGCCGCTGACGTCCGCGGCGATTGCCTTCCATTCCTCCTGGGTCAACGGGACAATCCCCAGCCAAAAACCGCGACTGATCGTCACTTCCGTTTGTGGCCCTTCGTCGTTCGACCGGCCAGCTTCCTCGACTGGACTGCCCATCCTAAAACGGCCGGGGGCCACCCAGTTCAGTTTTGCGCCGCAGGAAGGTATGATAAACGCCTGCCCCTGAATTGGCGGCTTGTCTGAACTTCTCGCCCGCGATGGTTTGTCAGGCTTCCGGCTTTCGGGTGCAGATTGTCCCAAAGCGTTGCAAACGCACTCGTAGGCAAGGTTGATTCTTTTAGTTTCCTCCGTGGCCTTTCGCAACAATCCGGGACTGTCTTGATGTCGATCCGGGTGAAAGAATTTCACGCGTTGGTAATACGAGCGCCTCGCTTCCTCTAGGTTGGCCCCGGGCTTTAAACCCAGCGCTCGGTAACTTTCTTCCAGATTCATTGGTTTACATCCGATTTAAGCCAAAAAACCACGATGGATAATTTGTTGCACAAGCTCCTTTATGCGACAAGTGAATGCAAGTCGGACATGGCCAAGTCGTGCCGTGAAAGCGGGCCTGTCCTTAAGAACCAATTCTTCGTTTGCCAACAGCAAAACGCAGGGTATCGTGCTTCGAATGAAAGGAAATTGACCGCTATTTCTCGGTTCGCAAATCGTTAGGGCGTGTTTTCAAAATGGCTTTGCCTACGAGCAACGAAGCATTAGCGCCAGCTAGCCTAAAGACGACGGCAAATGCATTTTGAAAACACGCCCTGGACACTTCGCGCCATGAATCGCAAAGGGTTTTTCATACTTACGATCTGTGCCCTGGCCCTGGTTACGAGCCTTGGGTTTATGTATTTTCGTACGGGTCGGCCTTCGCTTGGCGTGACCATGTCTGCACGTGGCTCGCGGACTAATGTGAGCGGCAAGGTTGTTTTGGAGTTCGCGATATCCAATGCTGGGCCGCGGATGGTTCAGATTCTTCCTGGCATTAAGCGGCCACCGAACACCATTGATCTGACGCTTTCGATGGTGGCGACTGAACTTCGCCATGGAGAAGAGACGATTTTTGAATTCCCAAGTACAGGCGGCGAGCCGATTGTGCACTGTCAGCAGGAAGGCTTCTCTGGGACGGGATGGCGATCAGACCTGAAGCGTTTCTGGGCAGAGAGGATATTGAGGAAACCATTCGTTGAAATCGTGACTCCTCAAACACAGCAGTGACACCCCCGGATTTTGACCTCATCGATTATGTTCCACAAACTTGGCGCGTTCTGTACTCCATTCCCGCGCGGGTTGCGAACCCCTTGCTTTCCCCCGCATGCCGGTGTAGAACCCACTCATGACTACTTTCCTTCCGCTCAAGCGGATTTTGCTTGCCGCCGTCGTTGCCTCTCTCTTTCCGGTGGTCTCTCTCCTTGCTGCCGATGCCAAACCGATTAAGGCGCTGTTGTTGGCCGGAGGCTGTTGCCACGACTACGGCAAACAAAAGGATATCTTGAAAGAAGGCCTCGAAAAACGCGCCAACATCAAGGTCGACATTATCTACACCGAGGACAAGAGCACCAAACCGCCGCTGGCGATTTACGGCAACGGGGACTACGCGAAGGGTTACGACATTGTAATTCATGATGAATGCGCCGCCGATATCAATGATCCCAAGGTGATTGAAGGAGTCCTGGCCCCGCACCGCGCGGGAATTCCTGGCATCAACCTGCACTGCGCAATGCACTGCTATCGCATCGGCAAGCCCAGCGAACCAGCCACGGCCGGTTCTGAACGGGCAATGTGGTTTGATTATCTTGGCCTGCAATCCAGCGGCCACGGCCCTCAGGAACCCATCGCGATTAGCTACACGGACAAAAAGCATCCCATCACCCAGGGGCTCAGTGATTGGACAACGATCAAGGAAGAGCACTACAACAACATCCAGATTTTTCCTACCGCCACACCTTTGGCCCACGGCAAGCAAACTGTTCGCGGAAAGGAAAACGACTTTGTGGTGGCATGGGCCAACGATTACAAAGGCACACGCGTTTTCAGCACGACCATCGGGCACAACAACGACACGGTTTCCGACGCCAAGTACCTGGATCTCGTGACGCACGGCGTTCTTTGGGCGACCAAGCACCTTAATGACGATGGCACTCCTGCCAAGGGGTATGGTCCGGCTGGAAAATAAGATTGGGGAGAACTTTGTATGAAACGAATTCTATTTTGCCTGATTGCGGCCAGTTTGTGGCTGAGCTCAGTAGCCACGCGCGCAGCTGACACCAAGCCCATCCGCGCCCTGATGGTGTGCGGGGGTTGCTGCCATGATTACGAAAATCAAAAGCGCATCCTGTCCGAGGGGATCAGCAAGCGCGCCAATGTGACTTGGACAATCGTGCACGAAGGCAACGATCGCACGAACATGGTGAGCATTTATCATAAGGAGGATTGGGCCAAAGGCTACGATGTTGTCCTGCACAATGAGTGCTTCGGCTATGTGACCAACGTGGGATTCGTCGAGGGCATCGCAAAACCGCATTTCGACGGTGTGCCTGCGGTGGTGCTGCATTGCTCCACGCACAGCTATCGCATGGCGCAAACCGACCAATGGCGGCAAGTGATTGGCCAGACCTCAATGAGCCATGAAAAGGCCCGCGACCTCTTTGTGAAGCGCGTGAATGCAGAGCATCCGGTGATGAAGGGTTTCCCGCAGGAATGGACCAGCCCCAAGGATGAGTTGTATAAGAACGAGAAATTGTGGCCGAATTTTGTTCCTCTCGCCAAGGCGTATGGCGAAGACACAAAAAAGGATCACGCCTGCATTTGGGTGAACACGGTGGGTAAAGGCAAAGTTTTCGGCACTACTCTCGGCCACAGTAACACCACCATGAGCGACGATGTCTACCTCGACCTCGTCACCCGCGGTCTGCTCTGGGCTTGCGGCAAACTCGACGACAACGGCAAACCGTTGCCGGGTTACGGTCCCACAAAATAACTCCGCTCACGCTCTAGTTAATGCTCGTGCCCGCCAGGAGCCCTTTCCGTGGCCTTCCCGCTTGAGTGGTCGTGCGCCGAGCCTTTTGCCGCGCACATTTTGCACTTCATGGAATTCTCTCCACCCATCGTAACGCCTTGGTGTTTGGCTTCCATCTTGTAGGACTTGTGATTCGTGGCAACCTCGAACGTAAATCGGCTCAAAGCTCCGCTTTTTTTGGTGAAGCCCCTCCCTTACCAGACCAGCTTTGCCTGGCTCAAACTAAACCTCTCCCAATTCATGCGACCACCGAATCGCGTATTGGAGCAATTCGGTACTCGAATCCAAATGGAGCTTGTACTTGATGTTGGCGCGGTGGGCCTCGACGGTCTTGACGCTGATCCGTAGTTGTTTGGCAATTTGCGCCGAACCATTTCCTTTGCCAATAAGCATCAGCACTTCGAGTTCGCGGTCGCTGAGCGGACTGAGGGGAGATTGTTTTGGGGCATCGGGGATGCCTACGATCTTGTCGAGAATGCTACCAGTGATTTTGTGGCTGACGTAAACGCCCCCATCCAGCACCTGCCGGATTGCTTCCAGCACTTTGCTGGAAGCTTCACGCTTCATGATGTAACCCCGCGCGCCGGCTCGCAAAGCGCGTTCCCCGTATAGCGATTCGTCGTGCATGGACAGCACGAGCATGAGAATGGCAGGAAAGCGGACCTTCATGTCCTTGATCAATTCCAACCCATGCTGGTCCTTCAACGAAATGTCGATCACCGCCAGATCCGGCTTTGTATTCTCGGCCACCACGAGCGCGCTGGGCCGGTCGTCGGCCTCGCCCACCACCTTCAAATCAGGCTGTTCGTTGATGAGTTGACCGATCCCCTGCCTGAGCAAGGGATGATCATCCACCAGCAGGATGCGTCGTTTGTTATCGGTGTTTTCTTCCGGCATCGATTGTTGGATCAAGTTAATGAACTGCGCGGGAGGGTGCAAGAAATGATGGTGCCACTGGGTTCAGCGCGCCGGATATCCAACGTGGCGCCGATGCTGCGTGCGCGGTATTCCATGATTTCAAGGCCCAAACCTTTTCCTGAAGTGTCCTCAGGGATTCCGCGACCATCATCGCGCACCGTGAGTTGGATCGAGTCTTCGTTGGACGCCAGGGCGATGGCCAGTGACTTCGCTCCTGAATGCCGTAGCGCGTTCTGAACAGCTTCCTGCGCGATTCGGTAGAGGTGCGTCGCCGCATTCTGATCGGGGACGGGCATGAGCTCCGGGGAATCAAACTTGCAAACGATCTTGGCATTTTCGCGAACATTTTCTGCCAACTCGCGCAAAGCCAGCACCAGGCCCGACGGGTCTTCGGGTACCGGATGAAGCCCGCGGGTCACTCGGCGAGTTTGTTCGATGCCGTCGTTAATGAGTTCCGTGATTCGTTCCGCTTCCCTCGCTGCACCGGGAACTTTGCCTTCGAGCTTCTGTTGCAGGCTGCGACTGAACAGCGAAATTCCGGTCAAGTGTTGGCAGACGCCGTCATGTAAATCCTGGCCGATGCGCCGTTGTTCGCGCTCGCTGATATCCAGGACCTCCCTTTCCAGTCGCTCGCGATGCGCGATGTCAGCACGTAGAATGAACATGCTCACGACCGTGAGCACCACCGTGAGCAGCGTGCCTACCGTGACGACCGCAATGGTGCGACTTGCCAATGCCTGCGCTGCATTATCACGCTCGATGAGCAATTCGCGCTCAATCCGTTCCATGTCATTCACCACTTGGCGCAGTTCATCCATGATCTTTTTACCTTCCCCGGAGACTTTTGGAATCGCTTCCAGCCCCTGCAGCCTCCGTGTTTCCACGGTGACCCGGAGGCGATCGAGTCGTTGACGAGTCAACCGTTCCAGATCGACCAGCCGTGCGCGGACCCGCATTTCTGAAACCAAACGACGCAATTCGGCCTGATCCTCGGCGATTTCGACCAGGGCCGTACGATATAGCTTCAGAAATCCGTCGTCGCCAGTGATGACGTAGCCCCGCACTTCGCTTTCCACGCTCACGATATCAGACATGTAGGCTTCGAGAGTGGAAATGATTTCATGCGAGCGGGAAACCACAGATGCCGACTCAGTAAACTGTACGGTGCTGCGATACGAGACGATGCCGATGATCACGAGGATAACCAGCGCAAGTGAAATCCCAAGGTGCGTCCTGCGGCTGATATTGATCTGCATTTTCATCGCTTAAATCATCGCGGAACAAGCAGCCCGGCTTTGAATGACAATCGAAAACCAATTCGCAGCGACTGGATGGCGACCAAACCGCTGATGCTGATGCTTGAAATCTGCCACTAGTCTAAGCGCGTGCGCGAGCCATTGCAATATTTCCTCGCCGCTACTGCATAATCGGTTGAATCAAGTCCCATCGGGGATTACAATGCCGTCCAATTCGTTTATGAGAAACCTAGTCATATTATTCGTCGCCAGTGTGCTGATGCTTGGTTCGGGCAGCGCACAAGAGGCCAAAGCCAAAAAAGACGCCAAAAAGAAGCAGGACCCCGCGATGGAAGTGATCGCTGATGATCCGAAATTGCCACGTGTTCTGTTGATCGGCGATTCCATTTCCATCGGCTATACGGTGCCAGTCCGCAAACAAATGGCCGGCAAAGCAAACATTCATCGCATTCTCACCAATGGCGGGCCAACCACAAACGGGCAAAAGAATCTGAAAGCTTGGCTCGGTGCCGGTAAATGGGACGTCATCCATTTCAATTGGGGACTGCACGATTTGAAATTTGTGGATGCCACCAGGCGTCTGGTGCCTATTGACGAATACGAAAAGAACCTCCGCGAACTCGTCAGCCAGCTTAAAGCCACTGGCGCCCACTTGATCTGGTGCAGCACTACGCCAGTGCCCGAGGGAAACCTGAATCCGCCGCGCAAAAACGAAGATGTGATCGCCTATAATGCCGTGGCAAAAAAGATCATGGAGGAAAACGGAATTGTCATTGATGATCTTTATGCGTTCGCATTGCCGCAAATCACATCCATTCAGCTGCCCAAAAATGTCCATTACAGTGCCAGCGGATATGAGACTTTGGCAAAGCAAGTCACGCTGAGCCTGAACGCTGCTTTGGCTAAGGTGCCGGCAAAATAGATTCGCGGGGAACTTTCTTCAGAAATTGGCCACTGGCGATGGAATCGGAAAGTTGCCGTTGAAACTTCGGGATGAATTGGGACACAATCCGGACACGGACTGAAAAGTAAAAAATATGAACCTGGACGAGGCACAAAAGCAGAAGGTATCGGGCTGGATCGCTGAAGGATTGAAGCTGGCTGATATTCAAAAGAAGATCAGCTCTGAATTCGGTATCAGTTTGACCTACATGGATGTTCGGTTTCTGGTCGATGACTTGAAACTGGTACCCAAGGATCCGGAGCGTCCTAAGGCCGCTGCTTTGCCGACTGCCAGTGCTCCGCCAGCCTCTCCCGCAGATCCGACTGCGAGTCCAGGGGTACCCGAGGAACTTCCCGCTTCGATACCGGCAGGACCTTCCAAGGTTTCCGTATCAGTCGACCAAATTGCGCGCCCGGGCTCGATGGTGAGCGGGAGTGTGACTTTTAGTGATGGTCAAAGCGCCGCCTGGTTCCTCGACCAAATGGGCCGGCTCGGCCTCGCTCCAAGTCAAAAGGGCTACAAGCCGCCGCCCGGAGATGTTGAAGATTTCCAGGTCGCTTTGCAAAACGAGCTGCAGAAATTGGGATTCTGATCACTTCGGTGAAGTAGCTGGCTTTTTCTCAAAGTCAGTGTCCTTCACCCAATTTGCCTTCGTGGCTTCGCCGCGCATATACTTCTCATAGAAGTTTACGTTCTCCGGCGTTGCATGAAGGTACTTGTCGAACATCGCCCCCTGGCCAAACATGCGCGGGTCCTCTTGTTGCTTGAGTTCGTTGAACAGCGCTTCCTTCAGGCTCGCGCGAATTTTGGCTGAGGCGGGATCGGAGGCAAGGTTCTTCATGCAATCAGGATCGCGTTTGAGATCAAACAATTCTTCCTCTGGCCGCATGCCGAAACAGGCCGCCCAATAAGGATCTTTGGCATCCTTGCGATGGTTGCTGAGCACCAGTGTTTTCGTCGGGCTGGCATCGCATTCGAGGTAACCGGTTTCTGGATTCCCGCCGGGCCAGCGGGAGGACTCAAAGTTATCGAGGTAGAGCATGCCATCTTTGAGGATGCCCCGAATAGGATACCCAACATCTCCCGGCCGGCCGATATCATGTCGCTCCTTGCCGATAAGCACATGATCGCGGGCCGCGTTGACGATTCCCGATTTCTCCGACTTGAAGATATCGAACAAGCTGCGCCCCGGCGAAGGCGCCATCCCCGTTTCCGCCCACTTTAATCCAGCTGCTTCAATCAGCGTCGGCGCGATGTCGATGAAGCTCACATAGTCATCCACTACGCGGCCGGGTTTCGTCAGCCCGCGCTTCCACATCGCCGCCATCGGAATATGGTTGGCAAAATCGTACGCATTGCCTTTGACGCGCGGAAACGGCATCCCGTGATCCGACGTGGCGATCACAAGTGTGTTGTCGAGCAAGCCGCGCTTCTCCAACTCTTCGAGCATTCGCCCAAGATGCCGGTCGTGGTGCTCGATCTCATACGCGTAATCGAGCATGTCATTGCGAACGGTATCGTTGTCCGGCCAATAAGCCGGCACGCGATCGATATCCGTCAATTTCTTTCCGCCCTTGGCGACGCCCGAGCCAAATTCGTAGTGGCGATGCGGTTCGACGGAGCCGTACCAAAAGCACCATGGAGTATTCGTCGGCGCGGCGTTCAGGAAGTCATTGAAATTCCCGGCATAATCATTGTTGCTGATGCCGCCGGTCGGCGGCGGAGCTTTGCGGGCATTGAAGGCTTTTCCAGTCATCAAACGCGGCTTGCCGCTCGCGTCGTTCGCCACGCCCGGGCCCCAACCCTTCATCGTGTGGCCGACAAACCATCCTTTTTCAGTCAGCGCTTCGGCCCAGGTTTTGAATTCCGGCGGAAAGTAGCAAATGTGATTGGCCGCTTCCTTCAACTGCCACGAATTACGCCCCGTCAAAATGGACGCCCGCGACGGCGCACATTTTGCATTCGGTGTGTACGCGTGAGTGAAGAGCGCGCCTTGTTTAGCGACCCGATCAAACGCTGGCGTATTGACCCAATTCGCTCCGTACGCGCTCGCATGGCCGTAACCCCAGTCATCGGCGATCGCGAAAAGAATGTTGGGAAAGGACTTTGTTTCCGCTGCAAGGGCGCTCCCCCAGGCCAACACACATAGGATCACACTCACGAATCTGGGTATTTTCATTTCTTTTTCCCACCTTTCGAACCGCCATCGCGAACCGGCCAATACTCCGAATCCGTCCGCGCAGTTTTCAAATACTTTTCAATCTCAGTCACTACTTCAGGACTTTGCCCGGCAAGATTGCGTTCCTCACCGGGATCATTTGAGAGGTCATAGAGCTCAGTGCCGCCATCAGCACCGTGAAGCCGCAGTCCCTTCCAGCGCCCATCCATGAGAGCGGCTTGCATGAAACCGCGCTCGTGAAATTCCCAGTACAGGAAGTGATGCTTCTCCTGTTTGTCAGGCGTGCCGAAAATAGTCGGCGCAAAACTGAGGCCATCGATTTTCTCCGGCGCTTTGGCACCAGCCAATTCCGCGGCTGTGGCCATGAAATCGCCAAAAAAACCGACATGACCGGATACACCCGGTTTGACTCGGTCGGGCCAGCGCACAATGAACGGCACCCGAATCCCGCCATCGGTCAAGTCGCGCTTGATCCCGCGATGGGGCCCATTGGCATCGAAAAAATCCGGATCATTTCCCGATTCCTTGTGCGGCCCGTTATCAGAGCTGAAAATCACCACCGTGTTCGTCTCGATGCCCGCGCGTTTGACCTGCGCGAGGATGCGTCCCACGTAGCTGTCGAGACGCGTGACCATGGCGGCCTGGCCCTTGTGTTGCGGGGTCCAATCCTTGTCGCGATAAGGTCCAAGGTCTGGAACTTCGGTGCCGTTGCCCAATTCCTTGGTGCGCTCGTTATTCGCGTGCGGAATCACAAACGAGAGATACAGAAAAAATGGTTTTGAACGATTTTCGTCGATAAACCGTGCGCCTTCCTCCACGAACAAATCATCCGCATAAACCAGGGCGTTGGTCGCATAGCCACTGCCATTGGTCCCGACTGGAAGGACCCCGTTGGGAATGGGCACCTTTTGATTGTTGCGCCAGAGGTAATCAGGGTAGTGATTGTGCGCCTGGTGCTGGCTCAGGAAACCGTAAAAATAATCGAAGCCTTGTTTATTCGGCACACCCGAGTCGCCCGGCATTCCCAGGCCCCATTTGCCAATCAGCGCGGTCTTATACCCCGCGTCCTTGAGCACCTTCGCCACCGTCACGTCGTTGGGTTGCAAACGCTGCGGTCCGGAGTTTTCAGGTGCGGCATTCCCGCGCACCCGCGTATGCCCGTGATGCAACCCCGTCATCAACACGCTGCGCGATGGGGCACATACCGTCGCGCCGGCGTAGAATTGCGTGAACCGCATCCCTTCAGCCGCCATCCGATCGATGTTCGGCGTGAGAATCTGCTTTTGACCGTAACAACCGACATCGCCATAGCCGAGGTCATCTGCGAGCAGGAAGATGATATTGGGTTTGGGATTTGTGGCGGCGAACGTCGCTGGGGAAGCCAGCGCCATTGCCAGAATGCATGTGAAAATGGTTTTGATTAGAAATCGCCGCATAGAGAAATAGATTTACTAAGCATTAGCCCGGAAATGGGCTAACAGCAAAATAAAATAAGCCCCTATGTTACACTAGAGAACGGAGAGTCGAACTACGAATGCACACTATAGTCGCCTTAACCTTCAAACGCCTTGCCCAAAATCGAAAACAGATCTGAAGGCGAACACGGTTTGCGCAGCGTGGCGTAAGCGCCGGATTGCGCCAGCTTCCCAAGCTCGTCGGCGGAGGCACTGAGGCAAATAACAGTCAACTCGGGAGCAAGGGTGTGAAGCTGGCTCACGAGTTCCTGCCCTGTCATTCCAGGCATAACCAGATCAGTAATGACGGCTCGAATACTGGATCGATTGGATTCAAATTGAAGCAACGCTTCTCCCCCATTTTGTGCGGTCAGCACGCGATAATTGTGCGTTTCCAGCAATTCCTTGAGCATTTCCAGCAGCGCTTGCTCATCGTCGACGACCAGGATGCATTCCCCACCCCCAACACGCGTTTTGGATTCCGGTGCGGCTGGAGCCAGCTCTTCGGGCGGGATAGCGGGAATGTAAACTCTAAAATCGGTGCCTTTCCCCACCACGCTTGACACTTCGATACACCCTTCGTGATTGCGCACAATGGTGGCCACGGTAGAAAGGCCAAGACCGGTTCCTTTGCCCGCTGCCTTGGTGGTGAAAAACGGCTCAAAGATTCTGCCCATTTGATTCTCTGGAATGCCTGTGCCAGTGTCTCGAACTGTAAGTTCAACAAACGATCCTGAAACCCGCTGGGATCGTCCTGCAAAAGACCGATTCATCAGGTTCTTTTGAATCGCCTCAATGAAGATTGTGCCTCCGTTGGGCATTGCGTCGCGCGCATTGACACAAAGATTTAGAAGCAATTGGTGAAGCTGAGTGGGGTTGCCCAAAAGCTTGGGCAAATTGGATGCAACAGACGTTTCTATCCGCACGTCGGATGAGAACGTCTTGATTGTCAACCTTTCGATATCATCCACCAGGGCCTTGAGGTTCAGCGGCTGCTGCTCGCCCTTGCCACCGCGCGCGAACTGAAGTATTTGCTTCACCAGGTCGGAGCCCCGCAGCGCGCTTGCCCTCGCAATCTCCAGAATTCTTCGAGATTCCTCATCCTGCAACTGGGCTCCCAGCAATTCGGTGGCCATAAGGATTGGCACCAGCATGTTGTTGAGGTCATGGGCAATGCCTCCTGCCAATGAACCGATCGTGTCCAGTCGTTGGGTGCGTAAAATTTGGTCCTCAAGGTCTTTCTTCTCTGCCGCCAGGCGTTCCCGCTCAGTAACGTCGCGCGAGACCGCCACAAGACTGGTCACCAGTCCCGTGGCATTTCGGACGGCGCTAAAATGTGAATCGATGCGCCGAAGGTCGCGTTTGCCACTCTGAAATCGGTACTCCGAGCGCCGCGAGGCTCCAGTTCGAAGTGTTTCATTAAAAGTTGCGCGCACCCGTTCGCGATCGTCGTCGTGGATGGGGCCAAAGGCATCGTCCCTTTGCGACTGCTCGAGCGGCCCGCACAGAGAACAATAGGATTGGCTGGAAAAGACCATTCGTCCCGTCGAATTGATAACTGCGATCAGGTCATCGACGTTGTCGGTGATCTGCTTGAACAGCTCGTTTCGTTGCCTCAACTCTTCTTCAACGTTACGTCGGTGCTGGCGCTCGATCGCTTCGCGTCGAGCGCGCAGGATGGCTGGACCCAGGCGCGACAATCGATCCTTCAGGACGTAATCGACAGCGCCGTTCTTTAACAATTCAACCGCTCGCTCCTCGCCAATGGTACCGGAAAGGAAGACAAATGGCACGTCTGGCACTCTCTGGCGGGCGAGCCCCAGGGCCGTCATTCCGTCGAAGGCGGGAAGGGCATAATCAGAAAGAATCAGATCCACCGTGTTCCCCGCGAGCGCCGCTTCAAAATCAGCTCGTGTGGCCACCCTCCTGATTTCACAACGGATTTCCGCCAGGTCAAGCGCCTCCCTCACCATTTCCGCATCCCGATCACTGTCTTCGAGATGAACGATTCTCAACCGGCCGTTGGATTCCACAACATTCATAAGTCGCTTCTCACTGAATTTCTTCGAGGTTACGGGGTGTTTTCGATCCTGACCCGGGGTTGTCCGCAATTTGTTTGGTGTCCAGCAGTTCCTGGAGAGTAGCCGAAATCAGATCGAAGTCCTCGCTCTTCGTAAAAACGTAATCCGCGCCGGCTCGCCGGCATCGCGAGCTGAGTATCTTTGATGAATAAGGCACCAGAACAATCAACTTAGGCGACCAGTCCTGATGCTTCAGGAGTTGCGATAAATGATTGAAGGTATCTCCCGGCAATCCGAGATCGAGTATGACGACGTCCGGATGCAGCTTCTCCAGAAGTGAGAGCACGCGAAGCGCTTTGTCCGCATGACCGACGACTTCGACGCCCTCGCGCTCTGCCAGCAGCGAGGCCAGGCCTTCTACTGAACTCTGGCCCGCATCCGCGATGAGGACTCGCAGCGGCGTTTTTGACTCGGCCATTTTCGCACTCTTTCTCACACCATCAATTTAGGACTGGGCCCCTATAGAGGCGATGGGAGAAGGGCTGAAAGATTTGTGGCGTTTGGCTGACAGAGTTGTAGGCGATTTCCTACAACGAGGATGTTCACGCAATGCGCTAGGTGGGCGCGCCAGCGTCTTGGACTGCGTGCGCTGCGCCGCTTTGCGTTACAATGGGACCTCGCAGAATTCCGAGTCCACTTTCAACGGCGCGGCTGCGAAGCGTCAAACGGCTCTGGTTTAGGAGGCCGATCGATTTTCCAGCAGCCCATTTTCGCGAGCGTAATGCGCTAACTCGACATTGTTGTTCAACTTGAGTTTCAGGAGCACGCGTCCGCGAAAAGTGCTGATAGTCTTGACGCTCAATGAAAGAACGTCTGAAATTTCCTTGAGCGACTTTCCAGCAGCAAGCAGTTGCATCACCTGAAACTCGCGATCCGACAACTGCTCGTGAGGTGGCCTTGACAAACGGCTCACCTCGCCCGCGAGACTTTCCGCGAGCCGTGGACTCACATAACGGCCCCCGGCTAGCAGCTTGCGAAGCGCCTCGACCAACTCTTCCGGCGCGACCTGTTTGTTGAGGTACCCTGCCGCGCCCGCTTTCAAAACTCGAATGGCCATTTGCTCCTCAGGCGCGCTGCTCAGGACGAGTATCGGCAGTTTGGGATAATGCTCGCGAGCTTCGCGCAGCACCTCGAGTCCATTTCGACCGGGCATATTGATGTCGAGCACCAGCGCATCCCAATTTTTCTTCTCAAGCTGGTCGAGCGTTTCCTGGGTGGTGCCGGCCTCGCCAAACTCCAATTTCTCAAATCCATCGGAAAGGATTTGTTTGAGTCCCTGCCGCAAGACAATGTGATCATCAGCCAACAATATGTTCATGGGGAGTTTCCAAAACCATTCGATTGCGCATCGGCACCATGAACTGAACAAACTGCTCCATCGTAGCGTAGGCCGGTAGCCTGCTGTATCGCCGACTGGCAGTCGGCAGGACGCAATTCTGCAACAGCTGGTCCATGGGAAGCTCTCACGAACAACATTGTGGGCGCACCAAGGCCATGAATCGTTCCGACAAAGTAGGACAGGCGTCTCGCCTGTCCCCGAGCGCGTAAGCGCGAGCATTCGCAACTCTGGTTCATGGGGAGACGTCCGTTAAATGCGCGATGTTGGCCGCTCTCTTCCCTTCCACTGGAAAGAGCACACTAATCTGCGTTCCCTTTCCGCGCTGGCCTCGAATTTCGAATCGGCCATCGAGCATGGAAACCCTTTCGCGCATTCCCAGCAATCCGAGCGAATAGGGATCCTTGAGCTTGGTTTCGTCAAAGCCCACCCCATTGTCTTGCACGACCAGGCGAAGCTGGCCTGCTTCCAGTTCCAAAATGATTTCGACTTTGGTTGCAGCGGCATGCCGAATCACGTTCGTAAGGCTCTCCTGGACTATTCGGAAAATGCTGGTAGCCCCTTCACGCTCCAGTTCCAGTTCTTCTTCGGTAACGATGGCATCGCACTGGATGCCGGTCCGCTTCTGAAATTCTTCGGCCTGCCATTCAATGGCTGCGGCAAGTCCAAGGCTATCCAACACAACAGGACGCAGTTCCGCCGCGATCTTTTGCACCGTGACGATGGCTGAATCGGCCACCGTGCTAAGAGAGGCAACTCTTTTGGAAAGCGCATCGCGATCCAACTCCTTCGCAGCTGGATCAAGGCGCTTGCTGAGCCAGCCGAGGTCAATCTTCAAGCGCGTCAATTCCTGCGCCAGCACATCGTGGATCTCGCGGGCAATGCGGGTGCGCTCTTCTTCCCGGACGGCCTGCAGTCTGCCTGCCAGCGCACGCAGCCGTTCGCGTGAGTCTCGCACTTCTTTTTCCGCGCGACGTCGCTCGGTTATGTCCTGAAAGGTAATGACGGCGCCGAATTGTTGATCTTTCTGGCGGATGGGATAAGCGGAGTATGCGACCGGAAATTGCGTCTGGTTTTTTCGCCAAAACACATCTGCATCGCTGTGGACTTGTTCACCCGTCGTCAATGACCGCACGACGGGGCACTCCTCCTTGGGGTAAGGGCTGCCATCACTCCGGCGGCTCGCGACCAGCGTGTGCATGTCCTGGCTGAGTAGTTCAGAGGGCTGGTCGAAGCCAAGCAACTGCAGACTCGCAGAGTTGCAAAACGTGCAGTTGCCATTGAGATCGACGCCAAAAATCCCTTCGGCGGTTGAGTTCAACAAAAGTCGGAGTTGCGCTTCATTTTCGCGAAGCTTTTCCTCGGCGAGCTTTCGTTCCACAGCGAGGCCTATCTGAGTGGCGATGGCACAGGTTAAATCCATCAGGCGACCATCCTGCTCGCGTGTCTCCAGCATGAAGAATTCCAGCACCGCCACAACCTGGTCCTTGGCCAAAATCGGAACACCAAGCCCGGCTTTCAATCCCACTCGATCGGCAACCTCCGCTCGCGGAAAGTTTAATTCCTTGGTGACGTCGCGGATCCAATGCGCCCGCCGGGTAGCGACAACTCGCCCCGGAAGGCCTTCGCCGATCGCGAACGTCCGACCAAGGGAACATCGCCGGAATTCTTCCAGGTTTGATCCGGCTGGATACCACGCGGCAGAACTTTCCAATACCGATTGTTCGCGCCTGAGCACCCAGGCCTGGCCAAATGACCACCCGGTTTTCTCGCACAATCGCTGCAAGACGAGCTTAAACGCCGAAGGGAGGTCTTCCGTTTTTGCAATGTCCATCGTAATGGATTGCAACAGGTCGATTCGCTCCTCGGCCTGTTTGCGTTTTGTGAGATCGCGAAATGTCCAAATCCGGCCGTAACTCTTGCCGTCCTTGTCGAATACCGGCGCTGAATAACTGTCGAACACCTGTCCACTAATGAGTTCAATCTCGTCGCGGATAATCTCGTTGGTGAGGCCTCGAACGTAATCCAGGGACAAGAACTGTGAGCGCTTGATTTGACCAAGCAAGTACTCGAGTTGGGCGCGATGATCAGGGTCGGCGGCGATGGACTCGGGAATATTCCACAGGTCAACCATTCTCTGGTTCTGAAGAATCTTCTTTCCGCTGGTATCCACTACGACGATTCCATCGAGCGACGAATGCACTTGCGCCTCGAGGAATGTCCTTCGCCATTGCAGCTCCTGCTCGGCCAGCTTGGTTTGCGTGACATCACGTTCCACTCCATCCCAAATCACTCGACCTCCTGGCAGCCGGCGCGGAGCCGAACACAAGTGCATCCATCGCACTTCCCCATCCTTGCGGCGCACCCGCACCACCACGTTAAATGGAGCCATGGACATTAAGGATTCCTCCCTGGCCCGCTGATGTGCCGGGCGATCCTCTTCGAGCACCTGGTTGAAGAGCGACCGGGAATCCACCATGACCTCTTCGGCGGTCAGCCCGTGAAGACGTTCGACAGCCGCGCTGACGTAGACAAAACGCATCTCACCGTCCGGACGGCGTTCCACTTGGTAAACCATATCAGCCGGCAGATTATCGCTCAGGGATCTAAGCGTGGCATCGCTCAGCGGAAACACCTCCGCTATCTGGCAAGCGACTCGCGCGACATCGCCGATGTGGTCATTCGCACTCACGTCGACACTCCAATCAAGCAATTCCTATTATCATGGTTCTACACCTCGCGAACAGTGTTTTATCTCATCATTTTTTTTCATAGTTCACCGATCAAACGTGGATATCGACTCGCTTGAGAGCACATTATTCATCGAATCATCCCGAAGCGATGCGTCCGAATCTGGCGATGGCGGGAGAGTGGAATTGTCACAACGTGTTGTCAGAACCCCTGATCGGGTGGATTTCAGGCAATCCAATTGGTACACATTCCCTTCACTTTCGCACCCTTGCTGAGCTACGGAATTAGTTCGGATTTCCCGTTGACTTGAAACGGGTCATCTTCTACTTTTTCGTTCCCCTTGCGGGGGTGTAGCTCAATTGGTTAGAGCGCTGCCCTGTCACGGCAGAGGTTACGGGTTCGAGCCCCGCCACTCCCGCCACTTTCCCGCAAGCCCCCATGCATCGTGAACTCGATGTCTTTAAAAGGCAGACACGCGTTACGCTATCTCGGCCCTCATTTAATTTCAGGCCGACAATGGCAGGTAAACACTGCTGACCAGTCACGTAAGATTGACGGTTTACCTGGAAAATGAAACAAGAGTCCGCACCTTTTGACACCCGAATGAATACTGCTGCGCCCTCAGTGTCTCGTTACGCCTGGATGGTGGTCGTTCTCCTGTTTCCTGTCGCCCTGCTCAATTACCTCGACCGCCAGATGCTGGCGTCGATGAAGTTTTCCGTGATGGCCGACGTTCCGGACATTCTCAACGACGAGAATTGGGGCCGCATGTTGGGGCAGTTTAAATGGGTCTATGCAGTGCTCAGTCCGATTGGCGGTTATATCGCCGATCGGTACAGCCGGCGTTGGACGATTTGCGGCAGCCTCTTCGCTTGGTCACTGGTGACGTGGTCGACTGGTCACATAAGAACGTACGATGGGCTGCTCTGGACGCGGTCGTTGATGGGAGTAAGTGAAGCCTTCTATATTCCTGCGGCGCTGGCATTGATTGCCGACTATCACACCGGCACCGCCCGCTCCCGGGCGGTCGGATTTCATCAGATGGCGATCTATATCGGCGTGATCATCGGAGGCTTCACGGGTTACGTGGCGGACGCGCCGAATTTTGGCTGGCGATTCGCCTTCGACGCCTGCGGCGTTTTTGGAGCCGTGTATGCTTTTCCATTGTTACTATTGCTGCGGGATGCACCTCGGACCGCAGAGGCGGCAAGTGCGCCGCGCCCGTCGGCCGACGCGGCGGCCCGGAGCCTACTGACAAATCGGTCGTTTTTGCTACTCGTGCTGTACTTCACGCTTCCAGCGCTGGCTGGTTGGGTGGTACGAGACTGGATGCCCGCCATTCTGAAGACGAAGTTCAACATCGGCCAAGGCAAGGCGGGTGTTTCAGCGACTCTTTACTGGCAGGCGGCGGCGATATTTGGGGCGCTGCTTGGAGGGTGGCTGGCGGATCGATGGATGCAAAAGAATAACCGGGGCCGCATCTTTGTCAGCGCCATCGGCATGGTCATGATCATTCCGGCGATCTTCGGGGTGGGCAACGCCGGGACTCTAACCATCTCAATCGCTTTTCTCATATTATTTGGATTGGGCTGGGGATTTTTTGACTGCAACAACATGCCGATCCTCTGCCAGGTAGCGAGGCCGGAACTGCGCGCGACCGGTTATGGAATCATGAATATGGTCAGCATCAGTTGCGGGGGCCTCGCCGATTGGGGGTTTGGCGCCATGAGCCATCGCGGCGTCCCGACCAATGTTATTTTCGGTGTCTTTGCCGGAGCTTGCATAGTATCTGTGTTCCTTGTGCTAATGATCAAACCGGTTGAGGAAAAGCCGAATCCATGAGGACGGACGCCTTTCGAATTCTTGCGCGGCCTCACGGCGTGAAAGGAAGTTCGCTCTGCCTAACGCAAAAGGCGCAAAGGCGAAGAACCAAAAAAGCAGAAAATTCACTTTTCATTCCCTTACTTGCGTCTTTGCGTTAGAAAGTGGGTCTTTAATCAGACTGATTTATTGAATCGCACTTAATTCATGAGCCTAGTTTCCCAATCCTTTCGCGGAATTGTCCCGCCGATGATTACTCCCTTGCGCGCACGCGATGAACTCGACGTGCCCGGACTGGAACGTCTCATCGAGCATATTCTTGGCGGCGGGGTGCACGGGCTGTTCGTGCTCGGTACCACCGGCGAAGCGCCCAGCCTCAGCTACCGGCTGCGGCGCGAACTGATTGAGCGCACCTGCAAGCAGGTCGCCGGGCGTGTGCCAGTGCTGGTGGGCGTGACTGACACGGCGTTTGTCGAGGCGCTCAACATTTCCAAAGTCGCGGCCGATGCTGGCGCGAAGGCACTCGTGCTGGCGGCTCCTTACTATTTTCCCAACAGCCAGCCGGAATTGTTGGAGTACATCCAGCATTTCACGCCAGAGCTTCCCCTGCCCTTGTTTCTGTACAACATGCCGACGCATACGAAGACGTTCTTCGAGATCGACACGGTGCGTCGCGCGATGGAAATACCTAATATCATCGGCATCAAAGACAGTTCGGGGAATATGCTCTATTACCATCAGCTCGTGCAGGTGATGGCACAACGGCCGGAGTGGTCGTTATTGATGGGCCCGGAAGAATTGCTCGGGGAATCGGTGTTGCTGGGAGGACACGGCGGTGTGTGCGGCGGGGCAAATCTCTGTCCGCGACTCTACGTGGACTTGTACGAGGCGGCTCGAACTCGCGATGTCGTGAAAGTGGCCGACTTGCATACGCGAGTAATGCGAATTTCATCCTCGCTTTACAAGGTCGGCAAGCACAGCTCGGCCTTCTTGAAGGGGCTTAAGTGCAGCCTGAATTTGCTTGGATTGTGCGATGACTTTATGGCGGAACCGTTTCACCGCTTCCGCGAGCCGGAGCGGAACGAAGTGAAAAAGCGATTGGCGGATTTAGGGATTTCGCGGGACGGATTTTATCCGAAGGTGTGACCAATATGAACCTGGCAGCGGTAAAAAGAAACAGCGTCAGCGCGTCTCTTCGTCCCGGAGGGACGCTTGAAAAAAGCCCACCGTTTCAACGGTGGGTGAGGCGAAATCATTTGGTCGGGAGCCCTGTAACGGCGAAAGAAAGTTGCCGCAAAACGCTGTGTCGCTCCTTCAGGGCTCGGATCTATTTTTGCACGCGTTTCCCATGAAGAACATCTTGGCTCTAGGTTTGGATTTCGGCACGGAATCAGTGCGGGCATTGCTCGTGGATCTGACCGGGCGAGAGCACGCATCAGCAATAGTGCGATATCCGCACGGGCAGATCCTCGAGAGGCTCCCCGGTACAGGCGAAAAGCTGCCCGCCGACTTTGCGTTGCAGCATCCGCAGGACTGGATTGAATCCACGGCCCAGGCGGTCCGCGCAGCCATCCGCACGGCAGGGTCCACCGAGGTCATCGGGATCGGAGTCGATTTCACCAGTTGCACGATGCTGCCAGCGCTCGCGGATGGTACGCCCTTGTGCCTGACGAAGAAATTTGCGGGAAACAAGTACGCGTGGCCGAAACTCTGGAAACATCATGGCGCAAAGACGCAGACAGATCGCATCAATGCGCTCGCCCGCAAGCGCAAGGAAAATTGGCTGGGGCGCTATGGCGGCACCATCGGACTGGAATGGTTTTTCCCCAAGATGCTGGAGACGTTGGAATACGCGCCCAAAGTTTACGATGCTACCGAGGTTTGGCTGGAAGCAGGCGATTGGTTTGTGTGGCAACTCGTGGGTGGGGCAGCCGAACAGTTGCCGCGATCCACTTGCCAGGCCGGTTACAAAGGAATGTGGAGCAAGAAGGAGGGCTTTCCTTCATCTGAGTTCCTAAAGGGTCTGCACCCCAAGCTGAAAAATGTCGTTGCTGAAAAAATGCCCGGACGTTTTCTGGCGCCCGGTGAATCCGCGGGTCAATTGACCGAGACGATGGCGAAGAAGTTTGGACTGCGCGCAGGAATTCCAGTCAGCGCGGCCATCATCGATGCACATGCCGGAGTGCCTGGGGCCGGCGCATCTGAAGCGGGCACGCTCGTGATGGTGATGGGAACGAGCAGTTGCCATATGCTCAATAGCAATAAATATCGCGCCGTTCCCGGAGTCGCCGGAATCGTTGAGGACGGAATATTACCGGGCTTTGTAGGCTACGAAACAGGCCAGGCCGCAGTGGGCGATGCGTTTGATTGGCTGCGCCGCACGTTGGGGCAGCGCGATTTCACTGAGTTGACGGCGAAAGCGGCTGCACTACCGCCGGGCGCTGAAGGGGTGTTGAGCATGGATTGGTTCAATGGCTGTCGCACGCCGCTTATGGATGGCGGGCTTACGGGTGCCTTTACTGGAATGAAATTAAGCCACGGCCCGGCGCATATGTATCGGGCTTTGCTCGAGGGCTCGGCATTTGGATTGCGTTGGATTGTTGACTTGTTCCGCAAACACGGTGTGCCGGTAAAGCGCTTCGTCGCGACCGGAGGATTGCCGCACCACAACCCCCTGCTCGTTCAGATTTACGCGGATGTCCTCGGCGAAGCCATCGAAGTGCACCCGAGCAAACACGGGCCGGCGCTTGGCGCCGCAATCCTCGGCGCCCTGGCGGCGGGACGCGAAACAACTGGATTCGAGAGCGTGAGCGAGGCCATTCGCGCGATGGCATCGCCCCCGGAAGTGCGCAAGGCCACCCGAACGGTGAAACCCATCCGCCAGGCTACGAAAGCATACGGCGCGATCTACCAACGGTATCGTGGCCTTGCATCCCTTCTCAGCGGCAGGCCATAGTCATGCGAATCCATTGCACCGAATCATGAAATCAGGTCGTTCTTCCAAAAACATTCAACTCGTTGCCAGCGGTGATTTGCGCCTGGCGGCCAATCAAACTTGCTGGGCCGCGCAGGCCAAAATGGAAGCTGCTCTCGGGAAAGCGGTCACCACGGTTGGAGGTACCATTGTGCGGGGTCACCCATTTGATCGCACAAAGAAGCATGGCTTCATCGATTCGCAGAAGATGGGGATGGAAGTCTTCCGCAAGATCGATCCGACCGCGCCCTTAATCGTGGCCGAGGCGGTCTGGCAATACTCGCATCATGTGCTGGCGGGGTTGACGACTCATCGCGGGCCGATTCTGACGGTGGCGAATTGGAGCGGGGCATGGCCGGGATTGGTGGGGTTGCTCAACCTGAACGCGTCACTGACGAAAGCAGGCGTCAAATATAGTACTCTCTGGAGCGAGAATTTCACCGACAGGTTTTTCAACGACGGACTTAGCGAATGGTTGGCGACTGGCGCGGTGACGCATGATCAAAGCCATGTACGCGATTTGGATCGTGTGAAACTCCCTCGCGAGGAAGACGACCTGGGGCGCCAATTCGGCCGCGCCTTCAAGCAGCGGAAACACATTCTTGGCGTTTTTGATGAAGGTTGCATGGGGATGTTTAACGCAATCATTCCGGACGAACTGTTGCATCCGACCGGACTGTTCAAAGAGCGCTTGAGTCAATCCACGCTCTTTGCGGCCATGCGAGAAGTAAGTGATGCCGATGCGCGTGGAGTCTATGAGTGGCTGAAGAGGCGAGGACTGAAATTCGAATTGGGTACCGATGAAGCGACACAACTCACCGAGGCGCAGGTGTTGCTGCAGTGCAAGATGTACGTGGCCGCGGTGCGATTGGCGGATGAATTTGGCTGCGCAGCCATCGGCATCCAATATCAGCAAGGGCTGAAGGATCTCACGCCAGCGAGTGATCTCGTCGAAGGTATGCTAAACAATGTCGATCGGCCGCGTGTGCTCAGCGCCGATGGACGGCGTGAATTATTCGCGGGAGAGGCGTTGCCACACTTCAACGAGGTCGATGAATGCGCGGGACTCGACGGTTTGTTGACGTATCAATTATGGCGCGAGTTGGGCTTTGCGCCGGAAAATACGCTGCATGATTTGCGCTGGGGCCAGCATTTCAAAGGCAGCGGCGTGAATGATTACGTCTGGGTATTGCTAATCAGTGGCGCGGCACCGCCGGCGCATTTCATTCGTGGCTGGAAAGGCGCGAGCAGCGAGCGGCAACCCTCGATGTATTTCCGATTGGGTGGCGGCACGCTCAAGGGTGTGAGCAAGCCGGGACATATTGTTTGGAGCCGGGTGTTTGTGGCGGAGGGTGGATTATACTGCGACATCGGCGTGGCGGAAGTGGTAAAACTTCCTGAGATAGAAACGGAGCGGCGCTGGCGCGAAACGACACCGCAATGGCCAATCATGCATGCGGTGTTCAATGGAGTGAGTCGCGACCAGATGATGGCGCGGCATAAGTCCAATCACATCCAGGTGGTTTATGCTCCCAATGAGAAGCAGGCAAAACGGGCGGCGCGGATAAAGGCGGCGGCGATGAGCGAACTGGGGCTCAAGGTGCATTTTTGTGGGGAAATTTGATTCGCGCTCCCTGCTTTATTCACCGTTTGCAATTTTTTACGACGTTCGCATATTTTGACTTATGCCGATTTACGAATTTGCCTGTCCCAAATGCCGGAAGATTTTCAATTTTCTGTCCAAGCGGATGAATCCCGACCGACTGCCGGTTTGCCCCAAGTGCGGCAACAAGAAAATGCACAAGCAAATGAGCGCCTTTGCCATGCCACGAGGCGCAAAAGAACCATCCGCACCTGCGGATGACGGAAGCGGCGATGATGCGGCAATGCCGAATTTCGACGATCCACGCATCGCGCGGGCGATGAGTGAGATGGAAAAGGACATGGCACACTTGGATGAGAATAATCCCAAACACATGGCGATCATGATGAAGAAGATGAAGGACATCATGCCGCCTGGGAGCATTCCCAAGGAAATGGATGTCGCCATCAAGCGCCTCGAGGCCGGAGAAGATCCGGAGAAGATTGAAGCGGATATGGGGGATGTCTTGGGAGATTTTATGGGCGGACCGGATGCAGAAGGCGGAATGGGTGGAGGCGGAGCGTATAGCCACGATAGTGGGTTGTACGATTACTGATTGGGGCTGGCGTGGGAATTGGGACGGAAGTTAACAGATTGGGTGCTCTTGCCTTGCCGGAATGGAGCGCTTGCGAAATGCATGTTGAGCAAAATTTGCGCTCGGCTTTTGGAAGAGAAAATCGTTTTTGATTTGACAGTGTTTGGGCGCTGTCGATTACTTGCCGCACTGAATTTCATGCGGCACATTTTGGGGCTAGTCGTTCTCGCCTGGCTGAGCGCGACGGCCAATCTCCTCGCAGATGGGACTGTGACGGCTTGGGGGGCGAGCGGCGTTGTTCCTTCAGGTCTGAATGACGTGGTGGCCATTTCGGCCGGCAGTGGTTTCTCCCTCGCGCTTAAGTCGGATGGTACGGTTGTCATCTGGGGTAATACGCAACTCGGAACCTTGGACATCCCCGCTGGATTGAACAACGTAGTCGCGATCGCCGCAGGCGGGGCGCACGCACTCGCATTGAAAGCTGACGGAACGGTGGTGGCTTGGGGCAGCGATTTAGCGGGTCAATCCACTGTCCCAGCAGGACTCTCGAACGTCGTCGCAATTGCCGCTGGAAATCTCAACAGTTTGGCCCTCAGGAGCGACGGTCAACTGGTAGCGTGGGGATCACTCGGCTTTCCGACCACTGCCACAGACATCGTTGCCATCAGCTCAGGCTCGGCTCATAGCATAGCACTGCGAGCAAATGGAGCGGTCATCGCCGTAGGCAATAATAATTTTGGACAACTGAACATTCCAACTGGATTGGGAAATGTGATCGCTATTTCCGCAGCTGGATCACACAACCTCGCTCTGAAAGGCGACGGTACAGTCGTTGCCTGGGGATCAAATCAGTTTGGAGAAAGCATCGTTCCTCCTAATCTACAAGGCGTCATCGGAATCGCAGCGGGGAATTCGCACAGTTTGGTGCTAAAAATTGGGGGAAGGGTTTCGGGTTGGGGCGATAACAGTAGTGGACAGTTGACAGTGCCGGGCAGTCAGACGTTCGGTGTCGCTGTCAGTGGCGGAACAGCGCACAGCGTTGCGCTCTCCTTCCGCAGCGCTCCGATTATTCGCGCGCCGTTCTTGAGCCCGACGCAATTCGTGGGACAGCCCTTAACGCTGCGAGCGAATGTCGCGGCAGTATGGCCTGCCAACTATCAGTGGTTGCTGAACGGCTCGCCGATTTCCGGCGCCACCAATTTATTCTTCCATCGCGATTCGCTGCCCCACACAGACGCCGGGGCGTATAGTTTCAGGGTCAGTACGAGTGTGGGCACCACAACGGCGGCGATTGCCAATCTCACGGTGGAGGATTTATTACCCGTCATCGTGGAGCAACCAGTCGGCCGCAATGTCATTTCCGGGAGCCAAGTCACTTTTACCGTTCAAGCCGCTGGACGCGCGCCGCTAAGTTATCAGTGGCGTTTTAATGGCGTCGACATTCCCAGCGCGACGAATGACACGTTGACCATTGAATCGGCGACTCCCGCGAATAACGGGCCGTACTCGGTGGTGGTGACAAATGCGTTTGGGATGGTTGCCAGTGAAAATGCGATCCTCACTGTGTCGCAAATCGTTGTATGGGGAAGCAACGCGAATGGTGAACGGGCAGTCCCGACTGGACTGAGCAACATCGTGGCGATTGCGGCTGGTGGTTATCACTCCCTGGCGATGCGGGTGGATGGGACCGTCGTCGGCTGGAGCGAAGGCGCGCAGGCGCAGGTCCCGGCTGGGCTCGGCTCTGTCTCGTGGGTTTCGGCAGGTGGAGCGCATAATATCGCGCTCAAGCCCGACGGAACGGTAACGGCGTGGGGTGACAATAGTCGCGGTCAAACAGATGTGCCTCCAGCGCTGAGCGGTGTCGTGGCGATTGACGCCGGGGGCGATCATAATCTCGCCTTGAAAGCAGATGGTTTGGTCGTTTCCTGGGGGCGAAACACGGAAAGGCAGACCAACGTGCCGGTGAACCTGTCGAATGTAGTGGCAGTCGCCGGTGGAACCTTTCACAGCATGGCGCTAAGGGCGGATGGAACGGTGGTCGCATGGGGGTATAACCAATTTGGCCAGACTAATGTGCCTGCAACGACTCGCACCAATGTGACATCCACGTCAACCAACGTATTGCCCAATGTCACCAATATCATTGCCATCGCAGCAGGAGGTTTTCACAGCCTGGCATTGAGGAACGACGGAGTAGTGTTTGCGTGGGGTGCCAATGACAGTGGGCAAAGAAATGTGCCGACCGGATTGAGCAACGTCGTCGCCATTTCAGCAGGTGATCATCACAGCCTTGCGCTTCGATCCGATGGCCGCGTTTTTGCGTGGGGCCGCAATGAATTTGAGCAAATCAATGTGCCAATGGAATTGACGAATGCCTCAGCGATTTCTGCGGGGTACTTTCACAATGTGGCACTGGGCGGTGGCAATGCGCCGTTCCTGATGCCGCTTGTGCAAACACCTACCTACAGCGCGGGCAGATCAGCGACGCTCATCGCCAATGCGATTGGTGAATTACCCTTGAGTTATCAATGGCGGCGGAACGGAACTTTGATTCCCGGGGCAACGAATGCTTCCTTTAAGATGGGGACTCTCGCAGCCGCGAGCAACGGTGTTTACTCCGTGACCGTTACCAATCGTTTCGGGGCTGTGACCTCAACCATTGCGAATGTCACGGTGCTTCAACTGCCTCCCACGATTTTGGTGCAACCTACAAATGTCACAACATTTTACGGGGCGGCTGTGACGTTCAGTGCGGTAGCGGACGGATCACTGCCGCTGACCTTTCAATGGCAGTTTAACAGCAACAACATCACGGGCGCCACAAACGTCACTTACACCAACCGACTGACATCTCCCAGTCAACTGGGCAAATACCGGGTCGTAGTCAGCAATCCATTTGGAACGACGCCAAGCAGCAATGCAACGCTGGCGCTGCAGCCGATTGTAGTTTGGGGAATTAACGCGAGTGTGCGGACGAATGTGCCCGTGGGATTGACGAATGTACTGGCGATTGCCGCCGGAAGCTATCATGCGCTGGCTCTCCAGGAGGACGGCAAAGTGTTTGGCTGGGGAGATATGCCGCAGGCACAAGTGCCGGAGGGTTTGGCCAATGTCGTCGCGATATCAGCTGGTGGCGCGCACAGCCTGGCGTTGAAAGCAGACGGCACGGTCGTGGCCTGGGGGAACAATCAATATGAGCAGACGAACGTACCGCCTGCGTTAGTGAATGTGGTTGCCATCGCCGCGGGGGGCGATCACAGCATGGCCCTGAGGGCTGATGGCACAGTAGTCGCGTGGGGACGAAACGATTCGCAGGAGATCGACGTGCCACCGGGGCTCTCAAACGTCGCGGACATCTCGGCGGGCGTTGCGCATAGCGTGGCTTTGAAAACGGACGGCACAGTTGTGGTATGGGGAAGGAATCTGAATGGGGAAAGCAATGTGCCAGAGGGACTGAACGGGGTCGTTGAAACCAGTGCCGGCAACATGCATACACTGGCATTAAACAACCAGGGCAATCTTACTGCCTGGGGCGGGAACACGAGGGGACAATTGAACATCCCGGCGAATGCGACCAACTTGCTCGCCTTCGCCGCAGGCTACGAACACAGTTTGGCGGTTCGGGCTGACAGCAGCGTGCGGGCCTGGGGAAGAAATGATCAGGGGCAAACGAGCATACCGAATGGATTGACGAATGTTGCGCGAGTGGCAGGCGGAGTTTTCTTCAGCATGGCGCTTCAGCCTGAAAGGCCGTTGATTGTTACGGTTCAACCGCCGGAAAGGCAGGCTGTGCTCGGGGCAACCGTGCAACTCAATGCGGTGGTGGACGGTCCTACTCCGTTTCACTACCAATGGCGTTTTAATGGCGTGGATCTCACCGGTGAAACGAATAGCAGCTTGATCGTCACGTTGGATTCGTATTCAAAATTTGGGACGTACTCCGTGCGCGTCACCAATCCATTTACCAGTGTGACCAGCAATGCTAACGTAATCACGCTGCCAGTGATCGGTTGGGGTGATAATTCCTATGGACAAATCAGCCCGCCTGCTGACCTGACCAATGTGGTGAGCCTTACGGGAGGCGCAAATTTTGGTCTCGCGCTGAAAGGCGACGGCACGCTTGCTGCATGGGGCCATAACAATGTGAACCAGACCAACATCCCTCCCGGTTTGACAAATATTGTCGCGATCGCGGCTAGCGGCGGCTCTGGCTTTGCACTCAAAGAAGACGGGACCGTGATCGGCTGGGGATACAATATTTATGGGGAGATTGATATTCCTGCAGGTTTAAGCAACGTCGTGGCGATTTCTGCGTTCGGCGATCACTGCGTGGCGCTAAAATCCGACGGCACGGTCGTGTGCTGGGGCGAAAACTTCCACGGAGAAAGCACTCCGCCTGCTGGACTCAGCAATGTCGTGAAGATTGAAGCGGGACACTTTCACACGCTGGCGCTCAAGAACGACGGGACAGTGGTCGCGTGGGGGTTGAATGACGATGGACAAGCCACGGTGCCGGCAGGATTGACGGATGTCGTGGGACTGGCAGCAGGCTATTATCACAGCCTGGCACTAAAAGCAGATGGAACGGTAGTGGGCTGGGGTCGTAACGATCAGGGCCAGGCAACGCCACCAGAAGGATTGGATGACGCGGTGTCAATCGGATCCGCCTACACTTATTGTTTCGCCGTTCGTGCCAACGGAACCGTGGTGGCTTGGGGAGAAAATACGTATGGCCAGACCAGCGTGCCGGCCGGGTTGCATCATGTGCTTTCAGTAAGCGGTGGGTTTTATCACTCTTTTGCACTCACCGGATCGTCCCCCACCCCGCCGCAATTGATGGCGAGCAACCGACTCGGAAACACGTTTACGCTGAGCACCCCAACAGTCCGAGGCCACGCCTACTATTTGCAATTCAAGAATTTGGCGACGGACACACGATGGACGCCGCTGCCGCCGCGTCCGGGAAACGACAAACTACAAAATCTAATTGACCCCAACGCCACGCCAGATTTTCGATTCTACGAAGTGCGAGTGGAACAAGAAAATTGACCCGGCACCACGGATCGTGTTTAGTATGCCGAGTAGTCCGGGCAGGAGGTCACCGTGGAGGGTGGAAACCAGACTGGACTTGTCTATCTATGAGCATTTTAATAAATCGCTGTGCATCGATCCTTTTTGCCACGGTTGGATTTATCGCGACGGCACTGGCTGACGGAACGGTAACCTCCTGGGGTGACAATCAGTTCAACCAAACAGCAGTCCCGGCGAATCTAGCAAATATCGTGCAGGTGTCGGCGGCTGCACTTCACACAGTTGCTCTGAAATCCGACGGCACGGTAGTCCAATGGGGTGATAATCGATACCACCAGCTCGATCTCCCTCCGAACCTCGCAAACGTAGTCGCTGTATCAGCAAACGGTGCTCACAGTCTGGCCCTAAAGGCAGATGGAACTGTGGTTGCGTGGGGCAACAACGATTACGGACAACTGAATGTACCGGCAGGACTGAGCAACGTCGTCGCCATTTCGGCTGGGGACAGCCACAATTTGGCCCTCAAAGTGGACGGCACCGTGGTGGCATGGGGAGGGAATGACGGTGGACAAGCGACGGTACCAACGGACTTAAGGGGTGTCGTGGCGATTAGCGCTGGTGCAATTCATAGTTTGGCGTTGAAAGGAGATGGGACGGTCACTGCCTGGGGTAACAACGAGTATGGACAGCTTAATATCCCAGAGGGCCTCGTCAACGTTACCGCCATTAGCGCGGGAGCGCGCCACAACCTGGCACTGAAAGGCGGATCCATCAGCAGTTGGGGCGACAACGAATTCGGCCAGCAATCCGGAGTGCCACTCGGCCTGAACAATGTTACAGCAATCTCAGCAGGCTACTTTCACAGCCTGGTTCTAAAAATTGACGGCAAGGTGGTGAGTTGGGGAAACAATGAAGTTTCGCAACTTGCTGTTCCACCAACATTGGCAAACGTCGTGAATCTCAGCGCCGGAGGATTACATAGCGCCGCAGTTTCCTATCAGGGGTCTCCACTCGTGAAAGCGGCGGCCCTGACGCTAAATGTTTACAGCGGTAAGTCGATCACTCTTGCCGCAAACGCCATTGGCCGATGGCCGCTGACCTACCAATGGCGGTTGAACGGTGCAGCCATATCCGGCGCTACGAATTCCTTTTTTTATCGCCCGAATCTATCCGCGAGTCAGGCCGGCGCTTACAGCGTGAAGGTAACCAGCATCAATGGATCGGCCACAATCACCGTGGCGAATATAACTGTCACCGATGGGGCGCCTATGATCCTGAGCCAACCCGTGGGAACCGCCGCGCGGATTGGAGATACGGTGACCTTCACAGCAATTGTGGACGGATCTTTTCCTCTGAGCTACCAGTGGCGATTCAACGGAGTTAACATCCCAAACGCCACCGATTCGACACTGGTTTTAGGCCCAATCCAAGCCAATCAATTCGGGAACTATTCGGTGCGCGTGAGCAATGCCTTTGGATCGGTCACCAGCGTGAACGCGTTTTTATCTTCGATTCCAGTAATTACCTGGGGCACGGGCGGAGGGGGCGGAATTACTGTACCAACCAATATCCCTGCAATCATCGCGATTTCGGCCGGAAGCGCTCACGTCCTTGGCCTTCGGCCCGATGGGGGGGTCACCAGCTGGGGAAATAATGACTACAACCAGACCAATGTGCCCGCAAACCTCACCGGTGTGATTGCAGTAGCTGGTGGTGGCGCGCACAGTCTGGCGTTAAAGACCAACGGCACTGTGACGGCGTGGGGCTGGAATGGGTTCGGCCAATTGAACGCTCCAGCAAGCGCAACCAACCTCGTCGCAATTTCCGCGTTCGGAGACCATAATCTGGGGTTGAAGCGTGACGGCACTGTGATTGGCTGGGGAGAAAACGGCTTTGGCCAAAATGATATTCCCGCAGGTCTTCAGAATGTCGTGGGGATTTCGGCGGGGCATTTCCACAATCTCGCCCTGAAAGCTAATGGGACGGTTATCGCCTGGGGGAAAAATTCAGACGGACAGGCCACTGTCCCAACAGGTCTCACCCGAATTGTCGCTATTGCGGGGGGACTTAACCACAGCCTGGCTTTGCGTGACGATGGGCAGGTGGTTGCCTGGGGCAGGAACGATTATGGGCAAGCAATTGTGCCAGCTGGTCTTTCGAATGTCGTCGCTATCGCCGCCGGATACAATCACAGCCTGGCGCTCCGGTCTGACGGAAAAGTTGTTGGTTGGGGTCTCAATGAGGCCGGTCAAATAGCCATACCAAACAACTTGTCAGATGTCGCGGCTATCGGGGGTGGTAACAATTATAGCGTCGCTTTGTTCCGGCAAGGTCCTCCCTTCCTGGCAACGCGACCTGTGGAACTGACTTCCTACGGCGGAGGTACATTTAGACTCCGGGCAGAGGCCACAGGCGCATTACCCCTGACTTACGAATGGAAGTTTAACGGTGTCACGATTCCTGGCGAGATCAATTCCACACTTTCATTGACTAATATCAGCGTGGCCAATGTTGGAGGTTATAGCGTAACGGTTCGCAATGCGTTCGGGGAGGCATCTGGTCTCATTGCAAACTTAACCCTGAGTCAGTCCGGGCCAGTGTTGCTAAGCGTCCCAATGGATCTAAATACATTTCCCGGAAACCATGTCATTTTGACGGTGTCCGCCGATGGCTCCGGGCCAATCTCCTATCAGTGGTTTTTTAACGGCTCTGAAATTGTTGGCGCAACCAATTCGACTTTCGATTTGGGTGCGGCAACGCCCCAGCAATCCGGAGCTTATTCCGTGAAAGTGAGCAACCCGCTGGAAACAGTCTTTAGCTCGAATGCCACTATCACGATCAAGACGCTCGTCTCGTGGGGTGGCTTGGTCGTCCCATCAGGTATTACAAATATCATGACAATTGCGGCGGGAAGCGCTCACATCCTGGCATTGGACAGCACTGGCAAGGTTTTCAGTTGGGGAAACAACGATTACGGGCAAGTCACCATTCCCGCCGGGCTGAGCAATGTGGCAGCAATTCGGGGAGGTGGCGCACATAGTCTGGCGTTAAAATCGGATGGAACTGTCGTGGGCTGGGGGTGGAATGGCTACGGGCAACTCACTACTCCAAGTAACGCAACGAATATCCTGGCGATCTCGGTTTTTGGCGACCACAACCTTGCGCTCAGGGCGGACAATACCGTGATTGGCTGGGGCGAGAATATCTATGGCGAAAATAATATCCCTTCCGGATTGCAGAATGTTGTCTCAATTGCCGCCGGGCATTTTCATAACCTCGCTTTGAAAGCGGATGGCACGATCGAAGCGTGGGGACGAAATGACTATGGCCAGGCAACAGTACCGGCAGGATTAGCGAACGTGGTAGCGATTGCCGGGGGTTATTATCACAGCATTGCATTGAAGGGCGATGGCTCAGTGGTAGCCTGGGGGCGAAATGATTTTGGGCAAGCGAACGTTCCGGAGGGACTCACGAACGCGGTAGCAATCGTCGCCGGCTACAATCACAACGTAGCCCTGACCGGAGACGGGAGAGTGGTCACGTGGGGTAGCGACGCTAGCGGCCAATTGCGCCAGCCAGGCGAAATATCGGGAGTGGGAGCGATTGGTGGAGGATATACTTTCACTGTCGCGCTTGCGGGAAAACAGACTGTATCCGCCCTACCAACGCCTTCTTATAATCCCATGACAAGCCAGTTTTCGATAGCGTTGCCAACGTTACGTGGACGCGCCTACTCGTTGCGTTATAAGAATTCGCTGAAAGAACGACACTGGACCCTTTTGCGACCAATCGTCGGCGATGACACGAACCAAACATTGACCGATCCACTGGCTAGTGGCCAATCGAGGTTTTACCAAGTCGAACAGCAATATTGAGATTCGGTCGAGCATTTCGCGACGCACGCAACGAATCCAAATCGCCCAAACTGCCGTTGATTGAGCATCCTCAATGTCCGGCTTGTTCCTCAACCTCCGATTTGGCACACTGCTTTAAATGGTTCCGGAATCGACAAGCTATCGTGGTGAATTCTTGAAGAGCCCCCACCACGCCGCTTGGGGTTTGGCGACGCTCGGTTTAAGTTTTATGACTGCCGAACCCCTTTTCTTGATGATCGGGGCAGCGGCGTATGCGCTGGGATGGATCTATTTGCCGGATCTGGGATTTTTTAGGCGATGGGTGGATCGCCGAAACGAAGCCAAGGCAAGTGCCGCCGCGGAGATGGAATTGGCGGATTTTTCTAAAAAGCGTGATGAACTTTTGACAAGTTTAGCGCCGAGTCGGCGGAATCGATATCACGGTCTGGTGACGGTGTGCCGGGATATTGAAAAGGCTGGAAAGGAGAACACACTTTCCCCGGCAGATCCTGACCACGATCCGCGCTTGCGAAAACTGGATGAATTGATGTGGACGTACCTGCGCATGCTGACGATCGAAGAGTCGCTCGGGAGATTCCTGGAAACGGAGTATCGCGATGAAGTGCCACGACTGGTGAAGGAAGCCGAGGATGAAGTGGCAACGCTCACAGCGGAGTTCGACGAGATGAAGGCGAAACGTGCACCAATCGAAGTTCTGGATGTGCGCGAAAAGCTTGTGGCCTCAAGGTTGGAACGGCTCGCGGTGTTGCGAAAGCGATTACAGAAAATTGAGCAAGCTAAGGCGAATCAGGCACTGGTGATCTCAGAGCAGGAGAGATTGGACGAGCAGGTGAAGTTGATTCGTGCGGACGCGATGGCGAGTCGTAACGCAGACACGTTGACGGCACGCATCGACGCTACGGTCGAGCATTTGGATCAAACAAACAAATGGCTCGCGGAAATGGATGAGTTCAAAGACATGGTGGGGAACTTGCCGGAGACGCCGCAGCGGGTCGGGTATTTGGTTTTTGATGCGCCTCCGCCATTGCCAACTCCCGAAATCAAACGAGCGGCACAGGAACGAACCAGAAGCAAAGGGACGCAATGAAAAAAACACCACCGTCAGCCTTGGTTGAGTTAACGCCGCCGCTGAAAGAATCAGGCGCGGCCAAACTTCCCTTGCGAGGCTGGGCGCTGGAGATGGCGCGGCGCTGGAACAGCAGCAGCTATTCGGTATTCGTGCTGCACGGAAACATCTTTGATGTTTTCCCGGTGAATGAAGGAGCAGAAGTTGCGTTTGTTTCGCTCAAGACTTTTTTGACGCGGCGGTTGTTTCCGAATCGCGCATTCCTTTTGTTCTATGACATTGGTGATGGACTCAGTTTCGCGACAGCGGAGATGCAGAAAAAGTTTTTCCAGTGGCTCGAGGTCTACGATGAAGTTGAGCGCACGAATTATCACCAGCAAGGGCCGCCGAAGGAGTTCAACAAGCTCGCGCCGTTACTAAGGCGTTTCTTTCTGCGGGTGGGCGAAGAAGAGGGAAAAGGGGTCACGCTCATCATCGACTTTCCAGAAAAGATCATCCCGCAGTCGGCTGAGGGATACGCGAGCCTTGATGAGCGAATGGCGTTGGTGACGTTGCTGAAGTGGGCCGCATCGCCGGAGATGCGGCGGTTGGATGTGGGCGTGGTGCTGGTAACGGAGTCGGCGGCGGAGTTGAACGCGGATATCCTTCAGAATCCGCATGTGGCGCAAATCAAGATCGAGTTGCCAGATGCCGAGGACCGGCTGGCATTTTTGCGGTCTGGGGGACTCAAACAGATTGCGGGTGGGAAAGAATTGAGCGAATGGAGCGACCTCTCAGCAGATGATTTGGCCGGGCGACTGTCTGGGTTGAATCTGCTGCGGGTGCAACACCTGCTGGCCGAGGCCGTCCGTAATGGAGCGCGGGTGACGATCGATCATGTATCCGCGGGGAAAAAGCGATTGATCGAGGAATATTGCCAGGGATTGGTGCGCTTCAAAAATCCCAAGCCGGGACTGGATTTGAATGCGGTGGCGACTCACACCGCCGCAAAGGAAAAATTGCGCGAACTGGCGTGGCTTATCAAAAACCAAAAGCGCGACGTGCTGGAGCGTGGCGTGTTACTGCCGGGGCGTGTTGGTGTGGGGAAATCATTCCTCGTCGATTGTTTTGCCAGCGAGTGCGGATTGCCGGTGATGGAGATCGCGGAGTTTCGATCAAAATGGGTGGGAGATACCGAACTGCAGCAAGCGCGCATTTTGTTGACGATTCGCGCGCTGGGACCTGTGATTGTCGTGGTGGATGAGGCGGATGCGGTGTTCGGCACGCGCGGCGGAAGCGGCGAGGATAGCGGTGTCTCGGGTCGGGTGTTCGCGGCGTTTGCAGCGCATATTGGCGATTCAAGTTTGCGCGGACGGGAGTTGTGGGTCGCGATGACCTCACGACCGGATTTGTTGACTATCGATTTGAAGCGGCAGGGGCGATTTGGATTGTGCATTCCGTTGTTTCCCGCGCAAAGCGTGGAGCAGGTTCTGGAATTGTTTTTAGTGGTGGCGCGAGTGAAAAAGATTGCACTGACTGATGCCGCGCAAGCGTGGCTGAAATCCAACCTTGGACCACGACCGCTGACAGGCAGCGACGTGGAATCGATCCTCATTCGCGCGAAAGAGCGCGCGGTGCTGGCCAAGCGTGATGATGATGTCCAGTTGAAGGACTTGGAGGAAGCGGTCAATTCATTCATCGATCCACTGGACGCGGAGTTGCTGGCGCTGCAGGAATTGGCAGCGGTACTGGCGTGTTCGGATCGGAGGTATTTGCCGGAACGCTATCAGACTGCAGACCGAGCAGTACTCACTGAGGAATTTTCGCGGCTGGTGATGCGGGCGGGCCGGAGGTAGCCGAAGTTCAACGTTCCAAATTCTCAATGAAGGATTGCCGAAACGATCAGGCCTGATTTTCCGTGCGCAACTTCCAGTCCCTGAAATCCTGAAGTTCGGCGTGGCATTGCGTCATCACCTGCAGGATGACGCGCTGATCGTCGGCATAGCCTCCGCTCTGGGAATCAGGAGTGTCATCGTGAACGCGGAGGAAATAATCGAGCGCTACGAGAATGTGCGCGAAGGAAAGAATTGAGATACGCTGATAGCGACGGCTGAGAGTCGCTCGCAACAGTTCGACGAGCAGTCGCACGTCGCGGGCGAGCGTTTGCTCCGCGAAACTCGCGTCTTCGAGCGTATTCACCTTTTCGGTCATCACATCGAGCAGCGGCGCCGCCTGAAAAAACTCCTGCATCGTGAGGTTGGTGAGACCTTTGCGGCCCACCCACTGATCGAGCATTGTCGTAGAAGAAGCCATGATCGGGTTATAGGCTTTCGCAGTGAGGAGGCAATTACAAAAATTCCCCCGCACTGTAGTTGCATGTGGAAAATTCGCGTGTTAATAAACGCGTCAAGGTCAATGCACATCAAGTTCTCAACCTCCAAATAAATATGGCACGTTCACTTTTCGCTCGCCTCTCGCGTCGCTACCGCCCGGTTTCTGAATTGTCGCGCCGCGAGTTTCTGCAGGCGACGCTCGCAGCCTCGGCGGGCTTGCTCGTGAGCTGTGCCGCGCCGACAAAAACGTTTTCGCCCAAGCCCGGCGCCAAGCGCATTATCGTCATCGGCGCGGGATTTTCGGGATTGGCTTGCGCCTACGAATTGCTCAGCGCGGGTTACCACGTGACGGTGCTGGAGGCGCGCGATCGCACCGGCGGACGCGTGTTAAGCTTTGGCGACTTTGTGCCCGGACGGAATGTCGAGGGCGGCGGCGAATTGATTGGATCGAATCATCCCACCTGGGTCGCTTACGCCAAACGTTTTGGCCTGAAGTTCCTCAAGATTGAAGAAGATAAGAACGCCGAGGAACCGTTGATCATCAATGGCAAGTCGATTGAGAGCAAGGAAGCGGAAGCCTTGTGGAATGACCTCGAGGAGGCGTACAGCAAAATGAATTCCGACGCGAAAGACATCAACGAGAATGAGCCGTGGAAAAGTCCCAACGCCGCTGCCTTTGACAAGAAGACGACGCTGGATTGGATTAACTCAATCGGCATGAACGCGAAAGCGCGGGATTTGGCGATTGCGGAATTTGTGGCGGACAATGGAATCGCGATAGAACGGCAGAGTTATCTCGGGAATCTTTCGCAAGTCAAAGGCGGAGGCGTCGAGAAATATTGGACGGACTCGGAGGTGTATCGCTGCCGCGGGGGCAACCAGCAACTGGCGACGAAACTGGCCGAAGCCATCACGCCGGAACGCATTCGCTTGAAGACGGCAGTTGCGGCGATCGACGTCAAAGACTCCGGCGTGAAGATCACCTGCGTGGATGGTTCGGTGGTCGAGGGTGATGACGTGGTGCTAACGGTGCCGCCTAGCGTATGGAATAAGATCAAGATCTCCCCTGCCCTGCCCGTGGAATTGAAGCCGCAGATGGGTGTCAATGTGAAATATCTCACCTCGGTCAAAGATCGCTTTTGGAAAGCTTCCGGCCTCGGTCCGAACGCGTTCAGCGATGGCATGGTGAGCATGACGTGGGAGGCGACGCTTGGCCAAAAGGGCGACGGCGGCGCGTGTCTGACATCGTTTTCAGGCGGACCAGCAGCGGAATTGTGCCGGCAGAAATGGAAGGAAACCAAGGACGCCACTTATCTTGCGGAGTTGGCGAAATTCTATCCCGAAATCCAAAAGAATTTCGTGGGCTCGCGTTTCATGGATTGGCCGTCCGATCCGTGGGTGATGGCCGGATATTCCTTCCCGGCGCCGGGACAAATCATGACACAGGGCCCAATCCTTTACCGCGGCCTCGGGCATTTGCATTTTGCGGGCGAGCATACTTGTTACAAGTTTGTCGGGTACATGGAAGGGGCGTTGAATTCCGGGACATCTCTGGCGAAGCGTCTGGTCACTCGAGATGGCGGGCGCGCCTTGTTCGAGCAAAACCGCATGGCGATCGACACGAACGTGGATGATTTGATTGCCGTCTGAGTTCAAGCCGCACGTGCAGGGACTTACTGGGCGACCTTGGCGGAAACCATGTGATCGTAGGTGCCGGCCATCGTGGGTGCCGCGGCGGGCAATCGCCAGAGGAAGTTCTTGAAAGTCTCTTTGATATCGGGCGTGCGGCGCGGGACGAAATTGTAATTCACGATCACCACCGGCTCGCTCGCGACGCTCGGGACCAGCACCGGAAAGATCACGCTCGCGTGGCCGGGAAGCGATGCAGGTGTCGCACGGAACATCCGATCGAAGTTATAATTGGTGATCAGCGTAGACTTCGGAATTGTCGGCAGCGAGATCGTCTCGACCAATTGATAATAAGGATGCCCCTTGCCGGCGGTGAAAAAGAGCAGCTCGCTCGACGCGCAATTCGAAAAGCAAAGAAACGCCATGCGGGCGCCGCCGACCTGATTGGTCTGCTGCACGAACCACAGCTTGGCGGGCCGTTCGTCAGGGATAAAGAACCGCAGCATCCACAGTAGCACCACGCCAAAGGCGCATCCGACGACTAGAAATTGCAAGCGGATGGGGGTCATCCAGGTGCATTTTCCGTTCATAAATAAAGCAAAGTAACGGGACAGCGAGTCGCTGTGGTTCGACTAATGGATGGCTCTAGAATAGCCCGTCTCAAGCCGTTTGTCTAGAATGAGGGCGACCGGTGGAAACATCTAAAATGGGACTCACAGGTTCCTCCCTGCGGTGCAACTCCCCGGCCTTTCCGGTGTTTGTCATTTTGCAAACAACCGGGAATCGTGTATTGGTTCTGTGCAACGCATGCCTAATCATCCTACTTCTCATCGCGCCAATTCCTTCATAGACTTGACCCCAATGAATTCGAAAACGATTGGAAAGTGGTCCATCGCTTTGTGCCTCGCCCTGGTAGCCGCCGTTTCCGTTCACGCCCAAACCCAGGATATGGTGGGTGGGATGACGCTCCCGAAGCTCCCGGGTTCCAAGCCGCGGAACATCATTTTCATCCTGTGCGACGATCATCGCTACGACGCGATGGGCTTCATGGGCCATCCGTACCTGGAGACACCAAACATGGATCGGCTCGCGAAGGAAGGCGCTCATTTCAAGAACGCGTTCGTGACGACGTCCCTCTGTTCACCGAGCCGCGCGTCGATTCTCACCGGCCTCTACGTTCATCAGCATGGCGTGGCCGATAATTACAATCCGGTGCGCCCGAGCCTGATGTTCTTTCCACAATTCCTCCAGGCCGCCGGTTACGAGACCGCGATGGTTGGCAAGTGGCACATGGGCGGCGATACCGACAAGCCGCAGAAGGGTTTCGATTATTGGCTGAGTTTCAAAGGCCAGGGCAGCTATTGGGCCGATGGCCACGGGACGACTCGCGTGGTGCCGCAGACAACGACCAATGGCTACAATTTCAATGGCAAGGAAGTGGCGCAAAAAGGCTACATCACCGATGAATTGACCGATTACGCGGTGAATTGGCTGCGCGGCCGCAAGGCCACACGACCGTTCTTTCTCTATCTCTCGCATAAGGCCGTGCATTCGGATTTCGTTCCCGCCGATCGCCACATCGGCCGCTACAAGGACAAGACCTTTCCGCTGCCCAAGACCTATGAAGACACATTAGAGAATTACAAAGACAAACCGATGTGGCTGAAAAACCAGCGCAACAGCCGGCACGGCATCGATTTCGCCTACAACGTCGATAAGTTCGACATCCAGGAAAATCATCGTCGCTATTGCGAAACGCTGCTGGCCGTCGACGAAAGCCTTGGGCGCATCCTGGAAGTGCTCACGAACAAGAAACTGCTCGATTCCACGCTGATTGTTTATATGGGAGATAACGGCTTTCAATTCGGCGAGCACGGCTTGATCGACAAACGCTCCGCATACGAGGCGTCGATGCGTGTCCCGCTCATGATGCGTTGCCCGGAATTGTTCAAGGGCCCGACGGTGGTGACAAACATGGTGGCCAATGTGGACATCGCACCGACGGTGCTTTCGGCGGCCGGTTTACTTTTTCCCGCGTACATGGGTGGCAATAATTTCCTGCCACTCGCACGCGGCGAGACCGTGCCGTGGCGCTCCTTCCTGCTGTACGAATATTATTGGGAACACAATTACCCAATGACGCCAACGATGCACGCGTTGCGCAGTGATCGCTACAAATACATCCGTTATCATGGAGTGTGGGACACGGACGAGTTTTACGATTTGGAGAATGATCCGGACGAGGCGCACAATTTGATCCACGACGAGGCACACCAGCCGCGCATCAAGAGCATGAACAAGCGGATGTTTGACCTGCTCGCCGAGACTGGCGGAGCCACGATGCCCTTGCCGCGTGATGTGGGGGATGCGTATCCGCTTCGGCGACCCGGCGGGTCCAAGCAGGCGGGGTTTCCGGAAGAGCTTTATTCGAAGTGAACCTGTTTAAGGGGTCCAAAGTCCAAGGTCCGAAGCAGCACGCCCAAGACGCTGATTCATGGAAGAATTGAGCCGCTTCACAAACTACTCCGCCGGCGTCAACGACTTGATTGCCACGTTCTCCGGCGAATTCGCTCTCAATATCCCATTGAACAAAAACTTGAACGTTCCATGGGGCTGCGCCCGAAACAGGATTTCCGGCCCGAATAAAACAAGACGCCCCTTCCCGACCGCCGCTTCCGCCACGGTAATGCCATTCTCCAGGTACTGTTGTCCCCACGCCCAACCACTGCGCAACGGAGTCGCGCTGTCGAACCATCCAACACAGGCGAGGCCATTGGTCTCCATACCAGCTTTCATTCGGAACGTTGGACTATTCGAAAACATCACATCCACATCTTCGCCCAGCCCCCATGCCAGCGGGTGGCTCGTATCCACGCGCGTTCGCAATACCGAGCCAGGAACATAGTATTTCTCGCGCGGCAGTGCAGTTTCCTTGCCGTCCTTGCCCACTTCCACCAGCTTGCTGGCTAGCGGCAGGCCGAGATGCCCAGCGAGCGACGTCGAACTGCCAATCGTCAGGATTGTGCCACCGTCCTGCATGAACTGCTTGAGTTGCGGTATCGTTTTCGCCGCGGTGATTGCGCCGCGTCTGCCACTGTATTCGGCCGGGATATTCGAGACCTCCCCCGATTCACTCGCAGGTTGATCTCCAGTAGGAGCTTCCGCCGTTCGCGCGGTACGGGTTCCCGTTCCCGTGCCGCGAGTCGTCGTGGCATTCGTCCTCGCCGGGATGGCACCATCGACAAATATCAGCACGTCAAACTTGTCCCGGAGTTTTCCAGCATCCAGCGTCGGAGGAAAGACAACCTCGAACGGATACTCAAATTTCTCCAACAACCAGCGCGTCCAGCCCGACGGCATGGAGCCACCGTAGCGATCCCACAATCCCACGCGCAATCGGCGAAGATCTTCGACACCCACTGTCGGCGTCACGGACGTCCCATGAAATGAAACTCCCAGCTCCAGCGCCAGCGAGTAAATCGGGGCGTTGGGGGTCGCAGGGATATAAAAAGTCCCCGCCGGCAGCACTTCCGTCCCGTTGGTCAGCGCCTGCGTTAATCGCCGCACCGGCACACCTGCGGCGAGCAATCGGTTCACCGCGCGAAAGGAATCATTTATCTGCGCACTCAGAAAATAACCCGCTTTACCCGCGGTCACAGTTCCCAATGGTGGAGGGACCGTGTTCTTCAATTCTTCCAATACGGCGGGGATGCGCTCAAAGACACGATCAAACTTAAGCCCCATTTGAAACGCGAGCGTCCAACCGGCAATGTCATACGGCGGCGTCGGCGCCGCTCCGGGATACGCAAAATCATTCGGATGATCCTGCGGCTCGAACATATCAACCACATGCGCGCGGAACGCCTGCGCGCACGAAAAGACATATGATCCAGCCGGGTACTTTTTTCCGCCGACTTCAAAATCGTGTGTCGCCCGATGCACCTTGATGCCCGTCTCGATCATCGTGTTAACAAACTTCGTCGCCGTCAGGAAATCCACCTGGTCCGACGGCAGAATGTAAGCGCGTGGATCTCGGAATTCAGGCGGTTGAAACAAACGTTTGTACTCGGCGGTTGCGGCTCCACGTGAGTTGCCCTGATTCGACTTGGCGTGTTCAAGGCGCTTGGGAGAAATTGTCCAACTATCCAATCCCCCACGCTCAATCGCTCGCCGCCCCATTTGATAAATATTATAAAGCAACTCCGTGCGATGCTTAGAGGCGAAGTCCAACACCGACTTATTTGCCGTTACCGAGTAATCCACGGACTGACGCATGTGCCAGGTTTGCGGTGCGATGGGCGCGAGCAAATCAGCGCGGGGCAATTGCTGCGTCATGAGGAGCGGGATTTGAGAAGGTGTCGGATTGCCAATGGACTCCGTGAGCAGCCCGATCATGTTGTGGAAATAACAAGTTGTCCGCAGACCGCCGTTCCACCATGTGGAATAACGTGAGCCTGAGCGGACTGTCGCACCGGGTTTTCCTTCCACCAAAAACCGGTTCATCATATTGGCCCCCACCATATCGATGCCATTAATCACCATCGGATCCACATTGTAATTATAGGGATCCCGAAACGGCGGGCAGAACAGCACCGTGCCGGGCGGTCCGCTTTGGTGATGATTGTAAACAATCTGCGGGTACCACTCGCGATACATCACCCGGTTCATCGCTTTGGTTTCTGACTGGGTCACCGCAAAAAAATCGCGATTATCGTCATGGCCGATGTACTTCTGATAGAGTCGAGGCAAGCCAGTGAGCGATCGCTTCTTGGGATCGCTCTCCCTCATGTACCAATTGCCGACCAGTTCGATGCCGTCGGGATTGCACGGAATTGCGAGCACGATGGTATCGTTCAAAAACCGCTCAGTCTCCGCATCCTTGCCGCTCACCAATTGATAGACCGTTTCCACCAATTGTTGTGAGCCAAGCGTCTCCGACGCGTGCAATCCGCCATCGATCCAGACTACCGCCTTTCCCTCAGCCGCGAGCGACTTCGCTTCCTTGTCAGTCAATCCTTCAGCCAGCGCCAGCTTGCGGGCAATTTGCTGGTAATGCGCGAGCCGCCGCTGGTTCGAAGGTGACGTGATAATCGCCATGAACATCGAGCGCCCCTCTTCTGATTTGCCAAATTCCACTACCTTGATGCGGCTCGATTCCTTATCCAGCTTGTGCCAGTACTCCGCAAGCTGTGTGTAATTCACCAGGCAATAGTCATCGCCTATATTGAAGCCGAATTGTTGCAACGGTGAAGTGACCCGCTCTGCTTTGAGGGCAGGTGTGGCAAACCCAATCAAAATCACCGTGGAAAAGAGGAGAAGTGAACCTGAGAGACGTCGCATAATTCGAACAATTAGAATGTATCACATCAAAAGCTGCGAGGCTTTTTCCACATCGGCTGAAATCTCCTTTAGAATTTGGTGCGCTTAGCAGGACTTGAACCTGCACGCCTTACGGCACTACCACCTCAAAGTAGCGTGTCTGCCAATTCCACCATAAGCGCAACCGACAAGAATATATTGAACCATGCCTCCTTGAGCGTGCAAGTGCAATGTTACCTCCCCCAAAAATAAAAAACCGGCAAGGGTTCGCCTTGCCGGTTCGTGAAAAACACTTCGCTTACTTCAACACCGCGGCATGGAATTCATTCCAGTCGTCGAGGTTGTTAAGGTTGATCGCGTCAGGGCAGACCGAGCCGTCATCCGACAGGCCGCAGCCGCCGAGGATGCCCTTACGGGTGCCATCGTCATGGATATAACCCTGAATGGCGACATTCAGCTTGTGGATCGAGGCCTTGTCGACCTTCGCGCCGGGCTGGCTCTTGACCCACGCTTCGAACTGGGTGTAGGTGGGCTTCTTGGTCTTGATGTAATTCAAAACGGCGTCGCGGTTCAACCCGAGACCGTCGATGACCATTTGGTCGTAACCCTTTCCAGCGCCGGGATATCCGGGGGCCAGCTTGCCTACCGCTTCGAGCGAGGCTTTGAGCCAAAGACGGGGCAGGTGCAATACACCGAGGGGACCTGACGTTCCTGAACTAATCAGAGGGACAATAGTATTCATAAGTGGTTATAGAGCAGTTTTCGGGAGCAGAGTAGAGGCAACCGGCGCGGACGGTCAAACGGAAATTTCCAAAACCGCCTTTTTCGATTTTACACGCCGCACATTTTGCGGCATCTTTGGCGATGATTTCCGGAATCAGTACAACATGAACGGCGCCTGGAACTACGTGGCGCGACTCCATTGGCCCTGGCGTTGCGTGTTCAAGGTTTTGGTGCTGGCCTTCGTGGTCCTCGAGGCGCTCTTTCCCCATCCGATTTTTTTTGCGCGCGAACTCCAAAGTCTCCGCAACCCCGAGCCGCTGATCCAACCGGACATGCCGGCGATGAAAGAGATTAACGCGCAGATCGACCAATCTCTTCCTGCTTCGCCGACCCGCCAGGATCAATTCAAGGCCATCGAGCGGTTCGTTTACAAAAACATCAAGTACCAGTACGACTGGTACAATTGGGGCAATCTCGATTACTGGCCCAGCGCCACTGAAGTCTGGGAACGAAAAAAAGAAGATTGCGATGGCCGCGCCGTATTGGCAGCGAGCATTCTGCGGGCTCGCGGTTTTTCGACAGCCAAAATCGTCGCCAATCTCAACCACGTCTGGGTGGAAGTGGAAACGGACGGATTGATGGGCGCACAAGCCGACAAGAATATCCGGCGTGAAGGCGGCAAGACCGTGGTGACCTTGCCGAGTTGGCGCACCTGGCTCGATTCGGTGGCGTTCATTAGCCAGTTCCCTGCCCTGCGTTCGCTCATGATTTTGTTTGCCGTCGTCATTCTGGCATACCATCCGTGCCGCAGTTGGTCGGGTTACTTTGCCGTGAACACCACGGCGCTAACGGGCTTTATTCTACTGTTTCACTGGGGCACGGCGCGCATGGCCAACGACATTCCTGGAATGAACGGTGAATTCTTCACGGCCGTGGCACTCATGCTCGTGGCCTACGTCATGGCACTTACGATGCCGTATTGGCTGCGCCGCATCGCGGCAAAGAAATCTCGTACCGAAGTCTTCGAACCAAAGGGTGTCGCGGGAGAAACGGCTGCGCCGGTGGCGTAAGATTTCCCGATCGCGAAAGCTTAACGCAGAGACGCAGAGGCGCTAAGACGCAAAGATATTTAGGGGCTATTAATAGACAGCATGGCGCAGGGTTGGGCTCTTTCTTGGCGCTATATTTACAAGATGAGTCATACAAAGCGGCGACAAGTCGCACGCACTCCACACGCTGGCGCGAATGCGTATAGCCTTGCAATATCTCCTTAGTGCGCTCTCCTTTTGCGTCTTTGCGTTAAATAATCTAAGCGCCGCGTTTCACGGGCCAGTCGAAAGCTGCAACACCCCCTGCCTCACTGAAAACATATCATTGCCTGAAAACACTAAATGCAACGTGCGACCATCGGCACTCATCCATTTCGGCGGTAGATGCATGGATTCACCCGGGCCGACGTCCCAAGTCTCCGCGTGGTACGCCACCGTCCACGGGCCCCACGGTTCTGGCGCATCGTAGATCGTGAATCCGCCAGCGAAACGCGTATCGCTGCCGCCTCCCGTCTGGCACCAGAGATAACGCTTGAGCGCCACATTGTAACTCATGCTGGAGCGATAGCACTTCCCGGCATTGGCAAAAATTTCCCCGCGCTGTGCCACATCGCGACTCCATACCGACGTCCCTTTCTCATCGAGCTTCACAAAATACTCATACGCGCTGGCGTCGCGAAGTTTTTCCTTCGACACCCGCGCCATCACCATGCGATCGGCGCGTTCGTAAGCACTGTCAGCGTCTTGCGAATAGAGATAGACAAAATTATCGCGCGCCCCGGCGTAGTTCTTTCCAAAATTGATGAAGCTCGGGCAACCAAAGCTCTTGGAGAATTTCCAATCCGCCCAGGTCCACGTCGCGCCGTGATCGGTGGACCAGCCGAGTTGCGCGTTGTCAACATTGCGCACGAGTTGATACAGCACGCCCTCCACCATCAACATCCCACTCGCCTTGCGACCTCGCTTGCCGTCGCCTTTTGCTTCGGCCGTCGGGGAACGCAAATTCACTCCCACAAAATTCGCTGGATCACCCGTGATCTTCACCAATCCCACGCTCAGCTTCTCCTTAATCAACGGCTCAAAACCATTCCCATCTCCATACGCCGTGTAGAGTGCATCATCATCGCCCCAGGTCATCGGCCAATTATCGCTGCCCTTGGCTTTGCGCACGATGGAACTTGCCGGCGCCCAAGTGATGTCCTTGATCACGCTGCTACGCGGATACGGCAGCGTCACGGTTTTCCGGGCGGCCGATACCGCCTGCGCGATCGGCACAAAGAACGGCTTGAGCACCGCATAGGATTCAGCGTCTTTCGCGCGCTTCCACGATTTTCCTGCGCGCGCGATTACCAGGTCCAAACTCGGCACGACGCAAATAAAACTGTCGAAAAGTCCCCACGACCAATAGGCATCGCGCGGCAGACCATCAAGCGTTCCATCTGCATTGTTCCACCACAGCAACCCGTAATGCGGAGCGGCATTTCCATGCGGATCGCCCGGGAACGTCGGCAACTTCGCAAACTGCGGGGTTGGCTGGCGCACCTGCTCGATGAAATTGTGAAACAGGATTTGCTCCCCATTCCACCAGCCATCGCGCAAGTACAAGTACCCGATGCGCGACAACGCCTGCACATTCGCGCTAAAGCCCGCGCCAAATTCACGACGCTTGATCCCATTGATCACGTCCGGCCGGTACGCATTCTTGCGCCAACGAATATCATTCGGCGTAATGCCAATCGGTGTGAAGACGCGCTCAAACATCACTTCATTCAAGTCGCGTCCGTAAACCAGCGTCAGACATTCCGCCAGCCAATTGGGCCGCCATCGCTGTAGAGCCACTGGGTGCCCGGCGGAAAATTCAGGTTCGTGTAACCGCCTGTCTTGCCAAACCCTGCTGTCTGGCTCGCCAAATGCAGCAGCGTGATTTGATCGAGCCAACCGGTTTGCGCGTTACTCTCCGGTGGGGTACCGAACATTGGATGATGTTTCTTCGCCCGATCATCCAGCTTCACTTTGCCATCTTTGAGCGCCAGCCCAAGGATCGTGACCCCAATCGCCTTCGAACTCGATTTGAGATCATACACTGCGGCTTGATCACCCCACGCCATCACCTGTTTACCCTGGTAAATGATGCAGCCGGATCCTTCGCCGGTGAGGGCGTAGTCGCGAGCTTGAATGAGCTTGGCTTCGTCAAGACCCATTTCGGAAGGCGTCGCGGTCGGCCATTGTTTGCCGGGCCATTGGGCGGCGGACAACGATGTTATCAGTATGGCAAAAGCGCAGAGACAGGTGAAACGAGTTAGATTCATTGGCGGATAATGATTGGGGAATGAAATTATGCCGTGGTGATGGAATTCAAAGCACAAAAAGGTAACCACGAATGGACACTAATGAACACGAATTCGAGCTGGGGACCGGAGACCGAAGAGACGGATTCTTAACCACGGATTACGGGATTACGCGGATGAAAGAGGCAAAACCATTGGGGGGACTGGAATGCACCACAGAGAAGCGAAGGGCACAGAGGCTGGCTCGGGTCTTTCCGTCAACTTTGCGCTTTTGCGTTTAATTTGGATCACGAATCTTAACGCAAAGTCGCAAAGCCGCAAAGACGTAACGGATTCCATAAGGAAACGAGGCGGTCAGGACGTAGGACTATCGAGGTTCCCGCTCGCCCAGCCTATTCTTCCCCTCGCGGCTTCGCCGCGCGATTTGCGTTCAACTCGGATTGAGATTCACTCCGATCCTTCAAACGGCCGCTCGAAACTCAACAAGGCCGGCAATGGTGACCACTGCGCGCCTCTCACGATGAAATACTCCTTCAGGTCGCGGTTTGCCTTCAGCGTGATCTGATCCAGCCGGGGCAATATTGCTTTCTCCAATCGTCCCCGGATTTCCATCGGGCGCCAGTGATTTTCATTCGTCCACCCCGGAAGACTCGCCATATCTTCGACGTACAAATCTGTGCCTCGGTAATGAAACCACCATACTCCATTCAAGCTGCGCGCCTGGCCTCGCAGTTTGACTTGCCTCCCGACTTGGTCCTCGAGCGTGGCCAGTCGCCACTCTCCATCCAGCAGTTGGAACTCCGTTCGGTTAGAGTTGGGATTATAGGTCCCCCACGTCTCGACTCTTCTCCCTTCAATCTGTTTCGGCCACGGTGCGTTTGTGACCACTACGACCCTCCATCCCTCTCCCAACAGGATGGACTTCCCATCCCGCGATTCTGCTTTGCCTTGGAGCAACGCGCGTTCACCGAGGAACATGCCCGGTGCGAACACAATTCGTTTGATGGCCTTCGCCTTGATAACGACGAACTCTTCCCGAAAATAGTGGCCCGTCGTTTGAATCATAACCCCTGCTTTCTTGTAAGCTTCACCAGGAACTCCGACAAACCCGCCTGTCGAATATCCCTCCATTTCATAAGTTGCGCCGACCTTCAGCTCTGGTAACGCGGGGCCTCCATGCGGAGCTTTATCGCCCCAATTGTTGAAGTACGGTCTGATCGCGATCTGAATGTCCTCTTGGGTGGCCATGCCTTGGATACATTGCGCGCGCAAATTGAATCCGCCTTCATACCCCTTGAACGGGCCTTCCACCACGACTCCCTCAACCGTGACGACCTCTCCCAGTGGCACATGAAGCTTACCCACTAAACGAAAATCAGTACCCAGCCGGCTGATCGGCACATTTTGAGATTCTGCGCCGACACCGTTCGCAACCAGCGCCGCAACCGCCAAAATACGAATCATGATTTTCATTCAGGGCACCTCCAGCTTTGCGTCTCTGCGTCTCCCGCGCCTTTGCGTTTAATTTGGATCACTTAGCCTAACGCAAAGTCGCAAAGCCGCCAAGGCGCAAATAATTTCACTAGGCAGCAGGTGGGGACGTTGCCGCGAGCGGAATAAGAGTTGCACGGCCCGGTGGTGTCTGGACTGAACTCATATGCGATCCGGTCTAGCACCATCCTCAAGCTCATCTCTCAACCTCTCAATCCCTCGCAAGACGTCGTCGCGATTGTGCCGTGAAAGCATCCACTTGGGAAGGCAACTCTCAAGGCATCGGCTCGACCATCCATATTTGGGATCGCGTGCGCGCGGACGTATTTTGGCGCCGACGTGTCCTGCGAGAAAATCCAGGTGTTCACGGTTGTAGGCCCAAAGCTTCTCGCCGCAGCTCTCGGTCACCAGCCACAAATCAATCCTCGAGCCACTCTGTCGTGGGCCATTGGCGGCAAGTGAAACACGATCGTCAGTGACCCAAACTGAGTCGTGCTCGAACGCACAGGCCGAACAGACCAACCGATGACCATTGTGCCTGCCATCAGTGCGATCCAACTCCAACAAATGCGCACGGCCCGAACAGCGAGGGCAGCGAACAAGGATGTCGCCGTAAAAGTCGTTCAGAAATGTGGGCTTGGTTTGCATGAGGCGGCTGGTCAATTTGCTTCCCTTTCCTTGAGGTGCTTCAAGTAATCATCCAGCGTTCCGGCGCCGAGGCCTAGACCAAGTTCAACAGACAAGCGAGCCAGGTCGGCGAAATCATGATGAAACTCATTGTCCTTGCTGGGCATCGCGCGAAGGTTGTCACATCCAAAGCAAATCTCGATTGCCGCCACTGGCTTCGCGTTCTTGTCGTAGAACACGAAGATGTGGTGAGGGCTGTAACAAGCAGCCGGAGCAAGTCGTTTTCTGGATCCAAACGTGGCGGAAAGCAGGCGACCAATTTGAGTTGGCGTCAGCGATACTTCCTTTTGTTTGAACTGCTTAAGGCGGGTCTCATCGAGCTTGCCTGTACGAACGAGAGAATCAGGTTCAGCACGACCTGTATCGAACGAGTAACCAACCACATGAGAGTAGTTCGTGGATGGCCATCCATCGACTCGCTGGATTCGGGCAGAGGTGTCAGCGGCAAACAATTGAGCGGACAACAGGAATGAGCAAATCAAAGCTATATGGAGGGCCATTATTCGTAACCCGCTTGCACGAACCGCAACGTCATTCAGCGTCTTAAAAGGCCAACCTTTCATGGGTGCAAAATAGATTTGGAGCGGCGTTTTGTCGAGAATGGATGGGGTTTGCGTTCTCCATGGCTCGGGCCGCGCTTCCGCCGTTGGCGGCCGAGTCACGGAGGAAATCTCACCAGAATGTCGCCGTAAAAGTCGTTCAGGAATGTGGGCTTGGTTTGCATGAGGGATGTAGTGCGCCCAAGACAATCAATGGTAAGGGGAATTGCATTTACGAATATGGCGGCGACGGTTCCCGGAATGAATCATGCGGCAAGGCGGATTCTGATTCAACCCTTTCAGGGTTGATAATCCCATTGGAGATGACCCAGCGTAGCGCGTGCCTCCCGCCTTCGTCTGACTACGGCGTGGCACGCGCAACGCTGGGCTGAATGATCGCAATCCCTTCGGGATACAAACCAATGTCCTTTCTGCCATTCCCAACTCGCCATCGACAATTTCTGGATTCTGCCCTAATCCTACGCCGTGAAGGGAAATCTTGAAAACGCACCTAACCTTCAAAGTAACGAAGTCATTGGCGCTGGCCAAGTCTGCCCTCCTTTCTCCGAAGACCTCGCTAAGTGGTGGATTACCGTCGACGACAAAGGAATATTACAACAGGAGGTATCGCGTTTCATTGGCGGCACGCGTGGGGAAGAGTTGCAGCAACACGCCGCACAGATCCGCCCGGAGGATAGTGGGGAAATTCTCGCCATTGCGGAGCGAATCGGCTTTCGAGGATTCAAAAAACATTACACGTTCGAGACAATGGGGGTCACGGATATGCCGACCTGGGCCATCTCGATACGATTCGGAAATGAAGTTAAAACCGTAAGGGCATATTGCCCTCAGGGCATCGTCCATTTTGAGGGTAATCGCGACATGAAAGGTTTCATGGAGCTCTGGGAACGAATCCATCGGCACGCTCCTTTTCCAAACGATTAGCCACCCCTCGCCATCGACAATTCCTGAATTCTACCTTACTAATAGGAACAAGGATTGCGTGATTGCACTATGGAAAAGAATTAATTCTGGCGGATTCAAGGAATTGAGAAAACCTTCGGCCGGATTCAAAGCATTCTGTTTGTTACTGCTTTTGTCTGTCTGTGTAGTGCTGTCTCTAAAGGTCAAAGGCAGGTATGACGATTCCGGTTTTGGCACATTTCATGGCGTTTTCAGAGCCAATTTGTCGGATTCCGGGACTGATCACTTCTTCAGTATGACATTGGCAGGCGACTCGCCGCCAAGGTGGCATTGGATTCGGCCGACAAATTACCAATACGCATTGCTGAGTGTCGAATGGTCTGGAGAGTCAAGCACGGGCACTGGACAGGTGGACACAAGCTCCATGATTCTCAAATCAGGAGATCGAGAAATACCTATCTCACGTTCGTCTCTTTCGGAATTACTCTTTGCCACATCGCCTACCATGCTAAAGCTAGGAGACATCAAGGCGCTGGATGAAATCCAGCGAATGATTGCCGGGGCTGGCAGAGGTGAATTGCCATCCCCGAGGCATCATGGCTATCATTTCGAAAAGCCCGCCAGGGTTGACATGGTGCATTTTTCCATCGGATCGCGCTATCCCTATTCCATCTATTGGTGTGTTGGCCTGTGGGTGGCATTCTGTCTCTCGCTTGTACTACGACGGCCATCGGCGGAAAAAACGTCTGAAAAGCCGAAGGACTTCGTGCAAGCCTCATGAATCCATGAACTATCCCAGTTGCGCAAAAAGTCTCTGGTTCGTCAGGGAGCAGTGTCCTTTCTGTAAGACGACGCTACCATGTTCGGATTTGGCACGACCCTGGCACGTGACAAATCACAACCTTGCGGGTTTTGCGGGTGTTTGCGGGTGACCTTGCGGGTACGCCTTATGCAAGTCGCGCGAAATCAGACTTGTTTGCGGGTTTGCGGGTAAAAAGGTGGGTGGGTGGGTGGGCGGGATTTACGATTGGGTGGCGGGATGGCCTAATCAAGGTGAATCAAAGCTCGGGATTGGGCGGGAGGCTTGCAATTTATCCAAGCCTTTGTGGGGAATAAACTTGACCCCAATAGCTTGTGCCTCTTAGGCTGCTAGGGTGCTAGGCACAATTCATGTTCGCTCAAGTTAAAGGCCTCTTTTCCAATGACATTGGAATTGATCTAGGTACGGCAAACTCATTGGTTTACGTTCGAGATCAAGGCATCGTCTTGCGGGAACCTTCCGTCGTCGCCATACAAGCCGGGACGACAAATGTATTAGCTGTGGGTGAGGAAGCCAAACGGATGTTAGGGCGCACCCCCGGCAATATTGTGGCCATCAGGCCCATGAAAGATGGCGTTATTGCTGACTTCGAGATTACCGAAGCCATGTTACGCCACTTTATTCAGAAGGTGCACCATCGCAAGTTGATCGCCCCACGCGTAGTGGTGGCGGTGCCCTCGGGTATTACCGAGGTGGAAAAACGGGCCGTAAAGGACTCAGCCACCCATGCCGGTGCGCGCGAAGTCTATTTAATTGAGCAGCCCATGGCTTCGGCTATTGGGGTCGGTCTGCCGGTACACGAACCGGCGGGTAACATGATCGTGGATATCGGCGGGGGAACTTGTGAGATTGCCATCATCTCCCTCGCCGGGATTGTCTTCAGCCGCAGCCTGAGGGTGGGCGGAGACGAATTTGATGAAACGATCGTGGCTCACATGAAGCGCGCCTATAACTTGATGATTGGCGAACGCACGGCGGAAGAAATAAAAATCCGCATTGGTTCCGCGTTCCCGTTGGAACAGGAATTGACCTTGGAAGTCAAAGGTCGCGACTTGAGCGCAGGGTTACCGAAAACCCTGACCATTCGCTCAGAAGAAATTCGCGACGCCCTGAAGGAACCTCTTTCGAGTATTTTGGAATCTGTAAGAATTACCCTGGAACGTTGTCCTCCTGAATTGTCGGCTGATCTCGTAGACCGCGGGATCGTCATGGCCGGCGGGGGCGCATTGTTGCGGGGCATTGACCGTTTGGTGGCCCAGGAAACGGGCTTGCCCGTGCATATCGCTGACGATCCGCTCAGCGCCGTGGCCGAGGGCACCGGACGAGTTTTGCAGGAACTTCAATTTCTTAAAAGAGTCGCCTCCTCCAGCCGCACATAGACTTCCACTGCGTTCGCCCCATTAGAAGTTTTGATCGCGGGGTAACGAATGTTTAGAAGGCCGCATTACGTCGCTTTGACGTTGGTGGTGCTGGTGGTGCTGATTATTTTCAGCCTCCCACCTGGAGCAACCGCCAAGGTCAAGCTGGCCATCGGTAGTGTCTTTCTGCCGCTCTTCGGCCTGGCCGGAGCGGCGCATCATGCGTCGAACAAGGCTGGTGATGCCGTGATGCCGCGCGCCGACCTGGCGCGGGAGCTGGAGCAATTGCGCGCTGAGAACCAGCAGCTCAGATTGAAGCTCACCCAGACGGAGGAGATTCGCCGCGAGAACGATCAAATCCGACAATACATTGGATTTCCCAAGGTGCTTCCTTGGAAGGTGCGGGCCGCACGCGTCATTGGGCGGGAGCCGGCCAATTGGTGGCGGACAGTACAGATCGATTTGGGGACGCGGGACGGCATCAAGGTGGATGCGCCGGTGATTTCCACGGAAGGACTCGTGGGACGGGTTTCCTCGGTGGGCTATAGCCGGTCGCAAGTGGTGTTGGTGGGCGATCCGAATTGCCGGGTGGCATCGCTGATCCAGGAGACGCGGGATAATGGGATTGTGGGGCCGAGTTCATCGGGGATATTGGATCACACGTTGGCGGATATTACCTATTTGCCGCGCTCGGCGAGCATTAAGCCGGGGCAATTGGTAGTGACGAGTGGCTTGGGCGGAATTTTTCCGAAGGGCATTATCGTGGGTACCGTGGTCGACACGCGCACGGTGGGATTTGATTTGTACACGGAGGCGAGGGTGAAACTGGCAGCGGATGGAAGTCGACTGGAGAACCTGTGGGTGATCACGCCATGAACGCGCTCAATTCCATCGCAATCCTGGTGACCGCGTGGCTCGTGGTGTTTGTGGAGTCTCAATTCATGGGACTGCGGCACTTGCTCGGCGTGCAGATTGATTTGTTGCCGGTGCTGATCGTGTATACCGGGTTGACCGGCGGCATGACGACCTTGACCTTGCTCGCGGTGTTTGGCGGGTTGTGGTTTGACTCGCTCTCGGCGAATCCACTGGGTGTCTCAGTGCTGCCACTGTTCGCAAGCGGGTTTTGCGTCTATCTCGGTCGCGACTTGATCCTGCGCGACTTGCCCTACGCTCAATTCATCACCGGCTTCGCTGCGAGCGCGCTGTGTCCCTTCCTCACGCTGATGCTGATTTTGAATCTTGGATATCGGCCCCTGGTGGGCTGGCAAACACTGTGGCAATGGGCCGTGATGGCGTTGGTGGGCGCCGCGCTGACGCCAGTGTGCTTCTACGTGTTCGATCGCTTCGACCGCGCGTTCAGCTATCAACCGATCCCTGATTCGAGTTTCCGCACGGACCGGCAAATCAAGCGAGGGCGCAACTAATGTTGATCTTCGACCAACTCAAACGCAGCGACCGGCATCTGCAATTAATTGCCGTGGTCGTGCTGATGGGTATGTGCGCGTTGGTAGGGCGCCTGTGGTACGTGCAGATCGTGTCATCGAGTCAATACCAGGAAGATCTGGAAAACCAATCCTCTCGGTCTGTGCGCCTGCCGGCGGTGCGAGGAAAAATTCTCGACCGCAACGGCGTGGCCCTGGCGGAGAATCGCCCGCGCTACAACGTCGAGTTGTACCTCGAAGAGTTGAGCCGCAGCCGGATGTTCCAAACCAACTACGATGCGGAGGTCAAGAAGACGACGGCGGCGTTGGGACGACCAAAACTGACCCTGAACGAAAAGTCGGGCATTGCGAAGAACAGCCGCTATCAACTCGTCAGCAACATCATCAATCAGGTCAGCCAGATAGTGCAACAACCACCGAGCGTGGATGCGGAGAAGTTTTTCAAACACTATGAGCAACGGCTGGCTTTGCCGCTGACCATCGCGACGAATTTGTCACCAGACCAGGTGGCGCGATTTGTGGAACGAGCGGTGAACATCCCGGGGGTCGAACTGGAACTCCAACCGATGCGCACCTATCCGCACCGAACGGCCGCGGCGCATTTGCTGGGTTATCTCCAGGCGGATACAACGTCACTCGAGGATGAAGATTCGTTCTTCAACTATCGCCTGCCTGATTTTAAAGGCGTCCTCGGTGTGGAAGGCCGGTACGACACCGAGCTTCGCGGCAAAGCCGGGAGCAAATCGCTCCTCGTGAACTATCTTGGCTATCGCCAAAACGAAAATGTCTTCAACCAGCCGCAAGCAGGACAAAACATCGTGCTGACGATCGACATGCGCGTGCAAACGGCGGCGGAGAATGCTTTGCGCACCGTTTACGCGAACACGCGAGGCGCCGTGGTAGTGCTCGATGTGAAAACGGGCGACATCCTCGCGATGGTTTCCGCGCCCTCATACGATCCGAATGCATTTCTACCCACGATCAGCCGGGCTGAGTATGAAAAGCTGATCGACGAACATTTGCGTCCGATGGTGAATCGAGCCACGCACGGAGCATATCCGCCGGGATCGATTTTCAAAATCGTGGTGGCGCTGGCGGCGCTGGAAGCGGGGGAACTCCACCCGGAAGAGACGCTATATAATCCGGGCGAATTTTGGGTTGGCCGGCATCGTGTCAAGGATCTGGCGCCTCCGGGAACGTACGACTTCAAGCAAGCGTTCATCAAGTCGAGCAACACCTATTTCATCCATCATGGACTGAGGATTGGTCCCAAGAAGATCATCGACATGGGTGATCGTTTTCATCTGGGCGACACGATGGGAGTCATGCCACGACAAGAATCGCGCGGAGAGTTTCCCACCATGAGCGACGTCGAGACCAGTTGGTACGATGGCAACACCGCGAACATTTCAATTGGCCAGGGACCGATTGCTGTGACCCCAATGCAAATGGCGGTGATGACCGCAGCGGTGGCGAATGGTGGAAAAGTATTTTGGCCTCGCCTCGTGAGCCGCATTGAACGGCAGGAGACCAAAGAAGTGGTTAACGAGTTTGAGCCGGCGGCGGTGCGAAACCATTTGGGTGTCAGCGCGGCGAATCTCGACATCGTACGCCAGGCCATGCTTGCGGATGTTGAATCCTCCGGGACCGGCACTCGCGCTTTTGTTTCCGGCATGAGCGTCTGCGGAAAAACCGGCACGGCGCAAATCACCAAGGGCCGGTTGACGATCGATCACATTACCTGGTTCGTTTCTTTCGCGCCGTATGAAGACCCGCGCTATGCGGTGGTCGTGATGGTCGAAGGGGGCGCATCGGGGGGCGGCACATGCGCGCCGGTAGCACAAAGGGTTTACCAGGAACTCCAGAAGATCGAGAACCTCGCCAAAAAATAGCCGCATGTACTCGACCACCCTCAACGAGCGCCAGCCAAAATACGATTGGCTGATGTTGCCTGCCCTCATCGGGCTGATGCTGCTCGGGGTGGCGTTCATTTACAGCGCGAGCGGAGGAGCCGAAGCAATCAGCCACATCACGTGGTATCGGCAGAATTGGTTCAAGCAAATCATCTGGTACGCGATGGGCACTGGCCTGGCGCTGGGTGTTTGCCTGATTGACTACAATATCATCGCGCGCTGGTCGCTGGTGTTTTACTGGGGGTCGATCCTTTTGCTCGTCGCGGTATTGATTCCGGGAATCGGCACGACCCACGGCTGGGGCGCAAGGCGCTGGATCGATGTCGGATTTTTTCAGTTACAGCCGTCGGAACTCGCCAAGCTCGCATTTATTTTGGTGATGGCCAATTTCCTGAGCCGCCCCCTGACTGAATTGCGGTTGCCCGAGATTTTCGCCAAGGCACTGGGCATGACCTTCCTTCCTTTCGTGTTGATTTTGAAGGAACCCGATCTGGGCTCCACGCTAATGTTTTTGCCAGTGGGACTGGTGATGATGTTTGTCGCGGGCGTGCCGATGGTGTTCCTGCGCCGGTTTGTTTTTGGTTTGGTGATTTTGATTTCGCTATTGCTGGCGGACATTTTGTTCGCCTCCCAGAAATGGCAAATCATTAAGTTGGAGGATTACCAGCGCGAACGGTTGCTGGTTTATTTTGGCCGTGATTTCGCTCCGCCCAATGCCACGCCTGCGGAGCGTCAGCGCGCACGCGAACGACAACGCCAAAAATCCTACAACGTGGAACAAGCGCTGATATCGGTCGGCTCGGGTGGGCTGACAGGCAAAGGCTGGCGGGAGGGCACCCAGAATGCGCTGGGTTACCTGCCGCGCGCCGTGGCACATAACGACTTCATTTTCTCCGTCATTGCCGAGGAGAAAGGATTTGTCGGCAGCGTGACTGTGGTCGCGCTTTACACGGTGATTCTCTTCGTAGGTTTGAGAATTGCCAGCCAGGCGCGCGATCGCCTGGGCAAACTGCTGGCGGTCGGGGTTGTCACCCTGCTCTTCAGCCACGTCTTCATCAACATCGGCATGAACATACGCATTATGCCTGTGACGGGTGTCCCACTGCCGCTACTAAGTTATGGCGGGTCCTCAGTGCTCTGCTCGTTAATCGCCATTGGCATCCTGCAAAACGTCTACAAGCACAGAAAATCCTATTAATATGAGTGACCGAAAATTTTCCAGTCGCCGACGCGGTGGCCAGCGTTTCCGCCCCAGTGGCGGAATGCAGCACAACCAGCCGCATCGTCCGGATCGAGCGGCACAAGACGCCCGCGCCGAGGTTCTCGGGGAAAAAGTCTCCGAGGAGCAAGTATTCTCCGATGCCCGCCACGAGAATGAAATCGAGCGCGCCGAGAACATCGCAGCGGGGCTCCCCCCTGAAGGCGACGCGCAGCAAGAAGCCGCTGATGACGGCCAGGATCACAAGGGTGACTTCCGCCAACCACACGCGGACGTGCCCGAAGAAGTGAAGGAAGAGCCTTTCAAGCCAGTCCATGTTCCTGACCAGCGCCCGAAAGGGATTGTCGAATCCATACGAGCCGCCGCCGCCAAAGTCATCAACAAGGTCAAGCGCCTCATCAAGCCCATCAAGCGCACGCACAAAGAAGTCGTCATCAACGCGGAATCGTTGGAAATCCGCGTGGCCGTGCTGGAAGAAGGCAAGCTTGAGGAGTTTACCATCGAGCGCACGAACGAGGAACGTCTCGTCGGCAGTATTTTTAAAGGCAAGGTCAAGAATCTCGAAGACGGTCTCAAAGCGGCGTTCGTCGATATCGGTTTCGAGAAGAATGCATTCCTCCATTACTGGGACATCGTGCCGAGCAATCTTGATAGCGGCGTCGAACTAGTCGAACGCGAGAACAAGCGCCGAGACCGTCCGCGAATTACGCAGAAAGACATTCCGCGTCTCTATCCTCCGGGAAGCGACATCATCATCCAGGTGACCAAGGGGCCCATCGGCACCAAAGGCCCGCGTGTCACCACGCACCTGGCGTTGCCCGGCCGTTATTTAGTATTGTTGCCCAACTCAGACCAGAGCGGTATCTCGCGCAAAATTGAAAACCAGGAAGAGCGCCAGCGCCTGAAAAAGATTCTGCGCAGCCTTACGATTCCCGATGGCATGGGCGTGATCATCCGCACCGTAGGTGAAGCCCAGCAGGCTCGGTATTTCGTGCGAGACCTCGCCCTGTTGCTCGACGAGTGGAAGTTGATCCAGGAGCGCATCAACAAACAGGCCTCCGCCACTTGCGTATTCCACGAACCCGACCTAGTCGAGCGCACGGTGCGCGACTTCCTCACCGAAGACGTCGAGCGCATCGTCATCGATAGCCAATACCAGTTCGATCGCATTCGTGAAATGATCGGCAAGATTTCACATCGTTCGATGTCGAAGGTGAAGCTCTACACGGAATCACAGGCGATTTTCGACCGCTTTAACATCAGCCGCCAACTCGAAGCCGCCTTCTCGCGCCAGGTACATCTAAAGAGCGGGGGTTACATCGTGATCGATGAAACCGAGGCGCTCGTCGCCATCGACGTCAACACCGGCAGCCATAAGGGGAGCAAGGATCAGGAAACCACGATCCTCCGCGTCAACCTCGAAGCCGCGGAAGAAATCTGCCGCCAACTGCGTCTGCGCAACATGGGCGGTTTGATCGTACTCGACTTCATCGACATGAAACAGCAGCGCGACCAACGAGCCGTCTACCAACGGATGAAAGACGGCCTGCGTCGCGACAAGGCGAAGACGCACATTCTCCCAATTTCGCAATTGGGCCTTATGGAAATGACGCGCCAGCGCCATTCCGAGAGTGTGCGCTCTGCTGTGTACGACGACTGCTCGCACTGCAAAGGCCGCGGCAAGGTGAAGAGCTCGCTCACCATGAGCGTGGAAATCCAGCGCAAGCTCAGCGAAATCCTCAAGAAGAAGACGCGTGATGAATCAGATTTCCAACTGCGCATCGTCGTTCACCCGAACGTCCTCAAACGCCTGCGGCACGAAGACGAGAAACTATTGATCGAATTGGAAAAGCGCTACTTCGGCAAACTGACCTTCCGCGAAGACCCGGCTTTCCATGCCGAACAATTCAAGATCGTCAACGTGGCGAACAACCAGGAACTGGCGAGTGTGGGTGGGTGAGTAGTTAAACGGATCTTTAAGTCCCTTGAGCCCCGCATTCGTGCGGGGCTTTTTGTTTGGAGAGGCAGACCTCTCGCCCTTCGCTCCGGCTCGTTAACCTCACGACTTAATATCCCGCATCTGAAAATTCGTTGCGCCGATGATGAAGGCGATGAGGCTGAAGGCGACCAGAACGCTGAGGGACTGGGCCATGCGGGCTGTTTGCATCGGCTGGGCAAAGACCAGCAGCCAGGACTTGACGTGATGGGTGAGGACGAGTTCCCGGTAGTCTTCGAAGAACGAGAGATTTTCCACGACCAGGTTCAACAGCATGAAAGACATGGCGGCGATGGTGGCCGCGGCCGGCTTCATATTGAAACACGAAAACATGAACGCGAGGCTGAAGATGGAACTGGCCACAGCCGCGAGAAACAAGTGACCAGCCATGTAATGCAATAGTCCAGCGCCCGGCGGAAACACCGAGAAAATCATTGGAGATCCCGGAAATTGCCACGAGAAAAACAAACCTCCCCATGGGAACCAACAGCGCGCGAACAGCAAGGCCATGGCGCCCAGTGACCACACCAGCAGAATGGAAAACACGATACCCGCCAGCCACTTGGTCAGCAGCAGGCGAAATCTCGAAATGGGACGTGACAATACCATCCGTAACGTTCCGTCTTCGACTTCCTTCGCCACGATATCGCCGCCCACCAACGTTGCGTAAAGCGGCATGAGAAACATGATCTGTGGAATGAGCATTATCAGCGCCACCGTGAGCGCGCTGATATATTGCTCAAAGGCGTACCCGTTTCTTGCCAGCATCTCGCCGGCCTTGGCTTCGGCCTTGGAAAAGTGAAATGCCAGGAGCACTAAATTTTGAACAAACAAAAAGAAACCAAACCCGATGTAGGTGCGCTTTTTGCCAAACAGCTTGCGAAGTTCGTTGCGAAGTTGAAGAAAAAACATAATTACAAATTATCCCATCAAAACGCTGAGACGGTGGCTAAATTTTTCCCGGGGTTGAGGTGGATTTCTTCCCCGCCTCGCGGCTGTCGCTCATCAACGTCAGGTAAAAATTCTCCAGCGACTCTTCTTCACGAGCGATTTCAAAAACCGGCATCCTTCGTTCGACCAGGCATTTGACGACGCGATCGGTACCGACTCCCGGCGTGAGTGAGACGTAGCGTTCATCGCGTTGGTTCATGATCAATTTCTCTTCGCGCAGGATCGCCGTTGCTTGTGAAAAATCGCTGGTCTGCAAGCGCACCCAGCTCTCGGGTTGCTTGATTTGGTCGAGGGTGCCTTCGAAGACCTTTTTCCCCTGGTTCATCACCGCGATGCGTGTGCAGAGCTGCTCGACTTCGTTGAGCAAATGGGACGACAGCAAAATCGTCAGGCCCATTTCTTTCTGCAGCCGCAAAATAGTTTGGCGCATTTCATGAATGCCCTCGGGGTCAAGACCATCACTGGGTTCATCGAGAATGAGGAGTTCGGGATCGGGCAGGAGCGCCTGCGCCAAGGCCAACCGAGTGCGCATGCCATGAGAATATTTGCGCACCTTGTCGTGTTCACGTCCGGTGAGTCCGACCCATTGGACGATTTCCTTGATGCGTTCTTTGGGCGTGCGCGCGGTGTATTGGCTGAGAATCTCGAGATTCGCCCACCCGCTCAAGTAATCATAGAAAACCGGGGTCTCAAAAATCGCGCCCACTCGTTGCAGCGCACGGTTGCGGTGTGTCGTCACCTCGTGCCCGCACACCTTGATGTCACCCGTGGTCGGCCAGACTTGCCCGAGCATCATGCCAATCGTAGTGCTTTTGCCTGCGCCGTTGTGGCCAAGCAGGCCAAAGATTTCACCCTTGGCCACAGTGAGGTCCAAGTCCTTCACGGCCCAGCGTCCGCCGAAATCTTTGCTGAGGTTGCGCAGTTCGATCATGGAAGTTTAGAATATTGGGAACTCATCGAAAAAGCGGCGCTGAAGCGCACGCACTCCATGCGCTGTCGCGTTCGCAAGGGGCACGGAACTTCGCGAAGCGATTGGAGTCCAGCGCGCAGCGCTTCATCGTATTTGTTGTTCCATTTTCCGTGCGCTTTAGCGCCGCTTTTTCGACGATAATTCCTCACTTCGTTCCCTCCACTTCGAGCAGATTCCGGATATGCCCATCGGCATACAGGAAATTGATCCCCTTCCCTTCCCCGCGATCCTTGTGGAACGGATCCTTGTCGTAAAACAGAGGAATGTAATGGGTCCCAAAATCGATGTTCATCACGCGTAGGTTATCCGCATCCTGCCCGTTGACGAGACTGTTCCACGCGTAACTGGATGCGCTCTGCTCGAAAACCAGCGCGCGATCGGAGGGGCACTTGAGAATACGCGGTGAACCGAGATGAGGAGTGAGCACGATATCCACGCTGGGCAAAGGAACGGTGTTCGTGGTGGGCACCGAATTCGTGCCATAGACTTTGTCGCGCATGATCGGCAAGCGATTATTGTTATCGTGGACGTACATTTGCAGAGCGAGGCCGACCTGGTGCAAATTGCTGAGGCAGGCCGTCGAACGCGCGGCTTCTTTGCCGCGGGAAATCACCGGGAGCAGCAGGCCAGCCAAAACCGCAATAATCGCGATTACCACCAGGAGTTCCACCAGTGTAAAAGCGCGCGGAATGTTGGAAGAGGCCGACATGCCGCTTGCTCACCGGCGCGGCTGGTCAAATTTGCGCCGTTGTTCCATCGATTTCTGGATCTCCTCCAGCAATGGCGCGACTTCAGCCTTGGTTTGTGCCGAGCTCTGGGTATAGAAAGCATTCAAGCCCATGGCGGTAACTTTCTTTTGCATCTCGGGACTCATTGGCATACCAGGCCCCCCATCTGCCGCGATACCGGCTTTGCCCTGGGTCTCCTTCATGCGCTTCATGGCATCATCGACCGCGCGACGCCGCTGTTCCGGAGGCAGCTGCTCGAAGGCGCCGAGCATTTCTTTGAATCCGCTGGGAAGAGTTGCCTCGAGAAAATCCGTTTTTTCCTGATCGGTCATCTCTTTGAACCAGTCAGCCCATTCCTTATCCATGCGGGCCAGGCGCCGTTCTTCTCCGGAGAGGGCATTTAGCATCTCAGCTAAACGCCGGAGTGCCTTCGCTCGCGCATCGCCACTCAGGCTTTTCAAGTCCGTCTGATGCAGGAACACACGAACTTTGTCAGAGGTTATTTTCATGCTCCCGGCGATGGTATAGCCACCCCACGCCAACAGGCAGACGGTCGCAATCGCAATCAAAGAAATGACCAGCGGTCGCTGTCGGGGACTTAGCATTGGGCCAATCTAGCGTAGCCGTGTTTTTCCGCCATAATAAATGCTCGCGTTAAGATTCCTCGAAGGCTTCACCCGGACCGGGACAAGTTCTGCGAACCTCCGTTAACGTATTCTGACCAGAACGCCTGATAAAATGCTCAAATTTACTTTGACGACTCTTCCGGTTTTTCCTGTAGGTAATTTGCCCCATTGAGCCGATACCGATCCTGAGTTACCGGTACAACAGGTTCGCCTTTTAGGCGATGCCTTGTTTGGTGGGCGGCTCTCCAGCCATGCCATTGGGAGAGCCGCCTTCTTATTATCAGTGATCCCCTGTATTTGCGCGAGGTTCCAATTTAATACATTCTGCGCCATCGATTTATATGGAATCGGGAGAAATCGACACTGGGACATACCAAAGCATCTTCAAACCGCGTTCGGCCAAAAACATGGTCAAGCCGGTCAATTTCTATTTCTTTTCGTCCAATGCCAGCCGCGTCTCGATCGTCGGCCCATTTAATAATTGGAATCCAGATGCCAATCCGATGTCCCGGCGTATCGATGGTAATTGGATTGGTCAGGTGGAACTTCATCACGGGCACCACCATTATTTGCTGCTAGTCGATGACGTGCCGACGCTTGACCCCAAGGCGTTGGTAGTCAATTTCAACGAAGAAGGGGACAAGGTCTCTCTGATCGCCGTGAGTTGATTGGCCCTGCTAATAGGTCGTGTAACTTCACCGCGGTTTTGGGCGTCTCCTATTCAACGATTCCAAATCCATGAAAAACTCCATCTTCGCAGCCGCTTGGATTGGTGTGACGGTTTTTGCCTTGTCATTCAATTCTGCGTCCAGCCAATCGCGCGCGGAAGGAGCCAAGGATGAAACACCAAAACCCGCTTCAGAAGAGAAGGATCCACCGCACGAATTGGTTTCCTTCACCAACGGTGATCTCAAGCTGAATGGTTGGTTGTACAAACCCCAAGGCAAAGGCAACGGTCCGTTCCCCGCCGTGATCTACAATCACGGGAGCGAGAAAACGCCGGGTTGGTTCCCCGGAGTCGCAAAGTTCTATTTGGAAAAGGGCTTCGTGGTTTTCGTTCCTCATCGCCACGGCCATGGCCGCTCGCCTGGCGACTACATCGTCGATTTGCAAACCAAATTCAGAGAGACCGCCAAGGACGAAGCCTCTGTTCAAAAGAAGACGATTGAGTTGCACGAATTCTATAACAGCGATGTTGTGGCGGCGGTCAATTGGCTAAAGAGCCAGCCATTCGTCGATTCCAAAAAGATGATCATGTCAGGCATTTCTTACGGCGGCATTCAAACGGTGTTGGCCTCTGAGAAAGGGCTCGGCATGAAGGCCTTCATCCCGTTTGCCCCAGCGGCGATGTCATGGAAGGGAAATCCGTTGTTACGCGAACGGCTCCTGACTGCGATCAAGAACGCCAAAGCCCCAGTGTTCCTGTTGCAGGCGGAGAACGATTACAATCTCGGGCCGACAGAGCTCCTCGGCAAGGAACTCAATGGCAAAGGCGGCGCCAACCGATCAAAGCTCTATCCTCCCTACGGCACGACGAACCAGGAAGGCCACGGTGCCTTTGCGACTAAAGGCAGCGCCATCTGGGGCGCGGACGTCTCGACGTTCCTGGATCAAGTGCTGAAGGATTGAATCGTCAGTCATCGCTATCGACTACAGGCATGAGCGGAGCGCGGGCGGCCCGCCCGCGAGTTTCTTTCGATTACTCCGTTCTTGCACCTCCGTCAGCTTCCGCTTAATTGTTCGCCATGCGCTGGGTGAAAGGACTCTGTTTCATTTTCCTGCTGGGAGTTTCGTTTGAGCTAAACCACGTTTTTGCTGCCGAGACCTTCACGGTCGCCACTTATAACGTCGAAAACTACATCGACGCCCCATCTGGCACACGCCCCGCCAAGTCCGCTGAAGCCAAAGCCAAGATTCGCGAACAAATCAAATCGCTCAAGCCCGACGTCCTCGCTCTCCAGGAAATCGGGTCAACGAACGCCCTCCTCGAATTGCGCGCTTCGTTGAAAGCCGATGGATTGGACTATCCACACTGGGAACATGTCACTGGCTTTGATACCAACATTTTCGTCGCGGTCTTGAGCAAATTCCCCTTCGCTGCGCGACATCCGCACACCAACGACAGTTATCTTCTCTCAGGCAAACGACTCAAAGTCAGTCGCGGTTTCGCGGAGGTCGATATTCAAGTCAACCCGCGATATCACTTCACGCTCATCACCGCCCATCTGAAATCCAAACGCCCGGTCGGTGTCGCCGACGAAACCGAGATGCGCGAGCAGGAAGCCCTGTTGCTCCGGGAAAAAGTCGATGCGCGCCTTCAGGCAAATCCCAATATCAACCTCGTGGTCCTGGGGGATTTCAACGATGTGAAGGACTCCAAGTCGACTCGCAATATTATTGGTAGAGGCAGTAAGAAGGGATTGGTTGACCTCCGTCCTTCGGAACGTAACGGCGATGATCATCCCAGTTCCAATCCCCGCTACGCGCCGCGCAATATTACGTGGACCTATTTCTACGCACAGGAGGATACCTACACTCGCATCGACTACATCCTCACCAGTCACGGCATGGCGCGAGAACTCGACAGCACAGGAACATACGTCCTGGCCACGCCAAATTGGGGTGTCGCTTCCGATCACCGGCCCGTCATCGCGAGATTTTTTGCTGAAGACAGGTGAAGCTCACAGGTTTGGAGTCCCGGCTTTAGCCGTAACTGTGCAATTGACTGCCAAACGTGCCAGCAACTTGAGCGCACCAATATGGGCGGAGCGCGGCATTTATGCCGCAGAAACATTGCACACCAAACAGTGTTTGAACGTGGCCGTTACATCCGGCGTTCTGCGGCCTGAAGGCCGCGCTCCCTCCGCTCTTGGGTCGCTATTCAACGGCATCGCTACGGCTTTAGCCGTCAAGCTCTCGCAGGACTCTGTACTCCTGACTACTCCACCGCCAGGCGCAACGTCGGCGGCGAACCCGTCGGATGCCGCTTGCTCACGAAGCCATGCACCAGGCTGTACGACTTCTGCTCTCGATTCTCGCGGGCAAGGATCAAAGTCGCAGTTCCATTCGTGTCCTGATTGAGAAAATCCACCAACGCCTTTCCGCCCACGCTAAATTCACCACTCATCGCACCTTCTGGCATTTCGAAACTTCCCAGTTCCACCGCTTTGCTCAAATCCACCGCCGCACCTTCATCAACCAGGTTGGCCGGAGCGTTCTCCCATTTGATCGAGTCCTCCTGCCACCCGTCGAGCGATTCGTCCTTCAGCCCGTACAACACAAATTTGCACACCGGCGTGAACGATGCGTACCCATATCCGCTCGGTTCCGCGGTTAGAGTTAATTTCGCGTCGTTGATTTTTTTGCCACCCAGCGACGACAAATCAAATCCCATATAAGCCTTGCGCCGATAGCTGGCGGAGATCGGATTTTTCACGAGCAACAACACGTCCGAACGATGATTCGTGGAAGGCTCGCTCTGCACGAAGGCATCTTTTCCGTGCCCAAACGCCGTCGTCAGCGTGATGGTTCCCGGCGCGACTTCCTCCGTCACAGGACGCGATTCCACGCGCTGCGGCTCGAACGTCCGCGCGTCGATCGCCCCAGCCTGCGTCTGCGAAACATGATAATTCTTTCCCGCCGTGAGACGCGTCGTGTGTCCTGTCGTCCGCGGTTCAACATCGACGATTCCTTCGAGCACGTGGACCTGTGTCTCGCCTCCCGACGCCGCACTCACGCCAAACTCGGTGCCGTAATCGACCAATCGCGCGGTCGCCGTTTCTACAGTAAAGCCCTTCGCTTGCGGCGACACTCGCGCGACCAATACTCCTTGATGTAACTTGCACTGCATCGCCGTCACCAATTCCAATTCCGCCGGTGCTTCCAGCGAGATCTTCGTGCCGTTATCAAACCCAATCGTCGCCAACCCTTCAGCCAGGCGCAATCGACCGGCCCCCAGGCGCGACCCTGTTTCGGTGGGTAATTTTCCCGATCCCCATTTTGCATTCTTGGAGCCCATAACTGTTGCAAAATCAGTTGTGGTCATCGCCGTCGATTTGGCTTCTCGATTCATCCACAGCACCGTCGAAAACAGAAATCCGCCGAGCACAAACGCCGCCGCCATGCGAAACCAAGCGTTCGATGTGAACGTCGCAATCCCGGTACGCGTTTCCCTGGGCATCTCCACAATTTTGTTCCCCGTCATTTCCTCGAGCGACTCGATTGACATCTCCCCTTGTCCGCCGATCTCCCACGCCAAATTCGCGTGTTGTTGCATGTACTCCACGTAACAGCGCCGCGCCGCTGGGTTGCCGCGCACGAGTTGCTCCAGACGAGCCAGCCCTTCTTCGGTGATTCGGTTTTCGAGCACTTGCTCGCAAAGCTCGAACAATTCCTCCTGTGTTTTCGGGTCAATTTCCATATTCCGCGCTCCGTTTGAGATTCTGTGTCACGCACTCGTGCAAATTGTGTCGCACCCGACTCAGCAAGCGATACAACGCCGCCACCGTACGATTCAGCCGCGTCGCCATCGTTTCGATCTCCAACCCTTCGTGATAACGCAGCCGCATTACCTCGCGATGATCCTCCGGCAAACGAGCCAGGCATTGATTGAGCAACTGTTGTCGCTGTTCGAGGTGTTCCGCAGAGTTGTCGATTTCTTCGGCAACCAACTTCAGGAATTCATCGCTGAACTGCAGTTTGTCTCGTTGCTTGCGCTTGCGATACGACAGCACCTGGTGAAACGCCACTTTGCGCGACCACGCGCCAAAATTCGTTCCCGGACGAAACTGCGAAAAACTACGCCACATGACCACCTTGGCGTTCTGCAGAATGTCATCGGCATCCTGTGGGTGCGGCACCAAGGTCATCACATATGCCGAGAGCATCCGCTCCTGAGTGGAAAGCAGCCGGACAAATGACTCAACTGGATCGTCAGCTTGCATGATCAAATCGCAAAGGGCTTCAAAATATAAGGCCTGTGCTTCCGAGTTTGGACAAGCAAAACCCAAAACTCCTATCGCAAATCTATACGCGTACGTTTGATGGGGCTCATCCCTTGCCAGAAACCCTACGACTTAATCATTTAAACCATTATTAACCATCTTATTATCAGCCTATTACACGCGTTTAAGAGCAGCATCTTTTAATCCTTTGCTTCCGCCTTGACGCCGCCTCGATTCAAAGCTCCTCTTCTCTCATGAAATCCCTGGCCTTCATTTTGGCGCTCTTTGTAGCCAGTTCCGTGTCTGCGCAATCGAAAACCGGCCCGCGTCTGTTCGACCAGATGAAGCCTATCTTCGATGGCAAATCTCTCGCCGGTTGGGTGGTCGAAACCAACGCCTGGATCGTGAAAGATGGCGCGATGGCCAGTACCGGCGCTGGACGGGGAGTCATCCACACTCGAGAGAGCTATGGAAATTTTCGCCTGGTCTTCCAGGTTCGCCACGTCTCCGGCCAACCCGATCATCAGGCTGGCATTCTGATCTTTTGCGCGACCCGGCCCACCGGAGAAAAAGGATCCGATGCACTGCACGGGATTCAATTCCAGGTGCCCAACGGCGGTCACTGGGATTATCGTGCCGGACACAATAACGCCGGAACAAACGTTTTCACGAAAGTTCCTCATCCCAGGTTTGACCCGCACGAATGGAGCCAGGTCGAGATCATCGCCAACGCAAAAACCGGCTTGGCCCGTATGGCCGTCGCCCAACCCGTCGGCACCCGGGCCGTCGAAGTTCTGAGTTTCAAGGATCCCGAAGCCGGCCGAAGCGGACCCATCGCCTGGCAAATGCACAACCAAGGTTTGTTCGATGAATACAAAGACGTGCGCATCGAGATTGACCCGAAGGATTTTGAGCTGATTTCAACGAAGTAAATATTCAGCCCGTTTTCGCTCAACTTTCGTTTGCCTTTTTTGCGGCGTGTCAGAAGGTAGTGACGTAACGCAGCACCGCAGTCGCACATGTCCGAACCGAACACCACGCCAAAAATTCCAGCATCGAGAGGCGCGCTCGCGAACCCTGCGAACCGCTTTGAATCGATTGCGCTGGAACGCGACATTGATTGGGATCCCGATGAAGATCCCGATTTGCGCACTCAGTTCTACAAGGATCATTCGCAGACCATCATCAATTACAACGATAGCCCCGACGTCGGCTTCAATGCGAGTATCAATGTCTACCGCGGGTGCGAACACGGTTGCATCTATTGCTACGCGCGGCCTAATCACGAGTACCTCGGCTTTTCGGCCGGCCTGGATTTTGAAACCAAAATCATGGTGAAGATGGACGCGCCGGAATTGCTCCGCCGCGAACTGTCTTCCCGAAAGTGGAAGCCACAGGTCATCGCCATGAGCGGCGTGACCGACCCTTTTCAACCCGCCGAGCGGCGCTTCAAGCTCACTCGCCGCTGCCTCGAAGTCCTCGCGGAATTTCGCAACCCCGTCGGCATCGTAACCAAGAACCATCTCGTCACACGTGATATCGATTACCTTGGCGAACTCGCCAGGCACAACGCCGCCGTGGTGTTTGTTTCGTTGACCACACTTGATACCAATTTGCGCAAGATCATGGAACCGCGCACCTCGCCGCCCGCCAGCCGGCTCTCGGCGATCTCCGAGCTGCGCAAGGCCGGCATTCCCGTCGGGGTTATGCTCGCGCCGATCATTCCCGGGTTGACCGACCACGAAATTCCCCATCTTGTTGCGGCTGCCGTCGGCGCTGGCGCTCAATTCGCCGGGAAGGTCACCGTGCGTCTCCCCTACGGAGTTGGCGAACTGTTCGAGCAATGGCTCGGTGAACATTTTCCCGATCGAAAGGAGAAGGTGTTGAATCGCATTCGTGACATTCGCGGTGGGAACTTGAATGATCCCCGCTTTGGTTCGCGAATGCGCGGCGAAGGCATATTCGCCGAACAAATCGAGAAAATGTTTGAAGTGGCCTGTCGCAAGGAGGGCATCGCAAACAATCGCATCGACCTTTCCACTGTCGCATTTCGACGATGCGAGGCAAATCAGCTTTCGCTGTTTTGAGTGCAACTTCAGCCTAATCGAGATTGTCAGAACCCCGAAGTTGTAGCACATTGTCCCTAACAGACATCGATGGCGGAAGAACGCAAATCGCTCAAGGGCCAATTGCTGCTGGATGGCGGCAAATTGCGAGGATCCTTTTTCAATCGCACCGTCTTGCTAATCTGCCAACACGACGCTGATGGCGCCTTCGGTCTGGTCTTGAATCGCTCCAGCGGCAAATCCGTGGGTGACATGGTGGTCGCTGATCTCCCGGATAAGCTCAAGGAAGAAGCCCTCTTTCTCGGCGGACCTGTGCAACCCTCTGCCTTGAGTTTTCTTCACACGGACACCTTTGTGCCGCACGCCAACGTGATGCCCAACCTAAACCTCGGCCATTCGCTGGACACCCTGATGGAACTTGGCGAGTCCTACTCCACCACGCAAAAGGTCCGCCTGTTCGCAGGTTATGCGGGTTGGAGTCCCGGCCAACTCGACGATGAAATGAAGCGCGAAGCCTGGCTCGTCCATCCCGCTTCCCTGGATTTGGTTTTCGGAGCCGATCCCACCACTCTGTGGAAATCCATCATCAGCAAAAAAGGCTGGAAGTATCGACTGATGGCGGACGGCCCGGAAGATCTAAACTGGAATTGACGTGCTGGTGGACTCGCGCCGTCGCAATGACGCCGCGAGTATGCGTGCTATCGGGTGAAGGTGACACTTAAGATACTGGTATTACCCCACTTCCCTTTTTTTGTTTCTGAAGCATTTTGGCTACGAGCCACGAACGATATGTTAGACAAGCTTGTTACCAAACCGATTCTAATGTTGGAGGATTGTTCCGATGACGTTCTGCTGACTGAGTTGGCTCTTGGGGATATTGGAGTGACCAATCCGATTCAATCGGTCACGCGGGTGAGCGAGGCGATCGCCTACCTTGAGGGAGTTGCTCCTTACAATGACCGCGAGAAGTATCCAGTTCCGGTGGTCATTTTTGTGGATCTGAAGTTGCCGGGAGTGGACGGCTTTCAATTTCTTAAGTGGTTTGGGGCCCATCCGAAGCCGCACGATACGTTGGTGGTGGTAGTCACGGGAGCTGAAGATCCTATCTCATTTCGGCGGGCCTGCGCATTGGGGGCGCACTCATACCTGAATAAATCGGCGCTGCGAATGGACTTGCAAAGACTGGTGCATGAATTCCCGTTTTATTGGACGCGGTCGCCTCAAATGGTCGAATCGGAGAGACGTTAAACACGGTGTGTTTGTCAGGCTGCCAGGCTTTCCATTTGAATTCGGAACTTGATCAAGGGGCTGATTCGCTGGACTATCCGCAAACTTTATGGTTCACGGCAGGCCACTAATCGAGAATTCCCTGGGCAAGTGCGGGCTGCTGTTTATTTGCTTTTTTATCATGAATTCAAGTTTGGTGATGGCACAAACCGCAACCCCAGCTGGTCGCGAAGAGAAGCTTTGGCAACGAGCGCTACAGCTACATCGATCCTCAATCCTGGTGGATGGTCATAACGACATCACTGGCGCGATGGTGGACGATGACTATGACCTGACGACGCCTTCCGCCGGCAAGAATCACACCGATCTCAAGCGCCTGCAGGAAGGCGGCGTGGTGGGGCAGTTCTTCGCGGTATATGTAGATGGCAAATACGCGACGAATGGCGGGGCTATGCGGCGGGCGATGAGCATCATCGATTCGGTGTATCGAGCGACGGAGAAGCATCCGTCTGAATTGATGTTTGCCACGACCTCAGCAGAAATTCGCCGGGCGAAGGAGCAAGGGAGGATTGCGTGCCTGCTGGGGATCGAAAATGGGATCGCGATCGAAAACTCGATTGGGGCATTAAGAAATTTCTATCGTCTGGGCGTTCGGTACATGACGCTGACGCACTTTCAAGCTCATGATTGGGCCGATTCTTCCACCGCGCCGGCGCGTCACAATGGGTTGAACGAGTTTGGCAAGGAAGTCGTGCGCGAGATGAATCGCCTCGGGATGATGGTGGATGTCTCGCATGTGTCTGACAAGACGATGAGCGATGTGCTGGATATCACGAGCGTGCCGATCATTGCCTCGCATTCCTCCGCGCGGGCGATTTCGCTGCATCCGCGCAACATCCCCGATGACCTGCTTAAGCGCATTGGACAAAATGGCGGTGTGGTGATGGCGAATTTCTACCCGGGGTTTATCGATCCACGCGCGCGATTGGTCTACGAACAATTGCAACCGGAATTCGACCGGATAAAGGAACAATACAAGGACGAACCGGCACGGGCGCGCGAAGAACGCAAGAAGCTGCTCACCCAGCGATTGCCGGTGACGCCATTGTCCCTGTTGATGGAACATATCGAACACTTGATCAAGGTCGCGGGGATCGATCATGTGGGGCTGGGTTCTGACTTTGATGGAATTTCGAGCGTGCCCGAAGAGATGGAAGATGTTTCGAAATATCCCAACATTACTTACGAACTTTTGAAGCGCGGTTACAGCGAGAGCGATGTTAAGAAGGTACTAGGAGAAAATTTCCTGCGCGTGTTTGCCGAGGTGGAGCGCAGCGCGAAAGCCAAAGGCCAGACGATCAGTGGTGATGGCAGCACGATGCGGTTGAAGCGGCAGTAAGCCCAAGCGGTCTATTGGTGCTTGGTTCAATTGGTAGAGGATAGAGTCTCACAGTGAGACTCTATCGCGCGACTAAAGAGGGAGCTATCGTGGAGTGGGAATCCTGGATCAATAAGGTTTTGCACCTTGGGAACAGGTTGTGGAGGCGCGAGATGTTATCCAAGACGTTACAAATCAAATGATTTGACCAATATCCCAAACGGTGATTGGTTAAGAATTATCGGAAGTCTTAACCTGTGAGAATTGAATTTATCAACGTATTGTTCGTATGGCTGGCGATACTGGGAGGTTGGCTGTCCGTATCACCGGCTATGGGACAAAGCCAAATTGTCGGCTGGGGCAGGAATGACGATGGCGAGAGTGTTGCGCCGAATGGCTTGACGAACGCCGTGGCAATTGCTGCTGGTAATACATTCAATCTGGCTTTGAAGGCGGACAGCACTGTTGTTGCTTGGGGCGCCAATTCTGACGGGAGGGCTGAAGTCCCGGCGGGGCTCACGAACGTGATTGCCATTGCAGCAGGCGATACACATAGCCTGGTTTTACTCAAGGACGGAACTGTGGTTGCATGGGGCAACAATTCCAGCGGCCAGACCAGTGTTCCGCCTGGTTTGACAGGTGTGAAAGGGATTGCTGCGGGAGTATACCATAGTCTCGCCTTGGTGGAAGATGGAAGGGTAGTTGTCTGGGGTGGAAATTATCATGGACAGACAAATACTCCGAATGGATTGACGAATGTTATTGCGGTTGCCGCAGGCTTATATCATTCATTGGCACTCAAAGCGAACGGGACGATTGTTGTTTGGGGAGATAACCTCGGAGGGCAGTTGAACGTCCCATCGGGCTTAAGTAATGTAGTCGCCATGGCATCGGGAGGGTGGCATAGTTTGGCGTTGAAGTCCGACGGGACCGTGGTTGCGTGGGGTAACGGATCCAATGGCCAAACGAGTGTACCTGGTGGCTTGTCCAATGTGGTTGCAGTCGCTGGGGGGCACTATCACAGTGCGGCCTTGAAATCTGACGGTAGCGTTGTTTGTTGGGGATTCAATGCGCTCGGAGAAATTACCGTACCGACGGCGGCGACCAAAGTGGTCTCCATCTCGGCAGGAGGAGAACACAATTTGGCTCTTCAGGCTCCAATTCCTCTCATTCTGAAATCCCTGCAAACCCGGACAGTATTCAGTGGACGCTCGACAACCCTGGATGCGACTTTTGTAGGTTGGCCACCCCTTGCGTATCAATGGAGTCATAACGGCACCAACCTGCCAAGTGCTACCAATCGGACATTGAATATCAGTGAATCAACTGCGACAGAAGTTGGAACCTATGGATTGACTGTTAATAATAGCGCGGGGCTAGACTTTGCGGAAGTCGTGCAACTCAATGTCGTCGACGTCGAGCCCACAATAACGGGGCAACCGGTCAGCTTGGACATTTATCCAGGAGGCTTCGCGAACCTGAGCGTACTCGTGAATGGCTCGACCCCAATGGGCTTTCAATGGAAGAAGGACGGGGTCGACGTGCCCGATGCAACCAATGCCACGCTGGTGCTACCTTCGGTTAGGTTAGATATGTTTGGGAGTTACAGTGTCCGAATAACGAATAAATTTGGAGTTGCGACCAGTGACGCAGCTCCGGTGAAAATCAAGCAAGTCGTCTACTGGGACGATCAGCCATATGATCCGCAAGACGTTCCCATTGAGTTGACGAACGTGGTCGCAATCGCTGCAGGCAATTCTTATTCTCTGGTTTTAAAATCGGATGGAACGATCGCCGGGTGGGGAGATAATCGCTACGGGCAAAGTGTCAGCCCGCCCGGACTCAGCAATGTCATTGCGATCGCGGCCGGTGGCGCTCACAGTATGGCGCTGAAGGGCGACGGGAGCGTGCTCACCTGGGGCGCAAATAGCGACGGTCAAACCAATACCCCGCCAGGACTGTCAAATGTGGTAAAGATTGCCGCAGGGTCCTCTCACAGCCTGGCTCTTAAGAGCGATGGAACGGTGGTTAGCTGGGGCTACAATCTGGACGGTCAAACCAACGTTCCGCTGGCCTGTTCAAACATTATCGCGATCGCAGCCGGGAGTTACCATAGCTTGGCTTTGAAAATGGATGGCTCACTCATGGCGTGGGGGCGAAGTAATTTCATTGGTGTTACGAGTATTCCGGTTGGGCTGACGAATGTCATCGCCATATCCGCGCAACTCAACCACAACCTCGTATTGCGCTCGGATGGTACTGTGGTGGCCTGGGGACGATCTAGCAGTCCCGGGCTAATTCCAGTGCCGTCAAGCTTGAGTAATGTCGTGGCAATTGCTGCTGGCGAAGATCACGATTTGGCCTTGAGAGCAGATGGAACCGTGGTGGGATGGGGATACAACTTTACTGGAGCGAACAATATTCCGCTCGGGTTGACGAACGTGATTGCGATTGCAGCCGACCGCAGGCACAACCTGGCTTTGGCCGGGAATTTCGCGCCTTTTTATTCAGCATTGCTGGTGTCGCGCACCAATTTCACGGGCCAGAGCGTCACTTTGAAGCCCACGGGCATTGCGTATCCGGCACCTGTTTTTCGATGGTATTTAAACGGGGTTGAAATTAACGGTGAAACGAACTCGACTTTGACCCTGAAGAACCTCTCGCTCAACGCTTCAGGAAACTACAGCGTATCCATTTCAAACGCTTTCGGAGCCACAAATCTCTCCATGCTGGATTTGACAGTACAAGAGCACAGTCCAGTTATTAAGAGCTTTGTCAGCGATCGGAGGATTTTTCCAGGATTGCCTCTGGAATTGTGGGTAGGGGCCGATGGTTCTTTTCCACTCAATTTACAGTGGCAATTCGAGGGTGAGGATATCCCGGGCGCTACGAACGCCACCTTGAAACTCGACTCGATTCAACTCAATCAGTATGGACGATACTCCATTCAAGTGAGCAACGCGCTGGGCCATGTTTCTGCTGACGTTAATGTGACCCTTCAGCCAATGACGATATGGGGCAACAATGTGTACGGGCAAACGAACGGACCGATCGCTTTAGACGAAGTTGCCGCAATTGCCTCTGGGATGTATCACAGTATGGCGCTGACACCCGAGGGCACCATTTACGTGTGGGGAAGAAACAATGTCGGTCAAACAAATGCGCCTTCGGGTCTCGCAGATGTCGTGGCGGTATCAGCCGGAGCGACCCATTGTCTCGCCCTCAAAAGCGATGGTACAATTGTCGCGTGGGGCGCCAATGGCTCCGGCCAACTATCAATCCCGGCTGATGCCACCAATGTCGTGGCGATTGCAGCCGGGTATTATCACAACCTTGCACTGAAAGGCGACGGCAGTGTGATAGCGTGGGGCGAAAATATTTATGGGGAAACCAACGTTCCTGCAAACGCAAAAGATATTGTGGCCATCTCCGCCGGTTATTCGTTTAATCTCGCTTTGAAAGGGGATGGCGCAGTCATCGCATGGGGCGCAAATGGAGAAGGGCAGATTAACTTGCCCGAGGGGTTCACGAACATTGTTGAAATCTCTTGCGGTGGCTATCATTCGCTTGCCCTGCGCGCCGATGGCAAAGTCTTTGCGTGGGGAAATAACTTCGCTGGTCAGATCGACGTGCCCGTTTCCCTCTCGAATGTCATACGGGTTGCCGCAGGGTACGGAGACAGCTTTGCCATACAGTCAAACGGGGTATTGAAAGGATGGGGCTACAATACAACTGGTCAATCTACGGTTCCACTGGGTCTGAGCAATATTCTGGCTGTAGCCGCAGGGGCCAATCACACAATCGTGCTCGGGGGATTATCTATGGAGAGTCCGCAACTGGCTTCCCCTATCGTGACACAATCAACAGTCAACACTTCCGTCCTGACAGTACGTGGACGAACATATTATCTTTGCTACAAGGATTCATTGACCGATGAGCGATGGCTGAGGCTGCCTCCCGTTCCTGGGAATGGTACTATTAAGACATTCACGGCTCCCACGGGAACTGCTGCGACGCGATTTTACCAGATTTGGAGCCAGTGACGCCATCCGGTTGTCAAGACTTGGACAGTGCCCGATGTTCTACCGGCCTAAGGAATAGATTGGGCCCGAGATGAATGTCGCCTTTGGGCCGTATGCAATCAAGTAGGTGGCGACAATGAGCATTTTGAAAGTCAGACCGCCGTCAATCTTCGTGGCGCTGTTGGCAACTGTGCTGTTCGCTGCCGGCCAATCTGGGAATACCCAAGGCTTGCGGATAAGTATCACGGAAGCGGTTTCGCTCGGTGGCGCCAAGTACGATTCCAGGGAAGAGATTTTTGTTCCTGCAGGTGGTCTGACAAATTCTGCGCGGCTTCATCTCGTTTCGACTAATGGCGAGGCATTCCTGGATTTGACGGACCTGCGAGTGGAAGGCACGAATGTTTGGTTTCGAAAATGGGAATTCAAAAGAAATCCACCGAAGCCCACTGAAAAGTCCAGGTACTACATGATTCACAGCGGTGGGTTTGGTCAGGAGAGGTCTCCCGAATTTCATCTGGAAATTGGAGATGAACAAGGGCTGTCCATTCCTCACAAGGCTTTCGCGGTTCAGGGAACGAATGGGATGTCGGCTTTTATTACCAGGGTGTATGACGCCGCTGTGTCTGCATCGCCTGTCCCGGAAAAACCAAATCCCTGGAACACAAGGCGGCTGACTAATGTCGAGCGGGTGGAACAGGCGAAGTTGATTGTGGTGGCCGAACACGGCGGCATATCTTACGACGGTCGAACGCAATTCAAGATTTCCAAGGTCGAGGTGCTTTTTGGCAAGCGACAGCCGGTGCGTGAGATTTCTATTTATTTGGGCAGATCCGCACTGACGACATTTCCGCAACAGGGGTCGAAATGGATTCTCTTTTTGGACGACGCCTTCGGGGCCACGGAAACGCACGAATATCGCAAGATCGTGGGAATGGGCCTGGATGAAAACGGCATGGTTCCCTATTCGGAGGAGGCGTTGAGCATGGTTAAGAAATTGATTGGGGAGATTAGGAAATAGCTCTGTGGACCTCTACACCGCAATCCATCCGCTGGTGCGAATTATCCAGGGCCTCTTGACTGGCCGGATTGGCGTGGTTTACCCAAGGGGTAGAGTCTCATGGTGAGGCTCTCACCTAAGATAGTCGATGGACGAGGACCGTAACTTTGCGGGTTTTGCGGGTGTTTGCGGGTAGCCTTGCGGGTAGGCCTTTTGTAACTCTCGCGAAATCAGATTTGTTTGCGGGTTTGCGGGTAAAAAGGGGGGTGGGTGGGGGGAGGGAATTTACGAATGACGATTTACGGGTGCTGGGAGGAAGGATTGGGTGGAAGTGAATGATGGTGCGTATGGACGAACACGGAGTGAAAAGAGGCAGTTTGGTTGGGCTTGGACGCTACGCGTCGTAAGTGGTTGATTTAATGAGTAAGCGCACGGAATTGCAGGATGATTCTTGCCAGCGGAATCAAGGCAGGACGGATTCAGCCATGACAGCGATGAGGTCTTTGCCGAATTGAAGGCGGTCAGGGACTTCGAGACGGCGCTTGGCTTTGGGGCCGGTGCCGACGCGTTGCTCCATGAGCATGACGGGGATTTTGCGGTCCTTGTAGAGGGAGTTGGTATCGTGCGAGGAGTTGCCAGAGCCAAGTTTACGGGAGGGATCGAAGCTGGTTTTCTCCACCAGCGTGTCGAACAGGCGGTTCATCATTTTTTGCGAGGCTTCATCGTCGGCCTGCGTGGCCAGATACTCGCCGGTCTCGGTGTTGTGAAGGTTGATCATGACGTCGATTTTGTGGCCGGAATCGACGTAGCCGAGGATGGCTTTTTTGGTGTACCAAATCTCGGGCATCATGGCCAAAAGTTGTTTGTCCCTGAGGTTGACTTCGCTCCAGTGGCGGTTGACGTCGTAACCATTGGCATTGAAACGAACCCCGCCGGTGGCGCAACCATCGGGATCCACCATGGGAGTGAACTTGAAGATTACTTTTTTGCGCAGGTCGCGTGCCCTGGGATCGTCCGACGAGACAAACCGCATGGCGCCTTCGATGACGTATGAAGTGCCGGATTCCCAGGCGTGTTGGCGAGCCTGAAGCCATACGGTCTTTTTCGCGTCATCGGGCGTGGCGAAATCGGTCACGGTGACCAGGTGCAGATCGCGACCTCGGGCGGTCTTGCCAATGACCTCGACGCGGACGGTGGGTGATTGATTTAGTTCATCAAGCAAACGAAGAAGTCGCGAGGTGACGTAAGGAGGCTGATGGGCGATCCAGATCGTGTCCTTTTCACCTTTGAATTTGAGGGTGTATTCCTTCTTCTGATTGTCCCAATCCATGGCCGGGAAGTGTTTCCAGTGCTCGCCATCGTAACTAAACACCGGGACGATGTCCGCGCCGGCGGGGGTTGCCCCGGGCTTGTCGTTGTATTCACCAACGAGATCGGTAAAGGTGAGCGTGACATTGCGGCCCAGCACGTTATCCATGCGGAAGAAATGCCAGCTTGCCTGGCGATTGCGTCCCCGTTCGTCATATTGACCTTCGACATGACAGCGAAAAGTCGTGTCATCGAGTTTCTCAATAGTTCCGAGTGACGCGCCTTCGAAGTTCTTGTTAAAGGTGATCGACTTCTCTTGCGCCAGGGTGACATGGGCAAGCGAGAGTGTGACGGCCGTTAGCAGGCTGAGAAAACGCATAGAGGAAAGATAAGGTCAAATTTCCTTGCGGCAAGCCTGCACCGCGCGCACCTTGCTATTATGCCTCCAAGAAATGCTCTGGCATGCGGGGAAGGCCTGCGGTATGTTGCGTTTTAGAAAACCGTAAAAAGAGTGCACAGCTTCCAAAATATTCGAATTGTACTTTGCGGACTTATGCTTTGGAGCGTGGCGGCCAACGCGGTCCCCACGAGACCGGTTCGCACGAACACGCCACCTGCAGCCGTCACGGCAGATGATTTTTTGCCAAACTTTGCAGAGGAACTCATCCGTATTCGTGGCGTAATTGATGACTACACCAAGCGCATCAAGAAATCTCCCAAAGACCCCACGCTCTATTTCCGGCGCAGCGAGGCGTATTCGGCGGTGGGGGAGCATAACAAGGCACGGCAGGATCGGCGCAAGGCAGTGGAACTGGATCCGGAGTTCAAGGCGCGCGCTGAGGAGTACGAAAACGTCACACCGATGATGCTTAACACTGAGGTTGTGATCGGGCATGAGTTCTTGCGCCGGGGCAAATACGAATTTGCCGAGCTGAAGTTTCGTTCGGCCATGGAGGCAGATCCCAAGAAGGCGGCGGGTATTGTTGGAATGGGCTTGCTGTACAACGCGCAGAAGCAATACGGCAAGGCACTTGACTATTTCAAGAAAGCGATCGAAATCGAGCCAGGATTCCAGGCGGGGTATTACCAGCGTGCGAACACCTATCTGCTCATGGGCCAACCTGCCAAGGCTTTGCCGGATTTGGCGAAGACGATCGAAATCGCGGAACGCGCCGAGGCGTATTACCTGCGCTCGCTGGCTTACAAGGCACTCAAGCAGACTGAGAAAGCTGAAGAAGACTTGAAGAAAGCAGAGACTCTGGATCCCGAAGTTGCCAGCAAAGTTCCGCAGCGGTGATCAAGCCCACGGTCAAGGGCGATGTCACACTTGCTTGAGGAGTGCTCGCCCCACTAGAGAGGCGGCTCTCGGCCGACGCATACAATTCATCAAGGTGCGCTTTTTGCAGGTCCCAAATGTGAAATACGATTTCCCGCGTTCTCTTTTGAAGAGCCGGCGTGGGCGCCTGGTCTGCGACCAAGCGCGCGGCGAGTTGGCTATGCTTGACGTCGGCTACGCTGTGGATGGAAAAGAATTCAACGCTGTGATCGCTGGCGCCGTAATGGCGAATCAAGGCACGCGCCACCATCGGAAAGAAGCTTGGCAATGGCCTTTCAACTCCCAAACCCACGGCAGCCAGGCCCTCAAGAAACGTGCCTTGTCGGGCTGTGTCACCGACAAACTCCCAGATCGCCTTTCCCGCCGGAGTCATTGGCGTTGATAAAATCGTCTCTTCCGACAGGCCAATTCCGCCGAGGAACCGTTTGAACAAGTTGGAATGTGCCTCTGATTCCTTTCCGCAGCCGGTTTCTTCGAAAATCGTTTCACTGAGAAAGGTCAGAGCAGGAACGGAGTCACACTTGGTCGCGACGTGCAGGTAGAAGCGTGGAAAATCGCGGACGAATGGATACACATCAAAACCCCAGCGCCGGAGGTCATCGAGGTGCAGTCGCCCACGGAAACAGGCGCGCCAGAACGGATGAGTCTTTCCAGCACAGTGGGATCCGAAGCTTGGAATTCACGTGACTTGAAGTCGC
>JADMIO010830111.1_pt1 | contig 117574 bp, 127 predicted proteins | sample 8958161 | NCBI WGS metagenome assembly JADMIO01 (sample SAMN16585339, study PRJNA669376) | soil metagenome | isolation source: Crop rotation soil | place: USA: Cullars Rotation, Alabama | collected 2011
GCCGCGACTTCAAGTCACGTGAATTCCAAGCTTCGGATCCCACTGTGCTGGAAAGCGCCTCCGCGTAGTGCCCCTGCTGAAAGAGCTGCTCGCCCTCAGAACGCTGAGGCGCAGCTTGCGGAGCAGCAGCAACAACCGAATGGACCGTCGCGGACACCGCGGCGACAGACAGCGCCACAACCGCAAACCGAATGATGAAACGAACCAAGTCACGTACCTCCCGTTTTCAATACAAACCTTAAGGAGCAGCCAGACTATCCGCCCGCCTTCTCCTTCGATTCATTCGACGCGTAGCCGAATATCCCCTTCGCCATCAGCGATGTCTCGCTATCCCGGCGCTTTTGATAAACCTCCGAGCGCATAGCGTGAGCATGCGCGTTCGCAGGCTCCGCGAGCACCGCCATCTCCGCCAGGTGACAGGCGAGCCGCAGATCACTCCCCGTCAGCGTCAACGCGCGATCAGCCAGCTTCCCCGCACCTCCGGCAAGCGCAGCGATCTCGCACGCCAACACCGCATCCTTCGCCGGCTTCAGATTTGCCGGATTGCCATCGTACCAACCGCCATACATGCGCCAGATGTTGCGCACGACGAACTCGGGCTCGTCGTACATCGGCTTCAGATACGGCTTCTCGAGCACCGCCTGATCGACCTTCACCGTGTGGATGATGTCGTTGAGCCGCGCGCCTTGATTCATCAATGCCAACGTCTCGCTCACCAAATGCTCGAGCGCGTCGGCGACGTCGTTCAGCACCTTGCGAATGCGCGCCGCGCCACCGATCGGCAAGCCATGTGCGGGCAGGAAGAGCTCGGCGCCCTGCCCCGCCATGTCGCGGATGGCCGCCGCCCACTCGCGCGGATAGCGCTGCACCTTCTGCGGATTGCCGGCGTTGGGAAAATTCCAGATAAAGAAGTCGCCGGCGCAGATCGCCTTGTGCTTCGGGATCCAAGCCCAGGTGTGATCGTCGGTCTCACCCTTGGCATGATGCAACTCGACGTCGAGCCCGCCGACGTTCAGCGACATGCGATCGCGATAAATCGTATCCGGCTTCGGCGTCGCTGTCGGCAAGAAGTGCGACGCACCCGCAATGTCGTAACCGCGCCGCCGAAACTGCCCGAACTGCCGCTCGTTTATGACCTTGTTGTAGCCGTCGGTCAGATTGTAGCGATCAAACCGTGCCGGCACATTCTCATGGCCCACGACGCGCGGCCGTGCGTGCCCGCAAGTTTCAGCGTCGTGGATGAACGCACCACAGCCGCCGACGTGATCGACGTGCCCGTGCGTGTAGACGATCGTGTTGAACCGCGTCGGCCGCCAGCCGCGTACCGCTTCGACCACACGCGCGCCGCCATGCTCGTTCGACGTGTCGAAGGCGAGCAGCCCGTCGTCCGTGTCGAACAGGACGCAGTGCGAAAACGCCTCGACCATCGCGACGCCGTCGCCGATCTCGGAGAGCTGATGATTGATTCGATTGAGCGGACCCGTCTGGTCCGTCCCCTTTCCTTCGTCGATGGCTGCGCGTGAGATCGCGAGCAAGTCGGCCATGTGAGCACCCGTTTGTTGGGCGCAAGGATGCCGCATCGGCGCCAATAGGCAACGTGAAAAAATCCGAATAGCATCGGCTCAAATCCGGAGGCGAAGATGTTGCGAAAGTTCATCACGAGTGCCGTTCTCGCAACCTGCCTCGCAACGCCTGCACTGGCCGGCAATTTTGCGGCGACCCTCCTGCCCACGCCCGCCGTGCCTGGCGCCGACATCAAGCCCTACATCAAAGTCCCGGCCGGGCAGATCGCCTTGCGCCACGTCAGCGTCATCGACGGTACGGGCGCTGCTGCACAAGCGAACCGCACAATCCTCATCGATCAAGGCCGCGTCCGTGCAGTGCAAGACGACAACGCGCCGGTCCCTGCGGGCTTCACGACGCTTGACCTGAGCGGTTCGACCGTGCTGCCCGGCATCATCGGCATGCACAATCACATCTTCCACATCGCGCGCCCGAACGTGTCGGACGACGGCCACTTCGATCCGCCGCTGATCGTACCGCCCGGTCCGCATATGGATGTCACGGGCCCCTATCTCGAAGGCGCGTCCAGCATCTTCATCGTCATGCATCGCATCCAGAATCCGGAAGACGCGCGCAAGACGGTCGCCTTCTGGGCCGAGCAAGGCGTCACCTCATTCAAAGCCTACATGAACATCACGCGCGCCGAGCTAAAGGCGGCGATCGAAGAAGCGCATCGCCGCGGCTTCAAGATCACCGGCCATCTCTGCGCGGTCACCTACGACGAAGCCATCGATCTCGGCATCGACAACCTCGAGCACGGCTTCTTTGTGAACACGGCGAACGATCCGGGCAAGCAGCCGGACGTGTGCCCATCGACAGTCGGCAATCCGACGATTGAGAACATGGATCCCGACGGCCCGCCGGCGAAGGCGCTGATCGCGCATCTCATCTCGCACCACGTTGCGCTGACGTCGACCCTGCCCGCCTTCGAACCGCTGTTCGCCGAAAGCTCGTCGCTCTATGCGAAGTCGCTGGAAGCAATGAGCCCAGAGGCGCGCGAAGGCTACCTCACCATCCGCCGCCGCTTGATGAATTCGCCTGAGCAAGCCCGCGTCGCGCGCGAAAAGCGCTGGCGCAACGACCTTGCACTCGAGCGCAAGTTCGTCGATGCCGGCGGCCTCTTGATGAGCGGTCCCGATCCGACATCAACTGGCGGCATTGTCCCCGGATACGGCGACCTGCGCGGCATCGAGCTCTTGGTCGAAGCCGGATTCACGCCGCTCGAAGCGATCAAGATAGCAACACTCAACGGCGCGACGTTCCTCGGCGTCGCCGACCGCATCGGTTCAATCGCTGCCGGTAAGAACGCCGACCTCCTCATCGTCAAAGGCGATCCCTCGCAATCGATCGCCGACATCGAGCAAGTCCAGCTCGTCTTCAAGGACGGCGTTGGCTACGACACGGAGAAACTCGTCGCTTCGGTGAAAGGCCACTTCGGTCAGTATTGAACCCTACAGATGTCATCCCGGGCGAGCAGAGCTGAACGCAAGTTCAGCGTCGCGAGACCCGGGACCTATAGTGCGGTTGAGACCTGCCTCAGACTCTCTATGGGTCCCGGCTCGCGCTTCGCCGGACTTCCGTCCGGCTTCACTTGGCCGGGATGACAACGAGGTGTTGTCATTGCATGATCATTGCGGGCGATAGTCCGTCACCGCCCAGCCGTAGCTCTGCACGCGCCAGGCGTCGCCGTCGCGCACCAGTACGAATGACCAGCCGCCGTCTTCAGAGAAGCGGCGGCCACGGCTCAATCCCGTCCACGTCGTCGGCAGAGAGAAGTAGACGCGCTCGCCATCGCCATTGAAATCCTGGGGAGCGCCAAACCTAGGCCGCAGTTGGCTGAGTGTATCGGCGTGGGCACGAAAGCCTGCGGCCCAATCGCGGACGGCAGAGGCGCCGTGAAAAACATACGGCGAAAAATTCTCGACGATGACGACGCCGCTGTCCGCGAAGATGTCGAAGAGGTCCGCCTCCTCGCGCGTCACCATAAACCGCACGAGGCGCTCGATCGCGGCCATCATGGCTGCGTCGGGCCGCGCGCTCATGAGAGGAATCTCAGCTCTCGCTGCCGCCAAAAATCGCGCGGTAAATCAGACTGCCGAGCCAGAGGATCAACGTCAGCACGATGACGCGCGTGAACAACGCAAACAACGTCATCGCGATCGCGGTGTCGCCGACCAGGAGCCCGAACAACGCCGACGGCTGGCCGTAGCCGAGGAACGTCGTCGCCGTATCCATGATGTAAACTTTGAGCTGCCCGGCGAACGTGACGAACGCGTTCACCCATTCCGGCGTGAACCAGACCATGATCCCGAGCACGACGAAGGACATGAAGAAAGAAACGATGCTGCGCCACGTCTGGCGCACGAAATGGCCGAGCGTCTTCCCCATTGTCTTCCCCTTGCCTGAAGGCCCCGAGGGTCAGGTTCCTCGCTCGACATAAACGTGTCAAGGCGGCCGGAAGTTGCTCGGGCAAAGCGCCGCGAACCGGGGATATTCACTATTCCGCGGCGGCTTTGAGCGGACGCCGTGCCGAGGGCGCCTTTCCGGTCAGATATGTGACAACCATGCGCGACAGCTCCTCGGCGAGCGCACCGGAGCGCAAATCGTCCGGTCTTTGCGACACCGCGTCGTGCACCGCGGTGTGCACCGTTTGCTTCACGAGATAGACGGCAAGATCAAGATTTGCGACCGCGAGCTCGCCCCGTCGCCCTTCGAGTAGGTTGTGCACCATGCGCTTGCACCGCTCCTCGTGCCCGCTCCGCCAATCGGCTGAACCCAGATGCGGCACCTCCTCGGACAGCACACGATGCAGTTCCGGATCGAGCAAATGCGAGCGAACATTGTCCTCGATCAGCGCACGAATGATCTCGGCCAAGGGCCGGCCCTCGGCATCCGCAGCAATTGCTTCCATGCCGAGTTCGAGATCGCGCACATGGCGGCGCATCAATTCGCCGAGCAACGCCTCCTTGTTCGGGAAATATTGATATAGCGAACCGACGCTCACACCTGCCCGTTCCGCGACGCGATTGGTGGTGAAGGCCTCATACCCGTCCTTGACCAAAATGCGAGCCGCGGCGTCGAGGATGACCTCGACCGTCGCGCGCGAACGGTCCTGAGCCGGCATTTTGCGAGGAACGACGCTGGATTTCTTCGGTCTGGCCATGACACCCGGATGCGAGTAGTGAACCTGAGCAATTGCTCGTATAACATGAGCAATAGCTCGTATTCACCCATCTGACAAGACAAGACCTGTCACATGCCACCCGAGCCAAACGTCACAGAGTGTAAGCAGCCGCCCAAGACCGTTCGCCCGCTCGTCGACACGACGCGCTGCGAAGGGAAAGAGGACTGCGAGGAAGTGTGCCCGTACGGTGTCTTCGAAGTACGCAAGCTTGATGCCGGCGAGCGCAAAGCGTTGTCGTTCATGAATTGGGTGAAGGTCATGGCTCACGGCGGCAAGCAAGCCTTCGTCATTCATCCCGAGAACTGCCATTCGTGCGGCCTCTGTGTCCGCGCTTGCCCGGAAAAAGCCATTCGCCTCGTTCGCTTCGAAGAGGTCACGCCATGAATGTGCACGTCCCGTCCGCCAATGAGGGCCTGCAAACACCGCGCGTGAAAGAAACGCTGGCGCGCCTGCATCGCGCCGCGCGCGGCGATGCGCTCATCTTCCTGCGCGGCCTTCCCGACGCACTCGCCGCAAAAGCGCGCGGAAAATCGCTATTTGACGGCCTCGAGCCGCATATGAAGAACGCCTTCATCCAAATTTCCCATGGCGCCGGTGAGGCCATTTACAACACGGCGCGCGCCATCAATGCGAGGCGCATCGTCGAGTTCGGCACGAGCTTCGGCGTCTCGACGATCTATCTGGCCTGCGCGGTGCGCGACAACGGCGGCGGCCAAGTGATTGGCAGCGAGCTCGAGCCGAGCAAGGTTAAAATCGCACGCCAGAACATCGCGTCGGCCGGACTCGAATCGTTCGTTGACGTACGGGAAGGCGATGCGACGCAAACGCTCGCCACGATCGAAGCGCCGATCGACCTCGTCTTACTTGACGGTTGGAAGGACCTCTACATCCCCATTTTGAAGATGCTCACGCCGAAGTTACGTCGCGGTTCGGCCGTGTTCGCCGACAACATCTACACATTCCGCAAAACACTGCGCCCTTACGTCGCGCACATGCGCAATCCGCAGAACGGGTATGTGACGACGACACTATCGGTCGGCTCCGGCCTCGAATACTCCGTCTACGTTGGTACGGAGAATTGAAATGCTGAACCTCATCACCCATCTAGGCAAAGAGGCTTGGGAGAGGGCCCGCATGCGTACGCCTGAAGAGACTGCTGGCGAACCACGTTATGTACCGGCGCTTGGCTATCATTTTCTGACGCCGTTTTACGATACGATGGTCGCGCTGATGACGCGCGAAACGACGTGGCGCAAAGCATTCGTCAAGCAGATCGCACCCGATCAACGCGATGTCGTGGTCGATGTCGGTTGCGGCACCGGCACGCTCGCCGTGATGCTGAAGCGCGCGAGCCCCTACACAACCGTCTACGGACTCGATCCCGATCCGAACGTCCTTGGCCGCGCCGAAATCAAGGCGCGTGACAAAGGCGTTCTCGTTCACTTCATGAAAGCCTACGGCGCCGAAGTCGCTGAGCGCTCAGCCTCGCTGCGCGTGTCGAAGGTCGTGTCGAGTTTGGTGCTTCACCAAGTACCGCTCGCCGGAAAACGCGAGATCCTCGGCAACATGTATGCGGCGTTGAAGCCGGGTGGTGAAATCCACATCGCTGATTACGGTCTGCAAAGATCGGCGTTGATGCGTCTTCTCTTCCGTCAGATCCAGCATCTGGATGGTTGCGAAGGCACGGAGCCGAATGCTCTGGGCATCGTACCGGTGCTGATGGAAGAGATCGGCTTCGACAATGTCCGCGAGAACCGCGTGATCGCGACGCCGACCGGATCGATCTCGCTTTATTCCGGCCGCAAAGCCTGAACGCTCGGCATATCCGTGTAGACCATCGACACGTGTTCGTCGGCGGCGATTGCAGCAGGCGTGACGATTTGCTGCCTCAGCACATACGCCCAGCACTGTTCCTGATCGTAGTTGTGCGACTTGCACGCCGGTAGGTTCGACCACTGCTGATCGTAGATCGCTTCGAAGCCTGGCTGCCCTTTGGCGAGCTTCTCGAGCTTGGTCGTCAGCCCAAGCGTCACACCGACGTCGCCGTAAGCCAGCCGCACAAGCTCGGCCGAATAAATACTGTCGGCGTTCTTGTCGAAGAATGTGTCGTAGGGCTTACCAAGCTGCTTGCGCGCCGAGGCCACGACTTGCGCACCAAGCTCCGGGGTCATGTTGTGCACACGATAGACCGTGATCGCACTATCGGTGCCGCGGGAAACGAACTGGCCCATGCTGACTTCATCGATCTGCGTCACGCCCGCCGTGATCACCGTCGGCCCGTTCTCTTCCGACGTCGCAACGATGCCGACATTCGTCAGCGGCGAAGCCGACGCATCCAGAATCATCTCGTTCGGAAAGTCTGTCGTCGTCTGGAATACGAGATCGCCGTTCTGCCATTCGACCGGCTCATGACGCGTGGTCATGTAGGTCAGAATGTAGACGCACAGGGCAAATCCGGCGACGCCGGCGCCGATCGTCAGGGCAACGTTGGTACGCATCGCTTCCGCACTCATCGACTGGCAAGGGCGGAAAGCCTCGCACGGCGCGAGTAAATGCCGGTGTAACCGTCTCGCGCGCAATCTGCCCCAAAATGGGACGAAGCGTTGCCGGCCGCGTCAAGTCGCCTTTGCCGTGCCCCAATAATTGTATCCGAGCGGTCGCGGCGTGCTCGGCAGATACATTGTTTCCATGTTCTCGACGCTGAACCCGCCTTCACGGAGCAGCTGCGGAATCGGCCGACCGACATGGCAGCCGCCGGCAAGCTTCTTCCAGGTCGGCGTGATCCAATCCTGCCATTTGCGCACACTGACATCTGGCGCTTCGCCATGCTCGCAGAAGATCAGTTTGCCGCCCGGTTTCAACACACGCCGCATCCCTTTGAGCGCGCGATTGACGTCGGGAATGGTGCACAGCGTGTACGTCACCAGCACCGTGTCGACCGATTTGTCTTCAAGCGGAATCTCCTCCGCCTTCAGATCGAGAAACTCGAGCGGAAATTTGATGTCGTGAGCTCGCTTCATCGCTCGAGCGCGCATCTCGGGCGCCGGCTCAAGCCCCCACAAATGCGTGACCTTCGTCGGATCGTAAAATGGGAGATTCTGCCCCGCGCCGAGTCCGATCTCCAGCACACGGCCTTCTGCCAGCGGCACGACCTTCTTGCGCTGATAGGTGATGGGTTTCGCGCTCATCGCCATTTCGAGCAGCGGCGGCAACAGATAACGATCGTAAAAGCCCATTTGTGCTCGCGTCGTTTGCTGCGCCACTATATGAGCGCGTGAAAGCAGGCACAACGGAGCAGTCTCATGAGTAACCCCTTCACCTACGTCGATCCCGTGCCGCAGAAAGGCGCGGTTGTTGTCGCCGAGGTCAGCAACGTCGGCTTCACGCAATACCTCGTCGACGGTCGCCACAAGGATCTGTTCGCGGACGAAGGCCCAGCCATCGGTGGCGCCGACAAAGGGCCTGAACCTTACGAATTGTTATTGATGGCGCTCGGCTCTTGTACGTCGATCACTCTCCGCATGTATGCCCAAAGGCATCAATGGTCGCTCGCCCGCGTCGTGGTCACGCTCAAACATTCGCGTCAACATCCGAACGATTGCGTCAAGTGCGAGACGGAAACGAGCCGCATCGAACGCATTGAGCGCACAATCTCGCTGCGTGGAAATCTGACGCCGGCGCAAAAGGCACGGCTGATGGAGATCGCCGAACGCTGCCCAGTCCATCAAACACTCAGCGCACGCGTCGATGTGGTAACAAAACTCGACGAATCCGAGCCAATCCCCTAGCGCCCGGTGAAGCGCGGCGGCCGCTTCTCGAGGAACGAAGTCACGCCTTCGCGGAAATCTTCCGAACCCTGACAAAGCAGCAGTTGATCGAAATCGGCCGTCGCCGTGGCATCGCCCATCGCTGTCGCCGCGTTGATCGCCGCCTTGTTCATCCGCACAGGCAAAGGCGGCTTGGCGGCGATCTCCCCGGCTATGGCGAGTGCGCGATCGAGCGCCAGCCCCGGCTGGGTCGTTTCATCGACGAGGCCAATGCTTCGCGCCTCGTCTCCCGAAATCGCATGTCCCAAAATGACCAACCGCTTCGTCCGCGCAGGCCCGACTAGGCTGACAAGCCGCGGCAAGCTTCCCCAGGTCATGTTCATGCCGCGATCGATCTCAGGAATGGAAATCTTGGCGTTGCTCCCCGCAACGCGTAGATCGCATGCCACTGACAGCGCCACACCGCCACCGATGCAATAGCCTTCGATCGCCACGATCGTGACCGGCGCCAAATCGGCCCACGCTCGGCACAACCGCGATCCGAGCGTTTGCCCCTGCCGCCGCTCCGATAATCCCGCGCTCGAAAGTTTGGCCGCTTCTGCATCCCGCAAATCGTAGCCGACGCAGAACGACCGCGGATCGCCGGTCAGAACAATCGCCGAGGTCTCCGCATCCTCCTCGAACGAGGCGGCGACGGCGATCAACTGCCGCATCGCATCGCGCGACATCGCATTGCGTCCGTCGCCGCGATCGAAGCGCACCAGCGCGACGCGCCCGCGCTGTTCTTTGGTGATGTCCGGGCCGAATTCGCTGAGTGTCATGGCTAAGCTCTCCGCTTTCGCGCAGATCAGAGCACGGGCAAAAAAAGAAGGCCACGTCCAAGGACGTGGCCTCAAGTTCAAGGGACTCCGAGGGGAGAGACCTCGGAGGTAGGAAATCGAACTCTTAGTTCGGCGCCGGCCGGCGCAGCGTCGGTGCTGTCGCACCGCCCGCGCTCTTGCGGCGCTCGACAAGCGATTTCATCGGTGGGCAAGGCTCGCCGTTCGGGCCCACGGCTGGCGCCGCGCCCTTCTGCTGACCGAATGAAGGCGGTGCGCTCGCTTCCTCGTCCTCGACAATGTCCTCGAGATCCGACGTGTCGACCTCGGGCATCTGCGTTTTCGTGGCTGCCTTGCGCATCGTCGACGCAGCAGCTTTCGGTTCGGCCGGCGCGCCGGTATGACGGCGTGCCCGCACCGCTTCGAGCGCGCGCTGCATGTCTTCCTTCGAAACGTTCTTCGGCTTGCCGTCGTCCTCCGCAGGCTCGAGCGCAGGCGGATGCGGCGGCTTCACCGTCGAGGCATGTGCAACCGCGGCGCTGGCCGGCGCACGCGCTGGTGCCGGTTTCGCTGCGACCTTCGCAGGTTCGACCGGCGTCGGCGCGACGTCGAGCGCGACGTTGCCCCGCGCCCACGTGCCGTCCCATGCCAACAGTTCATCAAGCGCCAGCGGCTTCTGCACCCAGATACCTTGCGCCGCGGTGAAGCCCACATATTCGAGCCCACGCATCATCGCTTCGTCTTCGGCACCGACCGCGACGGCTTCCAATCCGTATTGGCGCGCAAAGCGCAGACGCGCCGCGACTGCGCCCGCGCCCTTGAGACCGAGGCGCTGCGCCAAGCGAATGGTCGCCGTGCCACCAACTTTGACCGACGTGAAGGGCATCGGCGAGAACTGACCGAGATCGACCGGCACGATACCGCCGCCGTCAAGCGCCACGCCGACGCCAGTCTCGCGCACCGCGATCAGCACCGGACCAAGCGCCGCCGGATCTTGCGCCAACGCGCGCTCCGGTACTTCGATGATGACATTTTGCGGCTTGAGGCCGTACTCGGCGATGAGCCCGGCGAGACCGTTCGCAAACCCTTCGGACATCAGATCGCGCGGACCGACGTTGACCGACACGCTCCAATTGTTGCCCGCCGCGTGCCACTTCGAAGCTGCCTTGAGCGACTCGTGGAAGACGAGCCCCGTCAGCTCGTTCATTCGCCCTTGGCTCTCGACGAAATCGAGGAAGAGGCCCGGCGGTAGCAGGCCGTACGTCGGATGCTGCCAGCGAATGAAGCTCTCCGCGCCCGTGACCTGGCTCGACGCCAAATCGACTTTCGGCTGGAACACCACACGGAATTCGTTGCGCTGGAAGGCCTGATCGATGTCAGATGCGGTGAGCCGGAAGGTCCTGTCGCTCATTGGGCAAACCTCTGCTGGGCGGGCGGCACAGTGCCGATCGTCATAAGGTTTACCGCGCCACCCCTTAAGGGAGGTTCGTCCGGACCTTCTGCATTTGAATATCTGCAATTTGAAGGATCGAGAGTTCGCCTATGTCGGAAGAGAAAAAACCGCCGGTTCCCCTGCCCGCATCGACACTATTGCTAATTCGTAATGCGAGCGCGGGCCTCGAAGTGTTCATGGTCAAGCGCCATCACCAGATTGATTTCGCTTCAGGGGCTTTGGTTTTTCCCGGCGGAAAGGTTGATCCGCACGATCGCGATCCGGCCCTGCGCGCCCATGTCGATGGTGCAGATAAACTCGACGATTTGCACTTAAGCTTAGCGGCCTGTGCCATTCGCGAAGGCTTCGAGGAATCGGGCATCATCCTCGCCCGCCGCGTCGGCAGTCAGGAACTAATCTCTGCCGAACACGCGACGTCACTGAAAGATTGGCGCCCGAAATTGAATTCGAGCGAAGTCGGTCTCACCGAATTCCTGACCAAGGAAAAGTTGCGTCTCGCCTGCGATGCGCTCGTTACCTTCGCGCATTGGGTGACGCCAACCTTTATGCCAAAGCGCTTCGACACCTATTTCTACGTCGCCGCAGCGCCGACCGGCCAACTCGGTCGCCACGACGGCTCTGAGTCCGTGGATTCGGTTTGGGTCGATCCGACCGAGGCGCTCAGCGACAAACGCTGGACGATCATCTTCCCGACCAAAATGAATCTGCTGAAGCTCGGTTCGGAAAAGACCGTTGACGGAGCCCTCAATACCGCGCGCAAGACGCCAGTCGTGACTGTCTTGCCAGAGGTTGTAACGCGCCCCGAAGGCCGCTTCCTCACCATCCCCGAGAACGCCGGCTACGGCAAAGTCGAAGAGTCGATGACCGGATTCCGCGGCTAGCCTGAGCCGTCGACGATGAACTGCTCGGCCAGGATGCGCTCTTCAAGCGAGCGGTCAGGGTCGAACAGCATTGTCACCGACGTGCTCGAATCCTCCGAGACGGTCACTGAGACCACCTCGCGCACTTCCGTATGATCGGCGACGGCGCTCACCGGCCGCTTGTCCGCCTCGAGAATATCGAACACCACTTCACAGCGCCGCGGCAGCAGAGCGCCGCGCCAGCGCCGGGGCCTAAACGCGCTGATCGGCGTCAGCGCCAACAGCGGCGCATCGATCGGCAGGATCGGCCCATGCGCCGACAAATTATAGGCCGTCGATCCCGCTGCCGTTGAAAGCAGCGCGCCGTCGCAAATCAACTCCTCGAGCCGCACGCGACCGTCGACCGAGATGCGCAGCTTCGCCGCCTGCCGCGTCTCGCGCAGCAGCGACACTTCATTGAACGCGAGCGCGTTCTGCGCCTTGCCGCTCCGCGTTTTCACCTTCATCCGCAGCGGATGCAGCGCCTGCGCATGTGCGATATCAAGCCGATCCATCAGATCGTTCGGCGAATACTCGTTCATCAGGAAACCGACCGAGCCGCGGTTCATCCCGAACACAGGAATGTTCTTGCGCGCATATTTATGCAGCACATGAAGCATGAAGCCATCGCCGCCGAGAGCAACGACGACATCGGCGTCGGCTTTGAAATTGCCGTAGCGCTTAGCAAGCTCCTTTTGAGCCGCGGCCGCTTCCGGCGCCGACGAGGCGGTAAAGCAAGGTTTGGAGAAGCGCATCAGCCGCCGGTGAGTGACATGTGGCGCGCAACCGCCGGCTTCTTGTGCCGCCGGTCGATGATGAAGTCGTGGCCCTTCGGTTTGCGCGAAATCGCTTCGTCGATCGCGGCGTTGAGCAGCCCGTCATCCGCACTCGCTCGGAGCGGCGCACGCAGGTCCCCCGCATCGTCCTGGCCGAGACACATATAAAGCGTGCCCGTGCAGGTGAGCCGTACGCGATTGCATGTCTCGCAGAAATTATGCGTCAGCGGCGTGATGAAGCCCAGCCGGCCGCGCGTCTCGCGCACCGTCACATAGCGTGCGGGTCCGCCCGTGCGATAATCGCTCTCATCGAGGGTAAAGCGCTCAGCCAACCGTGACCGCACGATCGACAGCGGTAGATACTGATCCGTGCGATCGCCGTCGATGTCGCCCATCGGCATCGTTTCGATCAACGTGAAGTCCATGCCGCGCTCATGCGACCAAGTCATCAACGTCTCGATCTCGTCCTCATTCACGCCGCGCAAGGCAACCGTGTTGATCTTGATCCTGAGGCCCGCGTCCTGCGCCGCTTTGATCCCGCCGAGCACTTGATCGAGCTTGCCCCACCGCGTGATCGCCGCGAAGCGATCGGGATCGAGCGTGTCGAGCGACACGTTCACCCGCCGCACGCCCGCGTCGAAGAGTTCGGGTGCGAACCGCGCGAGCTGACTGCCGTTGGTCGTCAGCGTCAGTTCGTCGAGAGCACCCGTCTTCAGATGGCGCCCGATCGATCGCACGAGCTTCAGAATGTCCCGCCGCACCAGCGGCTCGCCGCCGGTCAGGCGAAGCTTGCGCACGCCTTTCGCGACGAAGGCCGAACACAGCCGGTCCAACTCCTCGAGCGACAGCAGATCCTTCTTCGGCAGAAACGTCATGTCTTCCGCCATGCAATAGACACAGCGAAAGTCACAGCGGTCCGTCACTGACACGCGCAAATAGGTGATTGTCCGGCCGAAGCGATCGAGCATAGGGTTGAACTTATCAGCCGCCGCGCCGCTTTCCACCCCTCACATGGACCTCCCTCGTGGCAAGCGCGTCACTGCCGTTAATATTGCGTCCAATTACGAAGCCCCAGGAACGCCTCGCATGCCGAACAAAGGTCATCACATCCTCGCCATCGACCAGGGCACGACGTCGAGCCGCGCCATTCTCTTTGACCGCGCAGGCAAGCCGCTGAAGACAGCGCAGGCCGAACATCGCCAGTTCTATCCGCAGGACGGCTGGGTCGAGCACGACGTGGAGGAGATTTGGCAGGCGACGCTGAAGGTGGTGCGCGAGGCGCTGGCTGGCACTAACGTCACGGACGTCGCGGCGATCGGCATCACCAATCAGCGCGAGACGACGGTCCTCTGGGATCGCAAGACCGGCAAGCCGCTGCACCACGCCATCGTCTGGCAAGACCGCCGCACCGCGACGCTCTGTGCCAAGCTCAAAGAGCAAGGCCGCGAGCCGACGATCACGCAGAAGACAGGCCTGCTGCTCGATCCGTATTTCTCCGGCACCAAGCTCGCCTGGCTGCTCGACAACGTCTCAGGCGCAAGAGCTCGCGCGGCGAAAGGCGAACTCGCGTTCGGCACGATCGACACTTGGCTGATCTATCGCCTCACCGGCGGACACGCGCACGTCACCGACGCGACCAACGCCTCACGCACGCTTCTCTATGACATCGGCCGCGGCCGATGGGATGGGGAGATCCTCGAGTGGCTGAACATCCCACAAAGCGTGCTTCCCGAAGTGCGCGACTCAGCGGCGACCTTCGGCGACACCGATCCATCGCTCTTCGGCGCCAAGATTGCGATTACCGGCGTCGCGGGTGACCAACAAGCCGCAAGCGTCGGCCAAGCCTGCGTCAAGCAGGGCCTGATGAAGTCGACCTATGGCACCGGCTGCTTCGCGCTCGTCAACACTGGGCCCGCGCTAGCGCCGTCGCGCAACCGCCTGCTCGCAACGATTGCTTACGCGCAGAACGGCAAGCGCACCTATGCGCTCGAAGGCTCGATCTTCATGGCCGGCGCCACGATCCAGTGGCTGCGCGACGGCCTGAAGTTGTTTCCGAAATCATCGGACAGCGCCGATCTCTCTCTCAAAGCCGACCCACGCTCACGCGTTTATCTGGTACCCGCCTTCGTCGGCCTCGGAGCGCCGTATTGGGATCCCGGCGCACGCGGCGCCATCATCGGCCTTACGCGTGACACCGGCCACGCTGAGATCGCACGCGCGGGGCTCGAATCCGTTTGCTTCCAAACCCGCGATCTCCTCGAAGCGATGGCGAACGACATGAGCGCCGCCGGCCTCGGCAGTCCGAGCGCGCTGCGCGTCGACGGCGGCATGGTGGTCAACGATCTCTTCTGCCAATGGCTCGCCGATCTTACCGGCCGCCCGATTGAACGCCCCGAGGTCGTAGAAACCACGGCGCTCGGCGCGGCTTACCTCGCAGGCCTCGGCGCCGGTCTTTACGCTTCCCTCGACGAAGTCGCCGCGCAATGGCGCTGCGAGCGCCGCTTCGAGCCCAAAATCGGAACCGACGAGCGCGATGCCCGCTACGCGGGCTGGCAGGAAGCGGTCGGCCGCGTCCTTACCAAACGGGATCGTTGAACGGTCATTTGACAGCGCCCGAGGCGCGGACGCACTCTTGACCCAAGCCAGCCATTGGAGAGCCGCCATGTCCGCTGCTTTGCACGCCGATAAGTCACCGCAAAAGACCAAGATGTCCGCCGAGGAATGGAAGACCCGCGTCGACCTGGCGGCCACCTATCGCCTCGTCGCCCACTACGGCTGGGACGACATGGTCTTCACCCACATCAGCGCACGGGTGCCCGGACCGGAGCACCAATTCCTCATCAATCCCTACGGCCTGATGTTCGATGAGATCACGGCTTCGAGCTTGGTGAAGGTGGATCTCAACGGCCACAAGGTTGAAGAGAGCCCCTATCCGGTAAATCCGGCGGGCTTCACGATCCATTCCGCTTTGCACATGAACCGCGACGACGCGCACTGCGTCATCCATCTGCACTCGGACGATGGCGTCGCTGTCGCGTGTCAGGACGGTGGTCTCCAACCGATGAGCCAGCACGCCATGCTCATCGCCCAAGACCTTGCCTATCATGACTATGAAGGCGTCGCCCTCGACCTCGACGAGCGTGAGCGTCTGGTCAAGGACATCGGCAACAAGAACCTGATGCTCTTGCGCAATCACGGTACTCTGTCGATCGGCAAAAGCTGCGCCGACGCGTTCCTGCGCATGTATTATCTCGAGCGCGCCTGCACGATCCAAATCCGCGCGATGGCGGGCGGCGCGAAAATCAACGCGACCAACCAAGGCGTCGACACCAAGACGGCCGGCCAAGGCGGCAACGCTTTCGACGGCATGATCGGCAACCTCGCCTGGCCCGGCCTCCTCCGGATGCTGGATCGCGAAGATCCGAGCTATCGGAATTAAGAGCTATTCACTCGCATAGCGCCTCCAATTGTCATGGTCCGCGAAGGCGGACCACCCACGACTTCCTTCTGCTGCGTTGTAAAGACGTGGGTGGTCCGCCTTCGCGGACCATGACACCGCTAGGTGCATAGGAGCACGAAAATGAAATTCGGTGCAGGCCAGCCCGTTCGCCGTCTTGAGGACAACCGCCTCGTCACCGGCCACGGTCAGTACACAGACGACTTCAACTTCCCGGGCCAAGCGCATGCCGTGGTCCTGCGCAGCCCCTATGCGCACGCCAAGCTCGGTGCCATCGACACCCTCGCCGCGCGCGAAGCGCCCGGCGTCATCGCCGTCTACACCAACAAGGACATCGAAGCCGCCGGCCTCGGCCCCATCCCCTGCATGGCGCTGCTGCCGAACAAAGACGGCTCGCCGATGTTCAATCCACCGCGCCCAGCGCTCGCCAAAGGTCGTGTCCGCCATCTCGGCGATCCCGTTGCCATGGTCGTCGCCGAAACCGCAGCGCAAGCGCGCGATGCCGCTGAACTGATCCAAGTCGACTACGAAGAGCTGCCCGTCGTCGCCGAAACAGAGGCAGCGCTCACCGCGCCGCCGCTGCACGAAGGCGCCAAGTCGAACGTCGCGCTCGACCACGAGCTCGGCGACAAAGCCGCCGCCGACAAAGCCTTCGCTTCAGCCACGCATGTCACCAAGCTTCGCATCGTCAATCAGCGCATCGTCGTCAACGCGATGGAGCCGCGCGCGGCCGTCGGCGCATACGACAAGGCCGGCGACAAGTACACGCTCCACACCGGCAGCCAAGGCGTGCACGGCATGCGCGCCATCATCGCCAAGCAAGTCCTGAAGACCGACGAGAAGAACTTGCGCGTCGTCACCAAAGAGGTCGGTGGCGGCTTCGGCATGAAGTCGTTTGTCTATCCCGAATACCCGCTGGTGCTCTTCGCCGCGAAGCAGCTCGGCCGCCCCGTGAAGTGGACTGCCGACCGCGCCGAATCCTTCCTCACCGACACCCAGGGCCGCGATCACATCACCAACGCCTCGATCGCCTTCGACAAAGACCACAAGGCGACAGCGGTGCGCGTCGAGACGATCGCGAACTTCGGTGCCTATCTCTCGCAATTCGGCCCCTTCATCCCGACGATGGCGGCCGGCGGCATGCAGGTCGGTGTCTACGCGATCCCCGTCGTGCATCAAGCGACGAAATGCGTCTTCACCAACACCGTGCCCGTTGATGCCTACCGCGGCGCCGGCCGCCCAGAAGCCGCCTACGTCATCGAGCGCTTGATGGACCAAGCCGCGCACGAGCTGAAGATCTCGCCCGCGGAGTTGCGCCTGAAGAACTTCATCCGCCCTGATCAGATGCCGTTCAAGTTTCCGGTTGCCGGCACGATCGATAGCGGCGCCTTCGCCAAGAATCTCGATGACGCGACCAAGCAAGCTGAATGGGGAAGCTTCGATGCCCGCCGCAAAGCGGCCCGTGCCCGCGGCAAGGTCGCCGGCATCGGCATGTCCTATTACGTCGAGCGCACCGCTGCCGGCTTTGAGATGGCGCACATCGAAGTACGCGCCGACGGCGAGATCCACGTCATCGCCGGCACGCAGTCGAACGGGCAAGGCCACGAGACCGCTTACGCGCAGCTTGTATCGGAACGCCTCGGCGTGCCGATCGACATCATCAAGGTCACAAGCGGCGACAGCGATGCGATGCGCGCGGGCGGCGGCACGGGCGGCTCACGCTCGATCATGATGGCGGGCGGCGCGATCGGCGTCGCGGTCACCGACATCATCGAGAAAGGCAAAGCCCTCGCCGCGAACGAGCTCGAAGCAGCCGCCGCAGACATCGAATACGCCGACGGCAATTTCCGCATCGCCGGCACTGACCGCACCATCGGCATCTTCGAAGTCGCACGCATCGCCAAAGGTCAAGCAAACACGGTTGGTTCGGAAGGCATCGCCGCCGACGGCGAGTTCCGCCATCAGTCGAACACTTGGCCGAATGGCTGCCACGTGTGTGAGGTCGAGATCGATCCTGAGACCGGCATGACCGTGATCGCGCGCTACACCATCGTCGACGACTTCGGCGTCATCGTGAATCCGATGTTGGTCGAAGGCCAAGTCCATGGCGGCGTCGTCCAAGGCCTCGGCCAAGCGATGGGCGAGCACGGCCAATACGATGCGCAATCGGGCCAGCTCATCACCGGCTCCTTCATGGATTACTGGATGCCGCGTGCCGACAACATGCCGAAGATGACGTTCAAGACCAACGAAGTGCGCTGCACGACGAACCCGCTCGGCGTCAAAGGCTGCGGCGAAGCCGGCACCGTCGGCGCCGCGCCCTCCTTCGTCAACGCCGTCATCGACGCCCTCCGCCCCTACGGCGTAACGGCGATCGACATGCCGGTTACGCCTTTGAAGGTGTGGGAGATCACGAAAGGCCGCACTGCGGCAGCGTGATGCGCGAGATAAGGGTCACAGCGGCGGCGTCATTGCTGTTGCTCGCGGCGACAGCGACGACACATGCCAGTGTATCCGAGTGCTTCGAATCCGTGACGCGCACGGTGGACGCCTTCCACAGTGCGCTCAAAAGCGGCGATGCGGCCGCAGCAAAATCAACGCTTGCCGACAATTTGCTGGTTTATGAGCAAGGATGGGTTGAACGCTCCAAAGCGGAGTACGTCACCAACCATCTCGAGAGCGATCTTAAATTCGCCCAAGCAACGACATCTGAAGTGACGCAGCGATCCTGCAGCACGATAAGCGCATTCGCTTACGTCTCAACCGAAGGGCACACAACGGGCACGTTTGAAGGCAAGCCCGTGGACTCGATCACACTCGAGACCATGATCCTGAGACACGATGGACAAGCCTGGCACATCGTCCACATCCATTGGTCATCGCGTAAACCGAAGTAGTCACGCCGCAGCACGACGAGAAACCAGGACTGTCGCCAGCGCGGCGACCGTCGCAACCGCAAACACCGGCGCGAGGACGGCTGCGATCTCGGCAGGCGTCAGTGCGGCGCTGAGGCCAAGCGATGTCGCGAACGACCCGGCAAGCGCGGCACCGATCGAGCTGCCCGCAACCAGCAACGTCGGCATCGCGGCGACGGCGAAATCGCGTTCTGTAATCGGCGCTGCCTCCATCACGTGCTCACACAGCCGCGCCCAGCTGAAGCCGAGGCTGATGCCGACCAGCATTTGCCCGCCGACAGCGGCCGGGAGCAGCTGATAGGAAAAGCCGACGACGTGCAGCGCGAGTCCTGCCGCCATGATTAGCGGTGCAGGCCAAATATGCGAATGCGCCGACCAACGCGGCATATGTGCGACACCGATTGCGGTCAGGCTCCATGAAATCGCAAGCACCGCAGCGAGCACCCCTGACGCCGTCACGCCGAGTCCCCAAATCTTCTGCCCCGCAAACGCGACGAAGATCGCGGTCGGCGATTCCACCAGCGCCAACAGCAGCGCCAGCAACATTCCCGCGCCGAGCGGCGTCCGCGGATTGAACGCGTGCAATGGCAAGATTCGCGACACGCTCCGCGCATCGACGACGGTCACGAGCCACAGCAACACGGCCGCCCCGGCAATCGCCGCGAGCGCTTCGCTCGAACGCCCGCCGACCGAGAGCAAGAAGACGCCTGCCGCGACCAGCGCGAGCTGCAACAGCGGGATCGGCTTCGCATTGCCGTTGCCGGTGCTCGCTGGCACGCAGAGCGGCACAAAGATCATGAAGGCGATCGACGCCGGAATGCTCGCTGTGACCGCATAGCGCCAGGTCGAGAGCTCCGTGATCGCGCCCGCAATCACCGGGCCGCCCAAAGCAGCGAGAGCCCACGCCATAGACTCAAGCGCAAAGACACGCGGCACCAAATTCTTCGGAAAGATATCCGGGATCAGCGCATAGCAGCACGCCATCACGATCCCCTCGCCGACGCCCTGCAGAATGCGCCCGGCGATGACCCACGCCACGCCTTGCGCCAATCCAAACGCGAGGCTTCCGGCGATAAACGCCACCGACGAGCTAAGCAGCACGAACCGCGCGCCAAACCTCACCTTCAGAGCCGCCGCAGCCGCACCGCCGACAATCGAGGCAACGAGATAAGCCGCCGTTGCCCAACTCAACAGCGAAACCGTGCCGAGCTCGAGAGCCGCACTTGGCATCGTCGTCGTGGCAATGAAGGCGTTGAACGCATGCAGCGCAATGCCGAGGGTGAACATCGCCGCCGGCGCTGCATAGCGCCCCACGAGCAACTCGCCCCAAGTCCCTATCTGCCCTTCCGCGACGCGTTCCACCACCAACTCCATTTCTGTGGCGCCTTTTCAGGCAGCGGCGCGGCAATGTCGAGCCCACGAGGAACGCGTGTCCATCGCGTTGGCAATTACTCACTCAGCTGCCACCCACCCCTTCATTGTCATCCCCGCGAAGGCGGGGACCCAGTCCGGCGATGGTCTGCAGCCTCAACGAGCGTCGAGACCAAGCAAAAAGACTTTCTTGAAGAGGGGTCCCCGCCTTCGCGGGGATGACAATGAATTACAAGCTATCCGGCGCCAGCGTCACCTTCAGGCCGTCGAGGTCGTCCGTCATCTTGATCTGGCACGAGAGCCGCGAGTTCTCCTGCACGGCAACGCCGAAATCGAGCATCTCGATCTCCTGTTGCTGCTGCTCGGGCAGCTTGGCCAGCCACTCATCCTCGACATAGACGTGGCAAGTCGCGCATGCGCACGCGCCGCCGCATTCAGCGGCAAGTGGCAGATTGGCGTCGCGGATGATTTCCATCGCGGTCCAGTCGGGACGGCCGTCGATCTCGTGCACTTTGCCGTCGCGGTCGGTGACGATCAGTTTCATGCCACCCCCAGCTTCTTCTGCAGGCTCGACGACGACGTCGTGTATTGGAAGCGTAGCTTCTCGTCCGGCCGGCAATAGCGGAACGCCTGTTGCGCCATCAGCGCGCCTTCGTGGAAGCCCGACAAGATCAGCTTCAGCTTGCCCGGATACGTGTTGATATCGCCGATCGCGAAGATCGACTTCTCGCTCGTCTCGAACTTTTCCGTGTCGACCGGAATCAAATTCTCATGCAGCCCGATGCCGAAGTTCGCGACCGGCCCAAGCTTCATCGTCAACCCGAAGAACGGCAACAGCATCTCCGCATCGATCCGATAGTCGCCGCGCTCCTTATTGTTGAGCGTCAGCCCCTCGAGCCGGTTGCCCGTGCCGTGCAATCCTTTGATATTCGAGATGTGGAATTCCATTTTTCCGTCGGCGACGAGCGCGCGCATCTTGTTGACGCTGTCGGGCGCCGCGCGAAAACCGTCGCGGTGATGCACGAGCAAGAGCTTCTTGGCGAGCGGCTGCAGGTTCAGCGTCCAGTCGAGCGCCGAGTCGCCGCCGCCTGCGATCACAACGACCTTGTCGCGAAAGCGATCCATCTTGCGCACGGCATAGAACACCGACTCGTTCTCATAAGCCTCAATGCCAGGGATCGGCGGCTTCTTCGGCATAAAGCTCCCGCCGCCGGCCGCGATGACAACGACGCGAGCCTCGATCTGCGTGCCGGCATCGGTCGTCACGCGCCAACTATCGCCCGCCTTCTCGAGCGACTCGGCCATCTGCGAAAAATGGAATGTCGGCCCGAACGGTTTGATTTGATCCATCAGCCGGTCGGTCAGACCTTGGCCCGTCACTTCGACGATTCCGGGAATGTCGTAGATTGGCTTCTCGGGATAGAGCTCCGCGCACTGCCCGCCGGGTCGATCGAGGATGTCGATCAGATGCGCTTTGATATCGAGCAGACCGAGTTCGAAGACAGAGAACAGCGCGATTGGCCCCGCGCCGATGATCACGACATCCGTCTTGTGCTGACCGCCAGCCGGCGCCACGTTCGCTGACATTCTACATTCTCTTTTCGTTATTCAATCGATTACTGCATACACACATGTAGAAATTTCCAACCGCCAGTTCAATCACGCAAAGTGCACTGCGGCAAGAGCGGCCCCGTGCCACGTTGTTCTAGCCCGCCTGGGCCGCCAAATGGCAGCCAACAGCGGTCACACCCGAGTCGCCCATGACCACGAAACCCTGGCCTGAAACGCCGCGCACGCCGGCTCCGCAGTGCCAATCCATGGCCGACGTCCGCCGCGAGATCGACCGCGTGGACCGCGCTCTTGTCCGCCTGTTGGCCGAACGGCTCACCTATATCGAGCGCGCCGGGCATATCAAGAAAGACCGCGCAGTGGTCCGCGACGAAGCGCGCATCAACGACGTCCTCGCCAAGGTGAAAGCCGCCTGCGAGCACGCGGGTTTCCCGCCAGAGATCGCCGAGCCCGTCTGGCGCGCCCTCATGGAAGGCTCCATCGCCCACGAGTTCGACGTCTTCGACGAACTCAGCGCAGCCCACAAGCGCGCACATCGCGGCTAGCAAAACGAACCTGCAGAACGATACGATCCCGCGGCCAGACGCCGAGGCGACAGTGTCAGACGAACGCACACCGCTCACGCTCGAAGATCGCATTCACAGGGGCATTCGCCTCTTGTTGGTGATCGGATTCCTGAGTTTCGCGATTCCAACGGTCTACGCACAAGGCATTGGCGCGCTGTCGGAGGAAAGCGCGTTGATATTGTTCACGATAGCGACCTTCACTGTGGCGTCTATCGCAACCTTGCTTCGCCGAACATTTCCCAGCGGCTTCACCACCGTGCTCGAAAAGCTGACGTTTGCAATCAGCCTTCCTCCGGCTCTGCTCGTTGGGATCATTTGGCTGACTCGCATTCTGAAAGCGCGGCCGAATTTCTTCGAATGGATTTGGCACTGGAAGACGCCGGAAGCTTACGAATACGCAGGCCGGCTTCCCGATGTCATATTTTTTTCGGCACTGATCGTGTTCCTAGCAGTGATGATCGTCTCGATGTTGCGCAATGACTGGCTCGGCCCGAACCGACGCACGTGAGCGACCGAACCACGTTGTCCAACCCAAAGAACATACTCTTCATCACCGCCGATCAGTGGCGCGGCGATTGTTTGTCGTCGCTCGGCCATCCGATCGTGAAGACGCCGCATCTGGATGGCCTCGCGCGCGAGAGCGTCACCTTCGCGCGCCATTTCGCCAACACCGCGCCGTGTTCGCCGAGCCGCGCGACGCTCTACACCGGCCTCTACCAGCACAATCATCGCGTCGCGATGAACGGCACGCCGCTCGATCGCCGTCACACCAACTTTGCAATCGAAGCGCGCAAGCTCGGTTACGACCCGGCACTTGTCGGTTACACAGATCAAACGCCCGATCCGCGCGATCTGCCGCCAAACGATCCACGCCTCAATACCTATGAAGGCTTGCTCCCAGGTCTCACGCCGGTCGCGCAAACCGGCATGGATCATCCAGGCCCCTGGGCCGACTACCTGCGCACCAAGGGCTACACGCTGCCCGAGGATGAGCGTTTCATTCTTTGGATGCGCGAAGGCGGTCCCGACTACGAAGAAGGTGCAAGCCATCCCCGTGCATTCACGATCAAAGCCGAGCACAACGACACGACGTGGCACGTCGATCAGGCGATCGACTACATCAGCGAGAAGCGCAATGCGCCGTGGCTGCTGCATCTCTCTTTGCTGCGTCCGCATCCGCCATGGATCGCGTCAGAACCCTGGAACAAATTCTACGATCCGGAGTCGCTGCCGCCGCCGATCCGCCACGACACGCTCGAGGCCGAGTGTGAACAACATCCCTGGCTTGCCTTCCACCTTTCGCGCAGCATCGCTCGCAGCCCGCGCAACCTGAAGAAGCTCAATCGCCTGCGCGCCGTCTATTACGGCCTCATCAGCGAAGTCGACGAACATCTTGGCCGCCTTTTCGCGCACCTGAAGCATGAGCGCCTGTGGGATTCCACACTGATCATCTTCACCAGCGATCACGGCGAAGAGCTCGGCACGCACTGGCTGCTCGGCAAGAGCGGCTACTTCGACGGCTCCTATTCCGTCCCCTGCATCATCCGTGATCCGCGCCCAATTGCAGACACAACGCGCGGCAAACGCATTGAAGCTTTCACCGAACACGTCGATATCGTGCCGACCATGTTCGACGCACTCGGCGCTAAGATCCCTCACCAATGCGACGGCAAGCCGCTCACCGATTTCTTCACGCGCGGCGGCACGCCAAAGTGGCGGGCGGAGGCGCATTGGGAATTCGACTTCCGGGACGCGAGCGATGATTTGGCGGAGCGCGCGCTCGGACTAACACTCGACGAATGCAACTTGAGCGTGGTGCGCTCCGAGCGCTACAAATATGTGCATTTCGCGGGTCTGCCGCCGCTACTCTTCGACCGCGCCAATGATCCTCATGAGTTCAAGAACCTGGCGAACGACCCAGCTTACGCACCGTTCATTTTGCAATTTGCGCAGAAGCTGCTTTCTTGGCGTCAAGCTCACGACGACAAGACGCTCACCCACATGATGGCGACGCCCGACGGCCTCATCGTGCGGTGACGGAGGATTTGATGGACGAGCACGACCTCACCGCTGAAACCGACGAAGACGATGTCGGCCAGCGCAAGCCTCACTCCCTCCTCCTGCGCGTCGCCATTGTCATCGGCATGCTGGCGACGGCGGCCGGGGCGATGCTCGGCCCCTTTGCGCCGACCCCAGCACCTGCGCAGCACACGGCCACGCCAGCGCACAAATAGCGCAAGCGAAAATCGAGACCCACCTTCTTCCGCCGGTTGAATCGTGAGTACGGGCCTGAGGTTTTCCGGCACTAGACCCGAATAAAGATCGAAGCCGAACCGGCTCACCTTGCGTCCATGAAAAGCGCACGCGAATAGACTCGTTGCTCGCGGTAAATGGCGTGAGCTCACGAGGCACAGATGCGGCGCAATCAACCTTTGTCGAAGCAAAGACCGGCCGGAAACTCGACTGCGTCTAGAGCACGCGTGCTGACGTTTGGCGCCGCCGCGCTGTTGTCTGCCAGTGCGATCGGGCTCGCTGCCGCCGCAACCGACGACGTACTGTCCACGAAACCAACGCCCGCGGCCGCGACGCCTGCCGCAACACCGGCACCGCCGCCGTCCGTGCAAGAGGGCCCCGGACCACAAGGCTTCGCCGCAGTCGTGCGGCGCGTCGCGCCGTCGGTCGTGACCGTCATCGCCTGGTCCAAGGGGCATCCGGTCGCCGGAGGATCTGGATTCATCGTCGACGCAAAGGGCGGCTTGGTCGTCACCAATCATCACGTCATTGAGGGCGCCTCAGCGGCCGAAATCCGTTTCGCCAACGGCGAACGAGCTTTTGCCACGCAGGCATCCGCGGACCAGCCGACAGATATCGCGCTGCTCAAAGTTCAAGTTCCAAAGTCTCTGCCGAGCGTCGAGCTAGGCGATGAAAATCGCGTCCAGGTCGGCGATTGGGTGATCGCGATCGGCAGCCCGGTCGGCCTGACGGGCTCGGTCTCGGTGGGAATCCTCTCGGCGCGCGAGCGCCGGCGCGATGCCGCCGAAGGCGGTCAACCGTTCACCAGCTACTTGCAGATCACGACGCCGATCAATCACGGTAACTCAGGCGGTCCCGCCTTCGATGTGCGCGGCCGTGTCATCGGCATCAACACACTCGCCAGCTATCACGTCACGTCGGCGACCGACGGTTCGATCGAGCGAGACGAGAACATCGGCTTTGCGATCCCGGTCTCGACGGTCAAGTTCGTCATCGCGAGCTTGAAGAGCGGCCAAGTCAATCGCGGCCTGTTCGGCGCCTTCGTCAAGCCCGTGACTTATGACGTCGCCGAAGCCGTTGGCCTGCCGACGCCGCAAGGCGCGTTCGTGTCGGATGTCGTGCCGGGAAGCCCGGCGGAGCAAGCCGGAATTCAACCCGGCGACGTCATCCTCAAAGTGAACGGCCAGGTGGTCAAAGACGATTACGACTGCTTGCAAAAGGTCTCGACGCTGCCTGCTGGCAACGACGCGACCTTCACGATTTGGCGCGACGGCAAGACGATGACGGTCAAGGTCAAAATCGCGCCGCGCGAGACGCTCGCGATGTTGGACACTCAAATTGAGGCGCCGACGTTGAACGTGCCGACGCTCGGCTTGAGTCTTCTGGCCAGCGTCGAGACGACCACAAACGCGCACGGCGATGGCGCGGCCGGCATGGTCATCGCCGATGTCGACGGCAATGCTCAGAGTCTTGGGCTGAACGTCGGTGATCGCCTGATCATGATCGGTGGCGATCAGGTCCGCTCTCTCAGCGACGTGAACCTCGCCATCGAAAAGGCCCGCGCGGCGCACCGCCTCTCGACCTTGCTCTACGTCGAAACGAAGGCCGGCACGAAGACCCACGTCGTCGTCAAGTTGGCGCCGAAATAGAAAAGGCGCGCTCGCAGAGCGAACGCGCCTTTCTCTGCGTAGCGATCAGGATCAGTGCTTGATGCTGCGCGGCAACGCGCCCGCCGAACCTGCGGGACGCGGCCGGCTTGCGCTAGCCACGATGTCGTCGGTGCTTGGCGCCACGACCATCGCCTGCCACAGCGTTTCCTTCGCGCGCAGCGCAGGATCTGTGCCATCGAGACCGGCGACCAGCTGAGAGTTCAGCGTCTGCAATGTCGTTCCCATCGAATTGACGAAGCCGACCACGCTGTAGGCGACATTCCCGCGCGTCACGCCGCCCGTCATGTCGATGATTTGTTTGACGCGGTAGAGACCTTTCTTCACTCGTACGACCGTGACCGAGTCCGACTCCTTGTTGAATTTGTTCACGTACTCGAGCGGATAGTCCGCGGCGAAATCGTAGATTGGCGCGAGTTTGGTGCAGACTTTGGCGTCGTCGCAGATGAGAACGATCGCGAACGGCGAGCCGCCGCCTTTGAAGAGCACGACCGGGATGGTGCCGATCATTTTCGCTTCGATGTTTTCGCCGCCGATCTCTTTCACGATCGCGGCGACGTCGTTCATGGTCAGTTGGTCGACCACGGCTTCCGGTTGAGAAACACCGCCTTTGTCCTCGGCGGCTTGCTCTGCGGCCTGGACGATCGAACCGGAAATCAACGCAAAAACGAACCCAACAAGAAACGCCCGAACCATTCCGATCCCCCCACAGACCCGCACTCGACTTGGCCGCAAGCTAATCTTCGAATGAGGCTCATCTCAACATCATTCTGACGACACTGCCGCTACCTCTAGCGGGTGTAAGCGATGCGGCCACTTCGCGCCGAGCGAGATTCTGACAGGGACGCGCGCTAAGCCGCGCTTGCTTGGGGCTGCAGCTGAAACGCTGGCTTGTTCGCCGGGTGAGCGCTTGGATCGCCGGCGCGCGCGAGCTGCAGCCGCATCAAAGCGTCGCTGCGCACCTGCGCATTCTCGATCGCCATGAACTCATTGGCCGCTATCTCGAAACAAACGTCGGCCTGCCCTTTCGAGTGCGCCAGATTGGCCTCGCTCCAGGCCCACATTTGATACGTGAAACCGTTGGTGAAATGGACGAAGTCGCCTGTGCCGGCGATCAGCGCCACCGATTGCTTGAAGAGCTTGCGCGCCTCGTCGAACCGCTGCTGCGGAAAGAGGAAGGTCGCGTAGCTGCGCAGCGCCAGCGCCTTGAAATAGCCGTTCGGCGCAACATCGACCGCCTTCTTATAGTACCGATCGGCGGCGATCAGATCGCCGGCGCTCGCCGTCGCCGAAGCGATCGTGTTGTATTCGACCGCCGTCATCAGCGTCGGCACCTGCTCGGCGAGATACGTCGCCTGATTGAGCAAAAATGTATTCTGCTGATTGAGGATGCTCGACACCGCCTGGAAGTAAGCCGGGTCGCTTTGCGCGGTCTCGCGATAGGCCTTCGCGCTCTCGAGCGCCGTCGGCACGATCCGCCCCAGCGTCTCCGTGATCTCCCGCTTGATCGCCCGCTGTTTCTCTTGCCGCGCGCGGATGATCGAAATGATCGTCGCGCTGCCCGACAAGATGAAGGCCAGGACGCTCAGCGAAACAGAGATGAGATCCTTCGTATCCATACGCAACGCTCCCCGCGAATGATTCGCAGAGTCTACAGCGCTGTGGTGATTCGCAGGAAACGGTGCGACTAGATCAAATTGACCCGCATGTTGTCGCGGCTGACGAAGCAGCCCGACCACGCGGCGAGCGCCGACGCTTCGATCTCTTCCATGAAGTGATCCTCGTGATCGGGATCGTGATGGAAGATGGCGAGCCTCTTCACGTTGGCCGAGCGCGCGAGGCGCATGCCCTCTTGCCAGGTCGAATGTCCCCAGCTGCGCTTCGCCGGAAATTCGGCGTCCGTATACGTCGAGTCGTAGATCATCACATCCGCGCCCTCGACGAGCGCGAGGATGTTTTGATCGGGCTTTCCCGGGGTGTGCTCGGTGTCCGTGATATAGCAGAGCGACTTGCCCTGATAGTCGATGCGATAGCCGGTGGCGCCGTCCGGATGGTTCAGTGCGGTCGTCCGCACACGGATGTTGTTGCCGATCGAGAAGCCGTCGCCCGCGCGGAAATCGACGTACTCGATCTTCGCCTTCATGATGTCGATCGGCACCGGGAAGAACGGATGGGTCATCTGACCGGCGAGCACATTTTCGATCTTGAGCCCGCTGTCGAGGTGCCCGGCCATCACCGTAAAGCGATAGCCTTCGCTGAAAGCCGGTGTGAAAAACGGGAAGCCGTGGATATGATCCCAATGCGTATGCGACAGCAGGATCGTCGCATCCTTCACCTGCTTACGCATGAACCACTTGCCGAGGTTACGAACGCCGGTGCCAAGGTCGAAGATGATGCGCTTACCGCCCATCGACACCTCGACACAGCTGGTATTGCCGCCGAAGGCGAGATGATGGGGTCCCGGGCACGCGATTGTCCCTCGCGTTCCCCAGAACTTAACCTTGAATGACATGCGCCCCAGCGCCTCCTTCAGCCCGCAATCAGTTTAGCTGTACGTCGCGCCACACAAATAACGAGCGGAACTGACAGTGATCGCTGTCACAACGGATTGTTGCCGATGAACGTGCGTGCTTCCGCAAAAGCCACACGCAACGGTGCCAACTTTGACTTGTCCAGCGAATGGCGCTCCGCGTCGGCTGCGGCGTCTGCCACAGCAAATGCACCAACGCCGCGGGCGGAACCCTTCAACGTGTGCGTCCACATCTTCCAGCTTTTCGCGTCGTCGGCGCGCTCGAGCTCAGTCAGGACCTGTTCGCAATGCGTAACGAACAGCGCCAGCACTTCGCGCATCACGCCCTTGTCGCCGGCGGCTTGGACCTTGAGATGCGCATAGTCGACCGGTTGGGATACCGCAGACATCGCCACACTTCGCTCCACGTGAGAGTTGGGCGAAGTCTACGGCTGCGAACACAACCAGATCCTTAATGAGCGGCTAACCATGCCTTAACGGCCAGGGGCCACTCGACCAAGAACGTGGCCCGCACGACGACCGGCAAGTAGATTTCAGTCGAGGTCACGCACATTCGGGCGTCACCGCAACATCACCTCACGAAAGGAAGTCGTTGCGAGAGCGCATTCCATTTGCCCTCGCGTTGTTGCGAATCAGAGTCGTCCATTTCGCGCGCCGAATGAATCTGAAGTTGCTTGATCTCGCGCGCTCAACCAAATTTCTGCGAATCAGAGTCGTGCCAGCGACTCGCGCTAACTCGCTGCAGCACAAGGCGAACTACACGTTCGCGGCGAAGCGAATCATCTCCAAACAACCGCGCTGCAATCTGATCTTCATGCGTGCGGCGTGCTGTAAGAAATGGTAACATTTTGGTTAATGCCCGCAGACCGTCCTGCCTCAAGTCTGGGTCCCACCTAGGACGCTTCCCCGATGGAACGCATCGAGCCGTCAAATATCCGCATCCACCCTGCCCACCAGCTTGCTGATGTGGTGGAGCTGCCGTCTGCGGCTGAGGCTCGAACTGCCCAACCGGAGTCCTACGCACCGGAGCGTCGCCGCGCCGCGCCGCCCGCCCCGCCGAAGCCGAACGGCGGCATGTCGCTCCAGCTTGCCGGCGTGTTCAGCGTGTTCTGGGTCGGCGGACTCGCCGCCTATTTGATTGGGTTCCTAGGCCTCGAAGGTCTGCAGCAGATCTCGCCGCCATGGTGGGGCCTCATCGGCGCCGTCGCGATTGTTCCAGTCGCCCTCGCTTGGCTCGCCGCCTATCTGCTCCACGAGACGCGGATCCTGCGTCAGCAATCGATCACCCTGGCAACAGCGGCAGCCTCGCTGCTTGAGCCGGAAGATCACGCCGCCAAGGGCCTGACCCGTCTTGGCCGCACCGTTCGTCGCGAAGTCGACGTGTTCAACGCCGCACTTGAAGCAGCGCTCGGCCGCATGACGATGATCGAAGTGCAGACCAACGAGCGTCTGCAGTCGCTCGAAAAGTCGGCGACGGCAGCGCAAGAGCGCGTCGATCGCGCCGCGCAACGCCTCGGCGCCGAGCGCGACAAGCTCGCGCAATTCTCCCAAGCACTCGACGGCGCCGTGATGTCGGTCTCCGACACACTCACCGCGCGGCTCAACGAAGCGCGCGCCGCAGCGCGCGTCGCGAGCGAAAGCCTCGAGTCCGAGCAAGGCGCGATCGTTGGCTTGATCGAAACGCTGAAAACATCGGCCGTCACCGCCGCCGTGAAGGCGTCGGAAACAGCAAAAGAAATCGAGCGCCAAGCACAACGTCTCGACGCAGCATCGGAAGCAGCAGCAGCCCGCTCCGAACAAGTCGTCGCGCGTCACGAACGTCAACGCGCCGCGCTCGCCGAAACGATCGATCGCCTGAAGGTCGAGAACGACCACATGGCGCGCGCCGTCGAAGCGCAGCGCGACGGTATGGGCAAGCTCATCATGGTGATCGGCGAAGAGGCAAAGCGTCTCGACGCTTTCACCGTCGACGGCGTCCGCCGCCTCGATCAAGCCGCGGCGATCATGGCGCAGCGCATCACGGAGACGACGTCGCTCTTCACGCGCGAGGCGGACAAGCTGCGCACCTCGACCGAGATGACGAGCGCCGGCCTCGAGCAGGCGGTGAACGCAATCCGCAACCTCGGCGACAATTCGTTCGAAGCCGCCGGTAAGCTCGGCTCCGTCCTGACGCAATTGCGTGAGACAGCGACGGGCGCCTCATTGCAAGTGGAAGGCACGATCGCGCGCCTCGGCAAAGTGCTACAGGAATTGCCCGCCGAAGCCGCGATCCACACGCAGCATCTGCGCACAATGCTCGACCAACAGGCGTCGACGGTGTCTGATTTGTCCTCGCGCGTGTCGCAGGCATTCGACAAGCTCCACGCCATCGACAACGCACGCCATGCGGCGCCCGCCCAGCAAGAACCGCTGACGCTGCGCACGCCCGCGCCGCCCATCCAGCAGCCGCAACAGCAGCAGACGGTGCCGAATTTCAATGTGCCGCCGGCATCGACGTTCAACGTGCCACCGGCATCGTCAACGCAGCTTCCGCAGCGTGCCGGACACCACGCGCCGCCCGATCCAACTTTGGAGCCGCGCGGCTGGTTCGGTCTCGCCAAGAAATTCGTCGGCATGAACCAAGGCGAAGGTCTGGACGGGCCGGCGCCGCGTATCGATCGTGAGCGCTCAGGGAACGGCAACGGCGGCGGCAATGGCGATTGGGATATCAAATCCCTGCTCGCCGCAGCCGAGCAACGCGAGCGCACGCAGCAGCGCCCGCAACAGCAACAGCCTCAGGACGGTTACCACACCTCGTCGCGTCACATGATCGAGACGCTGCAGGCGATGGCGATCGATCTCGATCGCTTCCTTGAAGACGATCCGCCGCTCGATCTGCTGCGCCGTTACCGGAACGGCGAGCGCAACATCTTCGCCCGCCGCCTGGTCAGCGTCCTCGGTCGCGAACAGGCCGAACGGATTGGCCGCAAATATCGCGAGGACGGCGAGTTCAAGGACACGGTCGATCGCTACGTCGAGCAATTCGAGACGCTGATGGAAGAAACAGCGGGCCGCGACCGCGAGAACGTTCTTGCCGAGACCTATCTGACGTCGCAGACCGGCAAGGTCTACGTCATGCTGGCCTCGTCGATCGGCCGCTTGGGTTAGCGCTCAAGGCAGCGCTTTCGTTCCAGTGAACGGATTGAAGCGCCGCTGAGCAAGCGCGACCCACGCAACGGCCGCAAGATGCTCAATTCGAAAATATTGCCGCGGCTTCTTTGGATCCGTCTCCAGCATAAAGCCGGTCGGCAGCTCCCGAGTGTTCGCCGCGAGATACGAACCGTCAGGCGTCCGCATCGCCTCGAGCGCCTTCAACAGTCTCTGCGCGTCGGCATTGCGGCCGGACAATGAGAGCAGCAACGCCACTTGCGCTGTCCCTTCGGTCCAAACGCCATCCTTCGCTTCGCTGTAGGCGAACCCTTCACCGTCGCGCAGCGCCGCCGGCGCCGCCGCTTCCTTGTACTGCCGCGCCGCCTTCGGAATTGCGAGGAGCGGCCACGTTTGCGCATCGAGCGCGAGGAAGAGATTGAGCGTTTTTCCATCCACGCCCGTTCCGACCGCGAAGCAGCCACACACCGGACGCCACATCGCGCGCACGAAACTTAGCGCGGCGTCAGCCTCGCTCTGCCAAGTCCGATCGCCCGTCGCACGAGCCAATCCGGAAAACGCAGCGAACAAATCGGTGTTGTGCTCCGTCGATTTCCAAGTCTCGATGACCGGTGTCATCTCGTTCGAAAACGCTCCGCCCGTATAACCGCCCGGCCCTTCCTTGCTGCGCCACTGTTTGACCCACCCACCGATCCGCGCGGCGCCGTCGCGATAACGGTGATCGCCGGTGGCGCGATCGAGAGACAGCAGCGCGAGCATGGCCCAAGCCATGTTTCCGCTGTCGCTGCCGACCTGATAGCCATCCTCAGCCCATAGATTCTGTTTCCCGTCCCACCATCCCCCAAGCTTCAACGCACCCGCCCTGCCGACCGGTCCCGCGAGATAACCATTGCGCAATCGGCCATCATGGAAATAACGGTCGCGATCGAGCGCTGCGAGCATCGCATCGCCGATACGCGCCGCCGTCTTCGCTTGACCACAGCCGATCAGTGCTGCGACCGCAACCGCGTTGTCATAGAGAAACGCCACGTTCTTCAGCGCATCGGCTTTAGCGGTCGGGAAGCTAGCAAGAAACACCGCGCCTGCGGGCTGCGCCTTCATCGTGTTGGAAAGGTAAGCGCACGCGGTCGGCGCCTCTGCCGCCGGCGAACGCGACGCGCCGAGGAAGAGGATGCTGCTAGCCGCGATCGCAGCCGCCAGCACAATGCGGCCGGTTCTGGTCATACGGCCATCCTAGCCTTGGGACCGTCAGAAAAGACCAGCCTCAGCTGTCGTGATCGCGCGGGTCCTTAGCCGGCTTCGCTTTCTCGCCTTCAACGAGGGTCCAGGCCACAGCGCGCTTCAGCACCGCACCGACCGCATCGTCGAACGCCGCGACGATGTCGGGCACGCTCTCGCTCGCCGCCGGCTTCACCGACTCAAAGCTTTGCGAGGTGACGATCTGACCAAGCGACGGCCGCACCAATTTCAAGTTCACGCGCACGCGCACGATCGTCGTGCCGTCGGTGTTCTTCTCCGCCTGAAACTCGCGCAGCTCCGTCTTCAGCACGAAATCCGAACGAAGACCCAGCGACTGCCGTCCGACGGAGACAATTTTCTTCGTGTTCTCGAACGACTGAATCATCAACGCCTGCACCATACGTGGTGCACGGTCGGCCCAGCGCGAGCTTGGGAAATATTTCACCTCGAGCGGTGTCGGTGCGATGGCGATGCGATCGGTGTCGATGCCCTTCGCCGCTGACGGCTCCTCGACGACCAACTGCCAGTCGACCTTTGGCAGCTCGGCCGAGAACGTGCTCTTCGGCGAGAGTGTGTAGAGATCCGGCGGCGGCCCGCCGCCGATATCCAAGCTACAGGCCGCGAGGCTCGCGGCGAGCGCCGCCGCGCCGACGACTGTGGTGATCCTAGTCATCATTTGCCCCCGTTGTATTCGGATGCCTTGTCGCCGAATAGGATCGACGATGGACTGCTCTCAAAACGTTGCGCCGCGCGGTCGACCGTACCGATCATCTGCCGCGCGTCGCTGATCAACAGCAACAGCTCGGGCAGCCCGGATCGCGCGAAGTCGCGCAGCGGCCCACGCGCGTCCGCCACGACTTGGCGAATATCGTCGGCAACGGCGCGGACGTCGGCAAACGTTTGCTTGGCGTCGGTCTTGATCAAGCCGTTCGTGTTCTTGGCAAGCTCATCGACATTGGCGGTGATCGAATCCAGGCGATCCGACGCATTCGCCAAATTCTTCGTCAGGCGATGAATGTCGTTAAGGGTGTCTGTAAAGACCTTCTGGTTGTCGTCGCTCAGGAACTCAGCGGCCTTTTCGAGCAGCTTGTTACCGCGATTGATCAGCTCCGGCGTACCGGCGAAAAGCTCCTGGAACGCCGACTTCTTCGTCGGGATCGTCGGATAAACTTCGCCCTTCTGCGCCGTCAGCGGCCCGGCCTTCTCCGTACCGCCGGAGATCAAGATATTCGCGACGCCGGTCAGACCTTGGCTGTCGAGGCTCGCAACGGAGTCCTGCTTCACCGGCGTATCTTTGCGGACGCGGATGCGCACCTTCACGTTATCCGGGTTGTCGGGATCGAGATCGATGCTCGTCACCTCGCCGACCTTGATGCCGTTGTAGAGCACGTCGGCCGCGACCGAGAGACCCGCGACCGAGCCCTTGAACACCAGGTCGTAGTTCTGAAACTCGCGATTCAGTTGCACCTTGCCGATCCAGAGCAAGAACAGCACCAGCGCGAATGTGATGCCGACGGCGAAGCTGCCGATGACGAGATGATGTGCCCGCGTTTCCATAACCCAACTCCTACCCTCAAGACCGCGGCGGCGCCGACTTTGCAGCCATGGCAGCCCGCCCGCGCGGCCCATGGAAGTACTCTTTAATCCACGGCTCTTCCTGTTTCAGCATTTCCGAGATCGGACCGGTGACCAGCACCTTTTTGTGCGACAGCACTGCGATCCTGTCACAGATGGCATAGAGGCTGTCGAGGTCGTGCGTCACCATGAAGACAGTCAGTCCGAGCGTCGCCTGCAAATTCTTGATCAGCTCGTCGAAAGCCGAGGCGCCGATCGGGTCGAGACCCGCCGTTGGCTCGTCTAGGAACACGATCTCCGGATCGAGCGCCAAAGCCCGCGCCAGGCCTGCTCGCTTGCGCATGCCGCCCGAAAGTTCCGAGGGGTATTTCGGCCCTGCTTCCGGCGGCAGACCGACGAGCGCGATCTTCAGCGCGGCAATCTCGTCCATCAAAGCCGGCGAAAGCTTCAGGTGCTCCTTCAGCGGCACCTGAATGTTCTGCGCGACGGTGAGCGAGGAGAACAGCGCTCCGTCCTGAAACAGCACGCCCCAGCGCCGCTCGGCGGCATGCTCCTCCTCAGGCGTCATTTGGCTTCGCAATTTGCCGAAGATCTCGATCGAGCCGTCGACCGGCCTGTTGAGCCCGAGAATGGTCCGCAGCAAGACCGACTTGCCCGTGCCGGATCCGCCGACGATGCCGAGCACCTCACCCGAATAAATGTCGAGGTCGAGGTGTTCGTGAATGACCTGGGCCCCGAATTGAGTCTTGAGATCGCGAACCTTGATGATGGCATCGCCCGGCATCTGTCAGACCCCGAGCTGAATGAAGAGTATCGAGAAGAAAGCGTCGACGACGATGACCGTGAAGATGCTCTCGACCACCGACGCCGTGGTGCGCTGACCGACCGACTCCGCGCTGCCTTCGACCTTCATACCTTCGAAGCAGCCGATTACCGCAATCAGCAACCCAAACACCGGCGCTTTGATGACGCCTGTGAATACATCCCAAAAGTCGAGCGCGTCGTAGAGACGCTGGATATACATCTCCGGCGACATGCCGAGCACGAGCAGCACCACGAGGCCGCCACCCGCTAAGCCCATGATCGCGGCAATGAAGCCAAGGATCGGCATCATCAGGATCAACGCAATCACGCGCGGCAGCACCAGAACCTCGGCCGGATCGAGGCCGAGCGTACGCATCGCGTCGACCTCTTCGCGCACTTTCATCGAGCCGATCTGCGCCGTAAACGCGCTACCCGATCGTCCGGCGACGATGATTGCGGTTAGCAAGATGCCGACCTCGCGCAGGAACGAGATGGCCACGAAATTGACTGTGAAGACATCGGCGCCGAACTTGCGCAGCTGCTGCGCGCCTTGAAACGCCAAGACGGCGCCGATCAGAAAGGAGATCAGGCTGACGATGGGCACCGCATTCAACCCCGCCTGCTCCATATTGTAGACGGTCGAGGTCAATCGCATGCGGCGCGGATTCAAAATCGTTTTGCCGAGCGTCTCGAGGACAAGCCCAAAGAAGGCGGTCGCATCACGCAGCGTGTGTCCGACCTCCTCGAGTGTTCGCCCCATGCGCTCGAGGATGACGACGATCTGGTTGCGGTGCGGCGGATGATCGACGACCTCGTGGTCCGCTTTGGTCACCGCATCGAGCAGCGTCGCTTGAGGTCCGTTCGCGCCGATGAAGGTTGCTCTGGCGCCTTGCCCCTCGAACAGACGTCGCCCCTTGTGCAGGAGCCACGCACCGGTTGTATCGAGCTTGCCGATGTTGCTGAGGTCGAAAATGACCGAACGCCGACCTTGAAGATCGGTGTGCTCGATCGCTTTGTCGGCGCCATCGGCGTACTTGACGATCCAATCGCCTCTGGTCTTCAAGACCAAAGTCGTGGCGTCTTGCACGGCCTCAAGCCACGCGCCTGCCTCGCCTTCGCGTGCCATTACGCCGCCCGCCCACCTAACTGCGAGGCGGCTCCCTCAAGCCGCTCGCATACGCAACGAATCGGCAGTGTGCCCGGCGCCAAAAACCACGGCAAGGCAACGTCTACCCGATAGTGAACGCCAATACCGCTGTGGACAGCGTGACGAGCTGCACATTCACCTTGGCAACACAAACAGCCAGGGTAGAAAAGCGGCCCGGCGGCGTGCTTTAACGAACGTTCTTCGACCTGTCTGATTGCTTGAGGAGGGGGAGCCTCATGGCTGCGAGCAGCGATGAAAACATGACAGGTGTGGACGTGCGACATCAGTTTATCCCCGTCCAAAAGCAGGACCTGATCGAGGCATTGGCCGCAACTGGCCATTCCGGACAGGAACAGCAGGATTTCCGCACGTTCTGCGGCTTCCTCGCCAGCTACTACCATCACAGCTTCTATTCCGAGCTGACCGAGCTGAAGGACATCTACGCCTGGTTCGCGCCGCACGGCCCCAAACCCGTGCGCCGCAGACCGATCGACCTCGGAACCGCATATCGCGATCTGGTGACGACGTTCGAGAACGTCATGACACAGGCGGCGTTCGTCGAGATCCCGCCTGAACAGGTCCAAGCGCTTGGCGGCGAACACCCGCTCTTAGATGTCAAGACGAAGACGCCGATGGAGAATTACGAGTCCGTCCGCATCTTCTGCCGTGGCAAGAGCTCACAAACCATCGAGCGCCGCGGCGCACTCGGCCGCAAAGGCGTCGCGACGATCGCCGATGTTTTCGAGGATGTCGTCGTCGTCGTACGTTTCAAATGTGCGGATGACGCCGCAAAGAGACCGTCGCAACGCTTGTGGCAACACGCAACCAAGCCTGCGGCCGCAAAGCCGGGTACGCTTCTCATCAAATACTTCCAAAACATCTCGCGCCCCGAGTTGCCGATGCTGCTGCCGGATGTGCGCGTGGTGATGAAGCAAAAGGACATGCTGCTGCTCGGCGGCCCGGCGCTGATTGGCAGCGTCCCGATCGCCCTCAATCTGGTCCCGGCTCTATCAGTCTTACTTGTGATCGCGGGCGCTTATTTGGGTTACAAGGGCGCCGCCACCCAAGACCAAATGACCAAAGCGCTCGGCGCAATGTCGGCGCTCGTCGGCGCCGGCGCGTTCATTTTTCGTCAGTACTCGAACTATTCCAACCGCAAGCTGCGCTACCAGAAGGAGCTCGCCGACAACATCTACTTCAAGAACGTCAACAACGATGCCGGCGTCTTCGAGACGCTCATCGGCGCGGCCGAAGAGCAAGAGACGAAGGAAGCCCTCCTCGCGTTCCACTTCCTGCTGACCGAAGGTCCGTTCAAGGACGCGCATTCCCTCGACACGCGAATCGAGGAATGGCTGCAGCAAAACTTCGGCATAACCGTCGATTTTGAGGTTAGCGATGCACTCGGCAAGCTCGAGCATCTGGGCCTTCTGACCCGCGAAAACGGCCAGATTGGCACTGTGTCACTGACCGAAGCCCTGATCCGCCTCGACACGCTCTGGGATCAGCTTTACGACTTCAAGCGTCCAGCGCAGACTCAACGCGTGGCTTGAAGCGGGCGCCGGTCGGGGGATCGAGGGGAATGGCACAGCGAGACGCAACAGACCGCGCATCCGCGGTCGCGATCTCCGGCCAATCGAGTCTTCTCAGATGGCTCGGCCTTCTGCCGTGGATCACCCTCGGCCTCATGCTCTTCCTGCAGCTCGTCGATCCTGGAAGCGTGCTGCAAACGCTGCGCTACCAGATGTTCGATTTCCTGCAGCGGCAGAATCCGCGAGTCTATACGAACCTGAAGGACCAATTCGGTGTTCAGGTCCGATACGTAGACATCGACGAGGAAAGCTTACGTCGCATCGGCCAATGGCCCTGGCCGCGAAGCACAGTCGCAAAAATGGTTCGCAACCTCGGAGCGGATGGTGCCGCGGCGGTCGCGTTCGACATTGTTTTTGCCGAGCCCGACGGCACATCACCGGAGCAGGTCGCCAGGCGCCTACCTCAAGATCCCGCCTGGGATGCGACGCGCACGCAACTCGACGCGCTGCCGCGCAATGACGACGTGCTCGCCGCAGCCTTTAAGGACGTAACAACGGTTACGGGGTTCGCCTTCAACGACAGCAGCAAAGGTAGGGCACCTGCGTTCAAGGGATCCGTGTCGGTTGTCGGCGATTCAAATGCCGCGGTTGCTGCGGTAGGGATGAGGACTGGCGCAACGCCATCGCTGCCCGTGCTTGAAGATGCCGCAGCCGGGAATGGGTTCTTCAATATCAGCCTGGGTGAGGAGAACGATCTCACGGTCCGGCGTGTCCCGCTCTTGCTGAGCTATAAGGGGCAGCTCTACCCAAGCCTTTCGCTCGAGATGCTTCGCGTTCTCGTCGCAAAAATGGGGCAGAAGGGCACGCTGCTCATTAAGACGCCTGGCGCATCGGACGAGGCCGCCACCGGCGCCAACGCCATCGTGTCACTTCGCATCGGCGATATTCCCGTGCCACTGAACGAGTCAGGCGAGCTCTGGGTTCACTACACGAAGACGGTTCCAGAGCGCGCAATTCCCGCTTGGAAGGTCCTTGACGGCTCCGTCGACAAATCGCTGCTGGATAGCGCTGCCGTCTTTGTCGGCACGAGCGCGCCCGGTCTCCAAGATATCCGGCCGACACCAATGAGCCCGGCCACGCCCGGCGTCGAAGTTCATGTGCAAGCTCTGGAGCAGATGCTGCTCGGCTACAGCTTGCAAAGAGACGACACGGCAAAAGGTTTGGAATTCTTTTACGCCATCGTATTGGGCCTATTGATCCTGATTGCGATCGCTCGCGTTCCTGTCGTTTGGATCGGCGCTGTCGCTATAGGCGGCATCGCGGCGGCACTTTATCTCTCCTGGTACTCGTTCACCGAATGGCATTGGCTGCTCGATCCCATTGCGCCATCTCTCACAGTCGCCTTCGTCTTCATCGTCACCGGTCTCGTCAAATTCATCCGCACGGACACTGAGCGACAGATGGTGCGCAGCGCTTTTGCGCAGTATCTGCCGCCGGACGTCGTCAACGAAATCGCGAACGATCCTTCCAAATTGAAGCTCGGCGGCGCGACGCGCGATCTCACGATCATGTTCTGCGATATCCGCGGCTTCACGCCGATCGCGGAAAGCTTCCGCGACGACCCGCAAGGCCTGACCCATCTGATCAACCGCGTGCTCACACCCCTGAGCCAAGAAGTCCTGAACCATCGCGGCACGATCGACAAATATATCGGCGACTGCGTCATGGCGTTCTGGAACGCGCCGCTGGACGATCCCGAGCATGCGACGCACGGCTGCGATTGCGCGCTTGGGATGATGGACGCGCTCGATGCACTCAACCGCGAGCTCAAATCCGAAGGCTTCTTCAAAACCCACAAGGTCAAGCCCATCGAGGTCTCGCTTGGTCTGAACACCGGCACGTGCGTCGTCGGCAACATGGGCTCGGATCTGCGCTTCGATTATTCGGCACTCGGCGACGCGGTAAACGTGTCGGCGCGCGTGCAATCCTTCGCGGGCAATTACGGCTTCGATCTCGTCGTCGGCGAAGACACGGAAGTTATCGTCGCCGAAAAATACGCCTTCCTCGAGCTCGACTACATCGCCGTCAAAGGCCGCGCCACGCCGACGCACATCTACGCCCTGATGGGCCACGCGCACGTCCGCGAGACCAAGATGTTTATGCAGCTCGAAGAAGCGCTGCAAAAGCTCTTCGCCGCGTTCCGCACCAAGGATTGGGCCGGCGCCCGCGACGCGATCGAGGAAGGCCGCAAGATCGGCGGCGACCACCAGGAAATCTTCGACACCTACGAAGAGCGCATCGAGCACTACGAGCACGAACCCCCGCCCCTCAACTGGGACGGCGCCTGGGTCGCAACGTCGAAGTAAACGCCGCCCTCCTCTTCGCCGCCGCCCCTCTCCAATGTCATCCCCGCGAAGGCGGGGACCCAGTCCTCTTCAAAAAGACTTTTCCTGACGGAGCGCGAACCAGCCGTTGGCACGGCTTCGGGCTGGGTCCCCGCCTTCGCGGGGATGACAGTGGAGTGCGAAACGCGGCAGCTGAGTGTAGAAATCGGCCCATGACCTCGCCCACCATCCACGCCCGCGCACCAACAAAGCTCGGCGTCGCTTCCTTTCGTGACATGAGTGGCGACGACGCCGAATGGATGGCGGATTATTTCATGCGCCCCGATGCGCATCTCGACACGCTTATCGACCGCAGCAGGATGGGCACGCGCGATGTGCTGATCGATCGCTTCCGCGCGCTAACCAGAACTGGCGATCCAACCCAACTCCGCGCAGCCTTCGCCATCGACCTCGACAGCCGTCGCGTCGGTTTCACGTCGCTCTACCGTCAAACGCCGGAGGTGAACTACTCGCACTGGCACATCGTCGACGACGGCGTCCGCGCGGGCGGCATCTCGACGGCCCTCTATCCGCATCGCATCAAAATGTATTTCGACCTCTTCCCGCTCGAGCGCCTGATCCATCAGACCAAGACCAGCAACACCGGCGTCAACCGCATGCTCGACAAGTTCGTGCCGATCGCCGACACGCTCTGGATCGACAAACCCGACGGGCTGTCGAGCCCGGGCGAATTTGCAATTCGTTATGTTCGTCGTGCTGATATTCCGAGAATACTTGCGCGCGCCAAGGAACTGGGCCTGACATGACCGCTCCCCGAACCTTTTTCTCAGCCGATTACAACGAGGCGCGCGCCAAATTCCTCGCCGCCGCGAAGGCGCGCGGCCTGAAACACACGGCCTATCTCAACCCGCACGCCAAAGGTCCAAAGGGCGAAGACCTGACCGTTGACGTTGCGGTCCTCGGTCCGGCGAACGCAAAGGCCGGCCTTCTCGTCATCTCAGGTACGCACGGCGTCGAAGGGTACGCCGGCTCCGGCGCGCAGATCGGCTGGCTCCAGTCGACGCGCAACGCAAACTGGCCGTCGGGCATGAAGCTCGTGCTCGTCCACGCGCTTAATCCTTATGGCTTCGCCTGGAACCGCCGCGTCAACGAGGAGAACGTCGACCTCAACCGCAACTTCGTCGACCATTCGAAGCCCTACCCGCAGAACAAAGGCTACGAAGAGCTGAAGTCGGCGATCGTGCCGGTGAACCTCCAAGCCGAGACACTCGCCGCCGCAGATCACACGCTCCGCGCCTACGGCAAAGTGCACGGAGCCTTCGCGCTGCAAGAAGCGATCAGCCAGGGCCAATACACGCATCCTGACGGAATGTATTTCGGCGGCACCCGCGAGCAGTGGTCGGTCGGCCAAATCCTGCACATCGTCCGCCGCGAGTTCGGTCACGCTGAGCGCGTCGGCATCGTCGACGTCCACACCGGCCTCGGCCCCTACGGCCACGGTGAAATCATCACCGAAGACGAAGCGAGCAATCCTCGTTACGCCCGCTCGAAGCGCTGGTGGGGCGACATCCGTTCGACACGCGCAGGCGAATCTGTCTCGGCCCACGTTCTCGGCAGCGTCGACTCAGGCCTCCTCGCCGCCCTGCCTCACGCTGAAGTCACCGTCGGCGGCCTCGAGTTCGGCACCTATCCGACGCTCGACGTTTTCCAGGGGCTGCGTGCCGACAATTGGCTGCACGTGCTCGGCGATCCACGCGGGCCCGACGCGCCTGCCGTCAAAGCCGCAATCCGCAAAGCCTTCTATCCAGACCAAGATGACTGGAAAGACATGGTCTGGAAACGTTCGGAACAGGTGCTTTCCCAGGCCGTTCAAGCTTTAGCGGCCGGCTGAAGGGGCTTGCCTTCCGCTGGGCCGTCCCTCAGATTTGCTCCTGTCAAACCAATAGAGGTCTCCCATGAAGACGTGGCGCAAGCCCAAGGTTCGTGAAATCTCCGCGGCGATGGAAATCAACTGCTACGCCTCGGCCTCGTAACCGTTTCCGGCGCGGCAACCTCCGCGCTTTGAGATCATGAAAGTCATCGTGCTCGGAGCCGCCGCTGGTGGCGGCTTCCCCCAATGGAACGCCAACAGCACGATGAACCGCCGCGCATTCGCGGGCGACGTCGCGCTTCCCCGACAAACGCAATGCGGTCTCGCCGTCTCGCCCGGCGATGATGACGATTGGCTGCTGCTGAACTGCTCGCCCGACATTCGGCAGCAGATCATCGACACCAAAGAGGTCCAGCCCTACGAAGAGCTGCGCTCCTCGCCGATCAAATCGATCCTACTGACCAATGCAGACGTCGATGCGATCGCCGGCCTCCTGAGCCTACGAGAGCGCCAGCATCTCTCCGTCTGGTCGAGCGACTACATTCTTGGCGCCGTCGAAGCCAATCCGATCTTCGGCGTCCTCGACCGCGCTATTGTCCGTCTCGAGCGCATCGGCACGCATGGCAAATTCGATCCCGTCCCCGGCCTAGACTGCGAAACCTTCGCCGTCCCCGGCAAACCCCCGCTCTATCTCGAGCACGCGCACGGCCTCGGCCCTGTCAGTGGGGCGACGCTTGGCGTACGTGTCACCGACAACGCCGGCAAATCGCTCGTCTTCATCCCCTCCTGCGCCGAGATCACGCGCGAAGTTACGCAAGCGATCGAAGGCGCTGACCTCGTCTTCTTCGACGGCACCATGTACGCGGACGATGAGATGATCGCATCCGGCGAAGGCGAGAAGACCGCGCGCCGCATGGGCCACGTCCCGATGTCCGGCCGCGGCGGTTCGCTCGAAACCTTGAGCAAGATCAAAGCAGGCAAGCGCTATTTCATTCACATCAACAACTCAAACCCGGTGCTCGACCGCACCAGCAAAGAGCGCCAAACCATTGAGGCCACCGGCTGGAAGATCGCGCAGGACGGCATGAGGATCGTGTTGTGAGCACGTTGCTCTCACGCACCGAGTTCGAAGCGCGTCTCAAAGCCGTCGGCGCCGAGCGCTACCACAATCTCCACCCATTCCACCGCCTGCTCCACGGCGGCAAGCTGAACAAGGGTCAGGTCCAAGCCTGGGCGCTCAATCGCTACATCTATCAATCGCGCATTCCGGTGAAGGACGCGATCATCGTCTCGCGCTTGCCAACGGCGGACCTCCGCCGCACCTGGCGTGTGCGCCTCGAAGATCACGACGGCAACGCGCCGGGCGAAGGCGGCCTTGAGCGCTGGCTGAAGCTGACCGACGGCCTTGGCCTCGACCGCAAGATTGTCGCCTCGGAAGCGCAAGCGCTTCCCGCGACGATCTTCGCCGCCGACGCCTACGTCCATTTCGTCCGCGACCGCACGATCCTCGAAGCGATCGCCTCCTCGCTAACCGAGATGTTCTCGCCGACGATCATCGCCGAGCGCGTCGAAGGTATGCTGCGCGGTTACGACTTCGTCTCGAAGGAGACACTCAGCTATTTCAACGCCCGCATGACACAAGCGCCGCGCGACGCGGACTTCGCGCTGAACTACTGCCTCGAGATGTCGTCGACGCGTGCCGAGCAAGACGCCTGCATCGCCGCGCTCACCTTCAAATGCAACGTCCTCTGGTCGATGCTCGACGCGCTGCATCACGCTTACGTCGAGCCCGGCCATATTCCGCCAGGAGCCTTCCGGCCATGAGCGAAGATCCCAAACCCAAACTTGCACCCGGCGTTCGCCTGCACGGCGACGGCTCGAAGCTGCTCGGGCCTGAGCGCATCTTGGAGCTCGACGAGATCGCGCAATCGATCGTGCGCCAATTCGACGGCACCAAACGCGTCTCCGACATCGCCGCCGCGCTCTCTAAGGAATACGACGAACGCGAATCCGTCATACGCAAAGACATCGACGCGCTCCTCGCCGATCTCGCAGCAAAGGGCTACGTGAAGCTGTGAGCCTGCCCTCGCCGATCGGATTGCTCGCAGAACTCACCCATCGCTGCCCGCTTGGCTGTCCCTATTGCTCGAACCCGATCGAGCTCGTGCGCTCGAGCGGCGAACTCGACACCAAGACCTGGGGCCGCGTGATGCAGGAGGCCGCCGACCTAGGCATCATGCATTTGCATTTATCGGGCGGCGAACCGTTGATCCGCAACGACCTCGCCGAGATCGTCAACGCCGCCAACGTCGCCGGCCTCTACACCAACCTGATCACGTCAGCGATTGGCCTCACACCGCAGCGCCTGACGGAGTTGAAAAGTGTCGGCCTCGACCACGTCCAAATCAGTATTCAAGGCGTCGAACCGCTGCGAGCCGATACGGTCGCGCACTTCAAAGGCGCACTGAAAACGAAGCGCGACGCCGCCAAACACGTCGTCGACGAAGGCCTGGCGCTGACGATCAACGCGGTCATCCACCGCGACAACATCCGCGACCTGCAGCAGATCATCACGCTGGCGCGCGATTGGGGCGCTGGCCGGCTCGAAGTTGCGCACGTCCAGTATCACGGCTGGGCGCTCGCCAACCGCGCGAGCCTCATGCCCTCACGCGAAGAATTCGAAGTTGCCGCCCGCATCGTCGAAGATGCCCGCGCCAAACTCGCCGGCGATCTGGTGATCGATCACGTCATTCCCGATTACTACGGCGAGCGCCCCAAAGCCTGCATGGGCGGCTGGGGCCGCCAGGTCATCGTCATCACACCCGACGGCCGCGCGCTTCCCTGTCATGCAGCGGCATCGCTGCCGGGCATGACCTTCGCCAACGTCAAGGACAAATCGCTGAACGAAATCTGGGAGAGCGATCCCGCCTTCCAAAAATTCCGCGGCACCGAATGGATGCCGAAACCGTGCAAAGGGTGCGAGCGGGCCGAAGTCGATTGGGGCGGCTGCCGCTGCCAAGCCTTCGCCCTCGCCGGCGACGCCGCAACCACAGATCCCGTCTGCGCCCTGTCTCCAAATCACGCAAAAGTCGCCGCCGCCATCGCCAAGGAGGCAGCAACGGAGAAGGCCGCCTACCGCTTCCGCCGCATCGGCGGCTGAGCCGCTTGCGCTTTCGCTTTGCTCGCGGGCTTCACCGGCCAAGCCAATCGCGACCAAACCAGATTCGCTGGTGTCGCGCGATCAGCGTCGTCGCCCTCGCGTGGCGACACCACGACCTCAGCCTCATCGCCCGCAGCCAATCCGGCCGCCGCCATCAGCTCGTCATCGAGGAGCGTGTAAAAAACGCGCCGGCGAAATCCGATTTCGCCGATGAAGCGCACGCCACCTAGCGTGCCCTCGACGAAGTGGCGCGTGCGTTTGCCCCACTTCGCATTGGGATCGAAGGGAAACACAAGCGCCGTGCCCTTATGTCCCTCGTGCAATGTCAGCTTCAGCCGAACCGCTTTCGCGGGCAAAGCCTACTCCGCCGCCTGCTTCTTGAAGTCGGCCGCCTTGTGCATCTGGATGTGCTTCGGAGGCTTCGAGTGCGGGACATCGTTCGACGTCACAGCCTTGAGCGCCAGGTCTTTATCGGCTTGCGTGAAGACGCCCGTCGTCACGCAATACTCGACGAGCGTGCCGTTCGGATCGCGCGTGTAAATCGACGTGCACCAATTGTGGTCGATCTCCATCACGTCATAGCCCGCGCCGAGCCACATCGACCGCTTCTGATGCAGATGATCCATCGTCGGCGAATAGAATGAGACGTGGTTGACCCACTCCGGCAGTCCGGCCGCCTTCGAAATCCCAGTCTCGAACGGCTTCTCGTACGGCTCGCCGTGCAATTCCCAGAACGCGATGAAGCGGTCCGGCTCGATTTCATAGAAGAAGTGCTTCGCCCAACCGCCGATCGGCGTCGGCCCGATCTCGACCTTCTTCAGGTCAAAGCCCATGACCTCGCGATAGAAATGGTCGATCGCCTTCATATCGCGCGTGGCAAGAGCAAGATGATGATAGGCCATGTCGTGTCCTCCAAGTTTCAGTTCTAGCGATCCACCATGCGCATGACGTCGGCGCTGGAGCCCTTCGGCGCCGCGACCTCGACGACACGCTCGTCCACATCATCATACTCCAATCTCAGCGCTTTGGAGATGACCGCGTGCATATCGTAAAGCGTTGTCGTGTAAGTCAATTCCAGGATTTCCTCATCCGACAGATGCTTTTTAAGGATGGCGAACGTGCCGTCCGGCACCCGCCCGCCACTCAGTACCAGCGCGTCGGTATACGCAAGCACTCCGCGCTCCAGTTCACTGAAACACGTCGCCGTCTGCCAGCTCGGGATCGCCTGGATCTGCTCTTCTGTCAGGCCGACGCCGCGCGACGCTTTGCAATGTTGCGAGAACACGAACTGGCTGCCGCGCGCCCAGCCGGCGCGGATCTGGCCCAGCTCGCGCAGCTTCGGCGACAACTTCCGGTTTGGGCTGCGATAGAATTGGAACCCGGCGACGGCATGATCGAACACGTCCGGCACCACAGCGAACACCGTCCACCAATTGCCTGGTGTGCCGGTGTCGGTCCCCGGCTCCTTCACCGGATCGCGGTCGCCAAAGAGTGCTTTGTAGACGGTGCGGGCGAACGGATGAGCCTCATCGCGGCCCACTTGGCGCAAGCGTGGCATAGCAATTCCTCCAATATTTTCGCAGGAGACTAGGCCACGCTTTCCACCTCGTCCACGCCGTCATGAACGTTGAGCACGCCGCCGTCCCACAGCCGGCCAAGCAGTAGCGACAAGCCGCATGCGATGAGGCTCATCACCGTCATCGCCAGATAGCCGTAGGCGCCAAACGCGCCGAACAACCAGCCTGAAATGCCTTGGCCAATCGTAAAAAACACGCCGACGGTCACCGCCGCGTAGAGGCTTTGCGCTGTGCCGACGAGCTGCGGCGGCGCTGCTCGCACCAGAAAATACATGGCCCCGAGATGCGCGGCGCAAAACGTTCCGGCGTGCAAAAGCTGAATCGGAACAAGCACCCAGAGCGGCGGAGAGAACGCAAGCACAGTCCAACGCACGACACCGCTGGCCGTGCCGATCACCAGTAACCGCGTCGCGCCGAACCGCGAAGCGACACGCGCCGCAACGGTGAAGAGCGCAACCTCCGCAAGCACGCCGAGCGCCCACAGCACGCCGATCAAATCCGCCGGATAGCCGAGCGCCTTCCAATTGAGCGAGCCGAACCCGTAGTAGAAGGAGTGACATGCTTGCGCCAGGCCGGCCGCGCACACAAACAGCACGAACAGCGGCTGCCGAGCCAACGCCCACGCCTGCTTTCGCACCTGAGCCGCGTGCTCCGGATGCGGCTGCTCATCATCACGCGGAAGCATCCACGCCGCCACAAACGAAATGAGCCCCGAGATCGCAATCGCGTACGGAACGTTTGCGATGCTGCTCGCAGCGATGAAGATACCTCCGGCGACATTCATGAGCAGAAACGCCGATGAGCCGCACAGCCTCACATGTCCATAATCGAAGCCCCACGCCATGGCGCTGCGCATCGTCATGCCGTCAAGCAGCGGCCCGATCGCCGAGAATGAACCGGCGGCGATCAAGGTGAAGAGCACAATGAGCGCAACGGCGCTGACCGAGGCGAATCCAATCTGCGCCGCCGCCGCGATACCCATGAGGAGGATCACCGTCATCCGCCGCGCCGCAAGTGCGTCGGCAGCGATGCCGGCAATCGGGCTCGTGATCACACGCACGATCCCCATCGCCGCCATCAGGAGGCCGAGCGACCCGGGGCTGATGCCCACGCTCGCGAGCCACACCGGAAACAACGCTAGGTTCAAACTGCCGACGAGATTGATGCCGATGAACAGCGGTACGAACCGCATCGCCTCCGGATGCGGCCGCCAACGCGAAAGTGCCCCCATCTGCGGTCAGAGCGCCGGCAGAAAAATCTGCCGCCCCGTCGCAAACTCTTGCAGCAGCGCCGTAATCCGCTTCTGCAGCGGCGCGAGTTTCGCCTCCTCCGCATGCGTCTGCAAAGCGATCAGCGTCGTCTTTAGTGACGCGTTGGCCTTGTCGAGCGTCGCGACTGTGAGATCGGCATCTTTCGTCGCCGCCTCCGCCCGCAAACGCGCGCCAAGCTCACCGCTGACAGCGCCAGCCTGCTCCGCGAACAGCGCACGCATTGCCGCGTTCTCCTTCGCACGAACATCGGCGGCCCGGTTGAACTCCTGCCCCGCCATCAACAACAGCACGCCCATCGTCGTTACCGAACCTTGGCTATAACCGGGCGGCAAAGCGGGCCCGATCTCCATCGCCAATTTTCCGAACGCTTGGTTCAAGACCATTTCCGGAGAGGGCTTCATGACATCATCTCCGCCAAACGGTCGGCCAGGACTTTGTTGTGATACGGCAGGCAATAGAGGCCAGAGAACGCCATCACTGGATCGGTGTTGGTCGCGTTCTGAAATTCCTTCGCCGAAGAAATCCAAATCGCGAGCCCCTTCAGCGAAGCGAACATCGACCACCATCGAAGCGCGACGGGATCAGCCTTCAGCCCGCTCGCCCTCTCCCAAGTCGCAATCGCTGCCGCGCGATCGATCGTGCCGGCAGGCTTGGCCGGATTGTGGTGCGACCACAGAGGATCCATCGCCCAGCCGAGGTCCTCGAGCGGATCGCCGAGATGCGCCATCTCCCAGTCGAGGATCGCGATGATCCGCCCGTTGCCGTCGTGCAAAAAATTGCCGGTACGATAATCGCCGTGAACAATCGAGATACGCTGCGCCGGCGGCGGCGGATTGCGCCGCATCCAGCGAATGGCCGCGCGCGCAATCGGTTGCGGCTCGAGCTCGTCCTCGTCGATTACCTTCTCCCAATGCGTTAGCTCACGTTTCCAACACGCATCCGGCGCCGGCTTCTCGATATGTTTGGCAAGATCCGACGACGCAACGTCGCGCGCCGCTATCTGCCCGAGGATCGAGAAGAACTGCTTGCCGATCGCCTCAGCATGCTCGCCATAGGCGTTTGCCGCAAGGATCGACGCCGCGACGCCGCCTTCGATCTCCTCCATCACGAAGAACGGCCGCTCCAGCCATTGCGTCTCAGTCTCGAGAAATAGAGCGCCCGGCACCGGCACATCGCTCTTATGAAATGAGCGATACGCGGCGAACTCGATCTGCCGCTCCGTCTCGATCAAGGTCGAGATCGGATCGCGCCGAAAGATCAACCCACGCTCGCGCCCACCAAGCTTGACACGAACGCGAAACGTCTCGCGGCTGGCGCCGCCGTGAATGCGCGACAGCGCAATGATATCGACGTCGCCTGCCTCCGGCATTCGCACGCGAAGGTAAGCCGCGATCCGTTCTTTCAGCTGATCGCTCATGGCGCACCGTCCAAGAGGCCGGTGAAGCCGCTCGGCACATGCGCACCGATGATCAGCTGTTCGAGCACGCCGTGCCCATTGCGCTCGAGACCGTTCGGCCCTGTCAAATGCGCGTCCGAAAACGCCTGCACATGCAGATAGTGAAACTCGCTCTCGTTGACCTTCGCGGTTTCGATCGCGTCGTAGCCAACAGCGAGTTCTCCGCGGAAGCGCCCATGCCCCCATTCGGGATGTGTGTAGCCAAGCCCGCTCATATAGAAATTCCACTTCGGCTTCAGATCGATCCGATAGTCGAGCCCTTCGCCGTCCGTCATATGGATCGTCGCGCCCTTGGCGTGCCGCGTGCCGGACTTGAACTGCAACTCGGACGAACACGATTTCATATGCACCGGCGAACTCTCACCGGTTGCCGCCATCACCGCCGCCGTATTCCACGGCTTGCCCTTGGCATCCGAATTGTCGTGATAGAGCGTGATGCGATCCCCAAAGTTTACTGGTGCCCATAACCAGAAAAATTGTGGAGGCGGCGGCGGTGCGACGGGCTGGCTATCGGCCGCGCCAACCGGCCGAACGCCCCACGAACGGTCGCGTGTACCCGTGACTTTGTCGTGGGTCAGCTCAAGGCGTTTGCCTTTGACATCGATCCAACCCTCATACGAACCGTTCTGCGTCAGCCGCGTGTAGTCCATGATCGTGCGCGGCCCGATGCGATAGGTGAAACGCGGCTCCTCGATCGCCGGCGCGCGCAACCGAAACGTCAGATCCGCCGTAATGCCGTGATCGTTGCGCGCCACGCGCACGCGCAGCGACTTCAGCGGCTCGATGACCTCGACCTTCAGCGGCCCGACGCTCGTGTCCATCCGCTCCATGCCGAGCACGCGCGAGACACGCAGATTGTGCTGCACCCCATCGACGACCACGCTGAACGCGCCGTCCATCACGTTCAGGTGAGGGTAAACACCCAGCGCTGCCGCGAAGAATACTGCGCCATCGGCCGTATAACCGTTGAAAAAGTAGCGATCGTAGAAATTCCGGTCCGTCCCCGCATAGGCGATCGGCTCCGGCGTCTGATGCACGGGATAGTCGTCAGCTTTGGTGAGCATGGGACGTTTCCGTTATATTTGTGAGTAGCGATTGGGCCGAAGATTGGACCGCCGCACCGCCGCGTGCAACCGCCCCGGCGCCGATAAAGAGGAGGTTTCCATGCATCGCCTTTGGCTCGTTTCCGGCGCTGTTCTCGCCTTCGCGGCACTAGCCTTCGCGGCCTACACGACTCACGCACTCGGCGACAACTACCTGCCGATGATGCGCATGATGCTCGACACCGCGCGCGAAATTCAATTCGTCCACGCGCTGGCGCTCATCGCTGTCGGCATCTTGAGCCTCCAGCCCGGCCGACACCTCTTTTTGGAACTTGCCGGCGCTTGCTTCCTGGTCGGCACGATCTTCTTCTGCGGCGGCCTGGATACCGCCGCTGATCCAACCGGCCGCTTCGACGCCCTGAAGCCGATCATCCCCGTCGGCGGCATCCTCCTCCACGCCGGCTGGGTTCTCTTTGCCGTCGCCGTTCTCGGCTTGAAGAAGAAAGCAGAGGTCTAGTTCAATCCGCCGAGCCGGTGGGTGCAGGCCTCACGGTTGAGATTCGCCTTGAGCTGAATCTCTTGCAGCGTGACGCGGTTCTTACCTTCCGGCTTGTAGCGGATGATGCGTTCCGTGCCGTGATCGTCAACCCGATAGACGAGTTCGACGCGGCTGTCGCCCGGCCTGCCCGACTCGCGCTTGATGATCTTCATGCCCTCGCGCATGCCGGCCGCGTAAGCCGGTCCGTCGGGATCAATCCCCGTCACGACGTTACCCGCGGCCGCCGTGCGCTCCGGATCGAAGCCTCGCGTAAACTCCGGCAGGTCGAGCGTCGCAATCGTGCCGCAAGGCCCAAACACATCGGCCGGCAAATAGATGGAGTTGCCCATCTCGATATAGCTCGCGATGCGCTTCGTCGGATCGACGCCTGCCTTACGCATCGTCTCCACGAAGCTGTCGACCAGCATCGGCGGCATCCCCGTCGCGCTCTGCTTTGCGAACTTCGCCTTCATCGCCAGCATGACGTCGTCGAGATCATGCTTGCCGTCGCTCTCGCGCCGCAATTGCCGATCGAAAATGAAGCCGAGCAAGAAGCCGCGTTGGTAAGGCAATTGCCCGACGTTCTGGTTCTTCCAAAAGTCGGCGACAATCCGCGAATTCGGTTCATTACGAACCGGCGAGGCCCAATACGCAGCCAGATTTTCATTGGTCGCGTCGACGAAATCCTCGATCGACCAAATCCCGTCGCGCACCAGCAAGCGATAGGCATAGAAATCGGTGAAGCCTTCCGACAGCCAATAATCCTGTGCTTCGTCCTTCTCGTGCGTGCGCCCGATGCGGCCCGGAATCCACGAATGCGTGTGTTCGTGCGCGATGATGCGATTGATGTTGCTGTCCTTGTTGTTGTCCGTCGCAAACAACGCGAAGGCATCGCCGCGCCCCGTTCCGCCAAGCGATTGGAATGAGGCAGCCCCGCCGACCGGCAACAATGTCACCAAGAACGGCTCGTCTGGGTCGCGCCAGAACCGATTGTGCGAGGCGATGATCGCGGCGATCTTGTCCGTCATTTGGTCGTCGCTGAAGGACCACGTTCCCCGCAACGCCAGGCGAAGCGGCGGCCGCGATACGATGCGAAAATCGCCGCCGACCAGAACGCTCTCGACGATGTCGCTGAGATGGAGGGCATGCCCACCCATCTGCGGATGCTCGAGGTCGGACGCAAAGCGCCATCCGTCCGGCAGCCCGCGCACTTCGAACGTTGCGGGGCTGTCATCATCCCAATCGGGCGTCAGAAAGATCGCATTGCCGAGCATGTGAAAGTAAGTCGGCTGCACGATGTTGCGGTAGGGATTGTGCGGCCCAGCCTGAGGCTCACCCGGCTTATCCTGAAATGCATTGTAGGTAACGGTGATCTCCGCACCTGGCGTGTATTTGACGGTGCGTGTGTCGGGTGCCGGGGTCGCTTCGACCTTCACGCCATCGCCCGTGATCTTCAGATCGCTGATGCCGCGCCATAGCTCGGCTTCGCCGCCCCACTCATTCGGCAGCTTGAGAAGGGTCTCCCCGTCGGCATCGCCTCTGAAGCGCATCTCGATCGCTACCGACCGCAGCACGCCGCGTTCGATCACCGGCGAGAGGACGTAGCTGACGGGCGCGTGCTGCTCCTCCGCGGCCGCGGCCCACCCGCAGACGCCCGCGACCAGCGCCAATGCCACCGTCAGTCTTGCCAGCATGAAGTCCCCCGTCTCACCTATTTTTAGGATGAAAATGCCGTCCGCTGAAGCAACTAAATTCGGATTTACGCAACGTCATGCGGCGACCCGGCCGGTCGCCAGTGCGGCCGGGATGCGCTAAGGCTTGCGGCACAAGCTATTCGGATTGATTTGCGTGCCACGGATTGCAGTCATTGGAGCAGGCATCGCGGGCCTCGGCAGCGCTATGGCGCTGGCCGCCCCGGATCGTGAAATCTTCGTTATCGAGCGCGACGCCCCGCCGCCCGCCGATCTCGAAGTGACGTTCGAGAATTGGGAGCGCAAGGGCGTGACGCAGCTGCGTCATAGCCATGTCTTTTTAGGCAAGCTCTTCAGCCTGATCCGCGACCGTCATCCGCGACTCCTTCAGATGCTGCTCGCTTCAGGCGTGCGCGAGCTCGACTTCGAGGTCGGCCTGCCCGCAACCCTGCGCGATTCATACAAGAAGTTGCCCGGCGACGAGAACCTGTCGATCCTCTTCTCCCGCCGCACGACACTTGAGCATGTGATGCGCGATTACGTCGCCTCGCTGCCTGGCGTGAAATTCGTCGCCGACACCGCCGTACGCGGACTTCTCATCGAGCACGGCGAACCTTTGCGCGTCACCGGTCTCTCGGTCGAGCATCAGCGGGGCGTGCGCGAAGAACTGAAGACCGACATCGTCGTCGACGCCTCCGGCCGCAACACGCTCTGCACCGATTGGCTGCGCGAGAACGGCTGTGTCATCGATGAGGAGGAAAGCCCCGCTGGCATCCTCTACTTCACGCGCCACTATCGGCTGCGCGACGGCCAGGCGGAGCCGGAGCGCGACGGCACGCCGGGTGCCGGCGATCTTGGTTACATCAAGTTCGGCGTCTTCCCCGCGGACAATCGCCACTTCTCAGTGACGCTCGCCGTGCCGGAGATCGAGCTCGCACTGCGCACTTCGGTCATGCGCCCCGAAACCTTCGACGCAATCTGCGCCAAGATCCCCGGTGCCGGACGTTGGACCGATCCCGACCGCGCCGAGCCCGTGACGAAAGTCTTCGCCATGGGCAACCTCAAGAACATTTGGAAGCGCTGGGTGCGCGAGGGCGAGCCCGAAGTGCTCGGCTTCTTCGCCGTTGGCGATTCCTCGATCCGCACCAATCCACTCTACGGTCGCGGCTGCTCGTCCGCCGTCATGCACGCGCATATTCTCGCCGATGTACTCGCAGCAAGCGCAGATCCAACCACACGCGCGCTGCAATTCGAGAAGCGTTCATGGAAGGAGTTGCACCCATACTGGGAAGCGCTGCGCAAGCAGGACCTCGGTGCGATCCGTCGCGCCAAGCATGAGCAAAATCCGAACTACAAACCGCGCCTCAGAGCGCGCCTGATCAAATCGTTCGCCGACGACGCAATCACACCGGCAAGCCGCGGCGATATCAAAGTGCTCCGCGCCCTCATGCCGTCATTCCACATGCTGGAGAAGCCGGGCCGCTTCTTGCTCCGCCCCGGCATCATGGGACGCATCTTCTGGACCTGGATGCAGCCGAAGGCGCGTAAAGCTCATCTCTATCCGCCGAAGCTCGGCCCCGACCGCGCCGAAATGCTCCGCCAACTCGGCCTCAAAGGCGCCCCGGCCTAGCACCTTCCCCTGTCATCCCCAGCTCTCATCTGTCATCCCCGCGAAGGCGGGGACCCAGTCCTCTTCAGAAAGACTCTTTGCTGGGTCCCCGCCTTCGCGGGGATGACAGACAGAAGAAGTGTTGACGCGCATCGCCGCCACCTATCCACTCTCCGCACCACGCTATTGATATGGAGAACAGCATGTCCGTGACATGGGGCTCGCCCCGTTATGTCGACACCAATGGCATTCGCATGGCGGTGTACGAGGAAGGCAAAGGTCAGTCCGTCCTCCTCTGCCACGGCTTTCCAGAGCTCGGCTATTCTTGGCGCCACCAAATCCCCGCGATTGCACAGGCCGGCTTCCACGCCATCGCGCCCGATCAGCGTGGCTACGGCCTCACCTCGCGCCCGGAGAAGATCGAGGACTACGACATCCATCATCTGACCGGCGATCTCGTCGGCCTACTCGACAAGATGGGCATCGAGAAGACGATCGTTGTCGGCCACGATTGGGGCGGCTTTGTCGCCTGGGCCTTCGCGCAGCTTCACCCAAGCCGCACGGCCGGCGTCATCGGCGTCAACACGCCGCTTCTACCGCGCGCGCCGATGGATCCGATCGCGCTGATGCGCATGACCTTCGGCGAGGACATGTACATCGTCTACTTCCAGAAGCCGGGTGAAGCCGACCGCGTTCTCGGCGCCGACGTCGCCAAGACGATGCGCTTCTTCTATCGCAAGTGGACGATGACGCTGAAAGAGTTCGACGCGCGCCCAGCCGAAGAGAAGAACCTCGCGCTCGTCAAAGCATTGCAGTCGGACGAGAGCACCTGGATGGGTCAGCCGCTACTCTCGCCGCAAGAGCTCGACGTCTACGTCAAAGCGTTCGAGCACTCAGGCTTCACGGGCGGCATCAACTGGTACCGCAACTTCACGCGCAACTGGCAGAAGATGGAAGGCGTGGAGCAGAAGATCAAAGTCCCCGCACTCATGGTGATGGCCGAGAACGATGTCGTCCTTCGTCCCTCGATGGCCGACGGAATGGAAGCGCTCGTCCCCGACCTGGAGAAGCACCTGATCAAGAACTGCGGTCACTGGACGCAAGCCGAGCAGCCCGAGGAGCTCAATCAGGTGATGACCTCCTGGCTGAAACGGCGCTTCGGTTAAGGATAAAGGGGCTTTTGGCGGCTTTCCCGGCGGCGTCTATAATAGGCTCCGCCGGGGGAACGCCGCATGCCTGAGATTCACTTCACACCCGACCAAATTTTCACCTTCGCCAACTACGGCGTCTTGCCGTTTTGGGCGCTGCTGATCTTCCTCCCGACATTGCGACTGACCGATCTCGTCGTACACTCCGTTGCCGCACCGCTTATCCTCGGCGCGCTCTACCTTTGGCTCTTCGTCGATGGCGCCTTCACCGAGCACGGCGCGTCGCTGATGGACTTCACGACGCTCGACGGCGTGATGAGACTCTTCACGATGAAGGAAGCGGTCGTCGCCGGCTGGGTGCACTACCTTGTCTTCGATCTCTTCGTCGGCGCTTGGATCGGCCGAGATGCACAACGCTGCGCGGTGCCGCATCTCCTCGTCGTGCCCTGCTTACTGTTGACGCTACTGCTTGGCCCACTCGGCCTCCTCGCCTACCTCCTCCTCCGCGGAATTTTGAACCGCGGCGGCTGGCCGTTGTTCGAGGGCTGATCCGGCGCTTCTGACTATTTGTCAGTACACCGCCAACCTGCTAAGCCCCGCCCGCGATGGGTGATGTGCTCGAAAGACCGCGGACGGAAGCTGCGCCGGTAACGGCGCGCCCGCTGCGCATCTTGATGCCGAGCTATCGCTCCGATCCCTACACCGGCGGCCAAGGCGTCTACATGCGCCTCGTCACGCACGCGCTCGCCGATATGGGGCACACGGTGCACGTGGTTTCAGGACCGCCCTACCCGCACCTCGACCCCCGCGTAAAGCTGATCAAGCTGCCCTCGCTCGATCTTTACGCACGCCCGAAAGGCTTCATCGGCCTGCCGTGGCCGAAGCTCGAAGAATTCCGCGACTCGATCGACGTGCGCGAGTGGTTGCTGCATGTCAGTGGCGCGTTCGGTGAGCCCTTCACCTTCGGCGAGCGCCTCGCCCGTTGGATGAAGGATCACGTGAACGACTACGATGTCGTCCACGACAATCAGACGCTCTGCTGGGGCCTGCTCAAGATCCGGGACATGGGCGTACCCGTCGCCGGCACGATCCATCACCCCATCACGATGGACAAGCGCATCGCCATCGAGCACGCCGACAAGCTCTCGCTGAAGCTGCTGATCCGCCGCTGGTACTCCTTCCTCAAGATGCAGAAGAAGGTGGCGCGCGCACTCAATCCGATCATCGTCGTTTCGGAGAGCACCAAGCGCGACGTCGTCAAAGACTTCGGCCTCGACCCGAGCCACATGGTGACGGTCTACCACGGCATCGACGCCGACGTGTTCCGGCCGTATCCGGAGATCGCGCGCAAGACCAACCGCCTGATGTCCGTCGCCAGCGCCGACGTGCCGCTCAAAGGACTCATCTATCTCATCCGCGCCTACGACATCCTTCTGAAGAAACGCCCTGACCTCGAGCTTCTCGTCGTCGGCAAACTGCGCGAAGGCCAGACGTCGAAGTTGCTCGACGAGCTCGGCATCCGCGATAAGGTCAAATTCGTCTCCAACCTCTCGAGCGACGACATCGCAAAGCTTTACGCCGCGGCGACGATCGCCGTCGCACCATCGGTCTACGAAGGCTTCGGCTTTCCGCCCGGCGAAGCGATGGCCTGCGGCGTGCCGACCATCGTCACCGACGGCGGCGCGCTTCCTGAGGTCGTCGGCGATGCCGGTATCGTCGTGCCGAAGCAGAATCCCGAAGCTCTCGCTGACGCAATCGGCGCGCTGCTCGACGATCCCGCCCGCCAAAAGAAACTCGGCGCTGAAGGCAAGCAGCGCATCCACGACAAATTCCTCTGGTCACGCACCGCGCAGAACGTGACGCAAGTTTATCTCAAGGCCATTGATGCAAACCGTCGATCTCAAAACGCTCGGTCTTGAGGACGGCATGCGCTTGCTCGATCTCGGCTGCGGCGCAGGCCGCCATCTGCACGCCGCGTATTACTTCGCGCGCTGCGACGCAATCGGCGTTGATCTCAGCCAAAAGGACGTCGAGCGCACGCGCGACGGTTTCAGCTCGATCCCGGACATGGAGCAGAACTCGCACCGCTGGTTCGGCCTTGCCGCCGCCGACGCGACCAAGCTTCCCTTCCCCAACGCGAGCCTTGATCGCGTGATCTGCTCGGAAGTCTTGGAGCACGTCCCAGATTTCGTCACCGTGCTCAACGAGTGCGCCCGCACGATCAAACCCGGCGGCAAGCTCGGCATCTCCGTTCCGCGTTTCTTCCCCGAGTGGCTCTGCTGGAAACTCGAGCCGCGCTATCACCAAGCCGAAGGCGGCCATATTCGCATCTTCACACCGCGCGCGTTGATTGCTGCGGCAGAGCGCGCCGGCTTCCGTCTCTACAAGCGCCGCCACGCGCACGGCCTGCATTCGCCCTATTGGTGGCTGCAATGTGCGCTGTGGGACAAGCGCGAGACCTCGTCGCTCGTCCGCGCCTACCGCAAGTTCTTGGAGTGGGACATCCTCCAAGGCCCCTGGATCACCCGCGCCGCTGACAAGATCGCGTCTCCCTTGATGGGCAAGAGCGCCGTGTTCTATTTCGAGCGCGCCCCGTCATGACGCTCGTCCATCGCGATTTCGGCACGCTCGCGCCGCCAAAATTCTTCGACGGCGCCGTCCGCCGCATCCTCGACCTGCAACGCAGCGACGGCTCGATTCCCTGGTACGACGGCGGCGTCATCGACGCCTGGAATCACACCCACGCCGCAATGGGTCTCGCCGTTGCCGGCTGCATCAAGGAAGCCGAACACGCCTACGATTTCCTTGCACAGTCACAGCTCCCCGACGGCTCATGGTGGGGCCAATACGGTTCGGCCGTCCCGCTCGACACGCACAAATACGAAGGTACCGGTGACGAGCCGCGCGTTCGCGACACCAACTACTGCGCTTATCCCGCGACTGGCGTCCTACACCACTACCTCATCACGCGCGACGAAGTATTCCTGAAACGGATGTGGCCGGTCGTGCGCGCGTCGATCGACTTCGTGCTCCAGTTCCAAACTGAGCACGGCGAAATCCGCTGGGCCGCGCGCGATCCGGCGACACCGCAAGACGACGCGCTGCTCGCCGGCTCGAGCTCGATCTACAAAAGCCTCGAATGTGCCATTCGCCTCGGCGATCTCCTGCGCGAGCCGACAAACAAATGGCGCGAAGCGCGCAAGCGCCTCGGCGACGCCGTGCGCTCGAAGCCACACCGCTTCGATCGTCAGTGGGAAGACAAAAATTATTTCTCGATGAATTGGTACTACCCCGTCCTCGCCGGTGTGTATCAAGGCGCCGCGGCACGCGAGCGCATCGACAGCCGCTGGAGCGAATTCGTCACCGAAGGCAAAGGCTGCCGCTGCGTTCTCGGCCAGCCGTGGGTGACGATCGCCGAGAGCTGCGAACTCTCACTCGCCCTCATCGCCGCTGGAGAAACACAGCGCGCCCTTGACGTCTGGAAATCGCAGCACCAATGGCGCGATGCCGATGGCGCCTATTGGATGGGCTGGCAATACGAACAAGACCAACCCTGGCCGCATGAGAAGCCCGCCTGGACGTCGGCCGCCGTCCTCATCGCCGCGGACGCCCTCGCAAACGCAACACCTGCAGCCCAAATTCTCTGCCAAGTCGCGGTCGATTAAATCGGCGCCACGCAAGCTGAAGAAATCGATAGCGTGTTGCCCAAAGCCGTGATCGGCTTGAATAGGCAATGCGGGGATAGCAAGTGACTGACTCGGTACTGACCCTTGGCGCGCATCTTGCGGTCTTGGTCGCTCTCATCGCTCTAGCGTCGCTCTTCGCTCGCAAGCCAATCGGGCTCTCGTGGATCCTCGCAGCCCTCGTCGTCTTCGCCATCTATTGGGCGGCGCTGATGTACGGCGGCAAACTCTTCACGCTCGACGCAATGAAGCCGCTCGCCGATCTCCTGCCGAGCAAAGGCTGGAATTGGCGCGGCAAGATCGTCTCGATCCTCACCACTCTCCTGATGACCGGCGCGATCTCGCTCGTATTGAAAGACACCTGGACACGAGCCGGCTTCACGCTGCGCCAGGCGCCAAACAGCATCCGCCCAGCCCTCATCGCGACGGCCGCCCTCGTCGCCATCAGCTGCACGCTCGAATACATCGCGCACGACGGCACGGACACCTCGCCCGGCACGCTGCTTTATCAAGCCGTGGCGCCCGGCCTCGATGAAGAGCCGTTCTTCCGCGGCCTGTTACTGCTGTTGCTGGCGGAAGCCTTCGCTGCCGACAAGGCCCGCATTTTGTGCTTCGGCTTCGCGGGTCTCATCTCGATGATCATTTTCGGCGTGGTTCACGGCGTTGCGGTTCAAGACGGCGCGCTCCAGATAGCGCCGCTCGCCATCCTCTATCCCGGCGCGACGGGATTGGGGCTGCTCTACATCCGCGAGCGCACCGGCTCGCTGGTCATTCCAATCCTCGCCCACAACGCGATCAACGTCGCACTCTGCTTCTTCTAGCACGCCGTTTCGGGCGGCCGAACGCGCCGTCCGAACGGACGCGGCCCGACTGGCATAGGCGCCTCCACTCGCGCGGCCCGCTCCGGTGGAGCGAACACCGGAGTCGGCTCCGGCTCTCTGCGCCCGCCGCCAAATGTTTGAAGCGCCGCGACACGATCTTCCGTCGAGGGATGAGTCGCGAACAGACCCTCGACCCGCGACGAAATCATCATCGCGCGCATCGAATGCGGCAGCCGTTCGATCTCGTCGTGCCATTCGATGCGCTTCAACGCAGAGATCAGCGCCTCTGGATTCTTGGTCAGCTCGACCGAGCCAGCGTCGGCCAGATATTCCCGCGTCCGCGACAACGCGAAGCGGATGAGGATCGAGAAGAAACCTGCCGCCGACGCCATCACAACGGCCGCGATCAAAATCATGATGTTGCCGAGGAGCGCGGTACGCACCCACGCGCTGTCCCATGAAAGCTGACGGCGCATCATCTCACCGCCATAGCTGAGAGCCCCGGCGAAGATCGTCGCCACCACGGCCAGCCGGACGTCGTAGTTGAGGATGTGCGTGACCTCGTGGGCGAGCACGGCCTCGAGTTCGGCATCGGTCAGCGTGTCCAATAGGCCGCGCGTGACCGCGATCGTCGCGCCTTCAGGCTCGAGGCCCGCGGCATAGGCATTGAGCGCATTCGTTTCCATGATCTCGATCCGCGGCATCGGCAGACCGCGCGCGATCACCAAATTCTCGACCATGTCGTAGAGCCGGGGTTCGGCAAGACGCGAAACCGGCTGCGCGCCCGTCGCGGCGCGGATCAAGTCTCGGTAGGAAAAATACGAATAGGTGAACCACAACACGATGACGGTGATGGGGATGAACGCGTAGTAGTACGCCAGCGTCATCCACTGTTGGAATAAGAAGGAATAGATCTCCGCCTGCGTCGGCTCATGATTCAAATCGATCGTGAGCCTGATCTTCGCGAGATACGCACCGAAGCCCGCAGGCATCAGCGTCACCGCAAACCACAGCACCGCGACCTGCACGACAAACCCGGCGAGCAGCAGTCCCGACTTGATATTGTTGTTGCGGATATGACCGTACAAACCCGCCGCAGGCAGCATGACGAAGACCCAGCCGAAAATGGACCTTCAGCGTAATGGCACCCGTTGAAACAAGGGCCTAACGCCTGGCCTTGTTAAGCTGCGCGAAACGGACATCGCTAAATGTTTAATGAATTCGGCTTAGCGCCGCTTCAGCAGCCTTAGCGACTTGACCGCACTCGTCTCGACAAACGCGCCGCTCGCGAGCGCCATCCGATAGATCTCGTAAGGCGGCCGTCCCCCGTCCTTGGGATCAGGAAAGACGTCGTGGATCGCAAGCGTGCCACCCGGCAGTACGTGAGGTGTCCAACCGCGATAGTCGCCCTCGGCTTCCGTCATCGAATGCCCGCCGTCGATGAAGAGGAAGGCGAGCGGCGTCCGCCAGAACCGCGCGATCGCCGTCGAACGCCCGACCACAGGCGCGACGTGCTCCTCGAGCCCCGCGCGACGCAGCGTATCGCGCAAGAACGGCAGGCTATCCATCGCCCCGGCCCGCGCATCCCAGGTCGAAGCGTCGTGATGCTCCCACCCCGGCTGCATCTCCTCAGAGCCGCGGTGATGATCGACGGTAAAGAGGAGTGAGCCGGCCTCTCGTGCTGCCGTTCCGAGATAGACCGCCGATTTGCCGCAATAGCTGCCAACCTCGAGCAACGGTCCGAGCGGCGCGGCAGCCAATGCTGCTTTGTACAGCGCCTCGCCCTCCTCGGGATCGAGAAAGCCTTTGACGGTGTCGATATCGATCGGCAGGTGCACCGAGCCCCTCAGCTGAGGCCGACGAGCTTCTCGCTCGCGCGCCACAGTTCGCGCGCCTTTTGCTCGTCGTAGGAAGCCGCCGACGATCGTACCTCTTTGCGCGAGTCAAAATATTTGCCGGTTACGCCTTCGACGTCCGGCGATGAAGCAAGATAAACGCTCGTCCGCGCCCCGCTCACTTCAGAGATGGCAAAGAAGGTCTTGGCCACGCCAAACAGCGCACGAGCGAGGCCGCCGTTGTTGTTGCCGAACCGGCTCGCCACGAAGCCCGGGTGCAGCGCGTTCACGGTAACGTTCGTCCCGGTGAGCCGGCGCGCCAGCTCATAGGTGAAATAGAGGTTCTCCAGCTTCGACTGCTGATAAGCCCGCCAGCCCGAATAGCTCTTGGTGCCCTGGAGGTCGCCCATGTCGATCTTCGCCCCCACATGTGCCGCCGAAGCGACATTGACGATACGCGACGGCGCTGATGCCTTGAGCTGGTCAAGGAGTAAATTCGTAAACAGAAAATAACCGAGATGGTTGAGCGCGAACGTCCGCTCGATCCCATCCTCCGTCAGCTCGCGCTTGCTGAACATCGCGCCGGCGTTGTTGACGAGCACGTCGATCCGCTTGAGCCGGCCTTTGATCGTTTCCGCGGCGCCGCGAATACTCTTCTGCGACGAGAGGTCGGCGCGTACGAAGCCGATGCGATCGTGCCCCGCCGCCGTCCGCAGCTCCTTGATCACGCCCTGTGCCTTCGTAGCGTCGCGCGCGACGATCGTGACGCTCGCGCCCATTTTCGCCAAGTCGCGGGCTGTCACCTTGCCGATGCCGTCGGTCGCCCCGGTGATGACGATCTCTTTGCCTTCAAGGCGCATGTAATCCCCGCGCGAACCCAGTCAGTGGTTGTATAACCTGCGAACGATTCAGAAACTACCGTGAGGCGACGAGCCTCAGTGGCCTCCGCGTAACAGTTCCGGTCTTTCGGGCGCCCCATCGCGCGAATTATCGCTGCGCGCGTTCCACCATAAACGAATCCGAAACAGCCGCCGCGTACGGTTCATCCCGAACGCGGGGCAGCCATGAAGGTTTTGATTGTCGACGATTACGGCACGATGCGGCGGATCATCCGTGATCTGCTGAACCGCATCGGCTATGACGACGTCGATGAGGCCTCGACCGGCCAAGAAGCGCTCGCCAAGCTGCGCGAGGTTCATTACGGCCTTGTGATCTCCGACTGGCAGATGGAGCCGATGACCGGCTACGACCTCCTCAAGGAGATCCGCGCCGACGAGAGCCTGCGTCAGACGCCCTTCATCATCGTCACCGCCGACAGCCAACTCGACCGGCTGATCGCCGCGCGCCACGAGAGCCTCGATGAATGCCTGATCAAGCCGTTCAGCGCCGCCACGCTGAACGACAAAATCAAAGGCACGGTCACCCGTCACTAGGCCGCCGGTTTCAAGGCCCTTTCCGCCTCTCGCCAGCTGCCGCCATCTTGGGCAAAATGTCGCCACATGATTTGGCGCCATATGGTTTGGCGAAGGTCCCTGCATGGCCAAAGTCGACGAATTCTCTTACGCCTCGGAAGAAGACAGCGCCTTCCGCCGCATGGTCATCCAGGTGGTCGAGCGCTTGTCCGGCCAACCGCATCTGAAACGTCTTTATCTCGAGCACCAGAACGCCCCGCCGCCTCGCGAAAGCTTCTGGAACGCGGCGATCAGCAAGCTCGAACTACAGGTCGAGTTCAACCGGGAAGCCCTCTCTGAAATTCCGAAGCAGGGCGCCTGCATTATCGTCGCCAACCATCCCTTTGGCGTGCTCGACGGTATCGTAGCGTGCTGGCTGGTCTCTCAGATCCGCGACGACTTCAAGATCTTGACGAACGCTCTCCTCAACCGCGCCGAGGAGATCAAGCCTTACCTGCTGCCGATCGACTTCGAGGAGACGAAGGCGGCGGTCGAGACCAACCTCAAATCGCGCGCCGAGTCCAAAGCCCTGCTGGAAAAGGGGGGCGTCTTGATCATCTTCCCAGGCGGCACGGTCTCCACGACGCCGACGGTCCTTGCGCGCAAAGCCAAAGACCCCGAGTGGAAGAATTTCACCGCCAGCATGATCCAACGCGGCAAGGCGCCGGTGGTCCCGATCTTCTTTGCCGGCCAGAACAGCCGCCTCTTCCAGGTCGCGAGCCACCTCTCGATGACGCTGCGCCTGTCGTTGCTCTTCAAGGAGGTCCACGACCGTATCGGCGGCGCGCTCCAATTCCGCATCGGCCAACGCATCCCCTACGAGGAGCTCGCGCTCATCAAGGACCGCACCAAGCTGATGGAATTCCTGCGCGAGAAAACCTACGCCCTCGACACGGACGAAGCGCCCCTAAAGCGTCCCCGCCGCCGTCGTAAGCTTGGCTAAGAGCCTCTCGAGCTGCGCGCGCTCACTCGCGCCAAGGCTCGCGATCAAGCGCCGCTCGTAGTCGAGCGCCAGCGGCACGATCTCGCTGTAAACGCTCTTGCCCTCGGTCGTAAGAAAGAGGTGCAACGCCCGCCGGTCACCGTCGACCTCACGCCGCTCGATCCGTTTCGTTTTGAGCAGGCGGGCGACCGCACGGCTTACCTGCACTTTATCCATCGCGGTGCGCTCGGTGACTTCGCCGGCCGTCAACCCGGGAAACCGCCCCAGCACCGCCATCACCCGCCACTCCGGCACCGTCAGCGAGAAGCGCTCGGCATACGATTTGGCGATCGTGCCCGACACCGTGTTCGACAGGATCGAGAGCCGGTACGGCAGAAACTGCTCGAGCACAAGCACGCCTTCGCGGCGTGGTGATTTGACGGCATCAGGCCGCATCGGGCTGCTTCTCCGGCGCGGCGTCAGCGAACTCCGGCAGCGCCCGCAACGCCGCATCGATCCGTACGATCGTCGGATAGGCGTCGAGCGAAATCTTATAGCGCCGCGCGTTGTAGACCTGCGGCACGAGGCAAATATCGGCGAGCGTGATCTCGTCGCCGTGGCAGTATTTGCCCGTCTCCTTCGAATTCGCGAGCAACGCCTCGAGCGGCTTGAACCCGCGATGAATGAAGTGCTCGTACCAAACGTTGATCTCGGCATCCGAGTGCTTCATCTCGGACTTCAGAAACTGCCGCACGCTCAGATTGTTGACCGGATGAATATCGCAGGCGACCGCAAGCGCGAGCTGACGCACCCGCGCCTTCGCCAACGGGTATGTCGGCAACAACGGCGGCGTCGGATGCGTCTCGTCGAGATATTCGATGATCGCCAGCGACTGCCCGATGAGATGTCCGCCGACATCGAGCGTCGGCACGAGCTCCTGCGGATTGATCGCGCGATACTCAGGCTTGTGCTGCTCGCCGCCGTCCTTGATCAAGCTGACGAACGTCTGCTCGGGCTTGAGCCCTTTCAGATTCAGAGCGATCCGCACACGATAGGCGGCCGAAGAATTTGAGTAGGTGTAGAGCTTCATTTCGGCCCCTCATAGCGCACGACCTTCTGGTCGATCGCGCCGAAAATCGATTGCCCGTTCGGCAGCTTCATCTCCATGCGAATTCGATCGCCGAAGCGCATGAACGGCGTCTTCGGCTTGCCCTCATCGATCGTCTCGAGCATCCGCCGTTCGGCCAAACATGCTGAGCCGGCCGAGCGATCCGAATTCGAGATCGTGCCCGAACCGATGATCGACCCAGCCTCGAGCTCGCGTGTCGTCGCAGCGTGCGCGATCAGCTGCCCGAACGAGAATGTCATATCGACGCCGGCGTCCGGCGACCCAAACCGCTCACCGTTGAGCTCGACATGCAAAGGCAGATGCACCTTGCCGTCCTTCCAATGCGAGCCAAGCTCATCCGGCGTAACCGCAACGGGTGAGAACGCCGTCGCCGGCTTCGACTGAAAAAAGCCGAACCCCTTCTCCAATTCCTTAGGTATGAGATTCCGCAAGCTCACGTCATTGACCAGCATCAGCAAATGGATCTGCGGCAATGCGCGCGCCGCGGAAATGCCCATCGGCACATCGCCGGTGATCACGGCCACCTCACCTTCGAAGTCGATGCCCCAAGCCTCGTCGCCCGCAACGATGTCGTCGGTCGCGCCGACGAAAGAATCCGAGCCGCCCTGATACATCAGCGGATCGGTCCAGAACGAAGGTGGCATCACCGCACCGCGCGCTTTGCGCACAAGCTCGACATGCGTGACATAGGCCGAGCCATCCGCCCACTGAAACGCGCGCGGCAACGGCGCGGCGCAATCCTGCGGCCGAAACGCGAACGAACCAACCGGCGTCCCATCATTCAGCTCGCGGTAAAGCTTATCGAGCCGCGGCGCCGACCGCTCCCACGTGTCGAGCGCCACCTGCAGCGTCGGCGCAATCCCGTCCGCCGCGATCGCGCGAGTGAGGTCGCGCGACACGACAATCAGCCGCCCATCGCGGCCCTGTTTGAGCGATGCAAGTTTCACAAAATCCTCAACAACAATTCATTGTCATGGTCCACGAAGGCGGACCATGACGGTTTGGGTGTCATTTCGCGCCACGCCAGCTGTCGACATAGGAGCGTTCTTCGATCGCCTCGGCCTCCGGCGTCGCGTCGAGCGCATCGCGCGCGTCGATCATCACCGCAACCTCATCCGTTTCCTTCTTCTCGGCCTTGGCGCCGGCAGCAAAGGCTTTGGGATGCGGTCCGTGCGTGAAGCCGGCCGGATGGAACGTGATCATCCCCGGCTTGATGTTATCGCGGCTGAAGAAGTTGCCGCGGTGATAGAAGATCACCTCGTCGAAATCGTCGTTGTTGTGGAAGAACGGCACCTTCAACGCGCCGGGATCCGACTCGATCGGCCGCGGCACGAAGGTGCAAACGACAAAGCGATCTGCCAGGAACGTCGTGTGCACCGACGGCGGCAAATGATAGCGGTGCGAAACGATCGGCCGAATGTCGCGCCAATTCAGCTTCACCGGCGCGAGCCCGCCCTTCCAGCCCACCGCGTCGAGCGGATTGAACGGATAGGTGATCGTCGAGAGATGCGCACGACGCTTCACCTCGACCTTCCACTCCTTATTCCCTTGCTGCTTGACGAATGCATCGTCGATCGCCGGCGTTTCCAAAACCGCTGGATCGAAGAACGCGTGCTCTCCAAGCATGCCGCGATCCGGTAGCCGGTAAGCCCCATCCGTCGCCTCGATCAGCAACAGCGATGTGTCGTCCTTCGGCTCGAGCCGCCACATCGTCCCGCGCGGGATCATAATGTAGTCGCCGTCGCGATACGTCAGATGCCCGAAGTCACAGAAGAGGTCGCCGCTGCCCTCGTGAATGAAGAGCAGCTCATCGCCATCACTGTTGCGCGCAAGATCGCGCATCGCGGACGTGAGCCGCCATGAGCGCAGCTTCACCTTCGCATTCGTCAACAGCGGATGCGCGCCCCAAGGCGACGCCTCATGCCGCTCAAAGCGATTAGTATCGTAAGCGCGCGGCCGAAGCGGCCCGGTGAACGAGCTCCACGCCGTCGGCATATGCGCGTGATACATATGCGTTGCCGGCCCGAAGAAACCTTCGCGGCCGATTTCGCGCTCATAGGTTCCTTCCGGCAGATCGGCATGCGCTTGACGTGACGCTTTGCCTTCGATCTTGGGAAACGAAATCCAGCGACCGTTGCTCATGCCTTCAAAACTCCGCGGCGGATTTGATCCTGCTCGATCGACTCGAACAGCGCCTGGAAATTGCCTTCGCCGAAACCTTCATTGCCCTTGCGCTGAATGATTTCGAAGAAGATCGGGCCGATCGCATTCTGCGTGAAAATTTGCAGCAGCAGCCCCGCGCCGGGACCGCCATCGATCAGGATCTGATTGCGCTTCAGCCGCGCCATGTCCTCGGTGTTGTTCGGCACGCGCTTTTGGACGCCCTCATAGTAGGTATCGGGCGTTGATTGGAAGGCGACATCGCCAAGCCGCAGCGTCTCGACCGAGCGATAGATATCGTCCGTCGACAGTGCGATGTGCTGGATGCCCTCGCCTTTGTATTCGTTGAGATACTCGGCGATCTGCGATTTGTCGTCCGAGCTCTCGTTGATCGGAATGCGGATCTTGCCGTCCGGCGAGGTCATCGCCCGGCTCTTGAGGCCCGTTAGCTTTCCTTCGATGTCGAAATATTTGATCTCGCGGAAATTGAACAGGTTCTCATAGAAACCCGCCCACTTGTTCATGTTGCCGCGATAGACGTTGTGCGTGACGTGGTCGATTTCCTTCAGTCCCGCACCATCGTGACGCAAACCCTTCGTGCGATCGGTCGGCACGAAGTCCACGTCGTAGATCGACGGCCCGTTGTCGCCGTAGCGATCGACGAAGTAGATCACGCTGCCGCCGATGCCTTCGATCGCCGGAATGTTGAGCTCCATCGGCCCAACCTTGCTCTGATGCGGCTTCGCGCCCTTCTCAAGCGCCATCGCATAAGCTTTTGCCGCGTCGCGCACGCGAAACGCCATGGCGCAAGCCGACGGTCCGTGCGCACGAGCAAAGCGCGCGCCGTGACTCTCGGGCTCCGCGTTAACGATGAAGTTGATATCGCCCTGGCGGTAGAGCGTCACCGCCTTCGAGCGATGCCGAGCGACGGCGCGAAAGCCCGTGTGCTCGAAATAGCGGCCGAGCGCGGCGGTATCCGGCGCCGTGTATTCGACGAATTCAAAGCCGTCGGTACCCATCGGATTTTCGAACAAATCGGCCATTCTCGGCTCCTTCTCTCAAGGCACGTTCTGCCTTCCCAGCGACAATAGTTTCATCTGCAACTAATTTCAATCGGAGACGCGCTTGTGCACCGCATGATTGACTGGGGGATTGAGGGTTCCCACATGGGACCCGTTGTCTGCCGTTGTGGACAACACATCCTTTCGGCTGAGGAGAGCGAAAGAAATGTCGAACCCCTTCCCGCGCGTCGGCAATCAAAACCGGGGCCCATCCGACTTTGGCGGCGGCGGCCTGCGCGCGTTTCTGACGGTGCCCGTGATCGTGATCATCGTGCTCATCATCGGCGTTTGGCTTGCCTGGCCGTTCCGCACGATCGATCAGGGCGAGGTCGGAGTGAAGCTGCGCTGGGGCCAGGCGGTCGCCGTCCTGCAGCCCGGCTTCAACGTCGTGATCCCCGGCATGGAGCACGTCGTTCTGCTCTCGACGCGGACGCTCAAGCGCAACTACGAGAAGGTCAACACCTACTCGCGCGACATTCAGCAGGCGGACAATCTGATCTCGGTGAACTATCGCATAGATCCGGCGAAGGCGATCGAGATCTATTCGCGCTACGGCGAGAGCTACGCCGCCAGCATCATCGACCCGGTCGTTTACAAACGCTTCAAGGAAGTGTTCGGCGGTTACGACGCCGCCGACATCGTCAACCAGCGCGCCAAGCTCGGCAAAGAGGTCGAGCAAAACATCCGCGATAACGTGCCCGCCGGCATCATCATCGTGGGCGTGCAAATCGAGAACATCGATTTCGCGCCGACATATGTTGAGGCGATCGAAGCAGCAGCCACTGCAGAGGCCGCCGTCCGCAAGGCGCGCCAAGAACTCGAGCAAAAGAAGGTCGACGCCGAGAAGGTCGTTGTCCAAGCCAACGCCGACGCAGAGGCCCGCATCGCGCAGGCCAAGGCCGAAGCCGAGGCGATCCGCCTCCGCGGTGAGGCCGAAGCGGCGGCTCTGCAAGCCAAGGCTGCGGCGCTTCGCGACAACCCAGGTTACGTCGCGCTGACGGCCGCCGAAAAATGGGACGGCAAACTCCCGCAGACCATGGTCCCCGGCTCAGCAGTGCCCTTCGTCACCGTCCCCAGAGGCGGCGGCGGGCAGTAACCTCTGAAGAAGTAGCCCTTTCTCCCTGTGGGAGGCGGTCGATCGCGGCGAGCCATTGCTCGCCGCGAGACGTATGAGGACCGCCGCCGCATGCTCCAACGGCACCGCACGAACAAGCGCCTGCGACGGAACGCGCGGAGCGGCGGCGCAACCCGCAGGATCGCTGGACAAACGCCCCCTCCCCCGCTATACGCCACGCCTCTTTCGCGAACCCCTCACCGAGCGGGCGCGCGAATGCCGCTTCGGCAGCGGGTGATTAGCTCAGATGGTAGAGCAGCTGACTCTTAATCAGCGGGTCGCAGGTTCGATTCCTGCATCACCCACCAACCCCCATACGGCTGCAGTCGCTGCGGCCTCATTCCGTTAGCGGGTACCTCTTCCATAGCCGCGTTTCGCGGAGGTAGGCGCGGACAAGGTCTGCGAGCTTCGCCGGCCGGAACCCGCTTTTGGCATTCGCGGCGCCGATCGACCACATCGCGGCATATTGCGCCATCAATGCGGAGTACGCCTGCTGCAAGGTCGTTTTTCGATCCCAAATGTGCGTGGCTTCCGCGCCGGCGCCGTTGATCTCGACGATCTTGAAGTTGCGGCCCGCCTGAAGCTCTTCGATCGAATTGAAACGCACGTCGAAGCGCCCGAAGTAGAACTGCTGCACATCCTTGGCGATGCGGTCGAACGCATCCGTCATCGCCTCGGTGATGAAGGCATTGCCGTTGCGGAAGATCGTGCCGCGGCTGTGGCTACCGGCGAAAGCGATCCGGAAGGGTTCGCCTGCGGCAAGGACAAGATCGAGGCGATCTTTGTGACGCGGCAAATAGATGTGGCTCAGCGGGCCGGCTCTGCGATCGCGCTCGATCAACTCGCGTAACGTCGAGCGGCCGTCGCCGTAGACATAGGGAAAATACTTCAACGTCAGCGACACTACGCGGCCGCGCGCCTCGCCGGGTTTGCGCACGTAGAACACACCCGCCTCGCCTTCGAAGTCGACGAGCGCTTGGAAGATGATGTGCTGCCTTTCTGGGAAAGCCGCGATGTAAGAGGCAAGATCGGCCTTATCTTGGATGCGCCGGACGCCGACACCGCGGCAGCCCATGTCGGGCTTGGCGACAAACGGAAAACTGAGGCCGGCTTTGCGAGCAATCGCGAGGGCTTCATCTGCCGACGCGCCCACCGTTCGCTCGAACACGGCCCATGGCGAAATGAAGCGACGCGCGTGCGCGCCGGCGAGGTTGAAGATTTCGGCCTTCGACTCCCCGATCCAACCGCCCATATGAATGCGCGGATTGGAAATCGTCGGCAACGTAAAGCCGCCGTGCTTCAACGACAGCCAGGCCCAGTAGAGAACCATCGGCGCATAGAAATAACGCTGTGGCCAGAATTCGAAGAACGACACCGGTGGTCCGGAAAGGTCGAGCGGCGGCATGCCTTGATGCGGTACGGGTGGCGCCGAGCGAAGATCGAGAGCGAGTGCGCTAGACATCGGTTTGCTCCGTAAAGCGTGGTGCGGCCAAGAGAAGAAGGAGAAGCGCAGCGCCGATGAGCCACTTCCACGCGCCGAGCGCGATCAACGCATCGGGTCCTACGCTCATGACGATGCCAAAGACTGCGATCGTCCATACAATGCCGGCGCCCGCCGTAATCGCCGCGAAACGCGCGAACGGAACGCGCAGGTAACCGCTGGCCGCGTAAGCGGGCAGCCTGGCGCCTGGAATGAAGCGCGCCACGATCAACGCGGTCAGCAAGCGCCTGTTCAACCACCGGCGGCCGCGCTCGATATGCTTATCGGCGATGCGCTTGCGGGCCCACTGCTGGCTGCGCGCGGCATAGCCAAGACCGTAGAGACCGAGGTCGCCCGCGAAGATGCCGACGACAAGCGCTGCCATTGCCAGTGGCGCAGAGAGCGCGCCGGCCGTCGCGAGCAACGCCGCACCGATGCTGGCGGCATCCTCGAGCACAAACGTTGTCAGGATGATCGCCGCAACGAGCGCGATCGGATTCATTCCCAAGCTCATGACGATGTCGCTCATGGCTGAGCCTCGCTCGCTGCCTTAGCAATGGCGGCCAGAACGTGCGCCTTGGCATTCCACGGCAGAAAGTGATTCTGCCCGGGCATCGCATCGAGCGAGAACCGCGCCGCAACGAGATGCGCTTTCAGGAAGGATGTATTGGCGAATGGAACGAGATCGTCGTCCATGCCGTGCACATCGACCACAGGGACATGGACCTCGCCCATATGCAGCGCCAAGCGCTCGAGCTCGCCCTTCAAGTAAATGATCTCGCGATTGGCGTTGCGCATCGCGCGCGGAAGCATTGCGCGCAGCGGCCAGGTGTCGCCGAGATACTGAGCGAACGGGACGTTCTCCTGCGCCGGATCGACCGAGCCCGCAAGGATCACGAGCGCTGAGACGAGCTCCGGCGTGTCGACGGCTGTCTCAACGACGATTGGGCCACCCAGCGAATGACCGACCAGGATGGCGCGACCCGCGTGCTGCAATCGAACGAGCGCGGCAACCGCCTTGGCTTGCTCATGGAGAGTGACCACGGCCTCGTCCGGCCCGCTCTTGCCGAAACCAGGGCGATCGACGGCGATGTAGTGGAATCCCGCCGGCACATGCAGCAAATAATCCGCCCAGCCGCGCGCGTTGCCAGGCGAGCCGTGCACGAAGACCACCAACCTGCCCTTCGGCTCACCGGACTCGAGGTAGCTCAGCGAATAGCCGGCATCGAGCTTGAGCGATTTTCGCGCCAGTCCATTCATCTCGTCAGGGCTCGCTGCAGGCCCCGGCGGCGATGAACACGCGGACGTCAGCAGTACAAATACCGCCGCCGCCGCTTGTCTGATGAACGATGGTGCAGACATCGGTTTACGAGGCCATCGCCATTTGGCGCTGCGCGCCGCTCGCGTCACGCAGCAGACGGCGCGCGACGTTGACGGTCGGTCGCTCTTCCGCACGGCGCGTCAACAGCTCGACTGCCGCCGAGGTGTGGCCCGCCTTGAGCGCGGCATCGATCCACGTTTGGATGAACACATCGCGCTGGGCGTGGCTGCCGCCTATGCGGCTGAGTTGAGAGAGCTGCGGCGCCAGAAGGTTGGCCGCGATCTCGAACCGGCCCTGTGCGTAAGCCAGAAGCGCTTGCGCGATGGGCAGCGCGACGCCATCCCACACCCCGCGCAGATCGCTTTCGCCGTGACGCGCAAGCGATGAGATGAAGGCGCGCGCTTCAGCGATGCGGCCGCCGCGGGCAAGCGCATAGACGAAGTGCAGATCGTGAAACGGCAGCACGTGCTCGTGCCAGCGCGCCAACACCTGCTCCACGATCGGCTGCCAGCGGTGCGCAACATCGACGCCGCGCAGCTCGAGACGCCAGAGAGCTGAAATCGCACCGATTTGCTCCTGTGCGAACTCGGGCCAAGCGCCCCACAGGCACTTGTCGAAGATCTCGAGCGCTTTGGCCGGTTCATCGCGGTCGAGATGAAGCAAAGCCAAGTGCCAATAATTGTGCTCGCGCACGAATATGCTGCGATCTGCCCAGGTATGAGAATGCCACGTCAGAAACTCGATGCCTTCATCGATGCGACCCTGCGCGTCCATGACGTGTGCCAAGGCGTGGTGTGCCCATGGCTCGGCTCGTTTCAATGATAGAGCCCGGCGTGCCGCGCCTTCGGCGCCTGCAAGATCGTGCGACTGCTCACGACCGAAGGCGAGCATGCCCCAAGCTTCGGGCGTGGCCCGGTGCGCAGGCATGATCGCCTCGGCGATCTCGCGCATCGCCGTCGCATCGCCAAGATTGAAGGCGTGATATTGTGCCCACTTTGCGGTCGCGATGTCGGCAGGCTGTGCTTCGACAAGCTTGCGAAAGAGTGACAATGCCTTTGCCGTGTCGCCATTCGACCAGGCGACGACGGCGGCAACGAACGTCTGCTCGTTCGTGCTCGCGTAGCGCGCATTGATGCGGGCGCGCTTGAGATATGGGCGAGCCGCCGCAAAACCCGAGGCGGCTTCAAGCGCCATGTGGACCGCAGCGGCTTGCGCATTGACGAGTGCGCAGGAAGGATCCGCTTCGGCAGCTTCGAAAATGGAGCGCAGGCGCGTACCATAGCCGATCCAATCGGCGGTGTAGACATCGATGGCGGCGATCGTCGCGGCGCTCTCCGTCGTCACGAAATTTCCGAGTGAATCTTTGGCCATGGCACGCTCCGCGGTTATGGTTTGATCTGTTGCTTTAGTGGTCGAGAGCTGACGGCCAATTCTTGTTGCCGTCGGCGATGTAGCGCGGGATGTCTTTCTCCCACTGCGATTGCACGTCGCGGTCGTAATTCAGGTAGAGCTTGCCATCGACCAGCTTCCACACGAGCGGATCGCCCGACGCCGTGTAGCCGTGCGCAACCGCCCACGCGCAGTAGCCGCCGAATTGCGGCGCGTATGCGACTGGGTTGGCGCGGAACGTCTCAAGGTTTTCTTTCGAAGCGAAGCGCCAGGTCGCGCCCTTCCACTCCATCGTGAATTGCGCGCTGCCGAGAACCGGCTTGCCTTGCTTGAAGTAGGCGACGGAGTCGTAGCCGCCGACGGCGAGCGATGAGAACGTGCCGGTATAGACATCCGGCGAACGGGCGAAGGCGGCCGTGATCGAGAGAGCGACGGTCGCGAAAGCGGCGATAGCGTATTTCAAGAACATGGGAGCTTACCTTTGTGGTGGTCTGCGTTGAGATTGGAGGGGTGAGCGATCAGTGATGCGGTCCGACATCAGCGATGATCATCACGATCATCACCACCGTCAGAACCGAGTTGAGGAACATGATCAGCGAGAACTTCATGCGGCTCATGGCGCGGTCTCCATCGTCGTATTTCGATGGAGTGAAGATGCGGAAACGGCCGGAAATGGGCCAATACCGCTTGAGCAAAGAGTCGATACGGAGCGGCTATCGGACCCGGCGCACGGCGCCGGTGGCCTTCAAAACGAGACCATCGTAGTCGGCGATATCGGGACCCTGGATGGTCGGCGCCGATTGCAGCGTTAAGATTCGATCGCGATAGCGGGCGAGCTCTCCGGCACGGTCCTCCGCGCGAAGACGGGCCGGCTCGAAGACGACGAAGGGCTCGACGACCGTGAAGCCGAGAAATGCAAAGATGCCGTGATTGATGGGAAAGAGAATCGGCCCAACCGGCCCGTAGATCCCTCGCGTGGAATACGCCTGCTCGGAGCCTCCCACAGTCAGCGCGCACATCGCGCGCTTGCCGGCAAAGACGCCGCGACCGAAATACCGTCCCCCACCGTAGGTGCGTCCCACTGCAAAAACGCGATCGACCCAACCCTTGAGGATCGCGGGCATACCCAGCCAATAAAGCGGAAACTGGAAAACCAGTGCGTCGCACCAGGCGAGCTTCGCCATCTCCGCTTCGAGCTCCGGCGCAAACCCGTTGTAGTCGTTCGCGTAAGCCTCTTCGGCTTGTTGTGAAAAGCGGCCCGGATCCTTGACGGTCGTAAAGTTGCGCCGATCGGAGATGGGGTCAAAGTCCATCGCATGGAGATCGGAAACGATCGCCTCATGTCCGCACTTTTCCAGCGCGGTATGCGCTTCACGCGTCATTGATGCGTTGAAGCTCGTCGGTTCTGGATGTGCATGAACGATGAATACGCGCATTGCGACCCTCGTTTCGATAAAAGCGACGGCCGCGAACCCGGGGCTGGGCACGTCGCGGCCGTGCTTTACGTCGCAGGAGCGGGCTGTCGGAGAGACGAGACGCCGCATCCATGCGCGAAACTACATGGTCATTGCGCGCCGGCGCTTGACGAGCGACATGGCGAAGTCGAGCCACATCGCGACCTCGTCCCGCTTCAAGAACAGGATCGCCCAGCCGGATAACCAGACGCCGCACGCGAGGGTGAAGAGCTCGCCGCCATCGCCCATGATCTCGACGCCGAGCGGCGTGAAGAGGTGAAAGAAGATGGCGCCTGTCATGATGCCGATAGCCATCGCGGCGCCGACGATCATGAAGCCCGGCACGAAAAGCAGGATCGAAGCCACGAGCTCGGCCGAGCCGATGATCCAGCGGCCGGCTGGCTCAAAGAGTGAGATGCCGGACCATTCGCGCAAGGTCGAGAAGATGAAGATGCTCTCCTCCGACCCCGTGAATTTGTAGAACAGCGATTGCACGAAGACGACGGCGATGTAGGCGGACAGCACACGCGTCGCGATGAGCCTGTAGCGCATAGTCATGGGGGTTGCTCCGTTAGTTCACGATTGGTTGGGTTGAGGTCGTGTCGCGGAAATGGGCGGCACGATCGATGCGCGAGCCGTCCAATCCATCTTCGTCGCCCATGAAGAGCTCACGGATATTGATGGTCGAGCGCTCGCCGACATCGGCGAAATGTTGATCGAGCCACGCCGTCGTCGCGCGGCGGCCCTTCTGGAACAGCATCTCGAGGAATGCCGCTTCCGTGTTTAACTTCGACGACGCGCCAAGCGCCGACAGGGCGGCCTCGTCACCGATCATGTGGACCAGCACGCGGCGATAGCCGGTGCCTTCGAGATGACCGGCCTCCATGAGGCGGGTGACGAAGTCGACCGAACGAAGCTCGCGCAGCAGCGAGGCGTTGAACGTGATCTCGTTCAGGCGGTTGAGAATGTCGCGCGCGGATTTCGGCAAACCCGGCCGCGTGATTGGATTGATTTGCACGACGACAACGTCGTCGCTCGTCGAGTGATCGAACAGCGGCCACAGCGGTGGGTTGCCCATGTAGCCGCCGTCCCAATAGGGCACGCCGTCGATTTCGACCGCCTTGAACAAGTGCGGCAAGCAGGCCGACGCCAGCACATGATTGATGGTGAGGTGCGCCTTGTCGAAGACGCGTGCGCGGCCGGTTTCCACGTTCGTCGCCGACACGAAGACCTTCAGCATGCTGGCGCGCACGCGATCGAAATCGACGGTCTTCTTCAGAAGATCTCGCAAAGGGTTGAGATCGAGCGGGTTGAGATCGTAGGGACTCGCGATGCGCGACAGCACATCGAAGAAGATGTAGCCAGGCGAGGAGTCGAGATTCCAACCGCCCTTCGCGGCCTCGAGCGGCGAGCGCCGCATCGGGCTATACCGCCCGCCTTCGCTGACCGCTTCCCAGAACTTACGCAGCGTCTTGCGTGCTTCGTCGCGATTGCCCGTCGCCATGCCGTCCGCGAGCACCACCGCGTTCACGGCGCCGGCCGAGGCGCCCGTCAACGCTTCGATTTCGATGCGCTCGTCTTCGAGCAGCCGGTCGAGCACGCCCCAGGTGAAGGCCCCGTGCGAGCCGCCGCCTTGCAGGCCGAGGTTGATGCGTTTGACACCAGTGCCATGGCTATTCGGCTTCACGGCACCGTTGGATTTGATTTGCGGTTTCATGGGTCTCTCCTGATTTCGCTCAGCGGCCACGGCGATCGGTGGTCCAGAGTTCGGCGTTGGCGCGGCCGAGCACTTCGCTCCAAGCCGCGATCTCGCGGTCGAGCGCCGGATTGGGCGCGCGATCGAACTGACCGGCGAGCCAGAAGCCCGGCGAGCCGAGCCACGATTTGCGAGTATTGGTCTTGCGGTTCATGACACCCTCTCTCTTTCGCGTTCAGTGTGCGGTCCAGCCGCCGTCGACCGGCAGCGCGGTGCCGGTGATCGACGCCGCCATGTCGCTTGCCAAAAACACGGCGAGCGCGCCCATCTCCTCGACGGTGGCGAAGCGCTTGTTCGGCTGCTGCGCCAAAAGCACGTCGCGGATCACCTGCTCGCGCGGGATCATGTGCGTCTTGGCTTGATCGTCGATTTGCTTTTCGACCAGCGGCGTCCAGACGTAGCCGGGGCAGATCGCGTTGGCCGTGACGTTGAACTCGGCGCCTTCGAGCGCGATGACCTTCGTCAAGCCGACCACGCCGTGCTTCGCTGCGACGTAAGCCGATTTGAACGGCGATGCGACGAGGCCGTGCGCCGAAGCGACGTTGATGATGCGTCCGAAGCGGCGCTCCTTCATCCCGGAGATCGCGGCTTTCGTTGAGTGAAAAACGGCCGACAGGTTGAGCGACAGGATCGCATCCCATTTCGCGGTCGGAAATTCTTCGATCGCCGCGACGTGTTGAATGCCCGCGTTGTTGACGAGGATGTCGACTTTGCCGAACGCCTCCTCGGCCCGGCGCACGATTCCTGCGGCTTCGTCCGGCTTCATGAGGTCGGCGCCGTCATAGCCAATCGTAACGCCGGTCGCGTCCGTCAACTCTTGCCGCGTGTGATCGATTTCGGCGCGACGGCCCAAGCCGTTGAGGACGACGTTAGCGCCGGCTTCGGCGAGCGCAGTCGCGATCCCGAGGCCGATGCCGCTGGTCGAACCGGTGACGATCGCGGTCTTACCCGCGAGAATGCGTTGCATCTGAGCGTTCGTGTCGAGTTTGGCTGTCATGTTCATGACTGGGTGGTGTCCTTGGGCAGCTGGGCTTTGGTCTGACGCCACATTCTTCGAAGGGCCGCGACAACTAAAATGCCGTTTGGCTTCGCATTGGATAGGCGACGGCTATCAGGCCGCGTCGCGCATCTCCTCGCGCATCATGGTTTCGTCAGTCCCGGTGATAAGGCGCACGCCGCGCTGGTAGGTCAGGTAAGACCAGGCCCAATTCGAGGCCACGGCGGCGCGGTTGCGGAAGCCGATCAGAAAATAGACGTGCGCGATCGACCACAGCAGCCAACCGGCAAGACCCTTGAGCTTAACCACGCCGAAGTCGGCGACGGCACTTTGTCGGCCGATGGTCGCCAAATTGCCGAAGTCGCGATAGGCAAACGGGATTGGCGCGGCAGCGCCGAGCACGCGAGCTTTGATCACCTCCGCGACGTACGCGCCCGCCTGTTTGGCGGCAGGCGCAACGCCTGGCAGCATCTTTCCGTGTCTGTCCTTGAAGCCGGCGGTGTCGCCGATGACGAAGACGTCCGGCGCCCCTGAGACGGAGAAGTCTTCACCCACCATGACCCGCCCTGCCCGATCGACCGTCGCGCCGAGCCACTGGCCGGCCGCAGAAGCGCGAACGCCTGCCGCCCAAATCACCGTCTTCGCGGCAAGCACTTCGTTGCCGATGGCCACGGCATGCGGGGCGATATCACCAACCGCGACACCGAGGCGAACGTCGACGCCCTTCGCTTCGAGGGCGCGTTTGGCCTCCGCGCTTAGCGTTTCGGGAAACGACGGCAACAAGCGCTGCCCCGCTTCGGCTAAGACGATGTGGGCGCAATGTGGTGTGATCGAGCGGAAATCGCGCGTAATCGAATGGCGCGCGAGCTCCGCGATGGCACCTGCCATTTCGACCCCTGTCGGGCCGCCGCCGACAATGACGAACGTCAGCAGCGCCCGGCGTTTGGCGGGGTTTGTTTCGACTTCCGCGCGCTCGAAGGCCGTCAGGATCTTGCCGCGCACCCGCGTTGCGTCGTCGACGGATTTGATCCCGGGCGCGTCCTTCTCCCATTGATCCTTGCCGAAGTAGCTGTGGCGCGCGCCCGTGGCGATGATGAGATAGTCGTAAGCAATGCGTTCGCCCGAAACCGTGCGCACGATCTTCTTGGCGGCGTCCACGCCGTTCACTTCATCGAGCAGCACGCGCGCGTTCGCTTGGTCGCGCAAGATGCTGCGAATAGGCTGCGCTATTTCGGCCGGTGACAAGCTTGCGGTCGCGACCTGATAGAGCAGCGGCTGAAACAGGTGATAATTGTGCCTATCGATGACCGTGACATCGACCGGCGCCGAGCGCAGGGCCATCGCCGCAGACAGACCTCCGAAGCCGGCGCCGACGATCACGACGTGCCGGCGCTTTGTATTTGCCATGTCAAGCCTCCGTGGGAATGCGCAGACGCAAGGTGAGAAGAGCTGCTGCAACCAGCGAAACGGCGATGCCGGCGACGCACGCGGTCCACCCAATGCGATCGAAGAGTTGGCCGAGCAGCGCCGTGCCGATGAGGCCGCCGAGGAAATAACTCGCAAGATAGATACCGCTCGCGGATCCGCGATCGGTTGTGGCGGCGCGGCTGACAAAACCTGTCGCGGTCGCTTGCGCGAAGAACGTGCCGACCGCGACAAGAACCATGCCGACAAGCACGCTCGTGAGATTGGTCATAAGCAACAAGGGCAAACCGGTCGCTGCCACGACAAGACCGCCCCACATCGCACGTCGCGTGCCGATGCGTGCGACGACATTGCCTGCGAGCGGTGTGGTAAAGATCGATGGCAGGAATACGAAATAGACGACGCCGAGCGTCATCATGCCGACCGACAACGGCTCGCGCACCAGCACGAAGTTCACGTACGTGAAGGTACCGATAAAGGCGAAGAGGATGCAAAAGCCGATGGCGAACGTCGCGAGCAGCGCGGGATTGCGCAGATGGGCAGCGAGCGTCGCGAGCGGCGACTGCGCCATCGTTTCGCCGGCCGCCATCGGCTGCGTGCGTTTGATCGTAACGTAAACGAGCGCGGCTCCCACCAAATTGAGCAGCGCAAACGCATAGAAGTTGACCGCAAGACCAAAGTGATCGGCGACGCCGGCCGCAATAAAACGGCCAATCAGATTGCTGGCGACGTTGCCTGTGATGTAGGCGGCGAAAGCACTCGCCGTGTCTCCGGCGCTGAGGTTTTCGCCGAGATAAGCGAGCGTCAGCGTGAACGCCGCAGCCATGCAAAGTCCCTGGATCACACGCAGAATGGTGAAGGTCGTGAGGTCCGGCGCGATCGCCAGCAACGTCGTCGGAATGGCAAGGATCATCAGGCTCAACAGAATGCCGAGACGGCGATCGATACGACGGCTGAAGAACCCCACCGCCAAACCAGATGCCGCCATCCCTAATGTGCTGGCGTTGACAGCGATGCCCATCTCGCGCGGCGTGACGCCGTAATGCGCCGTCAATGTGGGCAACAGAGCTTGCGTCGCGAAAAGATCGACGACGGTCAGGAATGCGGTCACACCGATGACGATGCGCGAGAGATGAATGGACATCGGCGCAGCATCCATCGGCACGGCGATGGCTTTCGTCATGGTGTCGAGTCCTTCAAGGATGAGACGTCACGCCCGCCTCGCGAGGGAGGGAGACGGGCGTGACGCTGGGATTGCGCTCCGGCTTGGGGAGGGATCGGAGCGCGAGGGGACTTACATGCCGCCTTCATCCTTCATCGGCACGGGCACGATGTCGGACGAAATCAAGATCGCCGGCTTCTTGCCGTTGTTCTTCCACCAGTGAGAGAGGTTGCCGTGCTCGGCTGTCACGTCGCCGGCTTTGTGTTCGATCGGCACGGCACAGGTCGAGCGATATTCGGTGATCGAACCGTCGACGATATAGATGTTCGCCGGGCGATCGGCGTGGCTATGCCACGGCACAATACCGCCTGGCTGCACCACCAAGCGGCGCGTGCGCAGCAGTTTGCCGTCGACGTTGTAACCTTGGCCAAGGTCGATCGATGCGATCACGTTGTCGGTCACGTCCTTGGGCATGGTCGCACCGGGCTGCATGACATCGACGCCGACCTTGTCGGCCGGGCACTCGCCGGCTATCGCCGATGTAGCGATAAGGGGAGCGGCAAAGCCGAGCGCCACGGCTGCGAGAAGCGTTCTGCGAAGGTAAATGCGGTTCATCGTTAGGGTCTCCTTGCGGGGTTTGGGCGAGCCCACAAGGGCGTCGCTTCGTCATCGAACATCGGAGAACGCGCCCGCAAACGGAAATATGGATTGCCTACGGATTGGATAGCTGAGGGCTATGGCGGTTGCGGTTGAGCGTTGCGCGCGAAGCGCTTAGGTTTTGCCTCAATGGACAAATCGCTTGCCGATAAGCTTGCCGAGATCCGCGCCAGAGCGGGTGACCGGATCAAGGGCATCAACGATCGCTTGGTGGAGCGTCTCATCGCGGCCGAGACGGCTGACCGCGCGCTCAAGGCCGGCGACAAATGTCCCGACTTTAGTTTGCCCACGGCTGAAGGCGGCTTCGAGCGCATCAGCGACGTGCTGGCACGCGGACCCGCTGTGGTGAGCTTCTATCGCGGCCAATGGTGCCCATTCTGCTCCGCAGAACTCGAGGCGTTGCACATCGCAAATCCCGACATTCGCGCGACCGGCGCACGGCTCGTGGCGATCACGCCGGAGGCCGGCGGCCTTGCGTTGAAAGTGAAGCGCGAGCGCAAGTTCGGCTTCGATATTCTCTGCGATCTCGACAATGGCGTTGCGCTGCAGTTCGGCCTGGTGTTTCGGGTGCCCAACGAAGCCGTCGAATTCTTCAGCGACGTGAAAAACAACCTGCCGCTGGTCTACGACAACGACAGCTGGTTCCTGCCAATTCCGGCGACCTACGTCGTGGCAAGCGACGGTACGATCGCGCATTCCTACGTCAATCCCGACTTCCGTTACCGCCTCGACCCAAGTGAGATCGTGCGCGTATTGTCCGAGCTCAAATGAACAAGCAGCTGTCACTCACCGAAGTCCTTGCGTCTCTTCGCGATAAGGCGAGTCCGAAGTGGCGCTCGCTCTACGATGCGTTGGTGCAGCATCTCGTCGACGAAGGCGCCGCCAACGACGCGCTGAAGGTCGGCGACAAGCTTCCCGAGTTCATGCTTGCAAGTGCCGAGGGCCACTTTGTGCGCTCCGACGACCTGCTCGCCAAAGGGCCGGTGGTTCTGAGCTTCTATCGCGGCCGCTGGTGTCCGTATTGCTCGGCCGAGCTCGATGCGCTCAATGCCGTCGCGACGCGCATTCGCGACAGCGGCGCGACGCTCGCGGCAATCACCGCTGAAGCGGGCGGCGAAGCCATTCGCACCAAGTTCGAGCGCAAGTTCGAGTTCGAGATTCTGTGCGACCTCGACAACGGCCTCGCGCTTGAGTGCGGCCTCGTGTTCAAGCTGCCGCCCGAAGTGCAGAAGGCCTACATGGAGACGAACCTCGATTTTCCGAAGCTTTACGGCAACACAAGCTGGTTCTTGCCGATCCCCGCGACATACGTCGTCGATGCCGGCGGCATCATTCGCGAGGCTTATGTGAATCCGGATTTCAGATACCGCCTCGATCCGAGCGCCATCATGGCGGCGATCGAGAAGATCAAAGCCTAGCGCTTGCCGGCATCGCTCCAATCGCGCGAGCGCGCGAGCTTCACGAAAGCATCCGTCGCGGGCGAAAAGCGCCGTCCGGCCACCGTACCGATGCCGACCACGCGCTCGATGTCGCCGCCGTCGATCACCTTTGCGACGAGGCCCGGCTGCAGCGGAACGCTCTTGGGCGCGATGCCGAGTCCGAATCCCGACAACACCAAATTCTGCAGCTGATCTTCACTCGTCGCGCGGTGCGGAAAGCTGAGCGTGATGCCGGCCGCGGCGCCAAGCTCGCGCAGCCGGTCGCAGGCCGCACACTGTGTGCGCTCGACGAACTCGACGTTGTCGAGTTTCCGGAGCGGCACGGTCTCGAACGACGCAAACTCATGATCCATCGGCACGATCAGGCGGACGTCTTCGCGGAACAGAGACCAACTGCGCAAGCGCTCGGGCAGATCCTTGTCGTTGCCCAGAACCACGAGATCAAGCTCGCCTTCGACCGCTTGATCGATCAGTTCGCCTTGCCGCCCGGCGCCCATCGAGAGTTCGAGATTCGGAACGCCTTCGCGCACGCCCTTGAGCACGCCCGCGATAACATGCGAGCCGACGGAGTTCGTGACCCCCAGCCGCAAATGCGCGATCTCGCCCTTCTTGAAGCCGGTCGCGAGCTGCTTGGCCGTTTGCGCGGCTTCGAAGGTGCGCTCGAGGTGCGGCATCATCGCACGGCCGAGCTCCGTCAGGTGCGTGTTTGCGCGCTCGCGGTGAAACAACAGACCGCCGAATTCTTCCTCGAGCTTCTGGATCGCGCGCGTCAGTGAAGGCTGGGCGACGTTGCACTCCTCCGCCGCCTTGGTGAAATTCAAGGTGCGGCAGACGGCCAGAAAATAGCGAACCTGGTGCATCTCCATGTGGCGAAGATATCAGGTCCGCGGCCCCGTCAACCAGCCTCCGTTATCACGACTTTAATGCCAGAACGACGGTGCCAGACACGGGGTCGGTTACACCCAGGCCATTACCCAGGTCCTCCAACGTGGGGCGAAAACTGTCCAACGTCTTGATCATCTCCGGCCGCGCCTTCGCGAGCGCGTCCATGTCGCTCCACTCGGCGATGATGCAGTAGGTTCGATCACCCGTCTTGATGATGTTGGCATGCTTGAGCCCCGGCCAATCGACATGGGCCTTGCGATGGGCGTCGAGAAACTCCTGGTCACGCCCAGGCTTCACTTTGAAGCGCACTGCATTGAATGCGGACATAGCGACCTCCTTTTCAGGGCACTGGACCCTGCGCCCTCAGAAAGAGCGTCGCAACACTCACTTGGAAATCACGGCGGCGGGAGTTGGCCGTGTAGCGCCGCCGTGGCAGGGTCTCGCGATGGGAACCATCGAAGTGGTCACCGCGATCCTCAGCGGTCTGGCGCTCTACGCAGCGATCGGCGCGGTGTTTGCGGTCGCATATTTGACCGTGGGCGCCGGGCGTCTCGATCCGGCGGCGCGAGGCGCAGGCTTCGCCTTTCGACTGATGGTCCTGCCTGGCTTAGTTGCGCTTTGGCCTCTTATGCTCGTGCGCTGGATCGTCGGCGGCGCGCCGCACAGCACTGGAACAGGTTGAGGATCACCATGCAGCGGTGGCAGCGGCGCGCTCATTTGTGGTTGTGGTTGCTGGTGGCAATCGTCGTTGCGACGGTGCTGGCAAAGCTGATCGAAAATCAGCCGGGGCTCGCAGCGTCGACTGAAGCTCCGGGACAGCAATAGGCACGACCAATGGCTGCGACCTACAAAGCTGTTCACTGGAATCGACACAAGATCGTCTACGACGTCGTGATCTGGCTCGGCATCGCGATCTACATCGCTGTGTTCTTGGCCGTCGCATCGGCCACCGGAAAGCCGAGCGCGAATACGAATCCGGAAATCCTGACGATCAGCGCTCTCGGCGCCTGCGCATTCTTCATGCTGCATGTCATTCTGGCGATCGGCCCACTGGCGCGTCTGTCGCCGATCTTCCTGCCGCTGCTCTACAACCGGCGTCATCTTGGCGTCAGCTTCTTCCTGGTCGCGCTCAGTCACGCGACGTTTGCGACGATCTGGTACCACGGCTACGGCGTCATCAATCCCATCGTTTCGCTCTTCGTCTCGAACCCGCGCTACGATGCCATCGGCTCATTCCCGTTCGAGTCCCTCGGCGCCGTCGCGCTCGTTATCTTCTTCGTCATGGCCGCCACCAGCCACGACTTCTGGCTGAACAATCTGTCGGCAGTCGTCTGGAAGACGCTGCACATGCTGATCTACGCGGCCTACGCGCTGATCGTTCTGCATGTGCTGCTCGGCGCGGCAAGCGGACACGGCGGCAGCCCGCTCTACGTTTGGTTCACCGCGGCGGGATTCGTATTCATCGTCGCGCTGCACGTCGCGGCAGGCATTGGCCAATACGCGCGAGACAAAGCCCAGGAGCGCGCGATCGCCGTCGGCTGGATCGATGCCGGCACGGTCCTCGACATTCCGGAAAACTGTGCACGCATCGTCTCCGCCCCGGGCGGCGAAGGCATCGCCGTGTTCAAATATGCCGGCAAAATCTCCGCCGTGAGCAATCGCTGTGCCCATCAGATGGGGCCGCTCGGCGAGGGCTGCGTGGTCGATGGCCTCGTCACCTGTCCGTGGCACGGCTGGCAATACGATCCGGCGACGGGACGCTCGCCGCCGCCTTTCGTCGAGCGCGTTGCGACCTACAACGTGCGCTTGGCGAGCGGCCGCGTCTTCGTCAATCCCAAGCCCAATCCGCTCGGCACCGCGGCCGAACCAGCGAAAGTCTGAGCGATGAAGGCGCGCGAATTCTATGTCGGCTACCTGGCAATGCCGCCGCGGCTCAAATGGATCGTGCGCGGCCTGGTCATATTGCTTCTGACGTTGATCGCCGCCGATGCCTGGCTGGTTGCAACGATGCAGCCCGCGGCAGGCAACGGCACGTGGGCCGAGGCACCGCAGGAATATGTCGGGACGCTGACACGCACACCGTACCCGATGCTGCGCGTCAACACTGCGAACGGGTTGAAGACTTACCTTCTCGTCTCCGATGAAAAGCGCGGCGCGGAGGCGGTGCTCGGCGTCACGCCCGATGGGCCGGTGAAGCTTGCCGGCTTTCCGATCGCGCGCGCCAGCATCGGCATGATCGAGCTCTCCGCCAACAACGTTGCCGTCGTTGCCGAGACGGCGCCGATCGACGAGCCGGCACGCGAGGTCAATGGCCGCGCTACGCTCGAAGGCGAGATCGTCGATTCCAAATGCTGGCTTGGCGTCATGCGACCCGGCGAAGGCCATTTGCACAAGGCATGCGCCAGCCTGTGCATCCGCGGCGGCATTCCGCCGATGTTCGTGACGCGCGGCGGCGGCTCGGCGCCCAGTATCATGCTGCTCACACAGGCCGACGGCAGCGCTGTGCCGCCCGAGCTCATCATTCCTTACGTCGCCGATCCCGTACGCATCACCGGTACGATCGAGAAGCGCGGCGATCTGTGGGTCCTCAAGGCAGACTTGCCGACGCTGACGCGCACCCGCAATTGATGCGAGACCCCGCGCTTCACGCGCGGCCGCGATGACGCAAGAGCATCGAAATCATGCCCTCGACGGCAATGACACCAGAGCATGCGCGCGCGTATTTGGATGCATGTCTTGGAGGACGTGACATGCACACCAAACTGCAATGGGCGAGCGTGATCCTATTCATGGCGGTCAGCGTTTTCCTGATTGCCTTCGGGCTACTCTACGCCAACGTGACGGATCTGCTCTGGTTTCACGCCGCAGCGGTGCCGGCCGACGCGCTGGAGAAGGTGCGCCCGCTCTACTTCGCATTGATGAAACTGATCGGCGGTGCATCGATCGGCCTCGGCCTTCTCGGCGCCTACGTCGTCTTGGGCCCGATGCGGCAAGGCATTCCGTGGGCGGGTACCTTCGTCGCGGTGACATACTGGATCGCCTTCGGCGTCGCCGGCTACACCGCCATCCGCCTCAACGAACTCACCGGAGCGCCGGTCGCCTGGTACAACATGGCGATCCTCTCAGCGATCACAGCGCTCGCTTTCGCCGCGCATGCGTTCGCGCCGCGACGTCTAGCGGTTCGTGACGCGGTATGACTTGTTCTTGCAGATATCGACGTCGAACCGGTCGATCTGCGTCTTGTCCTCGAAGACAAATCTGAGGTTATAGCGGCAACCACAGTTGCTCTGGACGTCGACGGTCTCCGATCGTCCCGGCCGAACGACACGATCGCCGAGGGCGTCGTCATAGTCGTCATTGCAAGCGAGCGGTGTCAGATAAACGCCGACAATCGTTTTGCCTGTGGCGTTGGTGACCTTCAACGTCTTGCCGTCGCCGGCGCTCGCAGTCGAAATCGCCGCAACGGCCGCGACGTTGAGAGCGAAGGCGATTCCAGCCACGTCATTCGTTCTCATGGGTTTAGCCCCGCGTTTACACCTAATTCAGTGGCGTGCCGAAGCTGACAAGCAGCGCATCTCGATTGCGCGTGGCCTCGTTGACATTCGAATCGAGCAGAACTTGGCTCTCGCTGAGGTCATGCCTGTATTCCAGGGTCAGCCGAGTATCACGACGATCGAGCGCGCTCTGCACGTAGTTCGTAAGATCCAACGACAACGACAGGGACGTTGCCAGTGATTGTTGGAACGTATCGTCCGCTTCAAGTGCGAACTCGTCTTTGGTCCGGCCGAGACTCGCTTCGAATTGTGGCCCTCGCTTCGGCGCGTAACGAACCGAGAAGTGCCCGGAAATGCTGGTATCGGAGAGGCCGTCTTGCGGCGACGCATCGCAGATCGTGATCGTACTTGCGCCGACGGTGGCGCGCCAGGCGCCGAATTTAACGCTCTGCGAGAGATCGGCGATAAAGCTTTCCTCGCCTTGGAAGCCGGCACCCGTGACAACGCGACCTTGCTTTTCGTCACTGAAGATTGCGGTTGTATCGCCGAGCTTCGTGCTCCACATCGCCAAAGCTTCGGCATTCGTCACGTCATCATCTGGCGCACCTGGGTAGGCAATGGAGCCACGCTCGAACGTCACCGACACCAATTGCGGCATGAGTCCGATGTCGTCGACCAACGTGGAGGAAAGCAAGCTCGGCGTAATCTCGATCGTCGCACCGTCGACGGCCTTTCGGCTGGTCCATTCATCGGGATCGGTGAGCGAGCGGCGTTGCCAGCTCTTGGCGTAGACGGTCGCGCTAAAACCATCGATCTCGAATTGCGCGCGCTCCGCATCTCGCGTGAGCAATGGCGCGGCCAAATGATCGACGGATGCACTTGCGTTCACGCCGAATGCACTCAAGGTGGTGGCGAACTTGTTACCGTCGCCGATGAAGGCGACGACGCCCGTGGGATACGCGGCAGCATTGCCGCTAAAATCCTTCTCGACGACGCTCGCTTGTGCCGTGACCGACCATTTGAAATCCGGATCGTCGAAGACTTTGGCATCGACTTTATGCCATCTGGCGGCGCCGCTTTGCGATTGCGTCTCGAGCGACCCGGGCTGCGACACATCACGCCATGAAGAGATGCCATCGCTCCACGCAAGATCGGTCGAGATTTTCAGTCTGTCATTCAACAGGTGCTCGGTCGCGCCGATACTGACAGCCGTGTTGTGTTCGCTGTAGCCGTCAGCCCATTGAAGGCGGTCGAACGTGAGCGCATCGGAAGTTTCGCTTCGCCCCACGCTGCCGCGCACATCGAGTGCGCCGAACGGCCCGGCAATCTGATCGGCGTGAAACTTGAGTGAGTGATTGAGCTCTGGCTCTGAAGCGAGAGTTAAGCGCTGCTCAGCGCGCGGGTCGTCCGCCTCGTTCCAGTAAGCCCCACCTGCCGTCGCAACCGCCGTGATCTCGAACCCAGAACCACTGGCCTCATAGGGTGTGTGCAAGCCGCAACTCGCGTCCCGCGCTGCGGTCGAAAAGGACGCAACGGCCGGCGACATATCTGTTGCACAGGCGTTCCGCTCGTCGGCGCAGGCTTGCTGCACCCACAGCCACGAGCATGTCGCAGCAATCGCGCGCGCAGCGAATTTGCTGCCCACCGGCCACATCCGCTCTTCCCCCCGAATCGCTGCCGCCATCGTAGTTGCGATGGCGGCAACACTGCTTAGGAATTCAGCTCACGCGAGCTTCCATGGCCGCTCTTAGCCGGGCAGCAGCGGCTTCCAGAAAGCAACACACTTGCCGAGATTGCCCCAAGCCGCGCCGAAGAAATCGGGGTCTTCCGCCCGGAAGTCGCGGCAGAGCGCGGCGGCATCGTTGGCGCCTTGGCCCTTGTTGTAGTAGCCGTTGAGAATGCTCGTGCACTGGCCGTGGCTCACACCGAAATCGCCATTGTCCGTGCAAACTTGGCTGAAGTTCGGAGCTGCGCTGGCTGGAGCCGCGCCGAAGCTGAACAGAGCAACGGTCGCCGCACCAGCAATCAGAAGCTTCTTCATGTGAGTCTCCCACTTGGTTGTTGAAGTTGCGCCTCACGCGCAACCATTGGCGATCCGCCGCGACGCGGTCTCAAACAACTCAATCGCGATAATTTTGTCCCCGAGGCGAATCTGACGCGGAACGTAGTGATCACGTCGTGAGCCGCAAAGAACTCTTTGGTTGCATCGTCACGAAGTCGACGAGCGAGTGATCACGCGCACGAATTCAAAAACTTTACAGCGACGACAATGACGACAGAGTCATCGAACGTGCATGAAGTTTGTTTCTGTTACGACGCATTCGCAATCTACCGATGCGCAACCCTCGTTTGACGGTACCAGTTTTGCGAAGCAATCTGGGCTCAAGTGATGACGCATGCACATCTCAGCGGCCACACACCGGTGAAATGGAAGTGCATCTCGCAATTTCGATTTTGGAACTCGGCCACAAGAGGCGAACACATGGCAAAAGTCATCGGAGTCGGCGGTGTATTCTTCAAAGTGCGCAACGGTGAGGCAGCGCGCGAATGGTATCGCCGTGTCCTTGGCCTTGAGGTCGAGGATTGGGGCGGCGTTGTATTCACGCCGGAGCTCGCGGCACGCACGCCGGGTGCTGCCACCGTCTTCAGCTCCTTCGCGCACGACACGACCTATTTCTCGCCGTCGCAACGCGACTTCATGATCAATCTGATGGTCGATGATCTCGATGCGATGCTCGCGCGCTGCAAACAGCACGGCGTCGAGCCGCTCAAGACGTTCGACGACGAAGGCAACGGCCGCTTCGCTCACATCATTGGCCCTGAGGACCTCAAAATCGAACTCTGGCAGCCAAAACCAATGTCGAGCTAGCGGCTGGCTATTTCTGCGGACCGCTCAATTACCAAGCGAAAATGACGCTTCAGAGCGTGACAAGCGCCATTTGCGGGGGCGTGGCCCCAAGGGCTAGGCTCCGCGCAACTCAGGGAGACCACCATGAGATTGACTGTTCTGGGTACCGTCGCGCTGGCCGCAGCCATGAGCACCGCGGCCTATGCAGCGGCGCCTGCGTCCACGCCGACGCCATCGCTCTTCGATGCAGCGACGGGCGTCGACAAAGTCACGCTCCCGGCAAAGGGCGACAAGCCGAAGACGCAAATCACCTGCCACTACTATCCGCGCTTTATGGTCAAAGAGATCGATGAAGGCGAAGTCGGCGCCTCGCAGCTTTCCATCGTCGCGGGCAAGCCGAAGTGCCAACAGGCGAACGCCGCCAACGAAAAGATCGTCAACCCCGATGACTGGAGCGGTTACTTCAAGGGCGTCAAGGGCGACTACATCTTCTTCGACGCCGATGACGGTGTGAACGGTGGACTCGGCTTCGCCGTCTTCAATGCCGACGCCAAGAAGGTGTTCGAAGACACCGTCTTCGGAAACCTGCACGACGTCGCGCTTGCTGGCACGACGCTGACGATCAAATACCAGCGCAACGCGGCAGCCAGCTGCTCCGTCGTCAAAGACGGCGCTTCGTGCTGGACGAAAGCCGTCAGCGAAACCGGCGTGCCCGCAGCGCCGACGCCCGATTGCGCCGCCGGTTACCTGAAGGCCAAGAACGCGATGGCCAAGGGACGTTGCGATGCTGACAGGACGCCGGGCCAAGCCTGCATCGACAAAGCATTGAAAGAACTCGACGCGCAAAAGTGGAACGATGCGCCGTCCGTCATCATCTTCGAAGCACAAACCGTAATCACCGGTGGCAAGCCGACAACCTCGGCGATGGGCCCCGCCCTCGCCTGCCATCCTTCTGACTGAGGACAAACAATGTCGCTAAAAGTCGTCGGCTCAGGCCTCGGCCGCACGGGCACACTGTCGCTCAAGCGCGCACTCGAGATGCTGGGCTTCGGTCCCTGCCATCACATGGTGGAAGTGTTTCAACGCCCCGAGTCGGTGCCACTATGGATCGAAGCAAGCAAAGGACGGCCGAACTGGGACGCCATCTTCAAGGATTTCCACTCGGCTGTTGACTATCCAAGTTGCAAATACTGGCGCGAGTTGGCGGCGTATTATCCACACGCCCGCGTGCTGCATTCGGTGCGCGACCCGGTCAAGTGGTTCGAGTCGACTCAAGCAACGATATTCTCGCCGATTTCACCGGCTCATAACGCGCCGCCGCCAATGAACGAATTCTTCGGTCCGATCTTCAATGAGTTCGGGGACAAGATCGCCGATCGCGATTTCATGGTCGGCTACTTCAAGCGTCACACGGAAGAGGTCGTCCGCACGATCCCGAAGGACCGCTTGCTTGTCTACGAGGCAGGCCAAGGTTGGGAGCCGCTCTGCAAATTCTTGGGCGTGCCGGTACCGAGCGAACCCTATCCCCTCGTCAACACCCGTGAAGAATTCATCGCCGGACGCGCCGAACGGACGAAGAATTCTTAAGACGCCTCAAAGCATCTCCCACGTTACGACGGCATTCGGTGCGCGCACTTCTGCCTTGATGACGTAAGGTGCGCTTGTGCTAATCCAGTAGACCGAGCGGCTTGGCTCGGGACCGATTTCCACCACGAACGCTGTTCTTGAACCAAGGCGTCCCGCCGCAACACTTTCGCTGCGCACGACGCGAATGGAATCGGTCTCGAAGCCGTTCTCGCCGAGCGCCGGCAAAGTAGCTGCATAGCCGACGCGCAACGGCAGCGCGGCAAGTAGCAAACCCGTCATTCCGCCGTTGAAATCGAAGACCTTCTCTTGCAGCTCGATCGTTTTCTTGGGGCTGTGTGAAAGAGCACTGACGACGACCTTGTTGCCATCGAATTGGCGCAGCGTGCTTCCGTCGTCCGACGTCTCCGAGCCAATCAACGGCGTCATGTTGACGGGATCAAAAACATTGAACGTCATCGAGAATTGCGCGCGAGGCATTTCATCCGGCTTGCCAACAACCAACGTCGTTCCCTCGATGCGCGTCAGGTATCGCCTTCCGCCAAGCGAGCGGAAGCGCACGTGATCGCTTGACAAACCACGCTCGTCGACACGGCCGTCATCGTAGCGAACAATCACTTTCCAGATGTTGTCGTACTCTTGCAGCCGGCGGCCGTCCAACTCGCCATCTCCGACATGAACGATGTGGCCTGCAGCGGCATCGGTCGCGATCGTGGCGCAACACCCAAAGCATGCAAGTAACCCCAATAAGAAGGTGTAACGTCGCGCCATCTTTTCACTTGCCTTCGATAGGACCGCCCCTCGTATTTCTTTAGCACGAGAGCGTCGATCAACGGCCGGTCCAGTTCTCGCCGATCAAATCAAGCCAATTCGTTCAAGAGTCTGCGAGGACGTCAAAGCAAGCGCGTGCCGAACAAAGACGCGTGCTAGTGCGATTGACCGCATGCAGATCATCTACCGAGAGCGCACGGCAAACATATGAAAACGATCTTTGCTTCAGCATTGATGATCCTCGTCGCTTGGCTGACTCCAGTCGCAAATGCGAACCCATTCGAATACGTATGGCAAGAATTGGCGCCCGGCGTTTGGAGTGGAATTCGTCAAGATCCGTTCGAATTGCCGCAAGAAGGAAACGCAACCTTTGTCATAACGAGCGACGGCGTTGTCGTCTTCGACGCCGGCGGCTCTCCTCTGATGGGCGAGTCCATCGTCGCAAAGGTTCACTCACTGACGTCCGCGCCAATCACGCATGTAATCCTCAGTCACTGGCATGGCGACCACATGCGGGGCCTGCAGGCCATTCAAACCGCGTTCTCGCACGTGCAGATTTTTGCCCATCCCTTTTCGCGCGACTTCATCTCTTCAACGCAAGAGCGATGGCTCGAACGCCGCGTGAAAATGGTGCCGAACATTCGCAAGGCATTGAGCGGCGCACTGGCGAAAAACCAAGATCTAAGCGGCCGCCCTCTTATCGCGCCGGAAAAGGCTTGGCTCGAGCAAGGGCTGGCGATCCTCGATCAGCTCGATCGCGAGAATAACCGGACGACATTCGTCGTACCGAACGCTACGATCCAGGATAGCTTGATTTTGCGCATGGGCGGCCGAGAAATCCGCTTCCTGCATCCCGGCAACGCCCACACGGCGGGCGACATCGTCATGTGGCTGCCGAAGGAAAAAATCGTAGCGACGGGCGATATCGTCACCGCGCCCATTCCGCTGATGCCCAGCCCCTACACCGCCGATTACGTCCCTGTCTTGAATTCAATCAAAGCGCTGGGCTTTCAGACGTTGGTGCCCGGACATGGTGCCGTCGAACACGACAGCAAATATGTCGACCTCCTGATCGCGGCTCTTGAGAGCGTATCGGCGCAGGCCAAGCAACTGACGGCGCAAGGCCTTTCGGCGCAAGACGCTCTCCGCAGGATCGATCTCAGCGGCGTAGAGGGGCAATTCACTCACGGCGACGCGTTCCTCAAAAACCGTTTCGAAGACTACATGGCTACGCTGCCAGCAGCGGCGCTTCAAGCCGCGTCGGGAAAGGCGCCGGAGGAGAAATTCTGACGAGGAGCACCTGACACGAAATCAACGGAGGCAAGCGCGGACCTGGGCAAAGTGGCGCTCGATGCCGCATCTCCCACCGGAAGCGTCTCGCGTTGAGAAATTAGCGCCAGTAGGTCGCCGTCAGCGAGGCCTTGTCGACCGCGATCTTCGTCAGCGTGTCGCTCACGACGCGCGCCTTCTCATCCGGGGCGATCGATGTCGTCGCGCTCGGCAGCGCCCAGATCGTGAACTGATAGTGATGCTTGCCCGAGCCTTGAGGTGGACACGGTCCGCCATACGCGGTCTCGCCGAAGTTGTTGGCGACGACCTTTGCCGGCAATGGCAAACCGGCAGCGCCGCGCGGCAGCGTCGCTGTCGTCGGCGGTAGGTCGACTATAATCCAATGCGAGAACTGGTCCGGCTTAACATCGAGATCGATGACGGTAAGCGTGAAGCTCTGTGTCGTCGCAGGCGCCCCGCTCCAAACGAGCTCCGGCGATACGTTCTGCCCGCTGCATTTCGAGTGAACATTGGTGAGCCGGATCGCGCCGCCATTCTTCAGGTCCGGGCTCGTTAACGTCATTGCGGCTTGGGCCGGGCCGAAGCCGAGGATCAGTGCGACAAAAAGGACCGCGGTCGTCGTCTTCATAAGGATGCACTCCAATCCGTTGCTGCCCCTCAAATTCCGGACGCGGCGATATGTTCCCCTCCTCCCCGCGTCAGGAGCACGAGCCCATGATAATTTGATCTACATCAAACCGCGTGCCCGAAAGTGTCTGCAATCTTACCGGCAACACGTCGACAGCGAGGCAATGCATGCTCATGAGGCCCCAACCCGCCCCAGCTCAACATGAAACAATCGCGGATTTGCGCAAGCAGATCGGCCGCCTGCCCTCGCCTTGCGACCATTGCGGCGCCCGTTCCGAGAGCTTCTGCGACGTCCTCGAGCCCCAGGAATTCCAGCGCCTCGCCGCCATGTCGCTGACCCGCCATTTCGAGCCGAGCCAAACCATCGTCGAGGAGGGCCAGCCCGCCGACTTCTTGATCAACGTCACCGCCGGAACGGTGAAACTGTTCCGTACTCTGAGCGACGGCCGCGTCCAGATCGTCGGTTTCCTGAAGCGCGGCGATTTCTTGGGCGTGCCGACGGGCGGGGTCTACAGCGTCGGCGCGGAAGCCATCACGCCGGTCGACACCTGCAACTTCTCCAGGCCTCCCTTCGAGCGCATGCTCTCCGAAATTCCGACGCTTGAGCGTCGCCTATTCGAGCTTGCCTCGACCGAAGTCGCCGCCGCACGCGATCATCTCTTGCTTCTCGGCCGCAAGACGGCGCGCGAACGCGTCGCGACATTTCTCAATCTCATGGTCGCCAAGGCGCGCTGCGCGCATGTCGCGGCACCGTGCATCGAGCTGCCCATGACGCGCATCGAGATCGCCGATTATCTCGGCATGACGATGGAGACGGTGAGCCGCGTCTTCGGCGCCTTGCGCAACGAAGGTCTCATTGCGATGAAATCGCCAACCGACGTCACGCTGCTCAAGCCCGCAACGCTGAAGAAAATCGCCGAGGGCGAGGCCTAGGTCCACGCCATCGCGCGCTGCACCGCTTCAACCGTCGCGACGAAGCCGTCGACGGCGTTGGTCAGCGCCACCCAATCGGTCAGCTCGAGATCGCGGCTTGTATCGGTCGAGACGCCCTTCTGGTAGGCAATCAGCTTCATGCCCCAACGCTTGAAGAAATCGTACTGCGTGTAGCGAAACGCACCGGCGGCATTGTGGATCTCGCCAGGCGTCCAACCCGCGTCGGCGAGAAACCGCCGCTCGCAATCGGCGAGCCCCTTGACGTCGTCCGCGTCCTTGCTCGCCGCCGCGAGCGACACGGCCAAGAACATCGATCGCATGCCGTTCAGTGTCTGGTGCCGCGCTTTCACAAAATCGGCGATCGATGCTTGAAACTTGCCGATGTGCAGCGATCCCGCAATGATCACGCCGTCATAGCCGCGCAACTTGACCGTCGCAGCGTCAGCTTCGGTCGCGTCGATCAGATCGGCGGCATGATTGTGAACCTTGATCCGATCGGCGGCGAATTGCGCGATCTTGCGCGTCTGCCCTTCAGTCGTTGCGTAGACGATCAGGAAATTCATTGTGCTAACCTTGAAACGGACCTTTGGAACGCACCTATCCTGGGCCACGCCGCACGATTGTCTTTGATCCACGTCAACCGTTATTGAAGAAGCGCCATGTCGGTCCGCAATCTCGAGAGCTTCTTCAAGCCCGCCAGCATCGCGCTGATCGGCGCGAGCCGTGAGGCGAACAGCGTCGGCAACGTCGTCGCCCGCAACCTCCTGACCGCAGGCTTCACAAAACCGGTGTGGCTCGTAAACCCGCACGCGACCGAGCTCTATGATCAGCGCGTCTATCGCGATGTCGCGGCTCTCCCGGCGGCGCCTGAGCTCGCTGTCATCGCGACGCCTGCAGCCGCGGTGCCGAGCCTGATCGCCGAGCTCGGCGCGAAAGGCACAAAAGCCGCCGTCGTTCTCTCCGCGGGTTTCGGAGAAGGCGGCGAAGACGGGCGCGCACTGCAAACCCGCATGCTCGAAGCGGCCAAGCCCTACACGCTGCGCATCGTGGGTCCCAATTGCCTTGGCGTGCTCTCACCGGCCGGTGCCGTGAACGCGAGCTTCGCCCATCGCATGCCTCAGAAGGGCGGCGTCGCCCTCGTCTCGCAGTCGGGCGCGATGCTGACCGCAATCATCGACTGGGCCGCGGGTCGCAACATCGGCTTCTCGCACCTCGTGTCGTTCGGCGGCATGTCGGACGCCGACTTCGGCGACTTCCTCGACTACCTGGCCGCCGACAACGAGACCCGCGCCGTCTTCCTCTACGTCGAGAGCGTGCGCCACGCGCGCAAATTCATGTCGGCGGCGCGCCGCTGCTCGCGCATCAAGCCGGTGATCGTCATCAAATCCGGCCGCTCGAGCGAAGGCGCCAAAGCCGCGCGCTCGCACACCGGTGCCCTCGCCGGTAGCGACGTCGTCTACGACGCCGCCTTCCGCCGCGGTGGCATGCTGCGCGTTGCCACCATCGAAGACCTCTTCGAGGCGCTCGAAACGCTGTCGCGCAACATTCGCCTCGCCGGCGATCGCATCGCCATGCTGACGAACGGCGGCGGCGCCGGCGTCCTCGCGACGGATTACCTGATCGAGCACGGCGGCCATCTCGCGACGCTCGCGCCGGGTACGATCGCAGAGTTGTCCGCGCATCTGCCGAACACATGGAGCGGCGGCAATCCCGTCGATATCGTCGGCGACGCGGGCCCCGATCGCTACCGCACGAGCCTCGAGATCGTGCGCCGCAACCCGAGCGTCGACGCCATCATCGCCATGAACTGCCCGGTCGCCGTCGCCGATTCATCCGCAGCAGCTGACGCTATTATCGATGTGGTGAAGCAAAACTACGCGGGCGGTTGCGCGCCGATCTTCGCGTCATGGCTCGGTGAGGCGACGGCCGCACCCGCTCGCGATAAACTCGAAGCCGCCGGCATCCCGCAGTTCGAAACGCCGGAGCAGGCGGTCGCCGCCGTCCTGCGCATCGTGGCTCACCAGCGCGCCCAAGCGTTGCTCGTCGAAGTACCGCCGGCCAGCGCTCGCGACACGCACGACACCGAAACGGCGCGCCGCATCGTCGAGCAAGCCGTGAAGCAAGGCCGCGCCTGGCTAAGTCCCGACGAGGCGTCTGCAATCCTCACGGCCTACTGCATACCCAGCTGCGCGATCCGCCTCGCGACAACACCGCGCGCCGCGGCAGAAGCGGCAACGGCGCTCGGCTTCCCCGTCGCGCTCAAAGTGAAGTCGCCCGACATCCTGCACAAATCCGACGTCGGCGGCGTCAAGCTCCACCTGCAAGACGCGGCCGCGGTCGAGCAAGCAGCGCAACAAATGCTGCAGGAGATCTCAGGCAAAGCGCCAAAGGCAAAACTCGAAGGCTTCCTCATCCAACCGATGGCAACGCGCCCCGGCGCGCACGAGCTCATCGTCGGCATTTCGGAGGACGAACTCTTCGGCCCCGTCATCCTCTTCGGCCAAGGCGGCACCGCGGTCGAAATCATCGCCGATCGCGCACTCGCACTGCCGCCGCTCAACACCGCCCTCGCGCGCGATCTCATCTCGCGCACGCGAGTCGCGCGCCTCCTCGCCGGCTATCGCGACCGCCCACCTGTGAATCTCAATGCATTGATCGACGTGCTCTTGTCGCTGCAAGACATCGCGGTTGACCTCCCGGAAGTGAAAGAGCTCGACATCAACCCGCTCTGGGCCGATCACGACGGTGTCCTCGCGCTCGATGCCCGCATCCGCGTCGCGCCGGCAACGCTGAAAGGCACCGATCGCTTTGCGATCAAGCCCTACCCGAGCGAACTCGTGCACACGATCAAAGATCGCACCGGCAAGACCTACGGCCTGAGGCCGATCCAACCCGAAGACGCCGACGCATTGCAGAAGACAGTCGCCGCCACGGATCCCGAAGACATCCGCATGCGGTTCTTCTCAGGGCTGCGCCAGCTCCCCGACGCGCTCGCCAAACGCCTAACGCAAATCGATTACGACCGCGAAATGGCCTTCGTCATCGAAGACGACAAGGGCGACATCGGCGGCGTCGTCCGCCTCTCGCTCGATCCCGACCTGGAGCGCGCCGAATACGCCGTCATCCTGCGCACCGATCTCAAAGGCAAAGGTTTGGGACGCGTTCTGATGCAGGAGATCATCGCCTATTCGCGAAAAGCCGGCGTGCGCGAAGTCTTCGGCGACGTCCTCAGCGAAAACACGGCAATGTTGAAGCTCGCCGAAAGTCTCGGCTTCCGGCGCGAACCACACGGTCCCGCGCCGGGCGTCATCGAAGTGACGTTGAAGCTCTAATAGCCGAGCAGCGTCGCGTAGCGGTCGCGGTGATACGACTGATTGCCGAACGTCGCCTCCTGCACCCGTGCGCGCTTGAGATAGAGCCCCGCGTCGTGCACGTCGGTCATGCCGATACCGCCATGCATCTGGACCATCTCGTTCGACACGAGATGCACGACATCGCCCGCCTTCGCCTTCGCGAGCGAGGCCAGTTGCGCGACGTCATCAGCGCCCTTGTCGATCGCCTGCAGAGCGCCTTCGACGCAGGATCGCGCGAGCTCGATGTCGGTGAACATCCGCGCCGCTCGATGCTGCAGCGCCTGGAACGTGCCGATCGGCTGCCCGAATTGCACGCGCGTCTTTAGATAGTCGAGCGTCGTCTCGAACGACTGCACCGCGTGTCCGAGCATCTCGGCGGCAAGCCCGGCCCGCGCCCGATCGAGAGTCGCCTCGAGCACGCCGAACCCGCCGTCGACAGAACCCAACACCGCATCACTGCCAACTTCAACGCCGGCGAAGGTCAGCGTCGCGACACCACGATTATCGATACTCTTCACCAGCTGGCGCGACAGCCCATGCGCCTTGCCGTCAACCACGAACAGCGTGATGCCGTTCTTGTCGCCCGCCTGTCCCGACGTCCGCGCGGCAACGATGACGAAATCCGCCATACCGCCGTCGAGCACGAACGTCTTCTTGCCGGTCAGCACATAGCCACCGCCGCGCTTCTCAGCCTTCAGCCCCGTCTTCTCCGGCGCATGATGCACGCCCTCATCGACTGCGACCGTCCCGATCGCTTTGCCTTCGGCAATCTTCGGCAACCATGCCTTCTTCTGCGCTTCACTGCCGGCGAGCAGCAGCGCTGTCGTCGCCGTCAAAGCCGTGGAGATCAACGGCGAGGCCGTCAGTGTTCGCCCGGTCTCCTCGAGCACGAGCCCGAGCGTCAGATAGCCAAGCCCGACGCCGCCGTATTCCTCCGGAATCAGAATCCCGGCCCAACCCATCTCCGCCATCTCGGCCCAGACCTTGCGGTCGAAGCCGTCGCCGCCGCCGCTGTCGCGCAGCTTGCGAAACGCGGTGACCGGCGATTTCTCCTGCACCCACGACCGCGCACCGTCGCGGATCATCGATTGCTCTTCGTTCAGCACAGCCATAGCGCGCCCCTATTGATGATCGAGCAGGCCAAGGATGCGCTTGGCGATGATGTTGTTCTGGATCTCGGCGCTGCCGCCGTAAATCGTCGTCGCTTTCCCGCCGAGCCAAGCGCGCACGGTATCGAGCTCATCTTTGGTGAAGCCTTCGCCCTCCCAACCAAGCCCCTGCGTGCCGAGAATCTCGATCAGCAATTCCGACCGCTCCTGCCCGATGCGCGAGCCGGCATTCTTCATGATCGATGTCGTCGCGCTCGGCCCCTGATTGCCTTTCGCCTCGCTCATCGCGCGCTGAATGGTCAGCATGAAAGCGCGCATATCCATCATGTGATTGGCGACGCGCGAACGCAGATCGCTGTCGGCAATGCGCCCCTTCTCATCCGTACCGACATAGTGCTTCGCCACCTGATCGAGCGAACGCGACTCGCCGCCGCGCATGGGCCCGCCGGTGCCGCTGCCGAGCCCTTGCCGCTCGAACTGGAGCAAGCGTTTGCCGATCGTCCAGCCGCCATTGAGCGGCCCGACAAGATTCTCCTTCGGGACCTTCACGTCCGTAAAGAACGTCTCGCAGAACGGCGAGTTGCCCGAGATCAACTTGATCGGCCGCACCTCTATTCCCGGCGACTTCATGTCGATCAAGATGAAGCTGATGCCTTCGTGCTTCTTCGTGTTGTCCGTGCGCACGAGACAGAAGCACCAATCGGCGAACTGCGCGCCCGAGGTCCAAATCTTCTGTCCGTTGACGAGATAGTGGTCGCCCTTGTCGACGCATTGCGTGCGCAAGCTTGCGAGATCCGATCCCGCGCCCGGCTCGGAATAGCCCTGACACCACCACACTTCGCCGGTCACGATGCCCGGAATGTGCCGCGACTTCTGCTCTTCATTGCCGTATTCGAGCAGCGTCGGCCCGAACATCATCACACCCATGCCGCCGATCGGCGACCACGCCCCGATCTTCGCCATTTCCTGTTGCAGCACACGCTGCTCGTCGCGCGACAGCCCACCACCACCATATTGCTTCGGCCACGACGGCGTGCCCCAACCCTTGCCGCCCATCGCCTTCTTCCAGCGCAGGAAGTCGGGATTGGTCGTGCGTCCGGTCTCATCGAGCATCATCGACTGACGCCCTTTCAGACTGGGCGGAAAATTCGCCGCAAGCCAATCGCGCATTTCGGCGCGAAACGCCTCAAGTTCACTCGGTGCTGCTGCTACGGACACGTCTTCCTCCACCATTCTCTATTTTCTAGATGTCATCCCGGCCAACCCCGGACTTGATCCGGGGGCGAGCCGGGACCCATAGAGCGTCTACTAAAACTCTCCATGGGTCCCGGGTCATCGCTCCCGCGCTTCGCGCGTCCACTCGCCCGGGATGACAAGCATTTATTTTACACCCGCTTCGGGATCACGACCTGCATCGTTTCGTAGCCCTTCACAAAGGTCGAATACGACCGCTTCGGCTCGCCCACCAGTTCAATCACCGGGAAGCGTTTCAAAATCTCCTCCCAGATGATCTGCAGCTGCAGCTCAGCGAGGCGATTGCCGACGCAGCGATGAATACCGAAACCGAACGAAATATGCCGCCGCGGATTGTCGCGATCGACGATGTAGTCGTTCGGCCGCTCAATGACTTCCTCGTCGCGGTTGCCCGAGACGTACCACATCACGACCTTGTCGCCCTTCCGGATCTTCTTGCCCTGGAAGTCGATGTCTTCCTTCGCCGTACGCCGCATATGCGCGAGCGGCGTTTGCCAGCGGATCGTTTCCGACACCATGCTCGGGATCAGCGCGTGGTTCTCGCGCAATTTCTTGTACTGCTCGGGATTCTGATTCAGCGCCAAGACGCTCCCGGTGATCGTGTTGCGCGTCGTATCGTTGCCGCCGACGGTCAGGAGCACAACGTTCCCAAAGTATTCGCGCGCATCCATATTCCGCGTCGCCGGATTATGCGCGAGCATCGAGATCAGATCGCCCTTCGACTGGGTGGCATTCACCCGCTCGTTCCACAGCCGCACGAAATAGGCCTGAAACTCCTGCAGCTCCGCGATCTTCTGCTCCCAAGTATCGACGATCCCATGCCCGGGATTGGCGGTCGTTACGTCCGACCAGCGCGTCAGCTTGCGCCGCTCCTCGAACGGAAAATCGAACAGCGTCGCCAGGGTCATCGTCGTCAGCTCGATCGATACCTTGTCGACCCAATCGAATTCTTCGCCGACCGGCAGTTCGTCGAGAATCTTTCCCGCGCGCTCGCGGATGATCGGCCCCAACACTTCGAGGTTCGCGGGCGACACGACGGGCGATACCACCTTGCGTTGAATGTCGTGCTTGGGCGGATCCATCGCAATGAACATCGGCAAAGGATCGACATTGGCCGAGCCGCCGCCGATCGTGATCCCGCCGAGCGTGAAGTCCGATGAGAACACCTGATGTTTCGTATCGACCGCCATGATGTCGTTGAACTTGGTGATCGACCAATACGGCCCGAACGCGCTCTCCGCGCAGTAGTGCACCGGATCTTCTTTGCGCAGCCGTTCGAAGTACGGCCACATCGCATCCATCTGGAAGAGGATGGGTTGCGCCACGTCAATCTCGGCAAGCGGCAGCGAATACGCGTGCTCCCGCGCCTGCTTCTCGGAAATTTGCGCCTTGATGTTCATGGGATGGTCTCCCTCGGGATCAGTTGTCCATAAGCGACTGCAGCACCGCACCCGCTCGTTCGATAAAAACCTCGCGCTCCTCGCCCTTCAGCGCCTCGTCGCGGATCAAGCGCTCGACGAGCAAGCCGATGATCACGGACGCCAGCACCCGCGCGCGCGCCGGCGCATGCTCGCCGCCGAGCCACTCGCGGATCGGGCCCATGAAGCGTTTCTGCACGGCGACATTGAGCATTGGCGCCGTCGTCGGATTGGTCGCCGCCTGCAACAAGAAGGCGAACGCATGCGTGCGCTCGATATTCTGATGCGCGTGCCCTGCCATCAGCTTCGCGAGTTCGCGCCCAAACGTTTTGCGGTTCCAATGCGCGATCGATGGAAACATCGAGTCCTTCAGCGCCGCCTGGAACAAACCTTCCTTGCCGCCGAAATAGCGATTGATCAGCGCCGCATCGACGCCCGCCTCCGCCGCGATGTCGCGCAAGTAGGCGCCGTCATAGCCGCACTTCGCGAACTGATGCTTCGCCGCTTTGAGGATGGACGCACGCGTCGCCTCTGCGTCGCGTTTGCGCGGCGCCGCCCGGTCTGACGCGAGGGTTCCCGTGTAAGTCATTTCCGAATGACATCGTGCCTCTCACGCCAAAGCGATGTCAACACAAAATGACTACGCCGGGAGGTTGCGCGCGGGCCCGCGGCGTGGATCATCGGCGCATCGGAGAACCCCATGAAAATTCAAGCTGCCATCACCACCGCGCCTGGAAAGCCCTTTGAGATTCAAGACGTTGAGCTTGATGCACCGCGCGAGGATGAGATCCTCGTTCGTATTGTTGCGGTCGGCGTCTGCCACACCGACCTCGTCTTCAAGGACGCAGGCCTCATCCCCTCCCCCGCCGTGCTCGGTCACGAAGGCGCTGGCATCGTCGAGAAGGTCGGCAGCAAAGTCCGCAAGGTTGTCCCCGGCGATCGCGTCACCCTTTCCTTCCGCTCCTGCGGCGCCTGCCCACGCTGCAAGTCGCACGATCCCGCCTATTGCCACACGATGCCGCAACTCAACTACATCGGTATGCGCGTCGACGGCTCGAAGGCCATCGCACAAAACGGCCAAGCGGTGAGCAGCAACTTCTTTGGTCAGTCATCCTTCGCAACGCACGCGCTCACCTATGAACGCAATGTCGTAAAGGTACCTGCGGGCCTACCGCTCGAACTGATGGCCCCGCTCGGCTGCGGCATCCAGACCGGCGCCGGCAGCATCATGCGCTCACTCGCTTGTCCCGCAGGCTCATCGCTCCTGATCACCGGCGGCGGCGCCGTGGGCCTCAGCGCCGTGATGGGCGCAAAGATCCAGCGCTGCGAAACGATCATCGTTGTCGAGCCGCACGAAGGCCGCCGCAAACTCGCGCAAGACCTCGGCGCAACCGACGTCATAGATCCCAACGCAGCACCAGATCTCGTCAGCGCGGTGCGCACGATCAAAGCAATGGGCGTCGATTTCGCCTTCGACACGACAGGCATTCCCGAAATCCAGCAGGCCGTGATGAAGTGCCTCGCGCCGAAAGGCGTTTTCGGTATCGTGGGCATCACGCCGCCCGGCACACCCCTTCCCGGCGACGTCAATCAAGCGATGACCTTCGGCCATTCGGTGAAAGGCATTATCGAAGGCGACAGCGACCCCGACGAATTCCTCCCCGAACTCATGAACCACTACCGCGCCGGAAATCTTCCCCTAGAGCGCATGGTCAAGACGTTCCCCTTCACCCAAATCAACGAAGCCATCGCCGCCCAACACCACGGCGATTGCGTAAAGGTCGTCCTCGTCATGGACAAACCCTAACTGTCATCCCCGCGTAGGCGGGGACCCAGACCGGTGCTGCACATCGACAGACACGCCTTCAAAGAGAGAAGACTCTTTGTGAAGAGTGCTGGGTCCCCGCCTTCGCGGGGATGACAGTTTAGAGGTGCGCAAAAAGAAAAGGGGCTGCATCGCAGCCCCTTCGCTTCGCGGGTGGGGAGGTTTGCGTCGCGCGTTAGAGCGCGCCGGCGACCGACGTGAACGTCGCCGTCAGTTTTGTGCCGAGCAATTGCACGGCGGTAATAATCACGACTGCGATCGACGCCGCGATCAGACCATATTCAATGGCCGTCGCACCCGACTCGTCTTTCATAAAGCGCTTCAACATTCTCAATTCTCCCATTAGCAGAGGAAAGCGAAGCGCCACGCGGACAATCCGCCTTCCACGCGACCACGGTAGCCCGCCTTCCTAAACGAAAAGTCATGCTTCCAATTTGATTCAAATTGAGACCGAAGCGCGATGGTTAGCAGCCGCGCGAAGAATTCGCAGCACGCCGCGAGCGCCATCCTTAGCGTCCGTTCATGCCTGTCAAACAATCGAAACGCTAATGCGATTGTATGTCCGCGGAAGGTTTCGCAGGGGCGTCCAAAGCCCTACGACTTCACGTCCCGAATTGGATCAGACCCATCCCAATCCGCCGCGACACGGCGAATATGTTCGAAGAAACGGCCCTTATTGCCGCTGATATCGGAGATCTCGATAACGGTCCCCGGATGCGTCTGCGTATCGAAATAAGCAAAGCGCCCAAGCTCGCCGCCGATCTGCCCTTCGTGCCCAACCTTGAATCCGTGCTGGAGTGCACGGTCGTAGAGCGGCTGATAATCGGTCGTCCAATACGACATATGCTGCAGACCTTCGTGACCCGCATCGATGAACTCCTTGTACATCGACGGTGCATCGTTGCGCTGCTGGATCAGCTCGATCTGCAAATCACCGGAATTGGCGAGCGCAATACTCACCTCGGCGTTCGACGCCTGCCCACGATGGCGAAAATAATCCATCTTCACGCGATCGATGTAATACCAGGGCCCAACGCCCATCACCTTGATCCAATGCTCCATCGCCCCGCGAATATCGCGCACGACATACCCATTCTGCCTAACCGCCCCAAATATCCGGCTCATGCAAAGGCCTCCAATATTGAAAGCATAGCATCGCTTAGCGATCGCCTTGCCGCACCAAAATAAAATCCGTCATGGCCGGTCAGCTCCGGACACTTTTCGTCCGGAGTGAACCGGCCACCCAGGGATGCCGAGCTCATTTGCGTCCGCTGCGATGCTTCATGAAAGGCGCTCTCACGATGCACCGAGCAACACCTCTGGGTGGCCGGGTCAAGAGCGCCCGGCCATGACGGTGTTGTTTTACGGCGCGTAGCTTGACCGTGCCTTCACGCCCCAATGGCCGTTCTCGCAGGTCACCACGTAGATCGAGTCGAAGCCGCCGATGATGCTGTTGTCGGCGCGATAGCGCGTGAAGCGCGTGTCGAAGTGCACCTTGTCGGGCCCGGAGTGGATCACCTTGCGCCGCTCCCATGCCGAGTGATGCCACTCCGCGAGCGCGCCGCGAGAAAACATCTCCGGCTTGTGATAGCCGCGCTCGATCAGCGCCAGCGTATTCGAGGCAAGCCGCACGCTTGGGAAATTAAACGTCGCCTCGAACGCCTCGAGATCGCGCGCGTTGAACGCCGCCATGAACTCGTCGAGACACTTGGTGGCGGCGGCGATTGCCGCTTCATCAGACATCCCGACTAATTCCCAGACGGCGCGGGCTGGACGAAGCTCGGTGCGGGTTGCGGCTCGGGCGCAGCTTCAGGTGGCGGGGGTGCGGCCGGCTGTTCTGCCGGTGGAGCGGCGTGCCGGGCGAACGGAAGATCGAGGCCGAACGGCTTGCCGCCAAACTTCGGCGCCGTTAGCGCACCGGCAACAGCGAGAAGACCGACCAGCGACAACCACACTGCGATCAGCTTGCCGAAGACGTTGGCGAACCCGATCGACCGCTCGGCGACGGCGAGGATCAGGAAAGCGACGATGAAAAGGACGGTCGCGGCCGCCGTGGCATGAATGATCAAATACGGGTCGATTGCGGAGTGCATGAAGGGTCTCGAAACGCAGGGCTTGCCGGTCCCGACACTACCGCGAAGTCAGGCGCCCTTGAAACGGGCGATCGTCGATATTGACAAAATCGCAATGCTGCGCAAACCTCACGCTCATGAACAAGCCTGTCGCAGCCACAACCTCAAGAACGCACCCCCTTGCGATTACGCCAAATGCTGCGGGCTGTAGCGTCGGCGTATATACACATGTACGAGGATATGTAGCGGATGAAACGGCGGAATTCCGCCAATGTAGCGGATTGGAAGGGGTACGTTGAATCGCCATGACTGAGCCGGCCGCCCCAGCGACAGAGCCGATCGACCTCGCCCCCGGTCGCGACTGCGGCAGCTGCACCATGTGCTGCAAGATCATGGGGATCAGCGAGATCGATAAGGTCCGCAACAAATGGTGCCCACACTGCGCCATCGGCAAAGGCTGCAAGATCTACGAAACGCGCCCGCCCTCCTGCCGTCTCTTCTATTGCCAGTATTTGCGAGACGCACGGATCCCCGAACATTGGAAGCCGTCCCGCTCACGCATGGTCTTGAGTTACGCAGGCAATGCCGGACGGCTCAGCATTTTCGTCGACTCCGATCGGTCGGACGCTTGGCGCAAGGAACCATATTATTCGGACCTTAAGACCTGGGCGAAGAATGGCGTGGCGACTAAAACCTACATCGTGGTCTTTATCGGCGACGACCTAACGGTCGTCCTGCCCGATCGCGACAAGCCGATCGGGCGCGTGAAAGAAAATCAGCACCTGCGCGCCGTGACGCGCAACGGCCCGCGCGGCCCTGAGTTCGACGTCGAGCTCGTCGACGCCGACGATCCGCTGCTCAACATCCCCCAGCTGTTTCTCTGATTTCGCAACCGCAGCGTAGCGGGTTTTATGCGCGCAGTGTCGCGCTAGGAACGATTCAGCAAGAGATTTCGTTTTGAATGGGCTTCGACTTGAGTCTCCCGCTTAAAGGACTAAAGGCCCATGAAAGAGGTCGACATCGCCAGAGCCAAGATCGATCCCCGCGGCGTTTTCTCAAACCCGCGCGACGTGCTCGGCCTGAAGAACGTAGACGACGCCGACCGCTTCATCATCCTCTGGCGCTGGCGCGCGCAGGCCAAGAAAGACGGCCATCAGCTCGACGCCAAACACTTGAAGCGCGTGATCTTCGAGCTCGAGCAGGCAACTGTCGCCGCCCGCTAGATCCAGCGCCGAGTTCGCCGCGTATAGTCGTCGAACGCCGGCCCGAACTGCCGGCGCATCTTCGCTTCCTCGAACGGGATGTGCGCAAAGTTCGCTGTGACGAACAGCAGCACCGGCACCAAGAACATCGGCAAAGATCCGGCCACAAACGCGATCCCGAGCGTCAAAACCACAAGCGCCAAATACATCGGATTGCGCGTGTAGCGAAACGGCCCGGAGATCACGAGCTTCTTATTGCTCTCCGAGGTCGGATTGATCTCCGTCCCTTCCCGCCGGAACAGCGACACGGCCCAAGCCGCCATGCCGACGCCGAGCACGATCAGCACGGCGCCGAGCGGGATCACGGTCAGATCGACGATCGGCTTCCACGGATAGAACGCGCTGATCGCGCCCATCACGACGAGATAGATGAGGCCCCAAATGGGCGGCGGCAAATAGACCACGGGCTCAACCTCCTTCAGTTGGAACAGCTAGGATATGGGGGCCGCGAAAGCCGGCTCCACGTACGCTTGACACATTTACCAGCCGACGTATCGTTTTCCGCTCCGGGCAGCGGCAGTCGCCCGGCTTCCAAGACGGTCCGTCGTCCAAGAACTGCCCTGTTGGGCCTCGCCCAGGAGGGAACGTCATGACGACGCCGGCGACCGCCAATATCTACCTTGCCCGCGCGCTCCGCGATTTCGGCGACGGCTTCATCGCCCTCCTCCTGCCTGTCTATCTGACGGCCCTCGGCCTCGGCGCCTTCGAGATCGGCGCGGTCGCGACATTGGCGCTGCTCGGCTCTGCACTGACGACGCTGGCGATTGGCTTCGTTGGCGCAAGATACGATCAGCGGGCGCTCCTCATCGCCGCCTCGATCCTGATGATCGCGACCGGCCTCGCCTTCGCCGCCTCGTCCAACTTCGCGATCATGGTGCCGATCGCCTTCGCCGGCACGATCAATCCGAGCGCCGGCAACGTCTCGATCTTCGTGCCGCTCGAACATGCGGTCCTCGCCCGCTCGGTCACCGACGCCGAGCGCACCGCGATGTTCGCGCGCTACGGCCTCATCGGCGCGATCGCCGCGGCCGCAGGCTCGCTCGCCGCGGCGACGCCGGAGCTGGTAGCGCCGCTCGGTCTCACCCAGCTCACCGCGTTGAAGCTGATGTTCGTCGCTTATGCAGGCCTCGGCGTCGCCAGCGCTTTGACCTACGCCAAGCTGCCGCCCGAGCCGCCGCTCCCACAAGCCTCGTCCGCCGCACTCGGACCGTCGCGCTCCATCGTCTACAGGCTCGCCGCGCTCTTCAGTATCGACTCCTTCGCCGGCGGCTTTGCGGTGCAGTCGCTCATGGCGCTTTGGCTCTTCGACAAGTTCGGCCTCTCACTCGCTGCGGCCGGCATCTACTTCTTTTGGGCGGGCCTCCTCTCCGCCTTCTCCTACCCCGCAGCCGCCTGGCTCTCGCGCCGCATCGGCCTCATCAACACGATGGTCTGGACGCACATCCCGGCGAGCATCTGCCTGATCCTGGCCGCGATCGTGCCCGACGTGTACGTCGCGCTCGGCCTGCTGCTCGTGCGCTTCGGCCTCTCGCAGATGGATGTCCCGGCGCGCTCGTCTTACGTGATGGCTGTGGTGACGCCGCCTGAGCGCCCCGCCGCCGCCAGCTTCACCGCCGTGCCGCGCAGTCTCGCCTCGACGCTAAGTCCGATCCTTGCGGGCGCGCTCTACGCGGCGGGCTATCAGGCGTGGCCGCTCATCATCTGCGGCGCCCTCAAGATCATCTACGACCTGGCTCTACTCTGGACCTTTCGCCATGTGCGGCCGCCGGAGGAGCAATGAGCTACCAGATATTCGCCGCCGAGCGCGGGATGTCGACCCCGCGATGGATTTGCACCGAGAGCAGCAGCCCAAAGCCGAACAGCACTGTGATCAGCGCTGTGCCGCCATACGACACCAGCGGCAACGGAATACCGACGACCGGTATGAGCCCCATCGACATCGAGGTGTTGATCAGAATGTAGAGCAGGAAGTTGAGACAGACGCCCATCGCCACAAGTCGCCCGAAGTGACTTCGGGCCTCCAGCGCAATTAGCGTCCCCTGCACCAGCACCGCGAGATAAAGCCCCATCAGCGTCAGCACGCCGAGGAGGCCGAACTCCTCGCCGAGCACCGTGAAGATGAAGTCGGTCTGCTTCTCGGGCAGGAAGTTGAGCCGGCTCTGCGTCCCCTGGAGATAGCCCTTACCGGCGATGCCCCCCGATCCGAGCGCAATCTTCGACTGCAGAATGTTGTAGCCGGCGCCAAGCGGATCACGGTCCGGATCAAGAAACGTCAGCACGCGCTCGCGCTGGTAATCGTGCAAGAAATTCCAAGCCACCGGCACAGCAGCAATACCGAGCGCAACGACAGGCACGATGATCTTCCACGACAGCCCGGACAGGAACAGCAGCCCGCACCCGCCGACGACCAAGATCGTCGCCGTGCCGAGGTTCGGCTGCATGAGCACGAGCCCCGCCGGGATCAGGATCAACATCAGCGCCGGAATAAGCCGCGTCGGCCGCGACACGTCTTCGAGATGAAGGCCGTGCAGAAAACGCGACAGCGCCAGGATCAGCGCGATCTTCATCAGCTCAGACGGCTGAAGCTGGAGCGGCCCGATGTCGATCCAGCGCTCGGCGCCCTTTCCCGCACGCCCCATGAACTCGACCGCGCCAAGCAGCAGCAGCGTCGCGAAATACGCGGGGTATGCGAGCGAAATCCAGGTACGGATGTCGATCAGCGCCACGACGAACATGATCACCATGCCGATGCCGAAGCGCACGATCTGCCGCCCGGCCCACGGCTCGAGGTTGCCCTGCGCCACCGAGTAGAGCATGGCGAAGCCGATGCAGCAGATCGCGGTGATCAGCGCGACGAGGATCCAGTTGATCTCGAGCAGCTTGTCGCTGAAGCGAAGCTCGCGTCCTGTCGGTCCGAACGAATTGTTGAGTGGCATCTTGGACCTACCCCGGCGCCGTTTCGCTGCCGGCCGTGCGCACACCAGGCACAAACGCGCGCTTGGCGACCGGATCGCGCTGCAATGCCAGCATCATCATGTCCTTCGCGATCGGCGCCGCGACCTTTGAGCCGCCGCCGCCGTGTTCGATCACGACCGAGATCGCGTATTTCGGCTTCGCGACGGGCGCGAACGCGATGAACAGCGCGTGGTCGCGAAACTCCCAGGGAATCTGATCGAACGGCTTGCCGCGCAGATCGTCGGTCAGCTTGCGGATCTGGGCCGTGCCGCTCTTGCCCGCCATCTCGAAGCCCTCGATCTCGATGCGCGAGCGCGCCGCCGTGCCGCCCTCGTTGACGACGGCATCCATGCCGTCATGCACGATCGCCACGTGCTCGGGATTGAGGTTGAGGCTCATGACCGGCGGCAGCTCGCGCGCCTTGTCGTTGAAGGTCTTGATGACGTGCGGCGTCACCGTCTTGCCGCCGTTCGCGAGGCGGGCGCACATCACGCAGAGCTGCAGCGGCGTCAACCCGAGCGCACCTTGACCGATGCCGACATTGTAGGTCTCGCCGGTCGTCCACTTGCCGAGCCCGCGGCGTTCCTTCCACGCCTGCCCAGGAACGAGACCCGCCTTCTCGCCTGGAATCTCGAGCCCGTAGACCTGGCCGAGCCCAAAGCGCTTCGCCATCCCCTCGATCGCGTCGATGCCGGTGCGCCGTGCGCACTCATAGAAATAACAGTCGCATGAGTTCTTGATGGCCGCATGCATGTCCATCGAACCGTGGCCACCCTTCTTCCAGCAATGGAAGACGTGGTTGCCGAGCGCGACGGCGCCGGTGCAGGTCACACGCGTCGCCGGGTTCATCGCGCCGCTTTCGAGCGCAGCCAGCGCCACGATCGGCTTGAACGTCGAGCCCGGCGGATAGACACCGGTGATCGCCTTATTCAAGAGAGGCTTCAGCGGGTCGTCGTTGAGCTGCTTCCAGAGATCGGGTGTGACCGTCGTCGTAAATGGATTGGGATCGAAGCCCGGCGCCGAGACGATGGCGATGACCTCGCCCGAGTCGACATCCATCATGATGGCGGAGCCCGACTGCCCGCGAAGCCGCTCCTCGGTGAGCTTTTGGATCTCCATGTCGAGCGTCATGACGACGTCTTGGCCAGGCTCGCCCTCGCGCCGCGACAGCTCACGGATCACGCGGCCATACGCATTCACTTCAACCTGGGCCGCGCCCGGCTTACCGCGCAGCTCGACGTCGGCCGCCTTCTCGACACCCGAGCGTCCGATACGGAAGCCAGGCAAGGACAAGAGCTCCGGATCATCGTCAATATCGTCGTCAGTCGGACCGGCGACGTAGCCAAGGACGTGGCTGAGCCATGGACCGTAGGGATAGCTGCGCAACTCACCGACGTCGGGCTCGATACCGCCGAGATCGGGCGCGTTGATGTTGACCTTCGAGAACTGATCCCAGTCGAGGCCTTCTGTCACCAGCACCGGCTTGAAAGGCTTGGAGTGCTTGACGTCGCGCAGCACGCGCTGAATGCGCGCCTCCGGCAGCGGGATGAGCTGCGCCAGCTGACGCAGCGTTCCTTCCGGATCCTTCGTCTGCTCCGGCACGATCAACACGCGATAATTCTGCGACGTGTTGGCGAGCTCGACGCCGGTACGGTCGTAGACGCGTCCGCGCGGCGGAGCGATTAGCTGCACGTTGACCCGGTTATCCTCGGCCAACATCGTGAACTGATCTTGCTGCAGCACCTGCAGCTGGAACATGCGCCCCGCGAGGATTGTGTAGACGCCGACCACGCCGCCCGACAGCAGCAGCGTGCGCCGCGTGAAGGAGCGGTGTCGAACACTATCGCGGCCGTCCATCATGGTCGCGCTCCTAAAACCGCTCGGGCGCTGTCGTCATGGCGCGGCGCAGGAAGATAAAGGCGGGGGCGATAGCCGGAAATACCGCCGCGGTCACGGCGAGCTGCAAGAAGATCTCGCCCGGCGGCACCCAGCGATTATAGGCCGTCGACGCGAGCAGCCAGATTGCGACGGCGGCCAGCGCGCTGACGGCAGCAAAACCCAGCCAGACGCCGCCGAATATGGATCGCCCCATGAAGAACACGCGCTGCGACAGCGTGAAGCCGTACACCGCGAGGTAGATGGTCGCCCAAAACCCGAACGGACCGCCCGAACAAAAATCCTGCACCATCCCAAGCGCAAAGATCGCCGGCGGCGGAAACAGCTGCGGCGCGTACACCGCCCAGAAGAACGCCGCAATGATGCCAAGCTCCGGCGCCGGTAGCCAGCCGCCGAAGATATTGAGCGGGATCATCGACACCATCATCGCCAGTGCCGTCACCAGGAACGGCATCGAGACGAAGAGCGCTCGACCGAGCAGAATGATGACCGACTGAAGAATATCCGACATCGCCGCCTCAGTTCGTCGTCGGCGGCGCGGCAGCCGGCGCGGGTGTCGCGGTCGGCGTCGTCGCAGGCGGATGATAAGGCTCGTCCGCGTTGACCGCCGGCTTCACGCGCTTCGGCTTAGGCGGCGCCACATGCGCGGGAGCAGAAACGGCTTGCGCGGGCGCTGCGGCATGCGCCGGCGGCGCAGCGTGCGCTGTCGGCACCGCAGGTGATGCAGTGTGTGTCGTCGGTGCAGGCGTAGCTGCGGAGGGCGGTGCAATTGCCGGCGCGGCCAGCGGGACAGCTGAAGGAGCAGTCGGCGTTGCAGGCGCCGGTGTACCAGGCGTCGCAGGTGCGACGTCCGTCTTAGGTTGTTCGGTCATCGCACCGGGCAACGGCTCAGCCACCGCGGCATTCACATCGAGCTTCGCCGTGAAGCTGAGGATGCGCACGAAGTCGGCATGACCTTCGCCGGTGAAAAGATTGACGCGCGGCACGCGCGAAGTGCCGGCAACCAGCCCGACTGGAATACCCGGCGGAAACACACCGCCGTCAGGCGTCGTGACGACGCGAGCCCCCGCCGGAATACGCGCACCGCTCGGCAGATATTCGAGCGAGGGATGCAGCGAGTTGTCGCCTGTCAGAATGGCTTTGAGATTCACACCCTCGACCATGACGGGAATGCGGCTATTGAGATCGGTCAGCAGCAAAATGCGCGCCGAGCGATTGCCCGAGGCAATCACGCGCCCAATCAATCCGAGTTCATCGACGGCGGCCTGCCCTTTGGCGATGCCCTGATCATGTCCGGCGTTGATCAGCACCGTATGTACGAACGGTCCGCTCGCGTCGGCGATCACCCGCGCGGCGACAGACGAGACGGGCGCATCCGTCTGCGCCCTCAGCAGCTCTTCGTAGCGCGCCACTTTGCGCTCGAGCTCGACGAGTTCGTTCTGCTTGGCGAGCAGCTTTGCGTTCTCTTCGCGCAGCCGCTGATTCTCTTCGTAAAGCTCGAGCAGGGAGCCGAACCCTTGGCCCCAGCGCTTCACCATCGCGGCAGGTTGCGCGGCGATCTCGTAGAGCGGCGCGGTCGCATCGCTGACCGCCTCGCGCGCCGAATCGAAAATGCCGATTTGCGCGCGGCTCGCGATCATGATCGCGATCGCCAGCACGATAAAAAAGAGGAACGACAGGTTGCTGGTGACAAAGGCCCAGTTGCCTGCGTCGGACAGTTTGCGGCGCTGCTTACGGTCCCACGCCATCGCGCGCTCTGTTACCTCTTGCGGCCGCAGGAAGCGCGGCCGCGTCACTCATATCAATAGTACACCGATGATAAGACCTGCCGCATGTGGCCATGATGCTCAAGGACCTTTCCTGTCCCCAGCGCAACACATGACAGCGGCTCATCGGCGATCGAAACCGGCAAACCGGTCTCTTCCCGTAATACTAAGTCCAAATTGGTCAAAAGCGAGCCGCCACCGGTCAGAACAATGCCCTTGTCCACGATATCCGCGGCCAATTCCGGGGGAGTTGCCTCGAGTGCAACCTTCACCGCCTCGACAATGGCGCTGACAGGCTCCTGAAGGCTGTCGGCGATTTGTTGTTGCGAAATGGTGATTTCCTTCGGCACGCCGTTCAGCAGGTCGCGACCCTTGATATCGATTCGCGTGTCGTTGCCCTTATCGGCCGTCCGCGCCGAGCCCACCTCTTTCTTGATGCGTTCCGCCGAAGCTTCACCCACAAGTAGGTTATGGTTGCGGCGGATGTAGGAAATGATCGCCTCATCCATCTTGTCGCCGCCGACGCGCACCGAGCGCGCATAGACGATGCCGCCGAGCGACAGCACCGCGACTTCCGTCGTACCGCCGCCGATATCGACGACCATCGAACCCGTCGGCTCGGTCACCGGAAGGCCAGCGCCGATCGCGGCAGCCATCGGCTCCTCGATCAAATAGACGCGGCGCGCACCCGCCGACAGCGCTGACTCCTGGATCGCGCGGCGTTCGACCGCCGTCGCGCCCGAAGGCACACAGATGATGATCATCGGATTGGCGAATGAGCGGCGGTTATGCACTTTGCGGATGAAGTGCTTGATCATCTCCTCGGCGACTTCGAAGTCTGCGATGACACCGTCGCGCATCGGGCGGATCGCTTCGATGTTGCCGGGCGTACGGCCCAGCATCATCTTCGCTTCGTTGCCGACCGCGAGCACCTGCTTCTTGCCGCCCTTGTTCATGATGGCGACAACCGAGGGCTCGTTGAGCACGATGCCCCGCCCCTTCACGTACACGAGGGTGTTTGCCGTGCCGAGGTCGATCGCCATGTCGGACGACAAGAGGCCGAGGAGACTAGAGAACATAACCTTCCATCCGTTTCCGTTTTGGAGCGGCGTCTCGTTCTGGACGCCGCCCGTATCTAAACCCGATTACCTGCGCGCCGCCGTCAGCGCTTCTGGCGCTGTCTTCAGACGCTTGACCAACAACTTATTGAGCGCGTGCACGTAAGCCTTCGCCGCCGAGACCATCGTGTCCGTATCGGCCCCGCGGCCGGTGACGCTCTTGCCGTCCTCAGCAAGTCGCACCGTCACGCCGGCTTGCGCATCCGTTTCTTCCGTAACCGCGTGCACCTCGAAGATGAGAAGCCGCGCTTCGTGCGGGAACAGAGTCTTGATCGCATTGAAGATCGCATCGATCGGACCGTCGCCCCGCGCAACGCCGAGGCGCTTCTCGCCGTCGACAGACAGCTCGAGCTCCGCGCTCTGCGGACCGAATGTGCCCGACACGACGCGCAGTGATTCGAACTTGATGCGATCGTTGCCGCTCGCGATCTCCTCGTCGACCAGAGCCGCAATGTCCTCGTCGAAGACGTGCTTCTTCTTGTCGGCCAGGTCTTTGAATTTCTTGAACGCGTCTTCGAGCGCATTGGCGCCCAGCTCGTAGCCCATGGCCTCGAGCTTGTCGCGAAAAGCGTGGCGGCCGCTGAGTTTGCCCAGCACCAACGACGTCTTCGATACGCCAACCGACTCAGGCGTCATGATCTCGTAAGTCTGCGTGTGCTTCAGCATGCCGTCCTGGTGAATTCCAGACTCATGCGCAAACGCGTTCTTGCCGACAATGGCCTTGTTAAATTGGACTGGGAAGCCTGTCACGTTGGACACTGTCTTCGACACGCGCGCGATCTGCGCGGTCGCAATGCCGGTGTCGCACGGGATGATGTCGGCGCGAACTTTGAGCGCCATCACGATCTCTTCGAGCGCAGCGTTACCTGCCCGCTCACCAATGCCGTTGATCGTGCACTCGACCTGACGCGCGCCCGCCATGACGCCGGCCAGTGAGTTCGCAACCGCCAGCCCGAGGTCGTTGTGGCAATGTGTCGAAAACGTAACCTTCTCCGCGCCCGGAACCTTATCGCGCAGCGCCTTGATCAGAGCGCCGTACTCCGACGGGATCGCATAACCGACCGTGTCGGGAATGTTGATCGTCGTCGCGCCGGCTTTGATCGCGCCTTCGACGCAGCGGCAGAGGAATTCGAATTCCGTCCGCGTCGCATCCTCGGCCGACCACTCGACGTCGTCGACGTGATTGCGCGCACGGCCGACGCTCGCGATGACCGCTTCGAGCACCTGATGCGGCTCCATCTGAAGCTTGTGCTTCATGTGGACCGGGCTCGTGGAGATAAAGGTGTGGATGCGGCCGCGCTTCGCCGGCTTGATCGCCTCGGCCGCGCGGTCGATGTCCTTGAACCCCGCGCGCGCCAGACCGCAGATCACGGACGTCTTCGCGCGCTTGGAAATTTCATAGACGGCTTCAAAGTCGCCGTTCGAAGAAATCGGAAAGCCGGCTTCGATGATGTCGACGCCGAGCTCTTCGAGCATTTCGGCAATCTTCAATTTCTCGTCGAGATTCATCGCCGCGCCTGGCGACTGCTCGCCATCGCGCAATGTTGTGTCGAAAATCAGAACGTTGTTCTTACTCGGCATAGTCAATCGCCTTCTGACCCGCTGGTGTAGCGGTGCGGTTTCATCTGAGGGCTTCCATCACTCTCGATCCCCTAGACACCGGCCGCGTTGCCCAATCGGCGCGACCGCGCGTGTGCCTAGAGGCGAGTAAGTAGAAGCTTCAGTGACCGCAGCGACTGAGTGGATGCGGCGCGCGCAAACGAAACGGCCGGGTTTGCACCCGTCCCTTTCGTCGCATCGATGGCCCGCACATCACCCATGCCTACTCACGCTTCACGTCGCCGGTATATGGCAGACGTTCACCATATTTCCAGCACATTGGGATCCTAAGCTTAGAATTCCACGTGGACAAGTTGTCGCG